>ERZ778514.452-NODE-452-length-38833-cov-8.328898_pt1 | contig 38833 bp, 26 predicted proteins | sample MGYA00510344_ERZ778514 | MGnify/ENA primary metagenome ERZ778514 (study PRJEB29527, sample SAMN07138968) | mouse gut metagenome | material: feces | host: mouse | place: China:Nanjing | collected 2016-01-25 ...
TTGACTCTTTGATTTATGCGCATCAAAAGTGACAACTTTTTCTAGTTCAAGTCACATTCATATCTTTATCGACATTTTAAGGATGACATTTAGGGTGGGTCCGATGAATTTAGATTAAATATATGAGTGCGCCCTGAAAGGGCAGTGAGCCCTCAGCCCGGGGCAGAGCGTAGCGACACCCCGGGGTTATAATGCGTGTGGGTCTGTCGCCCTGAAAGGGCAAAAGCGTGGTTGCGTAAAATCACAAATCATAGTGATGCTTTGCTGCATAGCGGGTGACATTAAAGCTTTTGCCCTTGCAGGGCGACATGCAGCCTATGTCGCCGATACCCGGGGTGTCGCTACGCTCTGCCCCGGGCTGAGGGCTCGCTGCCCTTTCAGGGCACTAAGCGTGGTTTTTTACCGGACTCGCATACATTTACGGTGTGCCGGTGTTTTTTCAGACAGTGCCCGATATCCCGTTTTTATGTCTGGAAGTTGCTTTTCTGTTCATGATGCCTGACGACGGAACAGGTTCTGATACGTCAGGTGCCTTATTATAAACAATTTAAATCATTTTAATTTATGAGCGAAAGAACATTCGGTAAAGTGTATTTATCATGGAAAGAAGAGAAAAAAGAGTTTGTAAAGCGTTCCACGCTGTCTGTCTATACGCTGCTGGCAGAAAAACATCTGCTGCCGGTCTTCGGCAGCTTTACGGACATACGCGAGAAAGACGTGCAGGGATTTGTGCTCAAGAAGATTGCCGAGGGGCTGAGCCACAAGAGCGTCAAGGATATAATGATTGTCCTCAAAATGGTTATGAGGTTCGGCATAAAGACCGGATGGGCTGTCAACGTGGAGTGGGACATACGATTTCCGAAGGAGCACCGCAAGCTGGGGCTGAAGGTGCTGACACCCTCGGAGCAGCGGCGTATAATGGACTTTCTGTCGCAGCACATGTCATACCGCAACCTCGGCATATACATTTGTCTCAGCACGGGCATGCGCATTGGTGAGATATGTGCGCTGAAGTGGAGCGACATAAATGTCAAGGAGCGCATAATAAGCGTGCAGCGCACCATAGAGCGGATATACATCACCGATGACGACTGCCGCCACACCGAGGTTATCGTCGGTCCTCCGAAGACCGTCAACTCCATAAGGGAGATACCCATAAGCATGCAGCTGATAAAGGTGCTGCGCCCGATAATGAAGATTGTGCATGCCGACGGCTATGTGCTCACCAACGACACAAAGCCTCTCGAGCCGCGCCTTTACCGCAACTATTACAACAACATGATAAGAAACCACAACCTGCCTTATATAAACTTTCACGGTCTGCGCCACAGCTTTGCCACGCGCTGCATAGAGAGCAGGTGCGACTATAAGACGGTGAGCATGATTTTGGGACATGCGAACATTACCACCACGATGAACCTCTACGTGCATCCGGGCAACGACCAGAAGCGGAAATGTATCGACAAGATGATGCGCATGCTGTGCTGATGTGAGAGGCGGTTTTGCAGGAGGTGACCTTTCGCCGTGCAAAAGACCGTCTTTCGAGTTCTAAAAGGCGGCATATTGGAGGCAGAAATGCCGCCTTTTAGAACGCCGGAGGTATCGTATTGGTTTTCAGAGTGTTACAAACGGATTTGCGGTGGCACTGTTCCTGTGTGATTTTTTACGGGCTGAAAGCCCAATGAGCGCATAGGAGGGGGTCAAAATACTTATACAGCAACTGGTAGGGACATATTCTTGTATTTGTCCACCAAATAAACATTGAATATCAACATGTTATAAGCGGACAAATACAAGAATATGTCCCTACCAGTGGAATAACTTCAGGTTTTGCAACACCCTCAATGGAAGCACAGGTGAAACTGCGCCCTACAGTGGCAAAGCTTTAAAAACAGGCATGGCGTGCATTGGCAGACAGCACTGGTGGAGTGTCACTCCAAATTTCGGATGAGCCATGTTCTCTTACTGTTGGTTTGACTATTATATGCAAAAAATATGCAGACATGTTCGTCTGAACAGATGTTTTTCCGTATATTTGTAGGCTTATTTTTATTTAAAGATATTTTATGAAAAGACTATCGGCAATATTTTCACTGCTTACGATGACGGCGGTGATGCTTGCAGTTCCTGCAAAGCGCGGTGTGTGGAAAACGGTGCGTCTGGCAGACGGAACCGAGGTTAGGGTAGAACTGAGGGGAGATGAGTACGGGCATTTCTGGCAGTCGGCAGACGGCGTGAAGTATATTGAGGATAATACAAAGGGCGTTTATAAGGTTGCCGATATGAAGGCTGTGTCCGAAAAGGCATCGGCGCGCCGCCGCTTGGTTTCCAAAGCGCGTTCGGCAGCGAAGCTCCGTAAGTCGAAGGCGGCATCCAAGGCCCCGCTCTATACCGGCAGCAAGAAGGGGCTGCTGATACTTGTACAGTTCAGCGACAAGAAGTTCAAGGCATCCAACAACCTCGCATTGTACCGCCAGGTGGTCAGCGGCACTAACTATTCCAACGCGTCGCTCGGTTTCAAGGGCAGCGTGCGCGACTATTTCCGCGACCAGAGCGACGGGCAGTTCGACTTCGACATAGACGTTGTGGGTCCGGTGACGCTGCCTCACAATTATGCGTATTATGGTGCAAACATGCTCAACGGCGATGACGAGCGTCCCGAAGAGATGATTGTGGACGCGTGCAAGATGGTTGATGATGAAGTGGATTTCACGCAGTACGACTGGGACGGCGACGGCGAGATGGAGCAGGTCTTCATCCTGTATGCCGGTCATGGCGAGGCATCGTATGATGATGAAGATACCGTGTGGCCTCATGCGTGGTATCTCAAAGATGGCGCAGGGATAACCTTGAGGCTCGACGGCGTGCTCGTAAACTCGTATGCCTGCGGCAGCGAGCTTGGCTCGGGCAGTAAGATAGACGGCATAGGCACTATCTGCCATGAGTTCTCGCACTGCTTCGGGCTGCCCGACATGTACGACACATGTAATGATGGAGGAAACTATGGTATGATGTCGTGGAGTCTTATGGACTATGGCAGCTATAATGCAGACGGATTTATTCCCCCATGCTATACCAGCTATGAGAAAATGGCGGTGGGCTGGAAGCAGCCGATAGAATTTACCGAGGATATGGAGGTTAAGGACCTTAAGCCGTACAGCGAGGGAGGCGATGCTTACATATTATATAATGAAGGCAACCGCAATGAGTACTTCCTCTTGGAGAACCGTCAGCTTACCGGTTGGGACGAAGGGCTGTGGGGACACGGACTGCTGGCGATACATGTTGATTATGATGCCAATGTATGGGAATGGAACGAGGTTAACTGCACAGACGGTTATTCAGGCAACAACCATCAGAGATGTACCGTGATACCTGCTGACGGCAACTATGTTGAGAGCATCACGGCAGTTGCAAATGATGCTTTCCCTTATCGTTCGTCAACAAGCATAACGAATTCTACAAGCAATACAACCCTTTACAACCGTAATACTGACGGCACATACAAGATGAACAAGTCGGTTACGGGCATCACGCAGAATGCCGACGGCACGGTGTCGTTTAATGTCAAGAAAGATGACACAGGCGGCAACACCGGCGGTGGCGATGACGTTGATCCGTCAGAATATCTGTTCTATGAGTCGTTTGACGGATGTTCAGGCTCTGGCGGAAACGACGGATTGTGGAGCGGCAGCGTTGCCAATGCAAAGTTCAACGCGGACAATAGTGGCTGGACATCCTCCTACAAGTATGGTGCCGACAAGTGTGCCAAGTTCGGAAACAGCAAGAATGCGGGTACCGTGACTACTCCCTCGTTTACTGTAAACGGCGAGACGACATTCACCTTCCTTGCCGCCCCGTGGGACACTGACAGCGAGTTGCTCGACCTTTCGGTAAGCGGCAACGCCACGATAAGCCCGTCTGAACTGACCATGCAGGCACATACATGGACGCCGTTCACCGTGACGATAAAGGGGCAGGGCAGCGTAACGGTAACCTTCAAGCCCGCCAAGCGCATGTTCCTTGATGAGGTCAAGGCATTCGTGCCAACTACGACGGCTGTAAAAGGCATCACGGCAGACACGGCTGTCAAGCCTGCCGACAACCGCATATACAGCCTTGACGGGCGTTATGTCGGAACGGACAAGAATGCCCTTCCTCACGGCATTTACATCATCGGCGGCAGGAAAATTGTCAGATAGGCACGTGTCACAGGCATTTTGCCTGTGTACGGTGGAATTGAAAAACGCAGGGAGCGGCGGCAGAAGTTAAATTTCCCAACCTGTGTAGGGACATATTCTTGTATTTGTCCAGTTGTAACATCCTGATATTCAACGGCTGTCAGGCGGACAAATACAAGAATATGTCCCTACACAGGTTGGGAAATTGATTTAACGTGAGTTCGATGAATATTACAAACCACCCCTGTCCCTCCTTTGGAAAAGGAGGGGACGCTGAGTAAGGGAGTAAGGAGGAAAATATTAGGAAGTTAAAGAAGTTATGTGAAGTTATAAGAAGTTAAAGGACAAATGATTAAGTGTGGAGAAACGGGAGTAAGGAGGAAAATATTAGGGAGTTAAAGAAGTTATGGGAAGTTAGAGGAAGTTAAAGGACAAATGATTAAGTGTGGAGGAACGGGAGTAAGGAGGAAAATATTAGGGAGTTAAAGAAGTTATGGGAAGTTAGAGGAAGTTAAAGGACAAATGATTAAGTGTGTAGGAACGGGAGTAAGGAGTAAAGGGAGTAAGGAGTTAAAGAAGTTATAGGAAGTTAGAAGAAGTTAAAGGACAAATGATTAAGTGTGGAGGAACGGGAGTAAGGAGCAGATTGGTATTGTGGTCTTTAATGATTTTAAAAGACCTTAAAGATTTTAGGGACGCATTATATATTTGCATATAATGCCTGCGCTGTATGAGAAATTTTGACACACCCTCCAAGGGTGTTTTGTGTTATTCATAGAATTAACGTTAAGTATATGAGTGCGCCCTGAAAGGGCGGTGAGACCTCAGCCCGGGGCAGAGCGGAGCGGCACCCCGGGTGTCGTCGACACATGCAACATGTCGCCCTGCAAGGGCAAAAGCCTTGATGTATTCCGGCATGTGATAAGGTATTATAATGGTTTGTGGCTCTATACAACCACGCTTTTGCCCTTTCAGGGCGACAGCTATACACTCATTATACTCCCGGGGTGCCGCTCCGCTCTGCCCCGGGCTGAGGGCTTGCTGCTCTTTCAGAGCACTAAACATGAATTCTCGTCAACCTGACGGTAACCAAAATTCTTAATTCTTAACTCTTAATTCTTAATTCCCTTCAGAACAGTTCCTTGAGCACGTCGAGCGATTTTATGTCCCTGAAGTCGGGCACATGCAGGCGGTAGAAGTCCAGTATCACGTCCACGCATCTGTTGCGTTCCGCCCGTGACATGGCAAAGAGGTGCATCGTGTCGTAGTTCATGCGCATGAGAAGACGCATTTTCTCCGACTCCTCAGGTCCGAGAAAATCGCTGTGTGGGGGAGGGGAGGGCGTGAAACAGCCGTTGCGCATGTCGAAACAGCAGTTAGGCGAGTAGTCGTCGAGATTTGGAAAGAAACCTGCAAATCTCGTCAGGCGCATCATGAAGACAAGGTGGAAGTTGCTGAACCTGCCGCCTACGCCGTCGAGCCACAGCACGCTGCTTTCCACATATTTATATAATAGGGCGTCCGATTGTTCGTAGCGCGTGGCACGCGACAGGAACTCCGCCGTGAAAAGGGCTATCGACAGCTTGTAGGCATCAAACGGAATGGAGAAGAACGGCACGCTTATCCTTGCCTCCTTTATGGTGTGCAGGTTCTTCTGCCGCCGCAGGTCAATCTCCATGTCGAGAATGGTAAGCGGCTGGAAAAACTGCTTCTTCACCTTTGCCTTTGCCGAAGACGATATATGCGTTATGCACGACAGCCTGCCGTTGCTCTCCGTAAGCAGGTCTGTTATCATCTTTGACTCGCCGTATTTGAACGAATGAAGCACTATTGCCCTTGTCTTTATCAACATACCTGCAAAGATAAACCATGCACGTGACAATACAAAAGCAAATCCCCGTTTATTGCATGCCGTGTCCGTCGCCTGCTGCCACATTGCTTCTTTTTCATCCGAAAAGGTGCGCTTATGAAAAAATATGCCGTAAAATTTGGAAGAATAAAATAAATGTCATACCTTTGCACCGCAAAAAGTAGCGACACGGTCCCTTCGTCTATCGGTTAGGACGAGAGATTTTCATTCTCTAAAGAGGAGTTCGACTCTCCTAGGGACTACTTCCGTTGAACGTCATCCGCGCAGTGATGCGCTAACAAGGCAGGGTCTTCCTGCTGCGGGAAAAGATGACGTTAATTTTGTGCCTTTAAGGCACCGGAAACCAAGGACTGCCGTATGGCGTGTCCTGTGAAATGAAAATAACAGTTAATTATTAAAAGAACAAAATGGCAAATCACAAATCATCGGTAAAGAGAATTCGTCAGACAAAGACCAAGGCTCTTCACAACAAGTACTACGCGAAGACAATGCGTAATGCAGTGCGTAAGTTGCGCGCCGTAACAGACAAGGAAGAAGCAGTAAAGATGTACCCCGCGGTACAGAAGATGCTTGACAAGCTGGCTAAGACAAACATTATCCACAAGAACAAGGCAGCTAACATCAAGTCAAGTCTGGCAAACCATATCAACAAGCTGGGTTAAGAGTCACCGGCTGTTTGAAAGTATAAGCGGGCTGTAACCGGCATGGTTGCAGCCCGCTTGTGTTGTTTCCCGGTATGTCAATACATACGGAACGGGGCTGCACTGATAACTTCAAAAATTTCATCGTGTCATGTCTTTTTCGTATATTTGGCTCACAAAATTGGCTTCGCCACCGCGAACAGGGCTAAAAGCCCGACTTCCGCTATTTGGTTTTATCGAATATTCTTCGTATATTTGCACGTTAATTATTTCTTAATCAAGACATGGCAGAAAATCAAATAAACGAGAACAATTATTCAGCCAGCAACATCCAGGTGCTCGAAGGTCTCGAGGCGGTGCGCAAGCGCCCTGCGATGTACATAGGCGACATAAGCGAGAAAGGTCTGCACCACTTGGTAAACGAGACTGTGGACAACTCCATAGACGAGGCAATGGCAGGCTACTGCACGCACATAGAGGTGACTATAAACGAAGACAACTCGATAACCGTGCAGGACAACGGTCGCGGTATCCCCGTAGACGAGCACAAGAAGCTGCACAAGTCGGCACTTGAGGTTGTGATGACGGTGCTTCATGCCGGCGGAAAGTTTGACAAGGGGTCATACAAGGTGTCGGGTGGTCTGCACGGCGTAGGTGTGAGCTGTGTAAACGCCCTGTCAACACGCATGATGTCGCAGGTGTTCCGCGACGGCAAGATATATCAGCAGGAATACGAGAAAGGCAAGCCGCTCTACCCCGTAAAGGTTGTGGGCGAAACGGAACTTAGAGGAACACGGCAGCAGTTCTGGCCCGATCCTACCATATTCACCACTACCGAATATAAATATGAAATAATAGCCAAGCGCATGCGCGAGCTGGCATACCTCAACGCTGGCATACACATCACGCTGACCGACATGCGCCCTGACGAGGAGGGAAAGACAAAGACCGAGGTGTTCCACGCCAAGGACGGACTGAAGGAGTTTGTGCGCTATGTGGACCGCCACCGCACCCACCTGTTTGACGACGTGATATATCTTAAGACCGAGAAGCAGAACATCCCCATTGAGGTTGCCGTGATGTACAACAACGACTACTCGGAGAACATACACTCATACGTGAACAACATCAACACCATAGAGGGAGGAACACATCTCGTGGGCTTCCGCATGGCGCTGACACGCACGCTGAAGAAGTATGCCGACAACGACCCGGCAATTTCCAAGCAGATAGAAAAGGCGAAGATAGAGATTGCCGGCGAGGACTTTCGCGAGGGACTTACGGCTGTCATATCCATAAAGGTTGCCGAGCCGCAGTTCGAGGGACAGACAAAGACCAAGCTGGGAAACAGCGAGGTGACGGGTGCCGTACAGCAGGCTGTGGCGGAAGCTCTTACATACTATCTTGAGGAGCATCCGAAAGAGGCAAAGATGATATGCGACAAGGTGATACTTGCTGCAACGGCACGAATAGCGGCACGCAAGGCGCGCGAGAGCGTGCAGCGCAAGAACCCGATGACCGGGGGCGGACTGCCGGGCAAGCTCGCCGACTGCTCTAACAAGGACCCGAAAGAGTGTGAGATATTCCTCGTCGAGGGAGACTCTGCCGGAGGCTCGGCAAAGCAGGGACGCGACCGGTACACGCAGGCGATACTTCCGTTGCGCGGAAAAATCCTCAACGTGGAGAAAGTTATGTGGCACAAGGTGTTCGAGAGCGAGTCGGTGATGAACATCATACAGAGCATCGGCGTGCGCTTCGGCGTAGAGGGCGAGGGCGACAAGGAGGCTAACATCGACAAGCTGCGCTACGACAAGATAATAATAATGACCGATGCCGACGTCGACGGCTCACACATCGACACGCTGATAATGACACTCTTCTACCGCTTCATGCCGCGCGTGATACAGGAGGGGCACCTTTACATAGCAACGCCGCCGCTGTATCTCTGCACATACAAGAACCGCGTGAAGGAATACTGCTACACCGACCAGCAGCGGCAGGCATTCCTCGACAAGTACGGCAACGGCGTGGAAGACGGCAAGAGCATACACACGCAGCGGTACAAAGGTCTTGGAGAGATGAACCCGGAACAGCTTTGGGAGACGACAATGGACCCGAAGACGCGCCTGCTGAAGCAGGTAACCATAGAGAACGCAGCCGAGGCGGACGAGATTTTCTCAATGCTTATGGGCGACGACGTGGAGCCGAGACGGCAGTTTATTGAACAGAATGCGACATACGCAAACATAGACGCATGACAAACAGACATCCGGAAGCACGTCAGAAGACAGCTTCCGGATGTTTTTATAATACACGGGAAGGCATAACCATTAATGAACGGCAACATAAAGGAGATATCCATATCTGAAATGAAGGCGCTGTATAACGGCAGTTATATAGACGATGACATAATGGTCTTCGATGAGATAGGTGCCCTGCCGCTGCCCAATGAGCCGCGGCGCATGAAGTGCATACTCCTCGCCCTATGCCGGCACGGCAAGGTGCAGTACTCTGTGGACACGGAGGAGCGCATGGTTGCCGCAAACGATGTCATCATAATAAGCGAGGGGCAGGTAATAGACAACTACATGCTGAGCAGTGATCTGAGCGGAATAGCAATCCTCATATCGCAGAACTTCTTCAGTGAGATCGTGAAGGACATACACGGCATATCGTCATTGTTCCTCTTCTCACGCAGTCATCCGGTGTTCGGACTGCGCCAGAAGGAAATAAGCACCCTCATGACATATTTCGACCTGATATGGAACAAGATGAACGACGACGAGCATCACTTCCGCAAGGACGTGGTCCGTTCGCTCATAGCGACAATGATTTACGACCTGAGCCAGGTGATATACCGTATACAGCAGCAGAGAAGTGAGAGGCAAAGCAGGGCGGAATCGATATTCACCGAATTTATAAGACTGGTGGAACAGAACTTCAGGCACGAACGCAGGGTGAGCCGATATGCCACCCTGATGTGCATAACACCCAAGTATCTTTCGGAAACGGTAAAGCTGGTAAGCAGGCGTACGCCCAACGAATGGATAGACAACTACGTTGCACTGGAGATACGTGTGATGCTCAAGAACACCACAAAAAGCATAAAGGAGATAGCCGAGGAGATGAATTTCCCGAACCAGTCGTTCCTCGGACGCTTCTTCAAGGAACATGTCGGAATGTCTCCTTCCGAATACAGAAAGAGGTGACTAACATTCATCAAATTCACGTCAAATTCCGTTACAGACCGCAGCGTGCCGCCGGGAAAAAGACAACGCCCCGTAAACAGCCAGACTGTTTACGGGGCGTATGCCTTTATAGGGATGCAGGATGTCAGGCAAGAAGCTTCTTGACGATGCCTGATATAATACGTCCGTCAGCCTTGCCGGCAAGCTGCTTGCTTGCTGTGCCCATCACCTTGCCCATGTCCTTCATGCTTGAGGCACCGGTGGCGGCAATGATTTCCTTTACGGCTTGCTCTATCTCTTCCTCGCTCATCTGCTTGGGCAGATACTCTTCGATGACCTTTACCTGCGCCATCTCGTCGTCGGCAAGGTCCTGACGGTTCTGTCCAACAAACGTTGCGGCTGCCTCCTTGCCCTGTTTCGCGAGCTTGGCGAGTATCTTCAGCGCGTCTGCGTCTTCAAGGGTGTCGTCTGCCCCCGGGGCTGTCTTTGCCTCGATAAATACCTTCTTGATGTTGCGCAAGGTTTCGAGACGCACCTTGTCGCGGGCTTTCATAGCCTCTTTGATGTCGTTGCTTATCTGATCGAATAATGTCATGACTGTTGGTTTTGTTTTTTATTGTTTGTAATATTCATCAAACTCATGTTACCTTATTAAAGGAAACTGATGACTCCCTGCACGTTGTTCTCTTCCTCTTCCTTCTTTGTCTCGCCTGTTGCCTGATTGCGTATTTCGTCGAGTATCTGGCGCGTACGGTTGTATGTGGGGGTGGACTCGACTGCTGATATGACGTCGTCGTTGTCGAGGTCTTCCTGACGGAATATGAAGATGTGTGGGCGGCGCTTGTATTTCTTGTTATGGTCGCCTTTGTCGTAGTAGTGGCTGCGCCGCTCTATGCGCTGCGCCTCTTGTTCCTGTGCCTCCGCAATGCGGTTTGCCTCTTCCTGCGTATGGCGCTTTATGTGGTTGTCCATACCGTCGACGTTGCTTATTCCGAAGCCCGTTGCAAGGATTGTAACTTTCACTCTCTTGCCCAGTTCGGGGTCGGTGGCAAGTCCCCATTTTATCTCGAAGTCGCCGCCGAACTTTGCCATGAAATCGTTGACATCGTTCATCTCCTCCATCATGAGCGAGTCTTTGCCGTCTTTCTGACCGCAGAAAGAGATGCTGAGGAGTATTTTCTTGGAGTTGAAGACATCGTTGTCGTTAAGCAACGGTGAGTTGAGCGCGTCGTCGATAGCCTTCTTTACGCGTCCCTCTCCCTCTCCGTATCCAGTACTCATTATAGCCACGCCTCCGTCTTTAAGCACGGTCTTCACGTCGTTGAAGTCAAGGTTGATGAGTCCGTGGACGGTGATTATCTCCGCAATGCTCTTTGCTGCAACACTCAGGGTGTCGTCAGCCTTGCCGAAAGCGTCGAGTACCGTCAGCTCGGGATATATCTCGCGGAGCCGCTCGTTGTTGATTACGAGAAGCGCGTCGACATGTTTCGACATCTCTTCGACGCCGTCGAGCGCCTGGTCTATCTTGCGGTCTCCCTCGAAGCGGAAAGGTATTGTAACGATGCCGACGGTAAGTATGCCCATTTCTTTAGATATGCGGGCTATCACAGGGGCAGCTCCCGTGCCGGTGCCTCCTCCCATGCCGGCTGTGATGAATGTCATGCGGGTGCCGTCGCTGAGCATGTTCTTTATGTCGCTGAGGCTTTCTTCCGCCGCCTGACGTGCCTTTGCCGGCTTGTTTCCGGCTCCGAGCCCTTCCTTGCCGAGCTGGAGGTGTACGGGGACTGGAGAGTCGTTGAGTGCCTGGTTGTCAGTGTTGCAGAGCACGAATGACACGTCGTGTATGCCTTCGCGGTACATGTGGTTGACGGCATTGCCTCCTCCGCCTCCAACGCCTATGACTTTAATTATGCTGTTTTCCTTTTCGGGCTCGCCGAAATCGAGTATGTCGGTTTTCTTATAGTTGTTGTCCATATCTGTTTTCTTTATATTGTTGTCGTTTAATATGCCGTGTATGCTGTCGCCGTTATTCGTCTTCCGGCTCCTTGAGGAGACCGAACAGGAAGTTCTTTACTTTCTTTCCGACGTTTCCCATGCTCTTTTTCTTCTTTTCTTCCTCCTCTTTCTTGCGCCTTTCTTCTTCCAGGCGTGCCGCTACTTCTGCTTCTTTGCGCTTCTTTTCTTCAGCCGCAGCCTTTTCAGCCGCAGTCAGAACGACACCGCTGCCGAGCTCGTCGGGACGCCGCGGGTTTTGGTGCAGGTCGCCGGTCTTTGGCGTCATGCCCTGTTTCTGTTCAGCGTTGAAGAGATCGCCGTTTTGTGTCACTTCCTGACCTGCACAGTTCATGTCGCCTTTGGCGAGCAGTCCGAGAATGGTGTTCATCATTCCGTTGTGCGATGTTATGTCGGAGTTGTTTGACGTTATGGTGTGTGTCACAAACTTTGCGATGCGTATCTTGTCTATGTGAGTGTGGTTGCGGAATGCCGTCTCGATATTCTTCATGTTCGAGCCGCCGCCTGTAAGGATGATGCCGCCTAACAGCCTGTCTGCGTATTCGCCCGGAACCTGCGACCATACGTTCTCTATAATCTCGAGCAGACGTCCCTCGACAATCTCTATGAACTTGCGGCTCTCGACGCTGCGGTCGGTGTCTATCGGGAGCATCAGCGTGTTGTCAATGTCGTTGTTGTCTGTATATGCGCATCCGTATTTTATCTTCATCTTCTCGGCAGCACTCTCCTCCATTTGCAGCGAGGCGATGTCCTTGGTTATGTTGCTGCCTCCGAGCGGTATCACGGCAAGGTGGCGGAGTATGTTCTTGTAATAAACGGAAACGGTGGTGGTGTCGGCTCCGAGGTCTACCAGCACGCAGCCGGAGCGTTTCTCGGCATCGGTGAGAACGTTGTCTGCCATGGCAAGCGGTGCAAGGTACATCTCGGCAATTGCCACGTTGGCATGGTCGAAGCAGTTGTTGAGATTGTGGTAGAACGACTTGCGCCACAGAATGTTGAGGAAGTTGCCTTCAAGGCGTGAACATTGTATGCCCACCGGATCTGTCTGAAGCTGGTTACCGACTTTATATTCTTGTGTGGCGGCATCGAGGATTTCCTGATCCTGATATATCATGTTGCGGTTGGTGTCCATCAGCTCGTTCACCATGTCTTGTGTGACGATAGTGTTTTCGGGCAGGTCTTTTATGATTACATTCTTTATGCTGCGTATGGACTGCCCGCCGACACCTACATATACCTGTGATATTTCGGTCTTTAGAGTGTTAGACAGTTTCTTTACTATGTTTGAGATGCACTGTACGGTCTTGTCAATATTGAATATTATACCTTTTCGTATAAACGATGATGAATCTTCCTTTACTACGGCAAGTACGGAAATACTTCCGTCGACATTCTTCTTTCCTGCTATTCCGGTCATCTTGGATGAGCCAAGCTCGATTGCTACTATAAATTCTTTTGCTGCCATACAATTATATATTTATTCTGTTTACTGTATTCTTTTCTTGCATATTATCTGATTGTCAAACTCTATGTTGATATATGGATACTTGTTCCAGCCGGCTTGTGACAGTCCATACTTATAGAACTTCTCCAGTCTCAGCATCTTCTTGTTAACAAAATCCGTGATTTCCTGTTCTCTTTTAGACTTGTTGCCGTGTTGTGGAAGATAGCCGATGAAGACCACGTGCTCTCCGACACGCGGAACAAGCTCTATACCGAGATCGGGAAGAACGTTTATCTGTACAATCTGGTTTTTCCACAAGTCGCTTGCCATAAGTGCCTTGGCAAGATATGAAAGAGTGTTTTTGGCATAGCTGCGGCTTATATATCCGGTTGCAATAATCAGGTCGGAGGTGTATTTGGAGTTAGGCATTATGCCGCCCTTGTCATCGAGATAGTAGTCTTCTCCCCGTATGTTCTTTATACGTATGATAGGCAGGCGCTGTGTGACGCTGATATGAACGTTGTTGTCCTGGGTCTTGTAGCACTGCACTTCGTTGACAAACGGACTGGACTTGAGAAGTTCCTCAATGTCGCGGGGATTGACTTCGGACATCGTCTTGTTGAGCGGATACAGATGCCGGCGTTCCAAAATCTTCTTTATTTCGTTTACGCTAAGAAATCCGTTTGCATTGTCATCCTCTATGTTTATGGACACTTTTGTACACACTCTTGCCGTCTCGTCCGGATTGTTGAACGAGGTCATGGCAAGTATGACATAAGCAGCAAGGATTACGTCGAGTGCTATTATTATCGATTTCTTTACGTTGATGCGCATTTATTTGTATTTGTTTAAGAGTATTTCTGCTATCTGTGGAACGTAATTGTCAAGGTCGCCGGCACCTAATATAAGCAGTACTTCGAAGTCGCCGGTATTTACAAAGTTTAAAATCTCTTCTTTCTTTATCAACTTTTTTTCCACTCCGGGTTTCAGATTGTCGAGTATCAGCTGTGACGAAACTCCCGGAATAGGCTTTTCACGGGCAGGATATATGTCACAAAGAACCACCTCGTCCAGCAGGCTGAGGCTGTCGGCGAAGTCTTTATAGAAGTCGCGTGTCCTTGTATAGAGGTGAGGCTGGAATATTGCCGTTATCTTTTTGTCTTTATAAAGCTCGCGTATGCTCTTGGCACTTTGGTATATTTCCTTAGGATGATGTGCGTAGTCGCTTAGAAAAACAATGTTTTCGTTGTTTATTCTGAAATCGAACCGGCGGTCAACCCCACGGTATGTCTTCATTCCGTTGCGCAGTTCATCGGCTGTACATCCGCACAGCTGTGCCATTGCCATTGCAGCAACGCCGTTCTCTATGTTGATGGGAATAGGGTGTCCAAGCTCTATATCGGTAACGTTTTCTATAGGTGAAATGAAGTCGAATGTGATTTTTCCGTTACCGATTTTTATGTTTTCTGCATGGAAGTCGCCTTCGTCAAGCGCGTATTCGTAAACTCTCACATCGCTGTTGACGTCAGCCTTCATTTCAAGACCTTTGTGAATGATGAGTGCTCCGCCGGGTTTTATCAGTGTGGTGTAGTGGCGGAAGCTTTCAAGGTAAGCTTCTTTGGTTCCGTAGATGTCAAGGTGGTCGGGGTCGGTTGATGTTATCACGCTCATCCACGGGCGTAATTGGTGGAAGCTGCGGTCAAATTCGTCAGCCTCAATCACCACGTAATCGCTTTTCTCGCTTAGTATATAGTTTGTCGAGTAGTTCTTGGATATACCGCCAAGAAAGGCATTACAGTCGTTCTTACTTTGGTGCATGATGTGTGCACACATCGTTGATGTGGTCGTTTTTCCATGCGTTCCGGCAAAACAGAGTCCCTTGTGGGTACGTGTCAGCATGCCCAGCACCTGCGCACGTTTCTCTATTTCGAAGCCTTCCTGACGGAAATAAGCCAGTTCCTTGTGGCTTTCGGGTATGGCAGGAGTATATACCACAAGTGTATTTTCCTTGTTTTTACATGCTTCCGGGATGCTGTCCGCATTTTCATCGTAATGTATGTCCATCCCCTCCTGTTCCAGTTGACGTGTCAGGTTGGAAGGTGTCTTGTCGTATCCGGCAACATTCTTGCCTTTTTTCATGAAGTAACGGGCTATGGCACTCATGCCTATGCCGCCTGCACCGATGAAATATATGGATTTAATGTCTTTCAGTTCCATTTGTCGTCTTTGTTTATCAATGACCCGTAATAATAGTGATTAATGTTTCATTGTTGCCATTTTTATGACTTCATCGGCAATAATGTCGGCAGAATCAGGCAGTGCCAGTTTCTTTATGTTCATGCTGAGTGACTTTAACTTGTCTTCGTTCTTTACCGTTTCAATGGCAAGTTTTATCACGACATCGGCAGCTTCGGCGTCTTTAACGTATAATGCCGCGTCCCTGTTGACAAGTGCCATGACATTCTTTGTCTGATGATCTTCAGCCACATTGGGCGAGGGGACAAGTATAACTGGCTTGCCTATGAGGCAGAACTCCGATATGCTGCTTGCCCCGGCACGGCTTATTACCAGATCGGCAGCCGTATAAGCGGCTCCCATGTCAGATATGAAGTCGGTCACTTTCAGCATAGGCATGTCCTTATGGCTCTTCAGGCGTTCCTTTATTTCATTGTGATAGTACTTCCCTGTCTGCCAGATGAACTGCACTCCCGATGCCTCTATCATGTCAAGATGCTGCATCACGCTCTCGTTTACGGTGCGTGCGCCGAGGCTTCCTCCTACTATCAGTATCGTCTTTTTTGACGGGTCAAGTCCGAAGCTCTTTATTGCGTCTTCCTTGTTTGTCGTGGTTTCGAGCAGAGCCTGCCTTACGGGATTGCCTGTCATTATGATTTTTTCAGCGGGGAAGAACCTCTCCATGCCCTCATAGGCAACGCATATCTTCGTTGCTTTCTTTGCGAGCAGCTTGTTGGTGACACCTGCATACGAGTTCTGTTCCTGTATAAGGCATGGTATTCCCATTGCCGCGCATTTGTTTAAGGTGGGTCCGCTGGCATAGCCTCCAACCCCCACGGCAGCCATGGGCTTAAACTTGCGGATGATGTTCTTGGCTATCAGCTGGCTTTTCCATATCCTGTAGAGAACCACGATGTTCTTAAGCATGTTCTTACGGTCGAACCCGCATATAGGCAAACCTTTTATTTCGTATCCTGCCGCAGGCACGCGTTGCATCTCCATCCTGCCCTTTGCACCTACAAATAATATCTTGGCGTCAGGTCTTTTCCCCTTAATGGCGTTTGCAATGGATATGGCAGGAAAGATATGTCCTCCTGTTCCACCGCCGCTTATTATAATTCTCAGTTCTTCATCCATGTTATATAGGATTTGTTTGTTTCGCAAAATTAATTAAAAAAATTATCTTCCTATTATTTTATATTATATTTTATGTCATGCTGTCTTTGCTTTAACAGTAGCCGGACTGCTGCTTTCCGTACTGTCATTTTTCTTTGCAGAGTAGCTTACGCTTAATATGATGCCTATGTATACACAGTTCATTATTGTAGATGTTCCGCCCTTGCTGATTAGCGGAAGCGGCTGTCCTGTCACCGGTGCCAGTCCTACAGCCACTGCCATGTTGAACATTGCTTGTGTAACCAGTAACAAGGCAAATCCCATTATCAGCAGTGCGGGGAACGTGTTCGCGCATCTGTTGGCTATGATAGCCGTGCGGAATAATAGTATTATGTACAGCATGCATACCACAAATGCACCCAATATGCCCATTTCTTCTATGACTATGGCGTATATGAAGTCGGAGAATGCCTGCGAAAGGAAATCGCGTTCAACGGAGTTTCCCGGTCCTTTGCCCACGATGTTTGACGAAACAATGGCTATGTTGGCATGAGCCACCTGTGCATCGTTGTCCAGATCGTAGTCGTTGGGTGCCACATATTCGTTGTCTATGAACTTGTCTATACGTGTCTTCCACGTGTCGAAGCGGTGCGTAAGCTTGTCAATAGCGCTCTTTTCTTTTTTCTTGGCATTATTGTCCGCATGCTCCACAAGTACGGTGTTGGCTTTGTTTTGGGTTTCTTTTGCCTTATCCGTACCGAATATCATCACAGCCGAGACAGCAAGGGCACCTGCAAGAAATACTATTCCGACAAGTCTTCCAATCAGCTTCCCGGGGACTCTGCCTATCACCATCATCATCACAACCACCGCGCCAAGCAGAAAAGCAGTTGAGAAGTTCTCGAAGAAGATGAGCATTATTATCGGTATGCTTATTGACAATATAAATTTGAATGCGCGCGGGTCGGCTCCGTCCTTTGTCTGCATGGCGCTCAGTATCTGTGCTTCTGCCAGTATCAGGGAACCCTTAGCCAGTTCTGACGGCTGAAACTGTATCCCGAACAGAGACAGCCAACGTGATGCGTCGTTGGTTGATTGTCCGGATATAAGCACCATGATGAGCATTATAAAAGACAAAAGCAGTGCAAATGGCGTTATTATCTTAAAATATTTACATTTTATATTCATAACAACAACCATGAAACATACGCCTATCAGCAGGAAGGAGGTGTGTTTCAGCGCCGGTCCCCAGTAGTAGCCGCCCTTATAGGTAAGTCCGCTTGATGCGCTGTATACCTCTATTATGCTTATAATGCACAGAAAGAAGAACACCATCCAGATGATGCCGTCGCCTTTCAGTTTGTTGCTTATTGTATTCTCGTTCATTATGTCTTTATTCCTTCCGGTCCTGTCTTTATAAGTTTCTTACAAGTGTCTTGAACTGTTCACCGCGGTCTTCCATGTTCTTGAACAGGTCAAAGCTTGCGCAGCACGGGCTTAGCAGCACCGTGTCTCCCGGTCTTGCCATGTCGTAGCATGCCTCTACACACTCCTTCATGCTGTGTGTGTCGCGTACAGGAATGCCCATTCCGTCGAAGAAAGCGTGCAGCTTTGCGTTGTCGGCACCAAGGTAAACAAGTCCGCAGCATTTTTTCTTTACAAGTTCCTTTATCGCGTTATAATCGTTGCCTTTGTCCTTTCCTCCGATTATAAGGATTGTCGGTGTCTTCATACTTTCCAGCGCATACCAGCATGCGTCTACGTTAGTGGCTTTCGAGTCGTTGACATACAGAACCCCCCTGACGGTCGTTACCTTTTCCAGACGATGCTCCACGCCGGGGAAGTCGCTGAGACTTTTGCGTATATCTTCTTTCTTTATGCCCGACACCCTTGATGCAATGCCTGCCGCGAGCGAGTTGTATATATTGTGCTTTCCCGTAAGGCTCAGCGCTTCCTGCTCCATATTGAACGGTGTCGGCACTTCTATCTTATATTCTCCTTCCTCGATGTATGCAATGGAACCCTTCTCTTTCAAGTCGGAGAAAGGACATTGTACCGACTTTATGTCATACTTTTTCAGTTCTCTTTTTATGATAGGGTCGTCGTTCCAGTATATGAACGTGTCGTCCTTTGTCTGGTTCTGTATTATGCGCATCTTCGAATCGACGTAATTCTGCATGCAGTTGTCGTAGCGGTCGAGGTGGTCCGGCGTTATGTTAAGCAGAATTGCAATGTTTGCGCGGAAGTTGTACATGTTGTCCAACTGGAACGAACTGATTTCTATAATGTAGTATTCGTGCGGATCTTCAGCCACCTGCAGTGCGAGGCTTTTGCCTATGTTGCCTGCCAGTCCCACGTTGTATCCGGCATTTTTGAAGATATGGTATATCAGCGAAGTTGTCGTGGTCTTCCCGTTGCTGCCCGTTATGCAAATCATCTTTGATGTCGTATATCTTCCGGCAAATTCAATTTCGCTTATTATTCCGATGCCTTTCGACATACATTTCTGTATGATAGGGGCATTGTCGGGTATGCCGGGGCTTTTTATTATTTCATCGGCATTCAGTATCTTATCCTCGGTATGCCCTTTCTCCTCCCATTCGATGCCGTGTGTGTCAAGAAGTTCTTTATATTTGTCTTTTATCACCGACATGTCGGAAACAAACACGTCAAATCCCTCTTTCTTGGCAAGTACGGCGGCTCCGGCTCCACTCTCGCCGGCTCCGAGTATAACAATTCTTCCCATATACCTCTCCTTATCTTATCTTTAATGTTATTATTGTCAGTGCCGCAAGAAGTATCGTGACAATCCAGAAGCGGATAGTTATCTTCGATTCGTGCACTACATCCTTCGGCTTTTTGAATACATATTTTATCTCCGGATCGAGCTGTTCCTGCGTTATCCGGAACGTGTCGTGCAACGGTGCACGTTTTATAAGCCGTTGCTTGACCCCCTTGCGCGTTCCTAATTTTGCATACCACACCTGCAATATTACGCTGAGGCTCTCCACAAAGAATATTCCGCAGAGTATAGGAAGCATCAGTTCCTTGTGTATTATTATGGCGCTTACGGCTATAATTCCTCCGATTGTCAGCGAACCGGTGTCTCCCATGAATACTTGTGCAGGATAGGCGTTGTACCAAAGAAAACCAATCAGCGCACCAATGAAGGCACATAGGAATACCACCAGCTCCTGTGAACCCGGTATATACATTATATTAAGGTATGCTGCATACTCTATATGGCTGCTCACATAGGCAAATATTCCGAGGGCAACCCCTATTATTGCCGAGTTCCCTGCGCACATCCCGTCCATTCCGTCGTTCAGGTTTGCCCCGTTCGAGACAGCCGTCACCACGATGATAGTCATCACGACGAACAATATCCAACCTGCTGCAGTCTTGTATTTTCCGCAGAACGACATGATGTCGGCATAGTCCAAGTTATGTCCTTTGACGAAAGGTATGGTAGTTTTCAGTGACTTCGTTGCCTGCTGCCGGTGCTTTATGACAATCTCCTTGTTGTCATTCTTCTGTATGGCAAGGTTCTCGTTTATCTTTGCATCAGGGCTGTACCACAGCATCATGCCTACAATCAGGCCTATGCTTAATTGTCCGATTATCTTGAACTTGCCCGGCAGCCCTTCCTTGTTGTGGCGGAATATCTTTATATAATCGTCCAGTCCTCCGAGAAAACCCAGCCAGACAGTAGTGATAATCATCAGTATGAGATATATGTTTCGCATGCGTCCCAGTAGCAGGACCGGTACGAGTATTGCCACAATCAGTATGATGCCGCCCATCGAAGGCACGCCTATCTTCTTTACACCGAACGGGTCTATCTTCGCATCGCGCTGCACTTCGGTTATCTGTTTTTTCTTCAGATACTTTATAAACTTCTCTCCGAACCATGCCGATATTACCAGTGCCAGTATCAGTGCCAGCAATGCGCGGAACGATATGTAACCCCATACATGTGAGCCGGGTATCCCGAATTGCTCTAAAAAGCGGAACAGATAGTATAACATTTTATTTCTTAAGTTTTAATTACGAGCAAAATATTTAAATCATTGCCGTTGTTCACGGTATGCGGCATGTTCAGCCGTTCATTATCTCCTTTATTATCTCCTTGTCGTCAAAGTGATGTTTCACGCCCTTTATCTCCTGATAGTTCTCATGTCCCTTTCCGGCAATGAGTATCACGTCGCCTTTCTGTGCGAGCATATAAGCCGTGCGTATTGCCTCCTTGCGGTCCGCGATGCTCAGCACGTTCTTCATCTGTGTCTTGTCAAGCCCGGCAAGCATGTCGTTGATAATGTCCTGCGGCTCTTCAAATCTCGGGTTGTCACTTGTTATTATCACCTTGTCGCTCTGTCTTACCGCTTCTTGTGCCATTAGCGGACGTTTACCTTTGTCACGGTTTCCGCCGGCTCCGCATACGGTTATTATCTGTCCCTTGCCGTTCATCACCTCGTGTATGGCTTTCAGAACGTTCTCTATTGCATCCGGCGTATGGGCATAATCCACTATTGCCGTGACGCCTGTTGGCGAGTGCACCGGTTCCAGCCTGCCGCTTACGCTCTTGAGGGTGCTCATCACAACGAGAATGTCTTCCGGCTTCTGCTTTAGCATTATGGCAGCACCGTATACGGCAAGCAGGTTGCTCACGTTGAACTTGCCGATAAACTGTACGCCGACCTCCTTGCCGTCTATTTCGAGATACATGCCCTCAAAGTGGCATTCAAGGATTTTTGCCTTGAAGTCGGCAATGCCGCGTGTGGAGTATGTTTTCACGTCAGCCTTGCAGTTCTGTACCATTACCATGCCGTTTTTGTCGTCCGCATTCGTTATTGCGAAAGCTCCTTTGGGCAGACTGTCAAAAAATGCTTTCTTGGCATTGCGGTAGTTCTCAAATGTCTTGTGATAGTCCATGTGGTCACGCGTGAGGTTTGTGAAGATGCCTCCTGCGAACTTCAGCCCGGATATGCGCTTCTGCGCTATGGCATGCGAGCTGCACTCCATGAACACATATTGGCATCCGCTGTCTGCCATTTTCCCCAGCAGCCTGTTCAGCTCGATAGGGTCGGGGGTGGTGTGCGATGCCGGTATAGCCTCGTCCTCTATATAGTTGCACACCGTCGACAGCAGTCCGCACTTGTATCCGAGTTTGCGGAACATATTATATAATAAGGTGGCGATAGTCGTCTTTCCGTTTGTTCCCGTTACACCCACAAGCTGAAACTTGTCGGTCGGATTGCCGTAGAAAGCCGTGGCAACCTTTCCCGTTGCCTCTTCCGTTGATTTCACCTGTACGTATGTCACGCCTTCATCCCTGTGCTCCGGCATGTCTTCACACAATATTGCCGCGGCTCCCAGCTCAACAGCCTTGCCTATATATTGGTGCCCGTCGGTCTGTGTTCCCTTTATCGCGGCAAACAGATGACCTTTTTCTATACGGCGGGAGTCTATGTTTACTCCCGTTATGTCAATGCAGTCATTCCCCTCTATGCAGACGGGGCTGATTTCTTTCAGTAAATCTTTGAGTATCATAGTATATCGCTTTATATTCTTAATCCAGTTTCAGTACACATGTCTCACCTTTTCTTATTAGGTGTCCGGGGGTCAGGCTCTGTTCGTGCACTTTGCCTCTTCCTGCCAAACGTACCTTTACGCCCCGTGTCTCAAGTAGGTATACGGCGTCTCTTGCCCCCATGCCACTGACATCCGGGACAACGTTTTTGGAATACGCCGGAGTCTTTGCCAGCGCCACGACATCTTTTTCTCTCTTTGCCGTTCCCCATATCGGGTTGCCGTCGAGATAGCTCCCGCTCCAGTCTTTGTTTGCTTTTATGCCAAGATGCGACAGCACATAGTCTGCCGCAAGAATGTTCCCGTTCTTCACCTCAGGCATTAATATCGACGTGCTGTCCCGTGCATCTGCAACGTCCAGTTTCAGACTTTGCGCCATTATGCCTTCTGCAATGTTGTGGAACACCAGTCCGCTCATTCCTCCTCCCGATGCAGGAAGTCCCGATTTCTGTATGCACACGATGCAACTGTATCGCGGAGCGTCTGCCGGAAAATATCCGGCAAAGCTCAACAGATAGTTTGTCATGCCCGTCTTGTAGCCTCCGGCACCTTTTGACACCTGTGCCGTTCCTGTCTTTCCTGCAACCTTGAACGACGGTGAACCGGCTTTCTTGCCCAGTCCCTGACTGACGACATGTTCCAGTATCGTCTGCATTTCGTGCAGCGTCTTCTCCTTGCAGATTTTCTCCTTTATCACTTCCGTCGGAAATTCCTGTATCACTTCGCCGTCCTTGACAATTCTTTGTACAAATCGGGGACGTACCATTTTCCCGTTGTTTGCTATCGCATTGTAAAACGTAAGTGTCGATATGGGCGGTATCTGTGTCTCATATCCTATGCTCATCCACGGCAGGGCGGTCTTGCTCCAGTTTACATATTGTCCCCTGTTGTTTTTCTTGGGCATACGTATTCTCGGTGCCGTTGCCCCCACCAAGGGCAGGTGCAGGTCTGCGGAAAGCCCTAAACGGTTGATGCCCTCGACAAACTTTTCCGGATTTTTCCCATAAAAACGGTCTATTATGCGGCTTACTCCGATGTTTGAGCTTACCTCCAGTGTCCTTGGCAGCGATATGGTCTGATATCCGCCCTTGTGCCAGTTGTGGTCGCGCATCTTTGCCCCGTACATGTCCCAGATGCCGCTTCCGGTCTCCACCATGTATGTGGTATCAACCACACCGTCGTCCAGTGCAACCATGAGCGATGCTGTCTTGAACACTGAACCTGGCTCGAGAAGGTCAGCCACGGCGTTGTTCTTCACTTCGCGGTATTCGCCGTCGCTGCACTTTGTCATGTTTACTATCGCCTTGATGTCGCCCGTATGCACTTCCATTACGATAGCCACGCCCACGTTGCCGTTTATCTCTCTCAGCTCGTCTATCACGGCACGCTCGGCAAGATCCTGCATTCCTACGTCTATCGTCGTCACGATGTCAGCCCCGTCTATGGCATCCATTTCTGTGATGCTCAGATACTTGTTCATCACCTTGCGGCGTTTCAGCAGTCCCTTCTTGCCTCTCAGGATAGAGTCGTATGACAGTTCCAGACCACATCGTGCCGTATCTTTTGCCCCGAACATGTCGCCTATGGTGCGTCGTGCCAGTGAGCCGAACGGGCGCTGGCGGGCATTGAACTCCAATTCATGAAATCCCCCTTTGAACTTCGGCAGGTTGAACACGGGCAGTTTCTTTACCTGCGAGTATATGTCGTATGGCACACGCTTGTGCCAGATGGGCCAGTTTTGGCTCATTTTCTTGTGTCCTTCCTCAAGATGAGCCTTGAACTCGGCTGCCGATTTCTCGGGGAATATCTCATGAAGACCCTCGCAGATGCTGTCTATCTTCACGTTCCAAAGAGAGTCTTTCTTTTCTCCCCCTGCCTTGAAGTCCATAAAGAGCTTGAATTCGGGCAGCGAGCTTGCCATCAGTCTTCCGTCGCAGCTCAGGATGTTTCCCCTCACCGGACTTATCTCGACACTGTCTTTCTTGAGCCTCGACGACACTTGTGTCCAGTATTCGCGTTCCACCGTTGAAATCCACAAAGCCTTGCATAATATTACAATGCCGATGACCAGCATGAGATATGCGAATATCTTATACCGTGGAATTATCTTTTTTCGTTCAAACTGACTGCTCATTTTTCCGGAATGTTTATTATATATGGTGGTTGACTTGGTATTTTCAGTATGCTGTCCTTATTGTTCTTCAACATTTGCAGCACATTGCTTTCACGGCATCTCTCCGTAAGCTCACTTGAGCTTGACAATGCCCTGAACTTTGCGTCCAGCAGTTCTTTGTTTAGCCTGTCTATCTCTATCAGGTCCTTGTCACAGCTGTAGCGGTTTGATATATAGATGATGATGAAGAAAACGATGAGCAGTATCAGTCCTATCTGCTGCCTTATCATCCTCGCCGTAAGGAAGTCGCCGCCGAGAATTTTGCGAAGGGTGAAGTTCCTTGACTGCTCCTGTTCGTCCTCTCTCGCCTGCTCCCTTATGGCATGTTGCAGCTCGGCGCGCATTTTTATCTCGTCCTGCTCTTTCTTTTCCTTTATTTCCTCTTTTTTCATACTTTCTCTGCAATTCTTAGTTTTGCACTTCTGCTTCTGGGATTACGTTCCTGCTCTTCCGTTCCCGGCACTATCACCTTGTTGTTCACCGTCTTGAAAGGAGCCTCGATACGTCCGAAGAAGTCTTGCTTCACCTTGCCCTCTATATTGCCGGTCTTTATGATGTTCTTCACCATACGGTCTTCAAGGCTGTGATATGTGATTACCGACAGGCGTCCTCCTGGCTTCAGCAGTTCTGCGGCGGATGTCAGCATGTCCCTCAATGCATCCATTTCGTGGTTCACCTCTATGCGCAGTGCCTGAAAAAGCTTTGCCATTTCTTTCTTTTCCCTCTCACGGCTGAAAAGCCCGGCTGCTATGCCTGTAAGGTCTTGCGTTGTGGCAATCTTGTCTTCTTCCCTTGCCTTTACAATGGCGGATGCAATTTTTCTTGCATTTTTAAGCTCGCCGTACAGGTAGAAGACATCAGCCAGCCTTTCCTCGTTATATTGGTTCAACACATCGGCAGCTGTCATTCCGGCTCTCTTGTTCATCCTCATGTCCAGCGGCGCATCGAACCTGAAAGAAAATCCGCGTGTCTCATCATCGAGGTGGTGGCTCGACACTCCGAGGTCGGCAAGAAGCCCGTCAAGTCCTTCCATGTCATAATAGCGCATCCAGTTCTTTATGTATCTGAAGTTGCTTCTTACAAAAGTGAAGTTTTCCGGAACCATTATCATTCCCTCTCCCGCTCTGTCTTCCATGTTCCCGCCTGTGCATGCGATGTTTCTTTCAGCGTCGGCATCCTGGTCAAAGCTGTACAAATGTCCAGTGCCGCCGAGTCTTGCGAGTATCTCGCGGCTGTGTCCTCCGCCCCCGAAAGTCACGTCTGCATATATTCCGCCTTTCCTTATGCAAAGTCCGTCGATGCTTTCGTCTTTCAGTACAGGTACGTGATATGTTTCAGCTTTGATTGCCATGTTGTCTTTCCTTAATGAAGTTTCTTGTGAAAAAGTAATCCGGTGTGTTTTGTAAAAAGTGCATTTATGGCATATCCTCACTTCCGTTGTCCATGCCCATAATTCTTTCCAGCGCCATGCCGAACTCGTCAGGCTCCATGAAAGGCGCTTCGGTCTTTTCGTTGCTCCATATCTCTATGGTGTCGCCCATGCCGATGAACTTTATTGCCTGCGATATGTCAGCCAGCTTAAGGTATCTTTTAGGTATCAGGAAACGGCCGTTGCCGTCGAGCGTCACTAATTCGGCATCCGAGACAAACTGGCGGAATATCTTTTGCTGCTCGCGGTCCCAGCGGTTCAGGCGTGAGCGCAAAAGGTCCATCTGCTCGTTCCATACCGCCTCGGGATACAGCACGAGACAGGGCTGGTGGACATCTTTGCGCATCACCAGTCCTTCTGCTCCCGACGCCTGCAACACTTTTCTGAATGTCGCAGGGAGAAACGCACGCCCCTTGGCGTCGGTCTTTGCCTCTATGTTACCTAAAAAACGCATACGTACATCTTTATAAAGAATGTGGCTTCAAAGGTAGTTAAAATTCACCACACTTCACCACTTTGCCCCACAAAAATGTCAAATCACACTGCATTTTCTTATTTTTTGATGTTTGTCAAGGTCGCGTTGCGCTTCTGTAAAGGTTGAGGATATGTGTAGCGGACGGTCTTTCTTGCGGTGCGGCGATGAGCTTTGGCGTCCCCTCCTGTCTTACAACCTGAAACCTGATAGTGCCAAATCATCAAACATTTGTAGTAAAAAGTGTAAAAAACGTATATCTTTTGGCTAAAAAAGGGTGTTTTAGAAAAAAATGGCTTATTTTTGCATGTCTTTTAAACGGGAATATGAAAAATATTGAAAAGAAAACGATTGACATCGAGAATATCTTGAGAAGCAAGATGGGCGATAAGGCACGTTTTGTCCCGAAGCCTGTTATAAGCTGGCTAAAGCGGATTATTCATCAGGACGAGGTTAACCGTTATCTTTTTGACAGCCGTCATCTGACAGGCGTTGACTGGCTTGAGGAATGTGTGAGATATCTCGACATGAACCTTGAGGTGGAGGGTATGGAGAACCTTCCGGACAAGAACGACGGCAGACTTTATACATTTGTGAGCAATCATCCGCTCGGCGGTATAGACGGAGTGGCGCTCGGTGCCATTATAGGACGCCACTACGACGGACGCTTCAGGTATCTTGTCAACGACCTGCTGATGAACCTCCCGGGACTTGCCCCGGTGTGTATACCGATAAACAAGACCGGCAGTCAGAGCCGTAACTTCCCTGCAATGGTCGAGGCAGGGTTCAAGAGCGATACGCACATGCTTATGTTCCCTGCCGGTATTTGTTCACGGCGCAGGGACGGACAGATACGCGATTTGGAATGGAAAAAGACTTTTATAACAAAGAGCGTGGAGACCGGCCGTGATGTTGTGCCCATACACTTTGGAGGGCAAAACTCCGATTTCTTCTACCGGCTTGCCAATATATGCAAGGCTATGGGCATAAAATTCAACATAGCAATGCTGTTTCTTGTCGATGAAATGTATAAAAACGTGCACAAGGCTTTCCGCGTTTCTATAGGTAAACCGATACCTTGGCAGACGTTTGACAAAACAAAAACACCGATGGAATGGGCTGCTTTTGTACGTGAGAAGGTATATGAGCTTTAGCTGGAAACGCTCTGAGGAATAGCTGATTATTTTGAGATTCTTTACATACGACAATAACTTTCATAATAAAAGATGGAACAAGAGATAATAAAACCTGTGGACAAAGAACTGCTTAAGAGTGAGCTTACGCCCGACAAGCAGCTTCGAATGACCAACAAAAGCCATAACGAGATATATGTCATTACGGCTCATAACGCGCCGAATGTCATGAAAGAGATTGGTCGTCTGCGCGAGATTGCTTTCCGGGAGGCAGGCGGAGGCACAGGGAAGAGCATGGACATCGATGAGTTCGACACGATGGACAACTGTTACAAACAGCTCATTGTGTGGAACCCTGAGGCAGAGGAGATTATCGGGGGCTACCGCTATCTGCTTGGTACTGACGTTGAGGTGGATGCCGACGGGCAGCCAGTGCTTGCCACGAGCCACATGTTCCATTTCTCGGAGAAATTTATGAAAGAATATCTTCCGCAGACGATAGAACTCGGACGTTCGTTTGTTTCGGTTGAATATCAAAGCTCGCGTATGGGTTCAAAAAGCCTTTTTGCCCTCGACAACCTTTGGGACGGGCTTGGTGCACTTACCGTAGTGATGCCCAATGTGAAGTATTTCTTCGGCAAGATGACGATGTATCCGTCGTATGTACGTCGCGGGAGGGATATGATTTTGTATTTCCTCAAGAAGCATTTTGACGACCCCGAAAACCTTATTATACCGATGAAACCGCTCAAAATAGAGACCGACAGCCGCGAATTGGAGGCTCTTTTCTGTGAAAAGACATTCAAGTCGGACTATCGCATATTGAATACGGAGATACGTAAAATGGGGTATAACATTCCGCCGCTGGTCAATGCCTACATGAGCCTCAGCCCGACGATGAAGATGTTCGGCACGGCTATCAACTACGGATTTGGTGATGTGGAGGAGACGGGAATACTTATTGCAGTGGACGAGATACTCGAACAGAAGCGTATCCGCCATATCGACTCGTTTATAAAGGAAAATCCCGATGCCCTGAAGATTACCTCGGGAGCGAACAATATTATATACAAGGAAATTTAGAATGCCCTTGGTTTAACATGTGTTATGTTCCAAATCCGAACATAACACGTGTCGGATAAATATTACAGACAATTATGGCTATCCGTGTTGTAGTGTTACTGCTGCTGTTCTGTGCCTCTCCTGCCGTTGCGGGAGAAAGGATGAATGTGGCGGAACATGCCCGGCGGTTATATAATGAAGGCCGTCAAGCCCTCCACCGCAATGACTATAACACGGGACTTTCAAAACTTCTCGAATATATAAAGATTGAGGACAGGCTCGAGAAGAAGGATACCACTGAACTTATTACGGCTTTTTACAACGTCGGCGGGGTATACTCCGTCTACTCCGACTTTGCCCAGGCTCTTGAGATATACCGCCGTGGGTATCATCTGAGCGTTGAGAAAGGTGATGCGGAGATGCAGTTTATGATACTCAACAATATGGTTGGGGCAGCCTGTTATCTGAAGGAAGTGGATGTTGCAGAGGACTATAACGAGAAGGTCGGAAAGCTTAAGGTGACAGATAAAGGCAAACAGGCATATTATTATTATTTCAACAAGGGGTTTATTGCCGGGTGCCGTGGTGACGACGGTGCAAAAATCAGATATATGCAGATGGCGATAAACATGGTAGACAAGTATCACATGCCCGGCGACATAAAGGTCTATGCCTATTCGGAACTTTATCTTAGCTACGAGAAGACGGGCAACCTTGAGCTTGCCTTGTCGTGTCTTATGAAATACGATTCGCTCGCACATGTCAAGAAACAGGCATATCTGTACATGGACTGCTATAAAGGCATGATGCGCATATACACCAAGATGGGTGACAAGGAAAAAGCGCTTTACTATCAGAACCAATATTTCAAGTATACCGACTCTTTGCTCAATATAAACGAATACTCTAAAATCAAGACCGGTTTTCAGGTTGATGAGAAGCATCGTAAGGATGCCACGATAGACAATCTGCGCAAAATCAACGGCATGCAGAGTATAATAATGGTTATGCTCGCACTGCTCATAACATCTGCCGTAGTGGCGGTGGTAGTGTTTTACAGGCAAAAGCAGAAGCTGCGTTCGGCATATTGGGCTCTTTTCAGGCGTAATGGCGAACTGTTGGAGATAGAGCGTAAATATCGTGTAAGCCTTGAACGTGCCGGCGACATGGCACCGGTAACAGCTGATGACGAAATATCCGGAAGGTCGCAGGCTTTCCCCGGTCATGACATATTGGTAAAGAAAATCATGGCGGTGATGAAAGATGAGGAGACATTCTGCAATCCTGAGTTCAGCCTTGCCATGCTTGCACGCCTTACGGGGTCGAATACAAACTATGTGTCGCAAGCCATCAACACCACCTTCGGTAAGAACTTCCGCACCTTTGTCAATGAATATAGGATAAAGGCAGCCATGAAACGTATGATGGATGCCGCCAACTTCGGCAATTACAGCATACAGGGTATTTCCGAAAGTGTCGGATATAAGTCGGCTTCCAATTTCATATCGTCGTTCAAGAGGGTAACGGGGATGACGCCGTCACTTTATCAGAAGTTGTCTGTTACTGACGATATACCGGACATTAATGGTGAACTTGCGGACGAATAATGATTTACGGCGCATGTAAAACATGTTTTTTGCTTTCTAATTCATAAATTAGAAATATTTGATTGTTATTTTATAACATGTTTTAGTATCATTTTGTTTAATTTTGCCAGCGTAAAATTAAACATTGATAACATTATGAGAAAAATCACACTTCTTATCTTCAGCATGCTGTTTGCATTCTCGTCTTTTGCCAAGGACGTGTCGCAGACACAGGCGCAGAGACTTGCGGGAGCTTTCTTGTCGCGTCCAGGAGGGGTAATGAAGGCTCCTTCGGTAACCGGAAGTAAGCTAAAACATGTTTACACGGCAGTGGAAAGCAACGGTAAAAACAGTTTTTATACATTCAATGTGGGCGACGGTAACGGTTTCGTTATTGTTGCGGCAGATGACAGGGCGTATGATATTTTAGGCTATAGCGATACAGGCAGATTTGAATATGACAGGCTTTCACCGGAGATGAAAGGATGGCTTGAGAACTATTCGGAGCAGATAAGCTATATCAGAAAGAACAATATTCAGGTTGACAAGGCAGAGACAGAGACTCTCGGCAGGTCTGTTGCCCCGTTGCTCGGTGACATAAAATGGAGTCAGGACGCACCTTATAATGAAATGTGTCCTGCTTACGACATCAATACACGATGTGCAACAGGCTGCGTGGCAACGGCTATGGCACAGGTGATGTATTACAACCGCTGGCCTGAAAAGGGGCGTGGCTCTAACACCTACTCACCTTCAATATTGGGAGGAATGTCTCTTACCGCCGATTTCGGCAACACCACATACGACTGGAACAGCATGACGCCGACATATAGTTCTGCGAGCAGCAAGGCAAGCCGTGATGCCGTGGCACTTCTTATGCTGCATTGTGGTATTTCGGTGAACATGGAGTACTATTCGTCGAGCGGTGCGGGAAGTGAGCCGGTGGCACCTGCGCTGTTCAACTACTTTAACTACGACAAGGGCATTGCCTACCGTACCCGCGACAGATACAGCAATGCCGAGTGGGAGAGCATAATCCGCAATGAGCTTGACAACGGACGCCCGATGGTGGCACTGGGACGCTCGTCTGCCGGCGGACATGCCTTTGTATTCGATGGATACGATGAAAACGGACTCGTACACGTAAACTGGGGATGGGCAGGAATGAGCAACGGATACTTCCGTACAACAGCCCTCACACCTGCAATGCAGGGTATCGGCGGAGCAAACGGAGGCTATAACTACGGTCAGTATCTTATTACGGGCATACAACCGCCCGCAGAAGGCACCGAAGCCGATGTGGAACTGATTTCATCTGAAGGTCTCGTGCCTTCTAAAATGGTAATTTCCAACGGTGAAATGGTGGATTTTCGCTTGTGTGGAATGATTGCAAACATTGGCTGGCAAGACTCTGATGCGGAGTTCGGATTTATGCTCACCGATGCTGACGGACGAATTGTAAAGGTTGTTGAGACCGGAATAAGCGGTATGCTGCTGAAGGGATACCAATATGGTATGGAGCCTTTCAAGGATGTAACGCTGGGCACTCTTGAACCGGGACGCTACACCTTGGCACTTGTCTGCCGTGTTGTGGGAGGCAAGGGCAGCTGGAGCCGCGTGCGCGATGAGTACATCGGCTATCCCAATTATATATATGTGACAGTTGAGGAAGGACAGCAGAAGTTCTCATTCCCTGAATATTTTAAACTCGCGGTGAACAACATTGATGTTCCGGAAACAGTCTATTCGTCGCTGATGACAAAAATAAACGCCACAATAGTAAACAATGGAGACGTTGATTACTTTGGCGAGGTTGCCGTATCGGTTGTCAACAAGGAGACCAAGCGCAGTGTTGCCACGGGCGAGACATACAAGATAGACCTCAAGCCGGGCAGCAGCATAGACCTCTCTATGGTTAACAAGTTCAACCTGCAGCCGGGAGACTACAGCCTGACAATTGTCGATGATGACAACAGACGTATCTGCGAATACCGTGACTTTACGGTAAAGGCGGCACCGGAAGAGGCTGCCGTGGTTGAAGTTGCCGGACAGCTGTCGTTCGCCGACAATGAAAATGTGGACAAGGACGCGATGGACATTACCGCAAAGATTACTTGCAGCAATGGCATCTACGGCGGATACCTCAACCTCTTCTTGTTCAACGAGTCCGGAGCCGTGCAGGAAGGATGTCTTGACCCGCAGTATCTGTTCTTGAATGAGGGCGAGACGGCAGAAGTTCACTTCAGCGGTCCGTTTGAGAACGGCATCCCCGGAAAGACATACGTGGCATGCCTTATGCTTTATGACGGCACTTATTACTCGTTTATGACACCGAGGGAGAAGTCGGTATGTGTGTTCAGGCTTGGCAGCACGACTGGCATTGACGGCGTGGAAAAGGCTGACGGGGCTTCTGCGGAAGTTTACGATATTAACGGAATACGCCTCCCCGTCAACGGAACCGGGACTCTCGGCAAGGGCGTATATATACTCAAGCAGGGTAACAGGACAGTGAAAGTAGTGAAATAATACGAACAAAAATAAATAAACAAAGATATGAACAAGAATATAATGTTTACTGCCGCGGCTGCTGTCATGGCATTTGCCGTGTCGCTGTCGGCTACGGCACAGACTGCGGCAGGCAAGTCCGGGCAGACGCGCAGGACCGGTTTGCTGAAACTGAATGCCGTACCGGGGGAACGGACTGTAGCCGGACAGATATCCAAGCCGCTGCGCAAGGCTGCTCCGGTGGCTGCCGATGCCACTGCCGGCTATTACGGCCGCACGCTCTTCGGTACGCTTATCAACAGCACCGACTGGGCAAACGAGTCTATAACGACCGTACCTTACGGCATCTATTCGTTTGAGATGGGCGCCAATCCGGAATATACCAAACATGCAACATCGTTCGCCTACGAGTTCCTTTCAGGTGCTTATTACCGCGGGAAGTATTTCGGAATAACACAGATGTCGGTAATGGGCGCGCTCAACGGCGCACGTTACATAACTATCGACACCGATACGTGGACCGAGGAGAAGAACGTGATGTACGACACGAGCCGCAAGCGCTATTCGCTGCTGCCCTCCTCAATGGCATATAACCCGGTAGACGACAAGATTTACGCCTTTATGTATAAGGACGATTTGAGCGGTCTTGACTGGTGCGTGTATAACCGAGAATACGATGAAATGGACAAAATTGCCTCTTTCAGGGGTAAGTACAACGTGCTGGCGCTTGCTGCCGTTCCGAGCGGAGACATGTATTTTATCAACGCCTACGGAGATCTTTACCGCATAAACAAGGCAACAGGACGTCCCACGATGGTCGGCATGACTGGTGTCACTCCAATTCTCTACTCACAGAGCATGACCTACGACAACCGCACGGGACTGCTGCTGTGGGCTGCACAGATCTCAGAGGGCAGCGCGATGTACACTGTCGATCCCGAAACGGCTGCCGTCCAGAAGATTATCAGTTTCAGGAAGAACGAGCAGTTCACCTCTTTATACAGTATTGAGAGCAGCGCAAAAGACGATGCTCCCGCCAAGGTGGAGGACCTGCAGCTGGCATACGAAGCCGAAGGAGGTCTTGCCGGCACTATATCATTCAGTGTCCCGACAACCACATACGGCGGTGAGCCGCTCGGCAAATCAGAGCTTAACGTATGGCTCGACGGTGTAAATGTGAAGGGTGGCGATGTCAGTCCGGGCGATAAGGTGTCACTTCCCGTCACGCTGGAAGAGGGCAACCACTATGTCAGCGTCAACCTCAAGAATGCCGGCGGATGGTCTCCATTGGCTTACGTCTATCAGTATGCCGGCTATGATGTGCCCCTGAAGGTTACCGACCTTGTGTTCACCCACGAGGCAGACGGCACCAACAATGTTACATGGACGGCACCGGCAGGAGGTGTCAACAAGGGATATGTCGACTTCGGCAACCTGTGCTATACCGTTGTGCGCATGCCCGACAGCGTGACGGTGGCAACAGACCTGAAGGAAGCGAAGTTCTCTGAGCCTGTTCCCGATGCGATGCACAACTACTCATACCGTGTATATGCCATAAACAACGGAAAGCGCGGTGCTTACGAAGAGTCGGCAAAGGTGATATGCGGCAACGCCTTCACGGTGCCTTACAGCCAGAACTTCTCTGACGCAAGCACGTTTACCGATTTCTATACCGTTGTCGACGGCAACGGCGACGGCAACACGTGGCGTGCCGGATATGGCGGCGATGTGCGCATAGACATCAACAAGAACAATAATCCCAAGGGCGACGACTGGCTCATTACGCCGGGTATCAGCATGGACGAGGCGGCTATGTACCGCTACACCATTAACATGAAGACATTCTCAAAGGGCTATCCCGAGAGCTTCGAAGTATATATCGGCACAGACCCCAAAGACCTTGCAACCTTTAAGAAGATGGCTTCTGAAGAGGCTTTCGAGCTTTACAACGACTTCAGCGACTATAATGCGGAATTCTTTGTTGACACTCCTGGGCGTTATTACATTGCCTTGCACTACACAGGCGATGCCGAGAAAAATTCTACGATGATGATGATTAAGAGCGTTTCTGTCAGCAAGGTGGGTGCAGCAAAGGCTCCCATGGCTGTCGAAAACCTTACAGTCACGCCCGATGCAGGCGATGCAATGGCAGCCGAAATCAGCTTCACCACTCCGACAAAGGCTCTTGACGGCAGCGAACCGCTCACCATTACGAAGGTTAACATCTACCGCAACGGCAGCGCAACTCCCATACACACCTTTGACAATCCGCAGACAGGTGCAAGCCTGAGCTTCAACGATACCAAGGTGGATAGGGTCGGAGTAAACACCTACACCGTAGTGGGTGAGAACGGGCAGGGCGTAGGTGCCGCTGTTGATGCGCAGGCATTCATCGGCGTATATTCCGCACCATATTTGGAGACGTTTGACGACAAGTCGGCGGTATCCCTTTACAAGAGCACCATATCAGGACTGACCGAAGAAAATATTGAAAACAGCCTGTGGAAATACAGCGACTACAACAAGTGCCTGACAATATCGGCATTCAACAACAACGAGACCGAACCGGTAGAGGCATGGCTGTACACTCCCAAGTTCAAGCTCGATGCCAACTCGGTATACTCCTTTGCCTACAAGGCAAACATCAACCTGTATTCTGAAACCATAACAAACAACCTGTATATGGGTACCGATGCAACGCCCGAGGCACAGACCACCGAGCTGGGGGCACTGCCGCGAAGCACCGGCTGGCAGAAGATGCCTGTGTCGCACAACGTTGTCACGACCGATGCCGGAAAGTTCTTCTTCGGCGTGCACACCGTAAGCACGAAGCAGTTTGACTATATCATGGCGGACATCGACGACATTTCGCTTACTTACCTGAAGTCTGCGTTCTCTCCGTTCAAGTTCACCGGTTACAAGGCTGCTGCCGACAAGAACGGCAACCTGAGCGTGGACATGCAGTTCAAGATGCCTGAGACCGACTATCAGGGCAACAAGCTGTCGGGCAATCTCAAGGTGGAAGTATATCGCGGACAAAGCCCCACACCTGTATATTCTGACAACAATGCCGTTCCCGGACAGCTTGTTAAGTGGACGGACACGCAGGCTCAGCACGGCAAAAACACCTATATGATTGTTGCCGAGAACTCTTACGGACGCAGCGAGGTGCTTACCGACACCCTGTTTGTAGGCCGCGACGCAGCCGACCTCGTTCTCGACCTTGCATGTAAGGCGACGCCCGACAACAAGGATGCCGTGCTCTCATGGAAAGCACCGGAGGAAGGTGCGAACGGCGGTGTTATCGTTGAGAGCGAGATGTCGTACAATATATATTCATACGATGCGACGACACAGGTGCTGACGCTTATCAAAGAGGGCGTTAAAAATTGCACATACACAGTTGAGAACGAACCCCTTGATGAGCAGAAGTACTTGTATTATGCCGTATCTCCCGTAAATACCGAGGGTGAGGGCAGGGCTTATGTAGTGTCTGCATTGCTCGGCAAGCTCTACGGACTGCCTTTCAAGGAGTCGTTCGCAGGCAAGGACCTTACTACCAGGCCGTGGAACATCGTCACGACAAACAGCAATGTCTATACATGGGGTATCGCCAACCCGGACGGAGAAGGGTATAACGGAGCCTTGCCACAGGACAACGACAACGGAGTTGCCTATATGTACAACGGCAACTATTACGAGACATTCGGCGGCGCAGGCTTTGTTTCACCAAAGATAAGCCTTGGCGGCGAGAATGCGGTGCTCAGGTTCTGGGTTTACAACATTGCCACGGCTTACCCGAACAACGCACCTCAGATACAAGTGCTCGTCAATGCTGACGACGGAAGTTATCTGCTTATGGCACAACATACCGTTGGCTCTGATGTTGAAGACGGCTGGAAGCAGTATGAAGTCTCCCTCAGCAGGTTTAAGAGTTCCTCGTTCATAGGTCTTGCCTTCTTAGGATTTACGGGCGGAGGCCATGATGTTATCTATCTTGACAACATCGTCGTTGAAAAGAGCGGGGCAACATATATAGACAATGCCGCAATAAACGGGAAGCCTGTAGGCAGCATACGCTATTACGACGTGAGCGGACGTGAGCTTAAAGCACCGCAGAAGGGCGTCAGCGTGCGCGTGGTTACATACACCGACGGCACTGTTGAGAGCAGCAAGGTGATAATGAAGTAACATCGCGGGGTGACACTCCGACAAATAAAAAAGTCCGGATTGCATGACAAAAGTGCAGTCCGGTTTTTTTTGTTTCATGCCGTTTAAAACCCTGTTAAAAACGGGGAAATGTGAAAAATGAGGCAAAAATGTGCCGGATTATGTGAAAAATATACCCTAAAACATGCCGGATTATGTGAAAATAGTTATCTTTGTAGGTGAAAATCAATGATTTACGGCAATGTATAAGATGCTCAGACGAAAAGTGGATGCTTTCTTGATGGAGTGGAAGAGCAATCCGGACAGGAAACCGCTCATTGTAAAAGGTGCACGGCAGATAGGCAAGACACGTTCTATAGAGTGGTTTGCAAGTCGTAATTATACGAGTGTTATACAGATTAATTTCATAGAGCAGAAAAGATACCAGAGTATCTTTGACGATGGATTTGAGGTTGACATGATTGTCAAGAACATATCCTTTCTCAATCCGGAACTGAAGTTCATACCCGGTGAAACCTTGTTTTTCTTCGATGAGCTGCAGGCTTGTCCAAATTGTGCAACATCATTGAAATTCTTCAAATTAGACGGGAGATATGACGTTATCTGCTCCGGTTCGCTGATGGGAATAAGCTATAAGGAGATAGAATCCAACAGCGTTGGCTACAAGGAAGACTATGAAATGTATTCCTTGGACTTTGAGGAGTTCTTGTGGGCAAAGGGCTATTCGGATGATTTCATCGGAGAACTTTATGCCCACATGCTCAATGTCGAGCCTTTCTCTGCCATGCAGATGGATGTTCTTATGGAACTCTTTCGTGATTATGTCATTGTCGGAGGAATGCCCGAAGTAGTGGATACATATATAAAGAATAAGAGCTTCAGCGGCACACTGGGCATACAGAAACAGCTGCTGAGCGACTATGAAGAAGATATCACCAAATATGTGGAAGGCTTGGATAAGGCAAAGGTCAAGGCGGTGTACAACCATATTTCCACTTTTTTGGCTAAGGAGAACAAACGTTTTCAGGTAACCAAGATAGCGAAAAATGCGAGAAACAGGGACTATATAGGTTGTGTGGAATGGCTCGCAGATGCAGGAGTCGTCAATGTATGCTACTGCATGGATTATCCGGAGCTGCCTCTCAAGGGTAATTACAGCCCTAATAAGTATAAGCTGTATTTCAAAGATACTGGCTTTCTCATAGCTTCGCTTGATGAAGAAGCCCAGGAAGACTTGCGCGCAAACAAGAATCTCGGCACTTATAAAGGGGCTGTCTATGAGAATATTGTGGGCGACATGCTTGTAAAACAGGGCTATCGGCTGTTTTATTACAATAATGACAAACCCTCGCTTGAGATGGATTTTTTTGTAAGAGATGCCTATTCGCTTGTTCCGGTGGAGGTGAAAGCCACAGACGGGGCTACCGTATCGCTTAACAACTTGTTGAAGGAGAACAGATACGCAGATGTGAAGTACGGTATAAAACTGGGCTATAAAAACATCGGTTTCAACGGAAAATTCTTCACATTCCCGTACTTTATGGCGTTCATGTTGAGGCGGTTTCTTGCCGACAGGAAGAGCTGCACGGGTACAGCCGGCAATGTTTAATCATGCCCGGCGAATACACTCCCATCATCACTTATGGTCTTGCGCAGCCCAATTGCCCGTTGAGCCGACGGCGGTATATAAGGCTTGAATTTGTAAGACATTACAAACTGCTTTCCAATATGCCGCCTTTTGCGTTCTAAAAAACGGCATATTGCAGGCTAAAAGACCGCCTTTTGGAGCCCAAAAGGTATCATTCTGTTTTTCAGATACTTACAATGTGACGTGGAAAAGTCAAATTAACGTTAGTTCGACGCATTCATATTAAGTAACGTTAGTTCGATGAATTTATCTTTCTTGTTATATCACAAACCACCCCTGCCCCTCCTTTGGAAAAGGAGGGGACGCGAAGTAATGGAGGAAGAAGTAAAGTGTTAGGAAGTTAAAGAAGTTATGGGAAGTTAGAAGAAGTTAAAGGAC
>ERZ778514.457-NODE-457-length-38586-cov-7.515559_pt1 | contig 38586 bp, 34 predicted proteins | sample MGYA00510344_ERZ778514 | MGnify/ENA primary metagenome ERZ778514 (study PRJEB29527, sample SAMN07138968) | mouse gut metagenome | material: feces | host: mouse | place: China:Nanjing | collected 2016-01-25 ...
TTAAATGTTTATTCCTCAAACGGTTGTGCCAAACCGTTGAAAATCTAAAATAAAAGTGAAATATATTACACCTGCAAATAATCGATGGACTCTTCCTTTACAATGCACTTGATTATATTAATTCCGGATCAATCGTTCGAATGCTTCTCTATCAGTTTCCTTTTTTATATTTTGTTCTGTATTTTCTATTAGCTGCTTTGCCCAACGAATTACTGTATAATGTTTATGATTCTCTAATTCATGCAAGGCTGCTAATTGAGTTTGAAACAATGGAATTACAGAGCCGGTCCATGCAAATTCCCCCATATTCCAACTTAAATTAGATAAAACCTCCTTATCGTCCCCGAATAAATCGAGTAACTTCAACATAATATCACTGAAACGTTTTGATCCGTCAGATCGATATACCGGAATCATAGATGCAAGTCTTTGAGGTGCAATGGGTGCATTATCTTTACACCATCTAAGTAAGAAATCTTCTCCGTAATTATTTATCAATAGTCCAGACTGAAATCCGATATGTGATCCTAAAATAAATCTTAACTGTGAATATGCTACTCCGTGTTCAGCACCAGCCAATAAAGCGGAGGACAAAGCCGGCCAAATCGTATCTTTATATTTATGTAATAAGGTAATGTAGATTGATTCAGCGTTAAAATTGTATTTGGTATTTAAAAAGTTTAGAACCTCAGAATGAACATAAGCAGCAAATTTTGGATTATCGTTAACGCTCAAATAGGTCTTGGCTATTTCCATAATATCACTAAAATACACCACCTTAACATCTTTGTCAGCCAATAAGTCGGTTACATATTGTTCTATAAAAATTGCTAATTCAGTAGAAATATCATCATCATGAGAACAGATTACCCATTTGATTTTACTTAATATAGCGATTTGAGCATTGATTCCTAATTTGGAAATATCTTTGTATATCTCTAAAATGGATTGTCCCGAAGACAAACGTAGATAATTCAAAAATTCATCGATATTGTTCGCTTCAACTTGCTCATCGGCAATTAAAGTTAACATATCTTTATAAAAATGCTTTTCTAATTTTGGGAGGCAAGCTCCGATAATTGCAAACAGAACCGGATAAGAACCTGCTTCGGAGATTCGTGCAATGACACTTTCCAAATACTCTCGATCTTCTATCGATGTGCAATAATAAACCAAGAATGCCTTACCTTTACTATACGGCTTTTCTTTTATTATTTCAATAGACCGCTCAATGAAAAAATCTCGTTTTTCCACAATATCCTTCTCCAATTCGCACACTTTTCCCGCAAAAGCAGCCGCAAGAGGAAAATCGTTAGCATAAAATTCTTGAAGAAGCCCACTATCGTTCCAGTGGTCGTTGACAAATTCTTCTGCTAATTTTTCATATTGCTGAATTATCGCACGTAAAGTTTCCTCAAAGGGTCTTTTGAATTTGCGATTTTCCCTTTCTCTGATAGCAATAAAACGAGAATAAAAGTCCGTCCTGGTTAGACGTTCAATATAATTGTCAAGTTTCGTTTTGTCAAATATATACAATTCCGAATAGTCGAAAATCTGATTCAGAGACTTTAACATTTCATCCCAATCATATTCTCTCATGGGAACATAGTAGTCCAATAATCGATATAACATATCCATTTGGCCCAATTTAAGTAAATCAAAGATATGTTTTTGGACAATACCCGTTATCTGTAACAACTTATCGGGATATTCTTTTGTTATCTCGATAAGCATATCGTGACATTTTTGCCAATAATCAAATACTTCGGGATATGTTGGTTGGTAGTTCCGATATACAGAGAAACCTTGGCGTTCAGCTCCTTTTGCAAGCATAAATCCCTCGACGGACAAGCCGGAGTCTATTGCTATCAGAATCAAGTCTATATATTCATTACCTAACAGTTTGCAAGTTTGGATTACCCCAAATCGATCTTCAAGGCTCGCTTCTGTTCCAGGAATTAAGATATGGAATAATTGACAGAACAAGCCGGTCGAATTATTAGCCCATGTTTCAGTCTCAGCCAAAGCAAGACGGGCCACGACCATGGTTGTCTTATGAAAACATTTCTTATTGTAGCAGATCTTCTCCAACAAATACACGAAGTTTCGCCGTGCATCGTCTGCAAGATTCGTTTTTAATTTATCGAGGTCGTAATGAGCATAAATATCATATAGCGTGTTAGTAACTATATCAGGAATCACATTCGCGAATGAGAGGAGAAGGCGTGATCCCATAGATGTATTCAAAATTGTCTCATGGGCAAAAGGGCCACCTGGCTGCATCAATTCGGTCAAAACCTCTTTTGCGACCCGATTTTCAGTCATGTACTCCAATCGTTTGCAAAATGCTTCTTGCATATATATTGCATGATCGTGCTCATCGGACTGAATAGCAGATATATCCTTAACCAAGGATAAAATGTCTTCCTTTGTACATCCTTTGAACCATTCGGATGCGAGCCATATCGCCAACGGTAACGGGCGGATATTGATATGCCCACTGATGTGTTCAAGCAGTTGGCGTTCTATATATTTATTACAAACCTGTTTAAATTTTCTTTTTTGTTTAATATCTGATCCTTGCAAATTCGTAAGATAACTACAAGTTGCTACAAAATCGGATTGACAAGAATATTGACCAGAATACCCCAAAGGCATAAATAAAGAACATGCTTTAAGAACATTTGCGTCATCTGCATCGTTCGGATTATTTTGATCAATACCGAGCAGTTTATAAAAAATAGTTTCATTGACAATATATCCCGGTTTGCCATTTCGGTCCAATGCATCGCAAAGCAGAATTGCCATATAAGGTATTCCTTCCGCAAACTCTGTAATGCGATCGTAGTTTTCATTTTCTTTACCACCTAAACGCACTGCAATGTAATCATCGACCATCTCTTGCAGATCGTGTGTTTGCAGTCGAATCAATTCCACTCCCTGCTGTTGCGATTCTTGCATGTCGTTACCAATGGAGATGATTCGTTGTTCAGCACCACACTCGTCTTTCAATGACAGAATTTGGCCGAACATACGAGCCGAGCAATTATCCAGAATCACAATACTATCGGCCGGACCTTGTGTGAAAATCGTTCTTAACACAAATATGCTCTTGGCGTCCTGCGAAGATTCGCAATAATAGAGCTCGGAATCTGTGTCTGAAAATGCTTCCCTAACAATACGTGTTTTACCCATGCCGGATAAAGCAATAAAACGTATTACTCTGTTCTCAGTGGTCTTTAACTTGCTGATAACGGAATCAATATATTCATTTCGCAGAAACTTACCTTTTAATGGATAGCGTGCCCAAAATTCCTTTTTATTGATAAATGGCAATAATTCGATCCGATCCAATTTTGCATTAGTATCGGCAACTCCTCTATGCAATTCTTCCAACATTCTAAATTCGTGCTCATATCGCATTGAATCTGTTATGTCTTTAAGATAATTATATGCATTTTGCCGATTAGCAATAGCTTGTTTAAAATTATCCAGTACGGTTCGATATTCACCCTTCAGCTCATTTAATTGGTCTTCATTATGAATTTGTTTGGTGATGTGGTATTCTATATCCCGTTTTTTTCTTTCAAAAGATGAGGACCGACGAATATCTTCCGAGAAACTTTGCTTTAATGCCTCTTCGTATGCGTCCTTAATTTCTTTGACAATTTTCGTAGACCTATGAGATAATAGATTCGTTGCAATATTTGCGGCAATGCTGATTGCAAATGCTGATATGATTTCGAAGGCAGGCATAATTATATTATTCAGATTTTAACAAAATTAATATTTTTAGCTATATAAAGCAACGGTTGATTCCTATTTCCTTCATTTTATTATGACACACAATGTCACATGGTGGCATAGGTCGTCATCGTTGACAATCAGCTAATTTTCGTATATATATTCGTGGTCGGAAACATTTTCGGTAATACTAAAACCTGTTTGCGACCATGAAAAAAACAACATTTCTTGCAGCTCTCTTTCTGCTGAGCTCTTGGGGCGCTGATGCCCAGGGCAACGGCATCAGCGGCATTACGGAGGCGACCAACATGGTTACCTCATACTTCGATCCTGCCACGAAGCTCGTCTATGCGATCGGTGCCGTCGCCGGCCTTATCGGTGGAGTGAAGGTCTACGGCAAGTTCTCCGCTGGCGACCCCGACACGCAGAAGACCGCCGCGTCGTGGTTCGGCGCCTGCATATTTCTTATCGTCGCTGCTACGATTCTCCGCTCTTTCTTCTTGTAGCGCATGGCCGAGTACGGAATCAATAAGGGCATCGGCCGCAGTGCCGAGTTTCAAGGCTTGAAAAGTCAGTACCTCTTTCTCTTCGCGGGCGGTTTGCTTGGACTGTTCGTGCTGGTCGTCGTGCTCTATATGGCCGGCCTCGATTCATGGTTCTGCCTGCTGTTCGGTGCTGCCAGTTCATCATTGCTGGTCTGGACTATGTTCCGCCTGAGCGCCAAATACGGAGAGTGGGGGCTTATGAAGTTGCAGGCACGTCACGTCCGCCCATACTATATCATCAACCGCCGACGTCTCGACCGGTTTTTCCATACACACCGTTAATCCTATCCGACGATGAAGAACATATTGAAAGCCGCTACATTGGAGAGCAAATTTCCGCTCCTGAAAGTCGAGCAGGGCTGCATCCTCTCGAAAGATGCCGACATAACCGTTGCCTACAGCGTTACGCTGCCCGAGCTCTTTACCATTTCAGCTCACGAATATGAGGCTATCCACATGGCATGGGTCAAGGCAGCAAAGGTGCTTCCGAATTTTTCCATCGTGCATAAGCAGGATTGGTTCCTCGAAGAGAGCTATACGCCCGATACCGGGCAGGAAGATATGAGCTTCCTCTCTCGGTCGTTCGAGCAGCACTTCAACGAGCGGCCTTACCTGAGCCATACTTGCTACCTGTTCATTACGAAGACGACGAAGGAGCACAGCCGCACCACGAGTGCATTCAATGCTCTTACGCGCGGCTTCATCATTCCCAAACAGATGCAGGATCCGGATGCCGTACAGCAGTTCTCGGAGTGCTGCGATCAGTTCGAGCGGATCATTCGCGAGAGCGGGTTTATCCGGTTGCAGCGGCTGACAGATAGCGAGATCATCGGTACGCCGGATCGAGCCGGCATTCTTGAAAAATACTTTTCGCTCTCGCAAACCGATACAACGTGCTTGCAGGACATAACGCTCGGAGCCGACGAGATGCGCATCGGCGACAAGCGTCTCTGCCTGCATACGCTCTCCGATGCGGACGACCTGCCGGGGCGTGTTACTACCGACATGCGCTATGAACGTCTCTCTACCGACCGTAGCGACTGCCGGCTGTCATTCGCCGCACCCATTGGCGTATTACTGCCTTGCAACCATATCGTCAACCAGTACCTTTTCATCGACGATTCGGCCGAGAATCTATCCCGTTTCGAGAAGCAGGCGCGTCGTATGCACTCGCTGTCGCGCTATTCGCGAGCCAATCAGATCAACCGCGAGTGGATCGAGCAATACCTGAACGAGGTCCACAGCCTCGGCCTTACGTCTGTCCGGGCGCATTGCAATGTCTTCGCATGGAGCGACGATGCGGATGCCCTACGGCGCATCAAGAACGACGTCGGCAGCCAGCTCACACTCATGGAGTGCACGCCGCGCCACAACACGGTCGATGTGCCGACACTCTTTTGGGCCGCCATACCGGGTGGCGAGGCCGACTTCCCCGCCGAAGAAACGTTCTATACCTTTATCGAGCAGGCGCTGTGTCTGTTCATCGAGGAGAGCACATGCAGGGATTCGCTCTCTCCCTTCGGGTTGCGTATGGTCGACCGTCTGACCGGCAAGCCCGTACATCTCGACATCTCGGATCTGCCGATGAAACGAGGAGTCATCGCCAATCGCAATAAATTCATCCTCGGGCCGAGCGGCAGCGGCAAGTCATTCTTCACGAATCATATGGTACGCCAGTACTACGAGCAAGGCACGCACGTACTGTTGGTCGATACAGGTAATTCGTACCAAGGCCTCTGCAACCTGATCCACGCCAAGACCGGCGGCAAGGACGGGGTGTACTTTACCTACCGGGAGGATGATCCCATCGCCTTCAATCCGTTCTACACAGACGACGGAGTTTTCGACATAGAAAAGAAAGAGAGTATCAAGGCATTGATTCTCACCCTATGGAAGCGCGATGACGAATCCCCGACCCGCTCGGAGGAGGTCGCACTGTCGAATGCTGTGAACCTATACCTTTCACGGCTTAAAACCGACGCTGCGATCATGCCCTCGTTCAATACGTTCTATGAGTTCATTCGCGACGAGTATCCGCAGATCCTCGCACAGAAACATACGCGCGAGAAGGATTTCGACGTGTGGGGCTTCTTGAACGTCTTGGAACCTTACTATCGGGGCGGTGAGTACGACTATCTGCTGAATTCGGACAAGCAGCTGGACCTACTGCACAAGCGCTTCATCGTCTTCGAGCTGGACAATATCAAAGACAACAAGGTGTTATTCCCTATCGTGACGATCATCATCATGGAGACCTTCATCGCCAAAATGCGTCGTCTGCAAGGCATCCGCAAGATGATTCTTTTGGAGGAGGCATGGAAAGCGATCTCGAAAGAGGGCATGGCCGAGTATCTGAAATATCTGTTCAAAACCGTTCGCAAATTCTTCGGCGAGGCGGTTGTCGTCACGCAGGAGGTCGAGGACATCATTTCATCATCCATCGTCAAGGAGACCATCATCACTAACTCAGACTGCAAGATCCTGCTGGACCAGCGCAAGTACATCAATAAGTTCGACGCCATACAGTCGCTGCTGGGCCTGACGGACAAGCAGAGGGATCAGATTCTCTCGATCAACCTTGCCAACAACCCGTCGCGCCGCTATAAGGAGGTGTGGATCGGCCTGGGTGCACAGTCGGCGGTCTACGCTACGGAGGTCTCGCCCGAAGAGTACTGCACCTATACGACCGAGCAGCCCGAGAAGTTGGAATTGCAACGTCTCACGCAACAGCTCGGCGGCAATATCGAGCTGGCTATACGTCAATTGGTCGAGAGCAAACATCGAAACTAATCCTATCAGGAACCTAAAAACTCAACCATATGAAAATTACGGACTGGATTGCACAGCGCTGGCGTGAACGTCGCGAGCCGGACAAGAAGAAGCTGCTCGCGATGTCTCGACAGCTGGAAAGTGCTTGTGCGTCCAACGATTTCTACACGCTCGCCGTACTGATGAAAAGATACCGGCATTCGGAGTTTGCCATAAAACTGATAGGCTCACGAATGATAAAGGGCGGTTATCCGATGTTTTTTTCTCCCTATACTGCTGTTCAGGAGGATGTGCTGGCGATGATACGGTATCTGCGTGATGTACAAACTGTACGGCAAATCGGAGGCTCTCTTACCGCGATTCCGTCCGAACCTTATAATCCGCTCTATGACATCCTTGCTATGCACACGTTCATGCTGGATGCCTATTTAAAACTTCATCCTCATGAAACGAGGCTGCAACATCCGGCATTTACGGAGGTGCAGGCCGCCACACGGCTGCTGGACAAGTGGCACAATAAGGATTATGCGAAGGAGTTGATCGATCTGATTTTCCGACGTCGATATCCATCGGAATACCTTGCGCTCCGCTTCGGTTGGGAGAAAGAGCATCATTGGGCAAGGTACCTGGAAACGCAAGCCGAGATATCTTCCGACGAGAGACCTTTCGAAGAGCGGCAGATGCTTTATGACGATCGGGAGTTACTCTATGCCGAATGGGAGAAAAAGGCCGAACAGGTGCTTGAACACCTTCCCGATATCGTACTTCCGGAGCGATATGCGATGCACCTGCAATGTGAATTGGAGCAACTGGCAACCTTCGTTCACGATCCCGAATCGATAAGTGCTCCGAACGCCAATCGTGCTCTTCTCAAAAAATATGGCATCGAGAAAAATGCGCCTTGTGCAGCACGTAAACAACAGGTCGAGCGAGCTTTTCGGGAGCTGGATGCACGCTTGGTCCGCCTGACCGGTTGTGAGCCGCATGCCGACAGGCTCTTCGCGTGCATGCGGCAGCGAGAGACACCGCATATTCCCGTCGCACGACTATCTCCGGATGCTGTGGAGCCAAACCGACATAATCCGAATAAAGGCCGCAAACATGGCCTGTAACCAGTAGACTCTAAATCCATTAAATCCTTATGATATGAAACTGAGAATCTTTTTATTATGGTTCTGTACGATGTTTACCGTCATGACGGTAAACGCACAATGGGTCGTGAGCGACCCGGGCAACCTTGCCCAGAGTATCGTCAACTCGACCAAGCAGGTCGTCGAAGCCGGCAAGAACGGACAGACGCTCGTGCAGAGCTTTCAGCAGACGCGTAAAATCTTCGAGCAGGGCAAGGCGTATTACGATGCGCTGCGGCAGGTCAAGGACCTCGTGAAGAATGCCCGCAAGGTACAGCAGACGATCCTGATGATCGGGGATATAACCGAAATCTATGTAACGAACTACCAGCGGATGCTTTCCGATCCGTATTTCTCGCCCGAGGAGCTGGCGGCCATCGCTTCGGGCTATGCCATATTGCTGGAAGAGAGTGCCAATGTGCTGGGCGACCTGCGCACGGTGGTCAATGAAAATGGCCTCTCGATGAACGACAGCGAGCGCATGACCTTCATCGACAAATGCTACGATGCCGTGTACGAGTACCGTGCGCTGGTGCAGTATTACACGAACAAGAATATCGGCGTGTCGTATCTGCGGGCGAAAAAACGCTCCGATCAGGATCGCATTCTGGCTCTGTACGGCTCTCCCGCCGACCGCTATTGGTAATATCTAATTCTCCCGAACTATGTATTTGCTTACCGTCGATTTCGATAATTTGCATCAGGTGCTTCGCAACCTCTATACGGAGATGATGCCTCTGTGTGCGGATATGGCCAGCGTCGCCAAAGGCATTGCCGGGCTGGGTGCACTGTTCTACATTTCTTATCGCATCTGGCAATCGCTCTCGCGTGCCGAGCCTGTGGACGTGCTGCCGCTGCTGCGTCCGTTCGTTCTCGGCCTTACCATTATGTTCTTTCCGACCATCGTACTGGGAACGCTCAATGCTGTCATGTCGCCTATCGTACGCGGTACGAACGACATCATGCAGGCTCAGACATTCGACATGCACGAATACCGGACGCAGAAAGATCTTCTCGAATACGAGGCTCTGCACCGCAATCCCGAGACTGCCTATCTGGTCGATAAAGAAGTATTCGACGACAGACTCGATGAGCTGGGCGTTACAGATGCAGCGGAGATTTGCGGCATGTATATCGACCGGGCGGTATACAATACGAAGAAGTGGTTCCAGGAGTTGTTGCGCAACCTGTTGGAGCTACTGTTTCAGGCCGCGGCGCTAGTCATAGACACGATCCGCACGTTCTTCCTTGTCGTATTGTCGATTCTCGGCCCCATTGCCTTCGCCATATCGGTGTGGGACGGGTTTCAGTCATCGCTCACGCAGTGGTTCTCGCGCTATATCTCGATTTACCTGTGGCTACCCGTCAGCGATCTGTTCTCGGCCGTGCTTGCCCATATCCAGACACTTATGCTGCGCCGTGACATAGAACAGCTGACAGACCCTCACTTCCTTCCCGACGGGAGCAACTCGGCCTATATCATTTTCATGATTATAGCGATCATCGGTTACTTCACCATACCGACCGTTGCTAATTGGATCGTGCAGGCCGGAGGTGGCGGCACCTACTACCGAAACATCACCCAGACCGCCGCACAAACGAGCGCCTATGCCGCCGGTGCAACGGGAGCCGCCGTAGGCAACATCACGGGACGGCTGCTGAAACGATAATCTTAAAATCATAGTAAACCATGCAATTCAAGTCATTAACGAACATCGAGAGTGCCTTCCGTCATCTTCGTCTGTTCGGCATCGTATTCCTCTGCACCTGCGCTCTGCTTACGGGATATGCCGTTTGGTGCGCATACGACTTCGCCGAGGCGCAGAGACAGAAGATATATGTGCTGGACGAGGGCAAGTCCCTGATGCTGGCGCTGGCGCAGGACCTCTCGCAGAACCGCCCAGTCGAAGCGCGGGAGCACGTGCGCCATTTCCACGAACTCTTCTTCACGCTCTCGCCCGACAAAGCGGCCATCGAGAGCAATATTCAGCGTGCGCTCTACCTCGCCGACCGCACAGCTTTCGAGCACTACCGCGATCTGGCGGAGAAGGGGTACTACAACCGTATCATTTCGGGCAACATTAACCAGCGGATCATCGTCGATAGCGTGGTCTGCAACTTCGACCGCTATCCTTACGACGTACAGACCTACGCCCGGCAGCGGATCATACGCCAGATGACCGTTACCGAGCGCAGCCTCATCACACACGGGCAGCTGATGAACACCCAGCGCTCGGACAACAATCCGCACGGATTTATCCTCGAAGGCTTCCGCATCATCGAGAACCGCGACATGACTACTTACGACAGATAATCCATTAAAACAAAACGAACCATGAAAAAACTCAAAGAAAAAATCTCCCGTATCTCCGATATCCGGATTCGGGATTGGCTCAAATGTCTCTCGCCCGAAAGACGACTTAGCATTGCCTTGTCGCTGCTCGGCACGATGGTCATCGTCTTCATCGCGGTCGTCGGACACGGGCTCTATCGCATCGGCCGCGGCGGGACTATGCAGCAGACCCAGCGAATCGAGAGCATCGTCATCCCCGACTTCGGGCAGGGCACGCTCCCGGAGCATCAGCGCCGTTACATCGATTCTATCTCGTATAACCGCTTAAATGATATGCTCGATGACACAGCAAGAGAATAAGCAGAGGCCTTGGCAGGTCATGAAGCGATATATGGTCTTTGCCGCGATGTTCATCGCTTTCGGTATGTGCATGTGGTGGATCTTCGCCCCGTCTACTACCGAGCAGCAGGCAGCACAAGCACAGGCGGGGTTCAATGCTTCGATACCCGATCCCGAAGGTGCCGCAATTGTTGCAGACAAGAAGAGTGCCTACGAAGCGGAACAGCTGCGGTTGCGGCAAGAGCAGAAGATGCGCACGCTCGAAGAGTATGCGTTCTCGCTCGGCCGCCAGGAGCGAATCGAAACCGAAGCGATCCCCGATACCCAGACACTTCCCGAAATAGCAGCCGCAGCACCGAATCACGGAACGACGGGGCGATACGGCGGATATGCAGCTTCCCGGCAGAATAACTCTTTGGAGGCATCGGACGCCGCCTACCGGCAACTCGGCAACACGCTCGGCAACTTCTACGACACATCGCATGAGGATGTGGAGAAGGAGCGCCTGCGGGCGGAAGTCGAGGCGCTGCGCGAAAGCCTTGCCGCACAGCAGTCACAACCCCAGTCGGCCTACGACGATCAAGTCGCCCTGCTGGAAAAATCTTACGAGTTGGCCGCGAAGTACATGCCCGGACAGGCGCGAAACGTACAATCGGCACCCACTGAGAAGAACGGTAAAGCACTCGTGCTACCTGTCGGTACGGTCGAGCAGCCCGTAGTCTCGGCCTTACAACAGACCCGAAGCGACACGGCATGGCTGGCAGAGTTTGCCGCACCCCGTCCGGCATTCCATACGTCTGTCGGAGACGAACAGACCGGAACGAAGAATACGATCTGCGCATGCGTGGATTGCAACCAAACGTTGACCGACGGGCAGAGCGTGCGCTTGCGTCTGATGGAGCAGATGCGCGTCGGGAATCTGGTTCTTCCGCGCAACACGCTTATCGTTGGCACAGGCAAAATCGAAGGCGAGCGTCTGGGCATCACCGTCACGTCGATCGAATATGCCGGGACGATTCTTCCGGTCGAGCTGTCCGTTTACGACAGCGACGGGCAGCTCGGCATTCACATTCCGCTCTCGATGGAGATCAGTGCCGCCAAAGAGGTAGCGGCCAATCTGGGCCAGAACGTCGGTACGACGGTTTCCATCACGAACCAGTCGGCGGGCGGCCAGCTGCTCTCCGAGCTGGGCAAGGGGGCCATACAGGGCGTATCGCAGTATGTATCGAAGAAAATACGCACGGTAAAGGTTCATCTCAAAGAGGGATACCGCGTGATGATCTACCAAAAAGATAACGAACGGGCCGGCAGGCCATAAATCCTTGACTATATGAAAAAGATTGTTTTGATGCTTGCTCTGGCGGCAAGCGTAACGGGCCTGCGGGCGCAGCAGACCGAGGGCGACCTCTACCACGGGCTAACTAAGAAGCTGACATTCGACCGCATGATTCCGCCATACGGAATAGAAGTCACATACGACAAGACCGTGCATATAATCTTCCCTTCGGCGATACGCTACGTCGACCTGGGGTCGCAGAATCTCATAGCAGGCAAAGCCGACGGAGCCGAGAATGTCCTGCGCGTGAAGGCTACGGTGCGGGATTTCCATGCCGAAACCAACATGTCGGTCATTACCGAAAACGGCTCTTTCTACACCTTCAACGTCAAGTATGCCGACGAGCCGCTGCTGCTCAACATCGAGATGAAGGACTTCATACACGACGGCAACGAGGTAAACCGCCCCAATAACGCATTGGACATCTACCTAAGAGAGCTGGGGAGCGATTCTCCCAAACTCGTACATCTGATTATGCGCTCCGTGCATAAGGAGAACTGCCGGCACATAAGGCATCTGGGCAGCAGATCGTTCGGCATTCAATATCTTGTCAGGGGATTATATACTCATAACGGGCTTCTGTATCTGCATACGCAGCTTCGCAATGCCTCCAACGTGCCCTACGACGTGGACTTCATCACCTTCAAGATCGTCGACAGGAAGGTTGCCAAACGTACAGCCATACAGGAGCAGATCATCCTGCCGGTACGGGCATACAACTACACCACACGCGTGGCAGAACGCCGGGACGAACGTACTGTTTTCGCCTTCGAGAAGTTTACCATTCCCGACGACAAGCAGCTCGTTGTCGAGATCCGCGAGAAGAGCGGAGGACGGCATCAGCGATTCATTATCCGCAACGAAGATATCGTGCGTGCACGCATCATCGACGAGTTGAAAATTCAATAGACAATAAAAACGCTGTCGAAGACAGCATAACATTCATTATTCACTTATTCAAATCTTTCAAAATCATGAGAAAAATCATTTTTACCGCAGTGGCTATGGCTGCTGCACTGCTGACCGCCTGCGATAAGGAGATCGAGACGATCGTTCCAACACCTGTCGATACGGACGGTTCGCACGTCTGCATCACGCTCGCGGACGATTCCGGCACCCGGGCATTTTTCGACTCCGCGGCAACGGCCGAGACGTGGGAGAAAGCTCTCACGTCGCTCTCTGTCTTCGCCTTCGACAATGCCGGTTCGCTGATCGTGCGTCGCGACTTCACCTCCGCGGAGCTCACGACACGAACAGCAACCTTCTCGCTCCCGAAGTCTGCCGCAGGCACGTCATGCTCGTTCTATGCCGTGGCGAACGTCGATGCTTCCGAGGTCAAGACCCAAGCTGCCCTTACGGCTCTCGTAGAGAATGCCGCCGCATCGTATAACGGCACCTTCGCCGAAGTATCGACACGCGCAAAGCGTACAGGCGGCTTCGTCATGTCGGGAATGAAGACCCAGACCGTAGGTGCGGTAAATTCCACGACCAGCGTAGGCATTACCCTCAAACGCACCGTCGCGAAGGTCGCCCTGCAAACCTCCGTAGATGCGTCGTTCGCCCAGAAGTACAGCGGCACGCTTACGATTACCTCCGTGAAGTTGTCGAAAGCCGCCTCGCAGTCGCTCGTCGTGGCGGGCGCAGCACCCTCAACGGGTGCGATGACCTTTACCCACAGTCAGACGCCCGCCGCAGCCTCGGGGAGATACAACAGCCTGTTCTACATCTACGAGAACGGTGCGCTGACCCAGGGCAACAGGGTATTGCTGGAAATCACCGCCACATACGACATGGACGGCAACGCTGCCACCACAGATGACCGCTCGGAGTTGACATACGCCGTCGAGCTTTCGGGAAAGACCGCAGGCGAGATCCTGCGTAACGGGTATTACCGCATCGCAGTCAACATCTCCGGTCTGGTGGGGCAGGAGTGTGCCGTATCGGTTACCGTCGCCGACTGGGAGACGCCCATCACGCAGTCTATAAGTTTGGGTGTCTAAGGAGTCCTTTCCGCTACACCGCTCCCGTCGTAGTGGGGGCGGGAGCGGATTTTAACACAAAACCTAAAATTACAACTTATGAACAAGCTCCTTTCATTATTATTGACCGCATTCTTCTGCGGGTGTTATGTCGCGAATGCGGATTACAGCGAGCCTGCGCAGGAAAATGTGTCTGTCGAGCTGCCGATCACCGCAGCGCATATCGAGCAGATAACCCGCACAACGGATCAGTACGCAATCGCCGATGTCAATCTCTACATGGTCGGAGAGAACAACGGTATCATACGCCATCTCTATTCCACGGCTTCGACGCTGCGGCTCGAATGTCCGGCGGGCGTATATACGATCTATGCGATCGCCAACATGCACGAGGATATGGGCGAGCTGCCGGCCTTCCAGATCGAAACAATGACCTTACCGCATCAGGATGCACTGTCGGACCTGCCGATGACGGCATGTACCGAAGTGGAGATCCGTGCCGCAGAAGGGAATAGTCCCGTCGTGCTGCCCGCGATAGAGGTACGGCGCCGCGTGGCGAAAATAGCGTATCGTATCTCAGTCGATCCCGTCGTTTCGGATATCCGCTTGCAATCCGTTCAGGCATTCAGCCTCCCATGCCGCACGTCTCTGTTCGGCGAGATACATCCATCTACTGTGGCATCCGGGTATACCGTGGGCCCCCGGATCGATATAGCTCCTTCATCGGCATCCGTCTTTTCGGGAGAGCACTATCAACTTGCCAATCCGCAGGGGTGCGTCGCAGGCATCGTCTCGCAGAGAGAAAAGGATGCCGCGCATGCCCCAACATTCGCCTCCTACCTGCTCATTCGGGCCCGGCGCGGTCAGGAAGTGCTGGCATATAGGGTTTACCTGGGCGAAAACAATACGGATAACTTCGACATCCTGCCCAACACATCGCACACGCTCGATATTACGATTCGCGGAGATAATCAGACCGATACTCGCATATCGTCTTATATCGTGCATGTATGGGATGACATCGAGGAGGAATCATACGACGGACATTGCGTGTACGACATCCAGCGAACGCTTCGTATCGCGATCGACGGCAAGCGGAACGACATTCCGCTTCATGCCGAGATCAGGGTAAACCGGGGAAGCGGAAACGACCTGCTTCTGAATCGCGATATCATCGCCGAGCAACGGGAGATAGAACTGCAAACCGCCGACGGCATTAACCAATACGAGATCGAGTATAGCCCCGTTCTCTTCGATCGGATGAATTACATATTGGGGTATGCGGTCATCATACGGGACGAGGGCGGATTCGAGCAGTTGTTTCATTTCGAACATTCGTATGCCAATACACTATATGTGAAAATGCACGACGGAGCGGCAGCCAATGCTCATCGCGGGAAGATAGCCGTAGGGAATGCCCTATACATCCATTCGACAGGAACAGCGAATAGCGAACGCTTCGTACTGACGGATGCCGACGGATGCACCCAGATAGCGACTCCGAATGCCGGATATCGATTCGCGGGGTGGTACGGCGACCCGAAACATACCAAGCTGCTATCGTCATTGGCCCGCTACGCATATAAGCCCAAGCGCACGCGCGATACCGTATTCGCACGATTCGAGATTAATTAACCATGCAATGCCGACATGATGAAAAACTATATGTTATTTTCGGTTGTCCTCTTCGTCTGCACGCTCAGCGGGTGCATGCGTACATGCTTACCAGAAAACACGACCGAAGTATCCGTTGAGTTGACCGTGCGCCCAGAGTGCATGACGGCTGTGACACGCTCGACAGATGAAACTACGATCCGCGACCTGAATTTCTATCTCTACGACAGCATGGGTGTACTCATGCTGCACCGATTCCAAAACTCCGTTACGCTACGCTTCGAATGTCCGCCGGGACGCTACCGTGTGCGTATCGCAGCCAATATAGGCAGAAATATCGGCAGCGACACAGATCTTGAACGCTTCATGCTTACGCATAGCCAGAAGTACGACGTGCTTCCGATGACTTACGAGGGCGACATCACTGTCTCCTCCTGTGGCCAGAGCAGTGTGGTTCTCCCACCCCTCGAAGTGCGTCGTCTGGTTGCGAAGGTTTCCTACAACATCACGGTCGTTCCAGCCGATATCGAGCTTCACTCCATACGCGTCTGCTCCGTGCCTGAGTCATCCGCGCTCTTCGCCGGAACAGATATGCCGTCCCAAGCGGCCGCCGGCTATACGGACACCGCCGAGAGGATGCTTATGGGGTGCAAGGCCGCTGGCATGTACTACTTGCTGCCCAATCCGCAGGGGTCGAATCCCGCCATTACCGACCAGCGGCAGAAGAACCGCGACCATGCTCCCCGCAGCGCATCCTATCTGCTGATCCGCGCGACACGAGCCGAGAAGGTGCTTGCATACCGCATCTATCTGGGCGAGAACAACACCTCGGACTTCAACGTCCTGGGCAACACCTTATACTCGCTCGACATCACGATCCGCGGCGAGAGCGAAGTCGACACACGTGTGAGCGGATACACGGTCAGCGTATGGGACGACTTCGAACAGGAGGGATCGGGCGGTTATTGCGTCGTCGGGCAGCAGAAGCATCTGTTCATCGCGGTAGAAAGCAACGGCGATTATCCGGCTCTTACCTATACGGTCGAGGTGTCGGCAGGAGACAGCGGGGCGCTGAGCATCGACGCCACGAGCTGCGTGAACCGGACCTATGTCATCGGCAACGGCAATGGCATGAACACGTATTTGCTGGACTATGCGCCGCCACTCTTCGGCAGCACGAACAGCACTCTCCGCTATACGGTTCAGGTTCGGGACGAATACGGGTTCTGCCGGGAGTTTACGTTTATTCGCCGTTTCGCCAACATCCTGCACCTGCACATACTCGGCCGCGGGTCCGTTTCCGTATCGTCCGCATTCCATACGACCGATACGGCCGACGGCAAGATGATACTGGGCAGCAGCTGCACCTTGAAGGCCGCGGCGGAAGCCGGCTTCCGCTTCGTGGGCTGGTATGCCGATGCCGCAGGCTCCTCGGCGGTGTCGACTTCTGCTCTGTACCGATACACGGCCCAATCTCACGCGCAGACACTCTATGCGAGGTTCGCCGTGGCAGACCACACGCCGCTCGACACACAAGGCACGGCAAACTGCTACATCGCGCCCAGGACGCTTACACGCTATTCGTTCGATGCCACGGTCGTGGGCAAGGGAGACTGGTCGACGAATATCCAGCCGAAGAAACTCTCCGGCACGACGGCCAAGGTCATCTGGGAAACCGGAGCGCATGACGCAAGCGAGAGCGTCGTCCGAGATGCCTTATACGACGACGGACGCATCTACTTCTCCACCGGCAGCAAGCGCGGCAACGCCCTGATCGGCTTGTTCGACGCTTCGGGCACGTGCATCTGGTCGTGGCACATCTGGGCTGTTGACTACGACCCTGCGGCTGCGGCGGTAACATACGGCTCCGGCGCCCGATTCATGGACCGCAATCTCGGCGTGCAGTCGAAGAGCCTGACCGAACACGGGTTGTACTACCAGTGGGGGCGCAAGGATCCGTTCATCTTCTCCGAAGGACCGAATGCACCCAAGACCCCTGCGGCGACGTACACGCTGCCCGGCTACGAATTCGGTGTGCACGGCAATACCGGAAACACCTATTGCCCGGCGTCGAACTACACGGTGGAATGGGCGACGGCTCACCCGACGACCCTACTGACACGGCCCTTCAAGAGCACTCTCTATCTCGATTCATGGCTCTATACCACCAATCCCAATCTCTGGGGCAATGCCACGAGCGGGTCCATCGCATCCGCCAAGAGCAAAAAGTCGATATATGACCCCTGCCCGCCCGGCTGGAAGGTCCCCGACCGTACCGCATGGGTTGCCGCGACATTCCGGAAACGGGATATAGACGTCATATACGGCGCCGACATGTTCTACGACAATGCCCGCACAGCTTGGACGTATTATCCCTACAACGGGTATATAAGCGGCGAGAGCGGGATATGGCGTTACACGTCGCTCAATGCCGGAGCATACGTATGGACCAACGAGCCCTATCTGACACCTGCAAACGATATGGGTTACTGTATCCGGATAGATGACGGCTCGACCGATATTTCGAAACCGCTCGGACAGCAGTACGGTTGTGCCGTCAGATGCGTCCGGGAATAATTTTTCCGATCATGAAACATAAACTGATATTATTGGCTGTGATCGCAGCCGTATGGGGCACACATTTCCGGGCCGCAGCGCAGATCTTCGCCGTGCGGGCCAACGCCCTCGCGGCCCTGACCGCCACCCTCGACCTCGGGGCTGAAGTGTCGGTCGCCGACAAATGGACCGTCGAGGCTTCGGGCTCTTGGAACCCGCTGCGCACCGATCAGCTCTCGACCCGCTTCCACGCCGTGCAGCTCGGCAGCCGCTACTGGCTCTACGAATCGTTCGTCGGGCACTTCTTCGGATCGCATATTACCTATGTCGGCTACGGCCTCGGCAGCCGCACGCGCCGCTACGACGGCCGGGCATTCGGCGTCGGGGTCAGCTACGGATACTCGTGGATGCTCTCCACGCGCTGGAACATTACCGTAGAGGCCGGAATCGGTCTCTATCGCACGCGCGACACGCGCCGCGACCCGACCGCAAGTGACTGGGAGGATGAATATATCTATCATTACCGCCGCTGGACGCTCTTTCCCTCGAAGGCCGGCGTGTCGTTCTCTTATCTCTTTTAGCCATGAAGACGAAACGGATTCTATCGGCGGGTCTCGTCGCCGGCATGCTCTGTCTGCTTGTCGGCTGCTCGGTAACCGGGCAGCTTCAACGGCACAGGACGACCGCACGGCTGGCGCAGCTTACCCGAGCCGAGCGCACGAAGAAGCAGTCCGACGACCGTCCGCAGGTCATGAAGCTCCAGCGCGACAGTAGCACTTTCTATCTTGCACCGGTAGACACGCTCGACGGAGAACGCGTGATGTCGTTCCGCATCGAAGAGGTGCTCGTCGTATCGAAGATACGTTCCGTACCCGAGCGAAACGGGCGCGTGATGCTCGACTTCATCGTCTCATTGCCCCGGGAGATGCTCGGCCGCAGCCGCAGCGTAGTCATTACCCCCGTGCTGCACAAACCCCACGGACGCATGGAGCTGGAAGACCTCGTGATTCGCGGCGGCCGGTTCTCCCTGTTGCAACAGCGGGACTACTGGCAATACGAAACTTACGTCGACCGCTTCCGGCCCGACACCCTCACGCGGGAGGCGGCGTTCAACCGCTTCGTGAAGTTTCCCTATCCCGAGGATGCGCGCCTCGACTCCGTCGTGGAACGCCGCGGCATGATGACCTACTACTATTCGGAGGAGGTGCCGACCGACGAGACATCGAAGCGCATGACCGTGACACTCGAAGGCAAGGTCGTCGGTATTGATGACAGCGCCTACCGGCTGCCGCCCTCCGACACATTGGACTACGTCATCTCCTCGATACTCTCTTTCGTCGACACGCTGCCGCGTTACCGCATCAAGGTTATCGACAAGTACCTTACCGTCACCGACCGCAACTGCATTCAGTTTCCGATCGGCCGCACGGATGTCGTAGATACGTTGGGCGACAACCGTCGTCAGCTGGCCAAGATCGCCGACCTGATGCGCCGCATCGTCGGGCAGGAGGAGTTTTTCGTCGATGCCATGACGCTCACGGCGGCCGCCTCGCCCGAGGGCGATTACCGCTTCAACGAACGGCTGGCACGCGGACGGGCGCAGGCGCTCAAACGTTACCTTGTCCATCGCTACGGCCGCGAGATCGACACGATGCTGACCGTGCGCTGGGTGGCAGAAGAGTGGGATGAGCTGGCCGCGTGTATCCGCACCAACCGGGAGATTGAGAATCGGGAGGCTATTCTGAAGCTAATCGCCGCGGAGAAGAACCCCGACCGGCGCGAGCGGATGATCCGGGAGCGGTATCCGCAAGACTATGCCCGTATCCGCTCGGTGATCTATCCGCGGCTGCGGGCCGTAACCTGCCGCTACGACCTGCGCCGCAAGGGTATGGTAAAGGACACGATTCACACCACGGAGCTCGACACGACCTATGCCCGCGGGGTGGAGCTGTTGCAGAGGCGGAGGTATGCGCAGGCGCTCTGTATTCTCGACGGCTATGGAGACCGCAATACGGTCGTGGCGCATCTGTCGCTCGACCAGAACGAACGGGCGTTGGAGCTGCTCGCCGCGCAGCCCATAGATGCCGTGACGGAGTACCTTCGGGCCATTGCCTTCGCGCGACTGGGACGAAAGACCGAGGGCCGTCGTCATTTCCTCGAAGCCTGCCGGCTCGACGAGCGCATGGAGTATCGCGGCAACCTCGACCCCGAAATTACTGAACTGTTAAATGAATAACACTATGAAAAATAAGAAGGTAAAAGCATCGGTCTCGATGTTGTTTGTACTGCTCTTCTCGTCTGCATTTGTTTGTTGCAGCATCAGTGAAAGAGAGGACATAGAAATCCGAAGATGCCCGCAGGTGCAGGACTCCATCATCATGCCCGGGTGGGATGAGATAGAATAAATTAAGTAGGGACATGATAATTCCAATGTCCCTACTTATAGCTTAGTTTAATAGTCTATATCCGATCTGGTTGATTAGGCTTCAATCTTTTTAACTCACAATTGTATTGAGACCGGAATCTATTTCGTGCTTTTTCAAGTTCTGTGTTACCATTATTGGCTGGAATTCCTACAGAAGAAACAATACGGGCATACCTCTTTGTTAAAGTAGAATCATTAAATTTAGAATGTGTTATAGTATTTTCGAGTTGTGCAATTGCTTTAGTAATAGCACTACCTTTTAACTCTACAAAGTACCCAATCCACTTTTTATTTACATTCGGGACTTTTGCAAGAATCAACTTGTCGCATTTCTGCCCATTTTTAATAATATTACCATCGACTTGGAGTATGACAATTTCCCGTTCAGGAATGACATCTGCAATATATCGCACCCCTTTCTCCGCGGTGGAAACTTTTTTTCGGACTTTCAAGGATTGCTCTGCTCCATACTGTTCGAGTAATTTCTCGCAGATATCTTTATTATCCATAGATTACATCGTTTAACAATGTCAATTTATTATCTACGATATCTGATGCGTGATCGAGATCCATGCCGCCGATCATATTTATTTCATTATCTATGATATTTCGCATCTTGCCTTGCTCGGTAATGTAATATGCACGAACATCCGAAATTGGGATAATGGAGTCTTGGGGTACAATTTCATTTGTCGCCTCCGAATCTTTTTCTTGGGCGATAGCCGCTTTTAGCAATACATTAAAAGCAGTAATAATATATGGGCTATGAGTTGTCAATACTACAGAACTCGGTTTTCCGGTACGTTGTGATGCTTGATTGATACAAGTTGCAATATGATTTATCAATGCTTGTTGCGATTCCGGAAAAAGGTTTTGTTCTGGTTCCTCTATAAATAAATGCGTATTCTGATAACGATATAATTTTTGTATTTTCTCAGCACCTAAAGTTTCATCCATCGATGAAAGTCGACGAAACCATTCGGTAACATCATTTTTACTCAAATTAGCCCTTTCTAAAAAAATATGATCCGTATAATAATTGATCATCACAATAATCGGGAGAATGGACTGCACACCGCTCGACGCATAAAATGGAGATATTTTCATGCGCTTGTCTTTTAGCCGAATAACATCTACACCCCGTTTACTATCATAGTAATACTCCATATTACCTACAATATTTAGATTAGCGGGCTGTTCCTCCGAATAATGCTCTTTAGCATCACTCCATTCGAATATATGATTGAACAATACATCGAAATCATTAGATCTATAAGTTCGATCTACATTTTTTATGACCGATGTCAGATTGCGCTCTGAAGGAATGAAACTTAATTTAGTATTATGACGTATTTCCCCAAAATTCGGAGTTCGGCCGATACGAACATTCTTGTTCCCGAGTAATTCAATGTTAATTGCTTCTCCATGATAATGAATTTCACTCTGTGGTGTGAAATATTCATTTGGCAACCGGTGGTACAGGCTCAATACTTTCAAAAAACGGGAATAATGCGTATAGTTATAGATTATTTCTTTGTCATCTCCTGTCATAATTTTTTTCTCAAGCCATTGGCAAAAGCACAAGATCTTCATAAAAGAACTTTTACCAGTACTTTGTTTTCCAATAATAACATTGAAACGACTTAAATCTATGTTGCCCGTATCGGTCAGAGGACCGACGTTTTTAATTGAAATAGACGCCATAAAAAATCATTTATAACGACAAATATACGAAAATATATGTCTTAATACAAATTTTTCACCACCGGTATAGTTGCTATCCTAATATTATAAATTTGCACACAAAAACTTATCGTCAGTTGCATTTATTTCTTGGGTCCAACCAATGGACGACAATAAGTTTTATTTACGACCCGATCACGCATCAAACGCATATCATTGAAGTTGCGCGAGATATTCTGGATGATCTCAATGTAGTTGTCAGACCCGTCCTCTCTCTGATGATAAAACGGTTTGATCGAAACGCAGTTCTTGTGCTCGAACAGCGTATTGAGCAGCGTTCGGTCCGAGTTGCCGCACGAGTGCCCCATGATGTAGATTTGGAACGGTGCGGAGTCGATGAAGGAAAGCAATTTGCGGTAATTGTCCGTTTCCAGATAACGGATAGATTTGATGTTTTTCAGATAGTCGTTGTCGTTCAACTTGGAAATCTCTTTGTAATCGTCGTCCAACTCGTCCCCATAGCCGAAGATGATCGGGTTCTTGTCGTTGCCCAATTCACCGTGAATATGGTTGACCTTGAAATCCGAACCTTCGGGTATATAAAGATCGGCCGTACTCGTGTAGTTGAAGTTCAGAAACAGAATTTGGTTGGGAAGAAGGTAAACCGCAGGAACGTCCACATTGTTTTCATAAACTCTTTCAACGTGTTTGAGAATGTCTAATGAATTCGGCGCAGATGTATCTTTAATGAATTCTTTATATTGATTCATTGCTGATCTACAAAAACTAACGGACGTTCCAAACTGAAGTAGGAAACAATTAATGTTTTGCTCATTATTTTGAGCTATATAATTCAATCGAGTGATTAAATAATCTTTAAACGCATGGCTTCCCTCATTGGAAATATCTTGTGGAATAAATGGTTCGAAGAGTGTTGTGAAGATACAATCTTTTCTCAATCCATAATTAATATGCTTATCTTGAATTTTCATAAGATATGAAACCAAATGGGCTTTAATAATTTCGAATTCCGAGTCTAACTTTTGTGGCTCGTTATATATCAAATTTTCTTTTTGAACAATCTTTTTTAACTGCTTATAATAAGCATTTTCTATATCAACCCAATTTTTAGTTCCTAAATCATTATTTATTATTCTGAAAAATTGATTTGAATACGAAAATTTCAGATTCCCATCAGGAGAAGCCGCATTAATCGTATCGATATTTCCCAAAGATATAACACTATACCTATAATATTGTAAAAAAGCTTTAATAGTAGGCGGATATGATATAGAATGTAAATGATTAGGAAATTGAAGATTGAATTGGCTCAATTCATCATGACTCTTTTTGGAATCACATAAATTAAGGTTCTTCATTCGAGTTTGCCAATAGCTTTTAATAAAATCTTTATAACTTGTCGGTAACCCGTGCGCCAAATCGAATCCGTTGCCGATAAGTATGATTCTGTTCATCATAATCCACTATGTATTAGTCTAAACAAAGTTAGTTATTCCCTGCAATGCAGGCAAGACAATCGGATAGTTTTTGCTGACAAACTTATTCTTCTGTCATCCGGACAGCAATACAAAACAAGATTATGATTGTTATATAGCCCCATAACTATGAAATGTACAGGGTTGTCTAAATATACATTCCAATGTTAAGATGGATTGTTAGATAGTCTTTATATAACTCTAAAAATAATCGTTCTGTGTTCTATTTGCCTATCTTAACTCAGCGCTTGCAAGCACAATTATCCCTATCGTTTAACTTTGGCTTATGCACCTGAATCGACGGATGAAATCAGTACCGGATCTTGAAATAGTCGAGTACAGCTTTGTAGTTGTCTTGCGCCGTCAAGCAGGTGTCCGTCAGATACTCCCGAACCTGCGGCCAGCGTTGCAGACCGCGATAGTAGAACATCTTCAAATCGTCGGTGATGATGAACGGCACGATGCCGTTTGCCAGACACTCCTTGAACATCACGAGCCGCCCGACACGTCCGTTGCCGTCCTGAAACGGGTGGATAGCCTCGAAGCGCTGGTGCAGATCGAGGATATCCGCCAGTGATTTCTGTCGCTTGGCATTGTACTCGGTAATGAGCGCTTTCATCTCCCGGCTAACATTTTCGGGTGCAGTCGTCTCGTTGCCGCCTACTTCGTTGGGCATACGTTTGTAGGCGCCGACGGCAAACCACTCCATGCGGCTGCCCGATGTTCCCGATTTGAGCATGGCGTGCAGTTCCTTGATAAGCGGCTCGGTCAGCCGCTCCTCGGCACGGTCGATAATGAGGTCGATACAGCGGAAATGGTTCGTCGTCTCGATAATGTCGTCTACACGGACGCTTTCGCCCTCGATGCCGACGGTATTCGTCTCGAAGATATAGCGCGTCTGTTCGTGCGTCAGTCGGCTGCCTTCGATGTGGTTGGAGTTGTAGGTCAAGTCGATCTGCGTCTTGTGGTAAATGCCCCCTTTGAGCTGCATAGCCTTCTGCTCGCGCAGGGCAATAAGCAACGGCGACAGTTTCGAGCGGCGACGTTTGCGTGCAGGCAAAGCGGCATCGGCGGGAATGTTCCATGTTTTTCCCGTGAGGAACGCGCCCTCGATTTTCCCTTCGGCGCAATAGTTACGAGCCGTACGCTCCGAAATGCCGTACTTCTCGGCGAATGCAACTACTGAAATATACTCCATAAACTCTGTCTATCGGCAAGTATGATTCCGATTTCGATGTCAAAGATAGCATAATTTGCCGGTATCGGCAAATAATAGGCGATAATTATATACTGTGGCTAACAATTCTGCAACCGACATTTACGTATGCGTCTGCCAAAGATCGTCGTGATTCATAGTGTAGCATCCCGAGCGGTCTGGCGAACCGTGGTATACCAGCCCGCCGACTATGCCCAGTGTGCCGTTCGTATAACGCTGCTTGAATAGGAACGAGTAGGGGGGGGAAGTCCCTGTACAGTTCGATTTCGCAAGGTCGGTGGGAGTGCTCCTCCCATGATCTCAGTTTGGCAAGACACGCTTGCAGGGATTCATCCCCCAGTTCTTTCGCATAATGCACTACTTTGTCGTAGTGCTCCTGACACATGATTTTCATAATAAGATTGTTTTGAGTTCGAAAATATATTTAGTCGGTTATTCCAGTTTCTTCATCAAGTAGTCAACAATCCGGCTGCATCCTTTCACCGAAGGCGCTCGGTTCCCCCAATCGCCGCCTTTGCATTGTAGATAGGTCCGAGACAGTAAGGTAATCCGTCTTCGCAACAGCCCGAGCGTGCGGGGATGAATCTTGATTTCATATTTGCAGCACAGCCCGATGAAGAATTCCGATTCGATTAAGAGGCCGTTCCGAAACGCTTTCTCTGCATTGAGCAGAGCCTCCTGCCACTCCTGCTCTTCGGTCTCTTGCCGATGTTCTTCCCGCTCGCGCAGCAGACGCTTCCGGTCCCGTGTTTCCGCCATTCGCCATGCACGCATATTGGCACGGTGCTCTTTGAGCGGTCGCGCATCCCAACCCAACGCCACATATGCTGCGACATACGTCAAGGGAATCCATTGTTTGTGCGCGATTCGCTCCTGCATGGCCGTCTGCAAGTCGCAGGCCTCGGTCTCGACAGCTGCAAGGTGCTCCTTGTCGAACACCGCAGATCTCGACAGAAACTCTACGACGAAACAGACATCCTCGACACGCTCGACAATAGCGATGTTATCCAAATTTTCGTGTCGCTCATCTTTGGCATCTACATACCAGCCGATGTATTTACTGATGAACGTGACTTCTTTTAAGGTCGCAACGATCTTATCGTCGCGGCCTGCTGCATAGTGCAAAACCTTTGTTCTCATTTTATACTATTTTTTACAGATAGTTTTCGGCTATGTGTTTCATTCGTTTCCGTCGATAGTTTTCATCGTCATGGCATCGCAGATACTCCTGATACGAATCGACCGATTCCGCTTGTTTGTAGCGTTCGATGGCTCGGTAGAAACGCCCATAATCCTGCTTCCACACACCCTGGAAGAAGAGCCACAAAAGCTCCTCTTCCAATGCCCCCATGCCTTTTTCGCGATAGAGGACGGTCAAAGGCTCTATTTCCAGCTTGCGAAATTCCAGCGGGTGAAGATTATTTGACGCCCGTTCGACGATGACCTTGCCGGATGACGTGATACCGATATATTTGATAATCAAATGACTCATGATTATAAAATAAAGTGTTACAATATATTTGCTGTTGTGTGCTTAAACATTGGCGTTAGGCTGTAAATCTTCCTCGGTATCGGGCTCCGTGTCCGAATCCGGCTTGATTTTGTCGATAATCATCCGTGCGGCCTTATTGACGTCCACGAGGATGTCGAACAGATAGGTCGGTTCCTGCTTCAGCTGCGCAAGCCAATGTTTCAGGTAGGCGGCGTTCTCGGCTCGCGGCATGACCGACAGCCCCAGCATAGCACCGCACAAAGCAGATGTCAGCTCAGCCAACAGCTCCTCGCGAGCATACGTTGAATCCCCGAAGGCGCCGTATGACGGGCGGTTCAACCGGGACGGATGTCCTGTGCTGTGGGCGACCTCATGCAGGAGTGTGTCGTAAAAATCTACTCCCGAAGGAAATTGCTGCTTCAACGGACAGATGATCCGATCGAGAGCGACACTGTACGAGGCACGATTACCGTATTGCAGCACGATAGGGCAGTGCCACCCGTCCGGCACCAGCAGAGCATCGATGCCCGCGCATGTAAAACCGTCGGAGCGATCGACCGACCCTGACGGCGATGTCAATTCCGCATAGCGCGCAGGGGCTTTATCCGCCAAATCCGTCTGGTCGATGTTGAAGACCGGGTAATAGCGTATCACGGGCATTACATCATACTGTTCGCGCTGTTGCTGCGGAAGACGGTAATACTCCGCCGAATCTATTTTCTCATGCGTTTCCTTATGCCGAATGTGCATTTTCCAGAAATAAACCGGAAACGAGCAGGCCCCTTTGCATATGTTCAGATTCTCATCCTTCGCTTGGCGGAATGTCATGAATATCGGCGACCTGTATCCGCATATTTCACTCAGGAAGAATAGAGTCAGAACATTGCCTGCCCGGTAAGGCGTCCCGCGCAAATTGCGCGGAAGTCCGCGCGTCATGTCCGCAATCCATGGTTGGTGCCATTTTCCGGTGAAGGATTCGATTTTACGAACCATCAGCTCCGTCAGTCGCGGAGCAATTGTCTCAATCGTCTTGTTCATGACTAAAACAGTTTTTACCGTGTGTCTCACGCTGCAACTCCTACACATTTCCATCGTGCAAGAAATTATCGAATATGTCATGAGGTCTTATTCCCGAGTGAGTCGGTTGCCTCGGGAAGAAACCAGGTGCGCGACGGCAGCGCAGAGGCGGAAAAATACCGCAGAGCGCACTTGCGCCGAGGATGATTTTTCTGCCCGCAGCCGACGAGGGGTGCAATAGCACCCCGTTCGCGTACCTACCTTCCCCGACGGCAACCGATTCACTCGGGAAAAAACGATAATTTTCATGATTATCGTCCACGCGTTTTTGTGTAGTGATGGAGTTAGCATTATGCCCACAGTATAGATAATTAGAACGATTAGTCGTATATCCTTGCGGCATGCTATTCCGAATCATTCCTATGCCAGTTTTGATCAGATATGATGTCCTATTTGCCATTGCAGTATGTATGTGCTTCGAGATACCCCGTCTCGGACTCGAAGGAGACGATCTCGATACGCATACTCGGATCCGGCATCAAATCATGGATAAGAGTTATAATCTCATCTTCTGGGAATATAAATGGCGAATCGAACGATCCTCGAATCCAATTCCCTGCTCCGTACAGCCCGTCTATTCCGAATTTATCTTCGAGAAACGTTTTTATTTTTGTCAGATTGCTATCCTTGTCCGAACAGCAATAAAACCAATTGATACATATGTTTGCCATAAATAGAGGTTTTTAAGAGTTAATATTGCAATGTGCGGTTACTGGTTTCATAGTGCCTGCATTTTAAGCCATTCGTCGCGTTTCTCCCGACATTTGTCGAGTGTGGGGGCGACGCATGAAAACAACGCGCCGCCTTCGGTGCGATAGTCGTACTGACAATATCGCTTACCCGTTTTCCGGGCATAAGCCGTGGTAAAGTATTCGTATCGTTCTTCTCCTGGCGGGCATGCAGAGATGCCGTTCACGGTCATAGCGCTCATGATGCTTGATTTTGATTGATCGTGGTTTGTTGCGCAGCCTGCCACTTCCGATAGGCTGCGATGTACTCTTCACGTTCTTTTTCGAGTGCCACTCTGGTTGAGTCGGTATATCCCAGAAACTCGATGTGGTCGCCGTTGTAACCGGTAAGCCGGCAGCGAATACCAGCTGCCGTGAGCTTGTCGATACGCTTCTGCGCCGTCTTGGCGCTCGAATAGTCCTTGGGCCAGAAACTCGTCTTGCCGTCTGACCGGAACGAGTCCGTGCCGAGCACCATGCGGCCGTCGGCTCTGCGGCTATCATAGAATCCGAAACGAGCGCCGCCCAACGCTTGCCGGATGGCCTTGTGTGCCGGCCCTTCGGGATGTTTGAATTCGGGCTGTTCGTCGCCTTTGCAACATTGGAGCTTCGACAAAGATGTCCGATAGGGTCTCTTGTAGGTTCCGATGCTAAGACTCAGGTAAAAGTTCGTATGGAAATAGTCGGTCATGGGATCGCTGTCGTCGAAGTTGTAAGACTGCACGAATGCACAGACGTTTTGCATAACCTCGCGTGCCCGATCCGTGAGATCAGTCTCGGAATCGATATGGTAATGATTGATGTCTGCATAGGTCTTTACTCCCGATGCCGCCGTGAAGGCTTCGAAGTCAGCCTGCATCAGTGAAATATGTATCGAGTTGCAGTCCGGCCTTCGCACCGAAAACTTGTATCGGGGATAGGTCTCTTTGAGCCATCGCCGAATGAGCTCGACAACCTCCGGGGCGTGCTGCCCCTCGTAATTGCTGCCCGTCCAGCGATATTCGTTATAGACATATTCGGCATATTGCTGCGCCGTTGATTCCGTGTAGTCACTCTCGTATCCCGATGCTCCGGCGGATACCGTAGTGTCGTTTTTCCAAATATCGTATAAACGTGCGAACTCGGCGTTGATATGCTGCATGGCCTGCGTCGAACCGCCCTTGTCGGGGTGGTTGGCGAGAGCCAGTGTGCGGTATTGCTTTTTCAGCTCCGCAAGGCTGTGGATGTTATGAAAATAGGTCATGGCGTAGTATTATTTATGCTTATGATCTTTGGGCATCGAGAGCAGCGTCCGGCGTAGGAGTGCTTTCGCCCATGTCTTTCCGCCGACGAGATTCACGAATTCGTCAACAGCGTCGATTGTCGATTTCTTCATATGTTTTAAGTGTTTCATTATGCGACTGCTGCCCATGCCAGCCACCCGCAGAGCTTGTCAATATGAGTTATCCTCGAACATGTCCGTCGAGTATCTTCGTCTGTCGAGCCGATACGCCGACGCATAGGGTAAATCTTCCGCATCGGGAGGCTCCTCCTCCGGCTTCTGGCAATCGCTGTAAAGCGAGTGGTAGCGGTCGGCTAATTCGGCAACATCGTCCGTAGCGATGTCGTACCCGTTCTGCCGGCACCACGCGAGGAAGTGATCCCGATCGTCATCGTCGATATCGGACAGGGCGTCCAGCACATCGAACAGATCGGGCGACAGACGATCCTCCCGCACCAGCTCGTCGGGAATGTCCGACCACTCTCTGAACCGGAACACCGGGGCCTTCTCATCGTGATAACAATGGCCGAATGCCGCATACAGCTCGTCCATATCGCTGTATTCAGAGAGGCGGAACCAATATCCGCCCGGTTCATGCCGGTCCATACGTCGCTGCGTAGTAACACATAATGTTGAAGTATTCATATCATTCGATTATTAATTGACTATTCGTTGGCTGCCCCATGTAATGTGCACCTTACCTTCGCTGTCCGTTTCCCGTTTGAGCAGGCTCTCTATGACGGACATCGTCACGTCGAACTCTTCGAAAATCTCGGATTGCGCTTTCACGTCTCCGCTCTTGATGAACTCGTTGAGCCGCTCCTTCGTCAGCACGAGTGCCATAAGGTTCTGCTCGACGGAGTCTTCGTAGGTAATGAAATGCACGTTCTTCTTCTCTTTGGAGTCCAGACGGATAAAGCGAAAGTAGTACTGCTCCATGCGCGGCAGGTTCCATTGCAGGGATTCGAGGATGACGTCGTTGCACGAGGGAATGTTTACCGAGCTGCTCAGGCTCTGCTGCGTACTTACCAGAATACCGTTCAGTGTCGCGTCGAACTGCGCCACAAGGCGCTGCCGCCGCTCGAAGGGCACATCGCCCCTGACCGCGAAGAGCGGACGCTCGGGAAATGCCTGACTCATGTAGGATTCATAGAGGTCGAACGCCGCCAGCGACGTGCAGCCTATGGCGACCTTGCCTGGTATGGAGCGCACGAGCCGGTCGATACGCCGCACCTTGCTCGGATATTCGTCGCCATAGTATCCGTCGATAAGATGCGGTACCGAGCAGGCCTTGATAAGCAGCTTGATCTGACGCATGAGCCGCAGTCCGGCATCCTTGTGCGTATCGCCCGTCGTATTGTAGTAGCGTTCGCAGATGCGGCAGAACTCCTCGATGATGATACGATAGACCTCCCGCTCGCCGGCCGACGGCCGTACCGCATGCATCCTGACCTTATACTTTTCGCCAGCAAAGTCCTTGAACTTGCGCGTGATGACCGTCTTGGCGATCAGGTCGGCCAGCACATCCTTGTTGTAGATATCCTGGTTCTGTTTCTCGATGCCGAAGACAGACGCCTTGCCCGGGCAGTGGCACGATTTGAAGAGCACATGTCCCCGCCGTGCCGGAAACGGTTGTCCGTAATGCGGATTTACCTCGCATTCGATTTCCCGATTCTTGTTTTCGTGATAGCATTCGGCGCTCCAACAAATCATGTTTACCGAATTGTTGTACAGCAGCTCGAACTGGCTGTACAGCTCTGCAATGTTGTTGCGTGTGGTCGTCCCGGTGCCGAGAATCTTGTACCTGAGCCGGCGGAAGATGCTCAGCACGTAGCGGGTGCGCGCCGACAGCGGATTGGTAATCTCATCCGACTCATCGAACACGAGCGCCAGCTTGCGGCTGCGCAGCTTCACGAAGCGCATCAGCGGACGCTTCAATTTCGCCAGCAGAGTGGTGGAGACGACCAGGAACACCCCCGCAGGCACGTCGTCCAGATCGGAAGTAGATTGTACCTGCCGGTAACGCTCCCTGTTGATGTCGAGAAACGGGCGCCACGTCATGTTGACGGCAATGGCCGGGGCAAGAACGACGGCATTGCGCACCTTGCCGAGTTTGAGCAGGTATTTGACCCGATGAAAGACCGCCGCCGTCTTGCCCGACCCCTGCTGCCAATTCAGCAGGGCGTAGTGTTTTTGCATCACGCGGTTCAGGTCGTACTTCTGCAACGCGGTAAAGCGACAAACCTCATGCTCCTTGTTGACGAATGTCGCACGGTCGAGATACTCTGTAAGCGCGGGGTCGGCTGCCACATTCTCGAACGGCTGCTCCTGCCGCTCATACAGCCGTCGTTTGCGGGCGATCAGACGCCTGGCTGCCCGAATCTGTCGGGCGTTGGCATCCGTAACAGCAGGCGGCACAGGCTGCTCGACCTGTCCCGACACCAGATCGACGATGCTCGCTGAGCGATGTTCGAGCTTGTCCAGCAGACGCGGAGCGTAGGCTTTGAGCTTGAAGCCGTAGCTCGTCTTTCCCAAAGCCACCTCCTTACGCGGCACGACATTCTGGCGGGAGATATAGCGGCGGATAGCAGCAAGGACTTTGGTCGTCGTCAGTTTGTTCTGCTCCCAACGCTTATACTCCTCGTTGGTGCAGCACTCCGGCGGTCGCTGATTGCGGAACTTGGCGACCAGCGCTTCGGCCCTCGGAAGGTGCTCCCGCAGCCGCGCGTGCGCTTTCAGCTCGTAGAGGTACTTGGACAATCGATACTCGAATATCTCCCATTCCTCCTTGTCGATGCTGTTCGTTTCTCGCAGCAGATAGATTCTCTGCGTCCGTTTCATCTCCCGCGCCTCGGCGATGCGCCTGCGCAATACTTCCGTCGAGACGAAATCGTCATCGCGGTACGCCTTCATCTCGATATGTTCCGAAGCTCGCAGAAAGACCATGATCTTCGTGGCGAACCGCTCGACACCGACCCCTGCGAAAGCGTTCTCCGGCAGGCGTGTCTGGCCGATGAACGAGAAGTGTTTGTTAACCCCGGCGATGCGCGACTTCTCCCAGAACTCGCTTTGCAGGAACGAGCAGGGCACGATCAGCATCAGCAGTCCCGCTAGGTTCAACACCGAGTATGCCTTGTCCAGATAATACTCCTGCGAAAGACGACGGTCGAAGCGCAGGTTGAACGGCGGATTACCGACGATAACATCGAAGCGTTGGGTCAGAGCATATTGCCTAATGTCGCATGTCTCGATATGGGCATCGGGATAGAGGTAGCGAGCGACAGCGACTGCCTTCGGATCGACATCGAAGCCATAGGTGTTGTGCAGGTTCGGCAGGTGGTTGAAGAAGTTGCCCATGCCGCAGCACATATCCAGTATCATTTCCGACGTGGTTGGTGCCAGCAGCTCGACCATCTGCCGGCACACTTCGTGCGGCGTAAAGAACTGGCCGATCTCGGACTCTCGCTTCGCCTCGGCATAGTCGTGGTAAGAGCCGTAGTCCGACTGGCGGAGACCATGCAGGCCGCCCATGCCGGTATAGCAGTTATAGACATTCACGGGCGGAATGGAGCCATTGCTGCTGTCGATGGCGAAGAGGATCTTTTCGTTGACCTCCGCACGGCGCTCCGGCGGAATATGCTGCGGGATAATCGGGTAATACATGTCCGGAGTGTGTTAGTCGTTATCGCCAGGCAGACGAAGCTCATGCAGGCGTAAGCGCCGGAAGCATGACTCCGCAGCGGCGGCATCCCGAAACTTCACGTCGATACGCCCGTTCTTGAAGAACAGCATCTGCACACCGCTCGCGACAGCCGTATCGTACCACCGTGTCAGATCGACATCGTCTGTATTGAGACCGAGAATCGATTTCCGCGAGCCGTCGAGCCGCCCGTCGGCACCGAGCATGATTCCCTCGCAGAACGTATCGAGCCTCGATCGGGCACTGGATGACATGTGGTGGCAATGGTGCCACTTGAAATAAAAATTGTCATAGGAAACGATATAAGGAAAGATGATTTTACAGCCTTTCAGCTCGGGCTTCGACTCAGACCATTGCACCGGCCTTACCTGGCCCAGAAAGCGGTCGAGAATCTCTGCTTTGGCCGTGACTCCAAAGCTGCGCCCTCCCAGATGCTCGATGACCCGATCGACATATGTCGTGTAAACGGGTCGAAATCCCATGACGAGCGTTTTTGCATCGAGCGTCGGCTTCGGGACGGAAACGTGATAGGTGTCGTTGAAGTAGCGGACGATGCGTGCGACGAAGATTTCGTTGACTTCATAATTGAGTTTGACGAACGTCTCGATACTGTCGAACAGTTTGAAGGCAGCGATGCGATAGTCGGACGGAATTCCGTCGCTGACCGGGTATCGCGCGCAGGCGGCGATGCGGCCGTTCGGCTCGCAAGTGATCTTGAAGAAGTCGCTGTAATGTCCGGCTTCGGTGCAAAGCACGGTATAGCACCGCTCGATTAGTTCGAGCGTTTCGTAAAGTGCTGCCTGCTGCCGCTCGCAGAAAGCACGGTCGGCAGCCGAAATTTTCTCTTCGTTGCGAATCTCGATATGATAGACAGCTGAAAGCAGATCGGACGGCTGTGTGCCACCCGACGAATTTGGATTCGTTTGCATGGGGGGGGTATTAAATGTTTTCGATATGGAAATCCGGCTGCACGTAATAACAGATGCGTTCGTGCGCCGCATGTTTCTTGACGACCTTGACCGGCTGCTGGGCATTATAGATTCTGCGCGATGAGACGGGAGCCGTCAACGCATCCCACTCCGCCTGCGAGATGCCCTGTAAGATATCGCGGTAGCACCAGACGACGAGCTGATTCTCACAGCTTCCGCGAAAGACTCGTCCCTCGAAATCCTGCACGAACTGCTTGAACTCGGCATCGTCGCGCAGGGCTAAGCCGTACCCGTGATAGAGATAAGGCGAATTGGGTATTTCCCGCCTTGTAAGGTAGAGTTTGCGCCATGTTTCGGTCGTCAGCTCTTCGCCATAAATCGGATTCGGCTCCCGGTACTTCCATTGCGCCACGCGCGCCTTAAAAGTGACGGAACCATTGCCGCACGCGCCGCAATGACCCCAATCCTTATAGCAGTCCTCCGTCCAACCGACAAATTGCAGTTCGGCGCTTTCGACGCTTGTAAACGGCCCGCCGCTGACCGAGCACCCGATGCCGAGCGGCGATTTCCAGATAAACGGAACATACGGCGAGAGACAGAGCGAACACTCTCCGTCCTCGAATTTCTCGATAACAGCATTGCCATACCAGTCTCCGTATATGGAGGTATAGACGACCCTGTCGCCGATTTTCGGCTGGCGACTGCAACGGGTACGCTCGATATGGGCGACCAGTCCGTTCGCCATATCCACGTCTTCCTGGTTGAGATGATGCTCGTGATCGTAAGACTTGTTCATCGGCAACAGCGTTTGCAAGTCGTAGGCTGCGGTTCTTGCTTGTAACATACTGATTGATATTTGCATTTATCCGGCACTTCGGGGCCGGAGTTCCCGTACACGCAGGCTTAAAAGGTCGTGCGGGGAATCCTGCAAGGTTTTCGGGCGCAATACCGCAAGGCTCCGGCCGAGGATGATTGCGCCAGAAACCGACTCCGAGGCCCGACCTTGCAGGGTTAACGCCCGCACGGAATACCTTTGCCTGCGAGTACGGAGACTCCGACACCGAAAGAACATGAATGTAATATAGAGATTGTAGAAGACTTATGTTGTCAATTTTGAGTATCGCTCTTTAACTATAGTAGTTTTGTGCCAAAACAGAAATTATGAATTACCTATTGATTGAAGAGCATGTATGGATCGATTTGCAAGCCCAAATTCGACAACTTTGCAGTATTGTACGGGAAATAGATGCCCGATTTTATCCTCAAGGAATGGAATTGCTTGATGCTTCAGGTGTATGCGAGCGACTTCATATTTCAAAACGGACGCTACAGAATTATCGTGAACGCGGATTAGTAGCTTATACGTCGATTAGGAATAAGTATTATTATAAAGTTGCAGATATAGCAACATTATTGTCTCAAAAACACATTTGATATGTTAGATCCAATTACTTATAATGGTTCTGAAGATAACAATTTGCTTACAGAACTTCAATCATCAATACAAATCATGAATAGGATATTGGTGGAGTTACCTCCTACAATACTTGGAGAGCATTATTTGACAACGGATCAAGTAATGGCTTATCTGCAAATCAGCCGTCGGACATTGCAGAATTATAGAGATAAAGGTATTATTCCTTATACGGTTATTGGGCGGAATATACTTTATCCGGAATCAAAAATACGTCAGATATTGGAGCAAAATTATTATAGTCCAGAAATAAAATAGGCGGTCATTAAGACCGCCCTAATTATTCTTCGGATTTCAGGTGCAATACCTGTTTTGCGTTCAATGAAGAGACAACCGACTGGCCGGTCTCCTGCTCCAGCCGCTCGCGAGCCTCACGGGCGACCGAACCGCCGCGTCTGGCCACTTCTGCATGTTGTCCGAATGTTTGAGGATTTCGTGCTTCGGAAATCTCTTTGGTCGATAATTCAGCGAGCATATTCAATACCAGTTCTTTATTGGTCATGTTATCACGCAGGTTTTCCTTTTTCAATCCCTTGAACTGCTTGTATTCCTTAGCACTTTTATCGGCCCATGTACGGTAGATAATGTCGGTTAATGTAGCGAATTGTACACCCTCTTGCAAACCGTGCCGTCGCCATTCATCGGTCAACTCTTTGCGTATTTCAATACTTTTCAAGCGTTGGTTTATCCAAGTTTCAGAATAGCCCAACCGCTTATAATCAGTTAAAGCCTGTTCGATACCTAACTCCGGGTCTTGCATCTGGTCCAACCGCTCGCGTGCCACCTGCGCCATCCATAATTTAAAGGGCTCTGCTTTGTGCGAAGGTATGGATTGAATCAGTCGAAACAGCTGTTCCGTATCGGCTACGTCTGTCAAACGCATCTTACCGTCGGCAGCTGGCATTTTCAGCTGCCGACAATTTGTTGCTGTTTCATTCCCTTCTTCTTTTAACCTCTGTTTGAGTTTGTTCCAATACTTGCGGCCGTCAACGCTATCGGTAAGTACCGAAATAACATCAACGACTGAAAAGTACCACTTCTCTTCAGTGTCGTCCCAGAGGGTGCGCACGCGTCGCTCCTCGAAAATTCGGATTGCATTTTGCTGTGTCATATACGTTACAAATATAATGATTTACTTTTATTCTGCTGTTTTTGTTGTAAATTTAATCGTTTGCCGAATACCTTCATCTCTCGGCCGATGAGTGTTTCCGAGAATTTGGCATAGTGGCGCGTCATATTCGTATTGGTGTGACCGAGTATCTTAGACAACACATCGATAGGCATTCCGTATTCAATAGTCATACAGGCAAAGGTATGTCGGGCACAGTGGGTGGTCAGAACCTTATCTATACCGCATATTGCCGCTACCTCTTTTAGATAGCTGTTCATCTTCTGGTTGCTCGGCGTGGGAAGCAGGCGGCCGCGAGCAATGCAGGTTGCATCGTTTTTATAGCGGCGCAGAATCGTCATCGGTGTTTCGAGCAGCGGAATGCGGCTCATAACGGATGTCTTCTGACGTGGCTTATGAATCCACCATACGCCTCGGTCGTCTTGCGATATATGCTCATGTCGCAGATGGTCGGCATCGGTGAATGCCAGTCCGGTCAGACAACAAAATACAAAGACATCGCGAATGCGTGCCAGCCGACGATCAAGCTCTTTGTGCGTCAGTGTGTCGAGTTCTCGAAGTGTCAAATGCTCTTTGGCCTGCGCTTCGTCTTCTTTTAGTTTGTAGTATTTGAACGGATTTTTGTTGATCCATTCGTTGCGAATACAGTAGAGCACGAAATTGCGCAGGCAGTCCAGTACGCCTATCGCACCATTATGGCGACAGCGGTGTGCTGTCTGTAAAAACAGGTTGAACCCATCGAGAAATTCGTAGTTAATGTTTTCTACCGGAATGTCCATGCCCTTTCCGCGCTTAGCAAGATACTCTTTCAGATAGCGCAGCAGCCGGTCGTACTTGTCTGCTGTACGCTGCGTGATGCGGACGCCTACCTCGGCCTGCCGTCGTTTGCAATAATCGGCTAGTCCATCGATGAGCATCAGCGTATCGCATAGGGGATTGAGATAGCGGCGTTTGATTTGCAGTGCATTCGCTTCGTATCCCTCTGCCTGCAATGTGCGCCGCACCTCCATGATTTTTGATCGGAATTCGTTGAGTGCTTCGTTGACCTGCATGGCTAACTTGTTAGTACCCAATGCTCTTTCTTTCTTCTGGTCCCACGATTCCGGATTGCCGTCACACTGGATGTAGAGTTCTTGCCGTTGGCCACCGGTTGTAATTCGCGCATAAATCGGCGCAAGTCCGTTCTTCTTTGGACGAGTACATCTCATGATAAATAAGATGTTGAAATTCAAGTTCTTCATCGCTCATATTATTTTAAGTTCATAATAGTCCGTCCGATTGAATGGTCATAATATAAATTGTTGATTATATTTATATTACGCCTCAATTCGGGAGCAAATTCGGGAGCAACTCCGAAATTGCTATAAAAAATACGTCGAAAAGCGCGATTTGTTGTGTAGCAAAATACTGCAATACAGTGCATTATCTCCGAATTCGGGAGCACTTTTTCGAGGGAAAGGCGTGCTCCCTTTTCGTCACCCGAAAAGTTGCTTTTCGTTGCTTTCGGTTGCGCTGCGGGAAAATTGGATTATTTTTATAAAATATTGATTTTTAGCGAATTTGCTCTTTGCTGCCGAGCGGTGCAACAAAAAAAGAGACCCCGAAAGGTCTCTTTTGTGCGGATAAAGGGACTCGAACCCCCACGCCGTAAGGCATCAGATCCTAAGTCTG
>ERZ778514.460-NODE-460-length-38401-cov-6.889689_pt1 | contig 38401 bp, 41 predicted proteins | sample MGYA00510344_ERZ778514 | MGnify/ENA primary metagenome ERZ778514 (study PRJEB29527, sample SAMN07138968) | mouse gut metagenome | material: feces | host: mouse | place: China:Nanjing | collected 2016-01-25 ...
AGAGCAGAGGACTGAAAATCCTCGTGTCGCTGGTTCGATTCCGGCTCTGGGCATTTGTCTTTCTTATAAGATATTTAGCTGGGCGTGTAGCTCAGGTGGTAGAGCACTTGACTTTTAATCAAGTTGTCCGGGGTTCGAATCCCCGCACGCTCATCAGCACAAAAGCTCTTTAGAGAAGAAGTTCTTTAAAGAGTTTTTTGTTATAATGAAAAGGAATTCTTGATTGTTAGAATGTTGACACGAAACGCTGATATCGGTATACTAAAAGTGATGTCAGAAATGTGATGGCATAAGGAAGGGTTTTAAATGAGTACAGGAAACGAGAAGCAGAAGATATTGATAGTTGATGATTCAGAGATGAATCGTTCGATTCTGGCTGATATGCTTGGAGATGAATATGAGATAGTTGAAGCAGTTGATGGAGCTGAGGCGGTTGCAAGGTTGAATATGGACAGCACGGATATTTCTCTGATGCTGCTTGATATTGTAATGCCAAATATGGATGGGTTTGAGGTTTTGGCGGTGATGAACCGACGTAATTGGATTCAGGATATTCCGGTTATTATGATATCTGCGGAAAATACTTCTTCTTATATAGAACATGCATATGAGCTTGGAGTGACAGATTTCATTAGCAGGCCCTTTGATGGACAGATTGTACATCGGCGTGTGATTAATACGATTATGCTTTATGCAAAGCAGAAACGGCTGATAGAGTTGGTTTCCGATCAGATTTATGAGAAAGAAAGAAGTAATAATCTGATGGTATCCATCCTCAGCCATATTGTCGAATTTCGTAATGGAGAGAGCGGCATGCATGTGCTACATATTAATATGATGACGGAGATTCTTCTGCAGACAGTGATGCGCAAGACGGATAAGTATAATTTAAAGCGCTCAGATATTCCTATTATTACTATGGCATCGGCTTTGCATGACATCGGGAAGATTTCTATTCCTGGAGAGATTCTTAATAAACCAGGCAAGCTCACAAAGGAAGAATTTGATACGATGAAGACGCATACTCTGGTAGGAGCGGAGATGCTTGATCAGCTTACTTATTATAAAGACGAAGCGTTAGTGAAAGTAGCGTATCAGATTTGCCGGTGGCATCATGAGAGATATGACGGCAGAGGCTATCCTGACGGGTTGGCGGGTGAGGAGATACCGATTGCGGCCCAGATCGTTGCGTTGGCGGATGTTTACGATGCTTTGACAAGTGTGCGTGTATATAAACCTGCGTTTTCTCATGAAAAAGCAATAGAGATGATTACGAATGGAGAATGCGGTGCTTTTAATCCATTGCTTTTACAGTGTTTATTAGAAAGTACGGACAGTATCAGGGAACAATTGGCAGTCAATTCTATTAAGCAGGAAAGTGATAGGAATATACGTAATATTACGGAAGATTTGCTTCACTATGAAGACCTTTCGGCATCAGAGAGGACTTTAAGGCTCTTAGAGCATGAACGGACAAAATACCAGTTTTTTGCTTCCTTGTCTTCGGAGGTTCAGTTTGAATATACGGAAGAACCCTCTATGCTTACTTTGTCAGATGTAGGTGCAAAGCTGCTTAATGCGGCAGAGATTACTATGAATCCGTTTGAGGACGAAAAGATTACGAGTATTGCTGATGAAAAAATTCTGGAGGAGATTAGAAATCTGGTGATGGCATCTACTCCAGAGTCTCCGGTTATTCAGTATGATGGAGAGCTTCTTATTAACGAAGAACTGCGTTGGAGCCGCGTGATCTGCCGTAGTATGTGGGCATATGAAGAACAGCCGTATATGACAGGATGTATTGGGAAGATTGTAGATATACATGAGGAGTATGAGAAGATTAAAAACTTGCAGAGAATGGCATCCTATGACGGGCTGACAGGGCTTCTCAATCAGTCCACATCCAAACGGCTTGTGAAGGAACGGCTTCATGAGGGCGAAGGAAAAGATTTCATTTTGGCAATTTTTGATATTGATTATTTTAAAAATGCGAATGATAGATGCGGTCATATGTTTGGAGATAAGGTGCTTCAGCATATGGCAGACAAGCTTCGCGGCAGTACCAGAGATTATGACATAACGGCAAGAGTGGGCGGCGATGAATTCATGATTTTTATGGAGGATATGTCAGGTATAGATAGTATTATCGACCGTATTTTCCATGCGCTTTCCGGTAAATATGAGGGCTTTGATATATCTATCAGTATGGGAATTTCATGTTCTAAGAGAGTGGGACGTGACTATGAGAGTTTGTTTTGCTGCGCAGACAAGGCGCTTTACACGGCAAAGCAGGCAGGGCGCGCCCAGTATTGTTTTTATGATGATTCAATGAAAGAGATATTATCAGCGATATCTTCTATAGATGGAGAGGAGTAAGATATGACGATAAAAGAATGTTATGAGACGATTGGCGGCGATTATGAGGCTGTATATCAAAGAATGATGAAAAAGGAAGCTCTTGTCACAAAATTCACAAAAAAGTTTTTAGATGATGACAGCTTCAAAAATCTGCAGGACAATCTGAGTGCAGGTAATATTGAAGAAGCATTTCGCGCAGCGCACACTCTGAAGGGAGTTGCACAGAATCTGGCTTTTGATGCATTGTATAAGCCAAGCAGTGAATTGGCGGAGATACTGAGAGCAGGCAGTACGGAAGGCGCTAGAGAGCTGATGGATATAATAACGAGAGAATATGAAAGGACAATAGCGGCGATTAGCCAATTGTAAATTGTATTTGACATATGATGGTTTTTGGAATATAGTAGTTATTAATAAAAGGGAGTAATCGGCGCTTGGTTTTAGAAAAGACAGAGCGTTTGCGAATGCGTCAGTACGATGAGTAATCATCCGCATCGTGATGAAATGGTGAGACTTTTATTGCAGAATAGAAGTATGCAATAGAGGTCTCTTTTTAATTGTCTGTATTTTGCGGAAATGGGAAAGCTATTATAAAAGAGAAACTGTTGCGTAGAAAGGAGGGAAAAATATGCTCACAAGTAAGCAGGTAAAAGAAAATCAAGCGAAATACGGATTCAATGAATTGACAGAGGGAAAAAAGAAAAGTTTGCTGCAGATTTTTATGGAACAGTTCCTGGACTTCCTTGTCATTATTTTAATTGTAGCTGCGGTAGTGTCCGGGTTGCTGCATGAAGCGGAAAGTGCAATTGTAATATTTTTTGTGATCACGATGAATGCAGTTTTTGGGACAGTGCAGACGGTAAAGGCGGAGCAGTCGCTTAACGGTCTTAAAAAGCTCTCTGCGCCGGAGACGAAGGTAGTTCGCGACGGGAAATTGATGATGGTTCCGTCCAGAGAGATTACAGTAGGCGATGAGGTAGTGATTGAAGCCGGGGACTTTATACCGGCAGACGGAAAACTTCTCAGCCTCGCCAGTCTTCAGGTAGATGAAAGTGCTCTGACAGGCGAGAGTATTCCTGTAGATAAATCTCTTGAGGATGTCCCAGAGGGGGCAGCGCTTGGAGATCAGACGAATCGGGTATTTTCCGGATGCTTCGCAACCTATGGGCATGGAAATTTTGAAGTGGAAAGAATAGGTATGGATACGGAGGTAGGAAAGATAGCGGAATTGCTTAATCAAGCGTCGGATAAAAGAACTCCGCTTCAAAAAAACATGGATGATTTTGGAAAGAAGCTTTCCGTAATCATATTGGTATTTTGTGGTATCATTTTTGCAGTAAATGTTTTAAAAGGCGGGGATATCGTTGCTGCATTTCTCTTTGCGGTAGCGCTTGCAGTGGCAGCGATCCCAGAGGCATTAAGCTCTATTGTGACGATCGTGCTTTCCTTTGGAACACGTAAGATGGCAAAAGAACATGCAATTATAAGAAAACTGCAGGCAGTTGAGGGATTGGGGAGCGTATCGGTAGTCTGTTCTGATAAGACAGGAACGCTGACTCAGAATAATATGACGGTAGAGTATTACTATGTGGATGGAAAAGAAAAGGCATCAGACAAGATTTGCATAGAAAGCGGGAATGAAAAAAGACTGCTTTACGGGAGCATTCTCTGCAATGATTCTTCTGTAAAAGAAGGTCATCATATCGGAGATCCGACAGAGACAGCTTTGGTAGGAGCGGGACACCGACTTGGCGTATTGGCAGACGAGGTCAGGGAGAAATATCCAAGAATTTCAGAAATACCTTTTGACAGTGACAGAAAACTGATGACAACACTTCACTTCTGTGAAGGAGAGTATTTTGCAGTAACAAAGGGAGCAGTAGATGTACTCCTCAAACGTTTGACAGGAATCAGAGAGGGGGAGGTGGAAAGAGAAGTCTCCAAAGAAGATCTTCAGAAGATAGAGAAACAGAATATAAGGTTTTCGCAAAACGGCCTGAGAGTACTTGCATTTGCATATAAGAAAATGACAGCTAACGCGGTGATAGAGGAGAGCGGTCTTACATTTTTAGGGTTAGCAGCTATGATGGATCCGCCGCGTGAGGAATCGAAAACAGCAGTGAGAGACTGTATCCGTGCAGGAATCAAACCTGTTATGATTACGGGGGATCATAAAATTACAGCAGCAGCCATAGCAAAACGTATCGGAATTCTGGAGGAGGAATCAGAAGCGTGCGAGGGCGCCGTAATTGAAGAAATGACAGATGAGGAATTGAAAGATTTTGTGGAAAAGATATCTGTATACGCCAGAGTATCGCCGGAACATAAGATAAGAATTGTGCGTGCATGGCAGGAAAAAGGGAATATGGTAGCTATGACCGGGGATGGCGTGAATGATGCTCCGGCGTTAAAACAGGCAGACATTGGCGTGGCGATGGGAATTACCGGAAGTGAAGTTTCCAAAGATGCTGCGGCAATGGTTTTGACAGATGACAATTTTGCGACTATTATAAAAGCAGTGGAAAATGGCAGGAACATATACCGGAACATTAAAAATTCTATCCAATTTCTTCTATCGGGGAATTTTGGGGCGATTCTCGCCGTACTCTATGCAGCGGCGGCGGGACTTCCGGTACCTTTTGCTCCGGTGCATCTTTTATTTATCAATCTGCTGACGGACAGTCTGCCGGCAATTGCATTAGGATTGGAGCCTCACAGTACAGATGTTATGAGAGAAAAACCGAGACCGGCGGATGAATCGATTTTGAATAGAAAGTATCTTGTCAGTATAGGTCTGGAGGGCTTGATAATAGGAATTGTTACGATGGCGGCATTTTTCACCGGATATAAAGACGGCGATTATATGACTGCCAGTACAATGGCATTCGCAGCGCTTTGTATGGGAAGATTGTTTCATGGATTTAACTGTAAGTCAGAGCGTCCAGTGTTATTTACAAAGTTGTTTTGGAACAACAGATATCTGCTGGGGGCATTTATAATCGGTGCACTATTGATTACAAATGTTGTAATGCTGCCGCCGCTGCGAGATGTATTTAAGGTTACAGTTTTAAGTGCAGGGCAACTTATAGAAGTATATGGACTGGCATTTCTGACTCTTGTGGTCGTACAGGGTTTAAAGTGGGTAAGATGTAGAAAATAAGGAGGCATTTATGGATTTAACGAAAGAAAATGTGAAAAAGCTTAGAGGCTTGATCGTGTTCACTGCGGTAATCGTTGTGTGTTTGTGGAAATATGAGGCGTCGCTTAAGATTCTGTTCTTCATATGGGGAGTTGTACGCCCGTTCATTTTAGGCGGTGCGATTGCATTCGTTCTGAATGTACCGATGAATTTTATACAAAGGCATCTTTTCCCGCAGGAACGGATAGAACATAATAAGATATGGAATAAATTAGCTCGTCCGGTCAGTATGCTGATAGTATTATTTTTAGTGATTGCGACAGTTGGGCTTGTCATGTTTGTATTAATCCCACAGCTTGGAAATACCTTTGCAAATCTGGGACAGAGCATACAGAATTTCATTCCGCAGATACAGGAATGGGCAGAAGTCTTGTTTCACAATAATAAGGAAGTGATGGATGTAATAAACCATCTGGAATTTGACTGGAATAAGATAATGAATACGGGATTTGATTTCTTCACGAGCGGTGCGGGAAGTGTTCTGGATTCTACGATTTCTGCTGCGAAAAGTATTATAAATGGGATTACGACATTTTTCATTGCATTCGCATTTGCAATTTATATTCTGATGCAAAAAGAGAAGCTGCAGGTTCAGTCCCAAAAGGTATTGTTTGCATTTGTGCGCAAAGGAAGAGCGGAGGCTGTGCTTGAAGTGCTGTCGCTGACTTACCAGACATTTTCCCATTTTCTTACGGGACAGTGTGTGGAAGCGGTGATACTTGGCTGCATGTTTGTAGTTTCTATGGCAATTTTCAAGCTTCCCTATGCACTTTTGATTGGCATTGTAATTGCGTTTACAGCATTGGTTCCTATTTTTGGAGCTTTTATCGGATGTTTTGTGGGCGCTTTCTTAATCTTTATGGTTGATCCTATGAAAGCGGTTGCTTTTATCGTATTATTTTTAGTATTACAGCAGATAGAAGGTAATCTTATCTATCCCCATGTAGTAGGCAATTCGGTGGGACTGCCTTCCATCTGGGTACTGGCGGCAGTCAGCATTGGCGGCAGCCTTATGGGAGTTGTGGGGATGTTGGTATTCATTCCAGTGGTGTCAGTGTTTTATGCGTTGTTCAGGGAGATTGTGTATCTGAAGCTTAAGAAGCAGAAAATTGATGAATGCGGTGAACTGTGATATAAACGAAGGCCGCCGATTTATATCATGCGGCCTTTCCGGTTATTCTTTTGTATAATTTTCTCAGTGCATTTACAGAGAAAGCTTCATGGGGCGAAATCCTGCGGATATAGTTTTGCTTTGCTAATGCGTCTGTATAATCATTCAGCTTATATACCGTATAGGATTTGTATTTTTGACCAATATGAGTTACCAGAGGATCCATTGTATAATTTTTGATATATACACCTTTGGAATCCTTAGCGATTGTTATTTTTGCCATTCCCCCAAGGAGGCGCGGAACTTTTTTCTGAGAGGAAACAAAGTTGCCGAGGGAATAATATACAAGCATTTTTCGTCCATTCTTTCCTTTCAGCATTTTATATGGCTCTAACACATGGGGATGTGTTCCGATCAGGATGTCTACACCGTTGTTTAAGAAAAAGTTTGTCCATTTTTTTTGGCTGGCATCAACGGAATATCTGTATTCCGTTCCCCAGTGTGTAAATACGATCACAAGATCACTGTTTTTCTTTGCTGATTTAATATCCTTTTTAATCTTATTTTTATTCTTCGATTTAAGAAGATCGACCATATAGCTTTTGCCGGCCGGAAGCCGGCGGCCGTTCAGACTGTAGGTATAATTGAGCATTGCAATTTTAATCCCATTTTTTTTAACTACAGTAATTTTATTGGCTGCATTTTTGTTTTTGTGGATACCGAGGACTTTTATATTTGGATATTTTCGGTTCCAGTACTTGAGTGTGCCGGTAATTGCGCCTGTACCCCTGTCAAGAGTATGGTTGGTAGCGTGAGTAACAACATTAAATCCGGCTTTGGCGATGGCATCTGCCACGGCCTTTGGACTTCCGAAAGACGGATATCCTGAATAATTCTTGTCTACAAGTATCGTTTCCTGATTGATAACAGAAATATCTGCTGCTTGAATATCCTTTTTTATATGTTTGAAAAGAGAATCAAAGTTATATCCTTTTCGTGTTTTGCACGACTTATAAATGGGTGAATGGATAAGATCATCGCCGACAGCTACAAGTTCTACTGTTTTAGTTTCGGCGGCTGATACCGGGATATACGGAAGCAGCAAGGCAGCTGATAAAGTAAGACACAGAGTTGTCCGGAATTTAAATTTTTTAAAAATCTTATTCATATCAAATCCTCCAGTCTTCTAAAGTACATTTTAATCATATATCAAATCCGTTTGTTTGACCAGTATAAAAAAGAGAAATGAGTGGTTTGCACCCATTTCTCTTAAAAACCCTTATTCTACGCAAGCGTCATCTTAGCCGAAGTATCTCTTCAGCAGACCTTCGAAAGCTTTTCCATGTCTAGCCTCATCTCTGGCCATCTCATGCACTGTATCATGAATAGCGTCAAGGTTGGCAGCTTTAGCACGTTTTGCAAGGTCAAACTTGCCTGCTGTAGCACCGTTCTCAGCAGCAACTCTCATCTCAAGATTCTTCTTTGTGCTGTCAGTTACTACCTCGCCAAGTAATTCTGCAAATTTAGCAGCATGCTCTGCTTCTTCATAAGCAGCCTTCTCCCAATATAATCCGATTTCTGGATAACCTTCTCTGTGAGCAACTCTTGCCATAGCGAGATACATACCAACCTCTGAGCATTCTCCGTTGAAATTCGCTCTTAAGTCTTCAATTATATCTTCGCTTACACCTTGAGCCACACCTACAACATGCTCCGCAGCCCAGTTTAAACCTTCTGCCTGCTCTGTGAACTTGTCAGCTCCAACGCCGCACTGTGGACATTTCTCCGGTGCAGAATCTCCTTCGTGAACATAACCACAAACACTACATACAAATTTTTTCATGATTTTTCTCCTTTTCTTTTATAAAATTTATTTAATATCAGTAATAGTTACTGATATTAAGTTATCATAGTTATTTATGCTTGTCAATCGGCAATTCATGATTTTATATTTATTTCATTTTCTTACTAAGACAATGTGAACAGATCCCGTTAAATATCATGGTATGTGAATCTATCTGTCCGTCAAAATGGCGGTCGGCAAGCTGGTTGATCTTTGTAATATGTTCGGGAGAGAGTTCCAGATCGGATACATTTCCGCAGGCGTTACATATTACATGGTAATGAAAGTCTGTTCGCCCGTCAAAGCGGTCGCCGCCGTGTGAAGTCGGTATTTTCTGCGCTTCTCCCATATCGGCAAGAAGATTGAGATTACGGTATACAGTACCGAGGCTGATGTTTGGAAATTCTTTTTTTACATGCAGATATACGGTATCAGCAGTCGGATGTTCATGAGTTTGCAAGAGATATTCTTGGATAGAAGCTCTCTGGCGACTGTATTTTAATATAGCCATGCAGAATCTCCTTTCAAATAATAATGATAATAATTATTATAATTAGCATACATGGATGGGATGTTTTTGTCAACAAAATATTTTTGTATGTAACAATTTGTAACATTTAAATGTAAAAAAATGGTAATAATATTAGAGGATTTGGAAGAATATGTATATAAAATATTGATTTATACGCTTGACAGGTAAAAATGTCATGTTATAATTAGGGCGTAACGTATGTAACAATTCTGTAATATTTACAAAAGATAAGAAAACATAAAGGAGGTTATTTATGTATTCTAATCTTAAGAAAGGATTGTTCTTAGTTACTTTTTCAGGAGCCGCCATGTTGCTTCCTGTGACGGCGAAGGCAGCAGATACGCAAAGTGAACTGCCAAGTGTGGGAATTGAAGAGGTGCTGGATCATTGTTATTCTTCAGGAAAGGAGATAGAGATTGAAAAATATCTGGTGCCGACAAAGAAGGGTGAGTATTTAGATATGGCATTTGCCGACGTAGAGACATTTCTTTATATTAGAAGCGAACCTACGACGGAAAGTGAATGGGTGGGCAAATTATACCCCGATGATGCAGCCAAAATTATGGGGCCGGTGGACGAGTGGACAAAAGTACAGTCAGGAAGTGTTACCGGTTATGTATATTCTAAATATATTACAGTAGGGAAAAAAGCAGAAGAAAAAGCACAGAAGATTGTCAAGAAAAAACAAGAAAAAAGGCTTGAGAAAAAAAAGATAGAAAAAGAAAATCCTGAAAAAGAAGAGGTTTTAGAAAAACCAGAGCAAATATTTGAATATGCAGAATCAAAAGAAGAAGAGGAAGCCAGACTTGAAAAGGAAGCTGAAGAGGCACGCAGGAGAGAGGAAGAAGCCAGAAAGAAGGCTGAAGAGGAAGCAAAAGAAAAAGCTGGCTCAGGACAAGCAATTGTAGATTATGCCTGTCAGTTTATTGGAAACCCATATGTATGGGGAGGTACAAGCTTGACAAATGGAGCGGACTGTTCTGGATTTGTGCAGTCAGTGTATAAACATTTTGGCGTCAGTCTGCCAAGAACTTCCGGCCAGATGCGGGGCGCAGGAACAGGAGTAAGCTATAGCGAAGCTATTCCGGGGGATGTAATCTGCTACGATGGGCATGTAGGAATCTATATGGGAGACGGACAGATTGTAAATGCGATCAATCGTTCAAAAGGTATTGGGGTATTGTCTGCCACTTATGCAAATATTATTACAGTAAGAAGGATATTGTAATACGGCGGATCAAGACTTTTATGATTTGAAAGCGTTAAAATTCAGGATAGGGTGAAAAGCCTTGTCCTGAATTTTTATGTGAAGGTTATCATATGAAATTAAACTTGCAGAATGTACAAATTGTACAAATTTGTAAAAAAATGTATAAAAAAAGAAAAAGGACTTATCCAAGTTATCCACACTAAAACCATAAAAAAAGGTGGAAAGATTAATGTTTTTAAAAATTTATCCACATTATCCACATAAAAAGGTTAAAATACGGTGGATTATTTTGAGTAAAAAAAGAACGAACGTTTTGTGGAGTTATAATAAAAATGATGTTTCAGAGAAAAAAATCAAAAAATATGTTGACTTCTAAGTAGTCAAATATTGAGAAGAAATTGTACAAAAATGTTTACACAATGGATAAAAGTAGCTATAATGAATAATACTGAATTACAAAGGAGGTGTCATATATGGCACATGTTTCTAAAGATATGACTTTTGGTGAACTGCTTATGACATATTATGAGAAATGTCCAAAGATTGTGGATGATCTTATGGAAGCAGGGATGGGATGTATTGGGTGTCCGCATTCCCAGATGGAATCAATTGAGCAGGGCGCCATGGGGCATGGAGTAGATCCGGATCTTCTGGTTGCGAAGCTTAATGCGACAATCGGTGCCGCGTTGGGAGAATAAGATAAGTAAAAAAATGCTTCGGATGAATTACCGAAGCATTTTTTATAGATTTTAAATGGCGCATAATTGTTGAATTGCATTATTAGAAACCAGCAGCTCACAGTGTTCCTCCAAGAATGCTAACGCAGCTCCGGAGGATTTCTCCAGAGTCCCAAATTCTGTGAGCATGTTACAGATTCGGTTAAAGTCGTTAATTGAATGGTCGTTCTGCATAATTGCGAGGATGTATATATTCTCGGCAGTATCTTTATAAAGAGTATTGGAACCATGGTACATACCGCCAAGTAATTGCGCTGCCTTTAATACATGCTCCATAGTTGCGAATGAGAATAAGCGGAGAGATACCGTACTCTCTTCTTTTTCGGACTGCTTCTCAGAAGCAGCTTCTTTTACGGCCTCCATTTTTTCTTTCACTTTTCCCAGAAGATTTAACAGGGTTTCTGCTCCTTCAAGTTTATCAAGTGCTTCATACTTTTTATGTCCGGATTCGTCGGACGGAGAAGGTGCAAATTTTGAAAACCGGGTATCAAGTTCATCTGGGTCTTCCACTTTAGTAATTATCAGTACAATAGAATCGGCGGAGGCAGGAATGGCTTCTATCATTAAAGGAATATCTTCTGCCTCAAAACCAAATTCGTATGCCGCCTGTTGCATCATATCATGGAAAAGTGATTTTGCTTTTTCGGTTCCATAAGCCAGTTCGCTTAATTGAAGCTGGCGTTCAGCCAAATCAGTCCGTGTGAGAGTACAGCGTATCTGATTATCGTTGATCTTCTCAATCTTCATAATTTATCACTTCCTTCTAATTTAGTATAGCATAGGGAATGCGGAATGTTCAATAATAGGTTTAATAAAATAAGTATAAAATAAAAAAGTGCTTGCTTTACATGTTTCTATCGGATATAATAATAACACTAAGAGATAGTTTTCCCTGATAACCACGTTCTTAGAACAAAGGAGGGAGAATTTCACGAATTTACTTTTTCTCAATGTAATATCTAGTAAATTATCAATGTAAACAATCAGAAAACAATCAGAGATGTCAATTCGACACAAGTATCACAAAGCAATCATTTACAGAAAATAAACTTACTAAAAATAAAGTATATGCAAAGCAGGCTATCTTTTAGTTTTTTGAATTTAGAAAATGTATCACAACACTTTTCTTCTGGTTTTAATATATGTGGAAATGGATGTGGTTATCATCGCAATGCATTGAGGAGGAGGAAAAAAATGAGTGGGTACGAAAAAAAGGATGTCCAGAATCTCTTTACGGAACTGAACGGCTATGAAAAGAAAGGCGTTGACATTACGCTGAATGGATTGGCGGCGAGTCCTATGCAGGTTGTTCAGGCGCATATCCTGCGAGAAGATGTAATTTATATGCGTGATTATGTTATGAATGAGAAGGGAGATATCAAAGAGCTGTGTTTTACGGACGTTATTATACAAAAATGAGCGTAAATACCCCTCAAATAAAAAGAAAAATGTCGAAATAAATAATGACGTAGGTCACAATTATTGTTATAATAGGTTCGGGTAGGAGGTGCAGCATGGAAGAAAATGAGAAATTAAGCCGCACAAATTCGAATCAGCCGACAAAAAATACTTCTGAGGATATCGGAATATCAGAAGGGCAAACAGCCAAAAGAGCAATGCCTGGACAAAGGACAGTCAGAAGAAGAGCGGCGGGAGATCAAGCTTCTGTGGGCAGGCTTTCAGACATACAGGGTGCGAGACGCAGAACAACCGGGAGTGCCGGGACAACGGCAAAGCGCAGGAGACCGGAAGGAAATAAGGTCTCTGCGGAGAGAAGAAGGCCGGAAGGAGCCAGAATTTCTACGGAGAGAAGAAGGCCGGAAGAGGGCGGAAGCTCTGTGGAGAGAAGAAGGCCGGAAGGAAGTGAAGTTCCGGTAAGGCGCCGGCAGAGGCGTTCGTCAGACGGAGGCAGACAGGCAAGAAGAAAACAGAACCGAAGAAGAAGAAAGAGAAATCTCGTATTGAAGATGATCCTTTTTGTTATATTGTTAATAGCTGCAGTGGTGGGTGCATTTTTATGGAAGAAATACAGCCCGTCTAAAGAAAAAGCAGACTTGAAAGAATATTATGGAATAGAAAAGGAAGGACAGCTTGCTATTACAATTAATAATGAGATTACAGAACCGCACGGGATGATTTCGGAGGGTAAGGCTTATGTCCAGTATGAGACGGTGCGGGATCATATCAGCAACCGGTTTTACTGGGACTCTAAAGAGAATAAACTTCTTTATACTCTGCCTAAGGATATTGTGTCTGTAGAAGTCGGCAGCAAAGATTATATGGTTTCAAACGATAAGAACAGTGAAGACTACGTTATTTTAAAAACCGAAGGAAGCACAGCATACATTGCTCTTGACTTTATTCAGCAGTACATGAATATTGATTACGCGGTATATGAAAATCCAGGACGTGTGATGATTGTCAGTGAATGGGGGGAGACTCCTGTTGCACAGGTGAAGAAAAATACACAGGTTCGTTATCGGGGAGGAGTGAAAAGCCCTGTCCTGTCAGAAGTTAAGAAAAAGGATGAGGTTGTCGTTCTTGAAGAAGAAGAAAACTGGAAAAAAGTCCGCACGAAAGACGGTTTTATCGGTTATGTTAAAAACAGTGCGCTGAAGGAAACCGAGAAAAAGAAGCTTGCCAGAAAATTCGAGGAACCAGATTATACGAATATTTCATTGGATTATACCGTTAATTTAGTATGGCATAACGTAACGAACCGTGAGGCGAATAATAATGTGCTAGATAAGATAGCAGAGACAAAAGGTCTTACAACGATTGCGCCGACATGGTATCATGTGAAGAATACGGATGGTGATTTGGAATCTCTCTCATCGGCAGATTATGTGGAAAAGGCACGTCAGTTAAAAGTGGATGTGTGGGCCACAGTAAGAGATTTTGATGGCGGGATTAATTCGCAGAGTGAGACCTATGAGCTTTTAAGTTCGACGTCAAAACGTGAGAAGCTGATCAATCAATTGATTTCAGATGCGCTGCAGACGAATATCGCAGGTATTAATGTTGACTTTGAAAAAGTATCGGAAGAGTGCGGTGAGCACTATATCCAGTTTATCCGTGAACTGTCTGTTAGATGCAGGCAAAGTGCTTTGGTATTATCTGTAGACAACTATGTTCCAAAGAATTACAATATGCAATATAACCGGAAGGAGCAGGGAGTGTTTGCGGATTACGTGATCATTATGGGATATGATGAGCATCACGGCGGTTCGCCCGAGGCGGGCTCAGTCTCTTCTTATAATTTTGTTCAGGAAGGAATTGAGGAGACGCTGAAAGAAGTACCGGCGGAGAAAGTGATCAGCGGGGTGCCGTTTTTCACCCGCCTATGGAGCGAGAAACCAAAGACACAGGAGCAGCTTGCGAAAGATCAGGGAACCGAAGCGGCGCAATATGCGACTGAGGTAAAGAGTGAGGCATACGGCATGTCAAAAGCAAAAGAAAAAGTGACAGAGGCCGGGGCGGACATCACGTGGGATGAAGAGGCAAAACAGAATTTCGCGACATGGACAGATGGAGATACGACATATAAAATCTGGCTGGAGGATGTGAAATCGTTGGAGCCGAAGTTAAAACTCATGAAAGAATACGGACTTGCAGGAAGCGCCGCATGGGCGCTGGGGCAAGAGTCGTCGGATGTATGGCCGCTGATCCAGCAATATGTAAATTAAATAACAAACTAAATAAAATGCCTCCGGCAGTCATATATTGAATTAATACAGACTGTCGGGAGGTATTTTTTTGAAGAAGAAAATTGAGCTGGCGATTCTGATTTTCCTGATTGCCAGTCTTGCTGTATTAAACCGTAATTTGGAGGAACAAGTATCCTCGGACAAAATAACTGTTCAGAAGAACACGGTAGTTCTTGATGCAGGACACGGAGGAGGCGATCCAGGAAAAGTAGGCGTGGGAGATGTAGTTGAAAAGGAAATCAATCTTCAGATTGCAAAAAAAGTAAAACAGTTGTTGAAAAAAGAGAAGGTCAAGGTAATTATGACAAGAGAAGCGGATACGATGTTAGCCGGGGAAGAAAGTACAGGAACAAAAGTGGCAGATATGAAGGAACGGGTAAGAATTATCAATGAGGAAGCGCCGCAGCTTGCCGTGAGTATTCATCAGAACAGTTATCAGGATGCCGTTGTTCACGGTGCGCAGGTATTCTATTATTCGGGATCTTCAGAAGGGGAAAATGCCGCGAAGATTATGCAGAATGCATTGCTTTCCATTGATGAAGATAATACAAGGCAGGCGAAAGCCAATGATACATACTATCTGTTAAAGCGGACGGATGTTCCGACAATCATTGTAGAATGTGGTTTCCTGTCCAATGCCGAGGATGCGGAGAATCTGTGCAACGAGGAATATCAGGATAAGGTGGCGGAAGCAATCTGCGATGGAATACTGAAAATCATTGGAAAAGAAAATGGAGTGTAGTATAATAAAACACATGAAGACAATAATAAGTAAAATTGATAATCGACAATTGAATAATGATGTTATTAAAAAAGCCGGAAATATATTGCGGGAAGGCGGGCTTGTGGCATTTCCGACAGAAACAGTGTATGGGTTGGGCGCGGATGCATTGAATGAAAATGCTGCAAAAAAGATATATGCTGCGAAGGGAAGACCGTCGGATAATCCCCTGATCGTCCATATTACGAACATAGATGCGCTCGAAAAAATTGTTTCCCATATTCCTGCGTCGGCACGTATTGTTGCAGAGAAGTACTGGCCGGGGCCTCTTACTATGATTTTTAATAAGAGTGGTATCGTACCTTATGGCACGACGGGCGGTCTTGATACAGTGGCAGTACGGATGCCGTCTCATGAAATTGCCTGTGCAGTGATAGAGGCAGGCGGAGGGTATATTGCGGCGCCCAGCGCCAATACATCCGGACGTCCGAGCCCTACAAGAGCAGAGCATGTAGAAGCGGATCTGAAAGGAAAGATTGATATGATTGTAGACGGAGGCTTAGTGGAAATCGGCGTAGAGTCTACGATTCTCGATATGTCAGTTACACCCCCTATGCTTCTGAGGCCGGGAGCCGTTACAAAAGAGATGTTGGAGGAACTTTTAGGAGAGGTGGCGGTGGATGCCGCATTGTTTGATGAAGACAGTAAAAAAGCGCCGAAAGCTCCGGGGATGAAGTACCGCCATTATGCTCCGAAAGCAAAGCTGTGTGTTGTAGAAGGAGATGAAGCGGCAGTTGTAAAAGAGATTAACCGGATAACGGATGAAAGCATGCGGGAAGGAAAAAAGGTAGGGATTATCGGAACGCAGGAGACGGTCGGCAACTATTTGAACGGAGTCGTAAAATGTATTGGAACAAGACAGGATGAAGCAACCATTGCCAATCATCTCTATTCGGTTCTGCGGGAGTTTGATGAGGAGAGGGTGGATTGTATTCTGAGCGAGGCATTTTCTGAAAGCGGAATCGGAGATGCGGTTATGAACCGGCTTCTTAAGGCGGCGGGGTATCATATTATACAAGTATAAAGTGAGAAGAAAGTGAATGTTATGGGACTAAGGAGGATGTCTGATGGGAGATAAAAGAGCAGATTATATCAGTTGGGACGAATATTTTATGGGAGTAGCCCTTCTTTCAGGGATGCGTTCAAAAGATCCGAATACACAGGTGGGATGCTGTATCGTAAGTCAGGATAATAAGATTCTGTCTATGGGATATAACGGTCTGCCTACAGGATGTTCGGATGATAGTTTTCCGTGGACGAGAGAAGGGGACGATCCGCTAGAAACGAAATATTTTTATACAGTGCATAGTGAATTGAATGCAATTCTAAATTACAGAGGCGGGAGTCTTGAGGGAGCAAAGCTGTATGTGTCCTTGTTCCCCTGTAATGAATGTGCGAAAGCGATTATCCAGAGCGGAATTAAAGAGGTTATCTATGGATCGAACAAGTATGAGGATACGCCGTCCGTAAAAGCTTCCATGAGAATGTTTGACGCTGCAGGGGTAAATTATCATGAATATCATGAGACAAAGCGGGAGATAAAGATAAATTTATAAACATGCTGTCATATTGCCTGTGACTGCCGAATATATATGAACAAAAGATGAAGACGGGGGAGCTTTAAAATTGGAGCAGAAAACCTCTTTTATTGTTCAGTTTTTAATTCGCGCAGTAGTAGGAATGGCTTTTATATTTTTTATCAATCAATTTCTTGCGTCGAAAGGAATTTCCGCGCAGGTGGGGCTAAACCCCGTGACTTTTGCGACGTCCGGTGTCTTCGGAACGCCAGGAGTCGCATTATTATACGGAATTGCTTTTTATACGGGCGGCTGATATGCAGCGTTAATATCGGAAACAGAGCGATGAGGACTTTCAGAGTTTGGTATTTGATATGCGATGCTGCAGTAATAGCTGTCAGGCACAGGGACCGGTTCTATGCGCCAGGAAGAGTAATCTTTCTGGCTTTTTTTAATGCAAAACATTGACGGGAGTTCCTGTATATAGAAAGAATCCGGAGATATCGTTAATCCGCTTCCGATTCCCTTTAAAAATGCTTCGCGGACAGTCCATCTGCGGAATACAAAATCTTTTTGCCCGGTTTCATCCAGCCTGAGAAATTCAGAATATTCATCCGGATGAAAAAAACGCCGGACTAAAGTTTCAACGCAAAGTTTCATGCGTACGGTTTCAATGTCAATTCCGACAGGCGATGCCGAAGAAAAAGCAAGAGCGACAAATTCACCGGAATGAGAGAGGTTAAAGTGTATTTTGGGGAAATTATTTTTATGCGGGCACAGATAAGGTTTTCCGTGCGGCCCTGTTTGAAACGAGAGTTCTTTTGCTGGGCAGCACAGATACAGACTTAAGATTCTGCGCAGAAGAATACGGCTTGCAATAAAATGCATACGCCCCTGTTCCTGACGGAAAGAATTTGCTTTTTCCTGTTCCTGTGCGGAAAGAACATTCATGCTTTTCGATAAATAAGAAAAGTTTTTAACAGAAAATATGCAAATATCAATCGTATCAGTTTCAGGAAAAGAAATATTTTTTTTGGTTAAAAGGTTTGTAGAAAGATAAGTTAATTTCATTGGACGGCCTTTCTGTGTCTGTAATGCTGAAGTATTTGTTATATTAATCATATAGGATATTTATGTTTATAATCAAGAAAAAAATAAAATACCCTATAAGAAATAGAAAGAATAGCGGGAGTGCAATTTCACTTATAGAAATAACAAATATATACAAATTAATTATATGAATAATCGATTTGTTAACATGAACTGGAAATGATATATTGAAATCACTATTATTATTGCAAAAGAGGAGAAGAAGTATGACGAAAAAATTAATTGGTATGTTGTTATGTGTTTCAATGACTGCAGTATTGATCATGGGCTGTGGCTCCGGTTCAACTGGGGAAACCGGAGAAAAGGAAGACGGAACTGAGACGGAAGAGAAAAAAGAGATTACTGTCGTGGGAAACGGAAGTTTTTATCCGATCATTTACACGGATGATAATGGCGAGCTGACAGGATTTGAGCATGATGTGATAGAAGAAATCGCCAAGCGTTCAGGACTTGAAGTGAAGTGGGAACTGTCCGATGACTATAGCGCTATGTTTTCTGGTCTTGACAGCGGAAAATACGATACGATCGCAGGTCAAGTTTCTGTAACGGATGAGCGGGAGAAGACATATACATTTACAGAAAAATATGCTTCCAATAATATACGGATGGCTGTTCGCGGGGATGATGAGGCGGAGTCCGTGGATGACCTTCAGGGAAGAAAAGTATGTATTGAATTTGGCACGGTATTAGAGACGTTTTTCAATGATTATAATGCGGATCTTCCGGATGACAAGAAGATTGAGATGGTAGTCACATCTGGCAATATATATGACGAATTAGCAGTTGGACACTATGATGCATTTCCTATTACCGAATTGTCTTTTGATTCTATTAATGAAAAGGGAGAATACGATTTTAAACTGATCGGAGATCCGATTATTGTAGACTATCAGGCATTTCCATTTTCAAAAGAAGCTGATTCGGATGTGGTCGAGTCATTTAATTTGAGCATCAAAGAGATGAGGGAAGATGGGACGCTTTCAAAGTTATCAGAGCAGTATTATCATCGCGATGTGACAGATATAGTAGAGTAAATAGATAAGTAAAGGGCGCTTCTGGTGCGGGAGCGCCCTTTTTTGAAATTATATTATGTGAGGATTGAAATCGTGAGATTTGATAATGAATTTTTTCTTTCGTGTTTTCCCAAGCTTATATTAAAAATTCCTTATACACTGTGGCTTGGGATTATAGCTTTTGCGGCGGCGTTTGTGCTGGGGCTTTTTTTGGAGATTTGTTATACGTCCAAAAATCGTGTTATAAGAGGATTGGCGGGTATTTATATTTCATATTTTCGTTCGACGCCGTATATTACGCAGTTGTTTATTTTCTATTTTGGATTACCGCAGCTATTTGATTTTATGAAGGATGTTACTGGAAGTACGGCACTCGTTATAACGATTGCTATGAATTCATCTGCTTTTATTTCAGAGATTATCAGAGGCGGTTTGCTTTCTGTTGATAAGGGGCAGAAGGAGGCCGGTTTGTCAATTGGTCTGAGCCCTGCTACAATGTATAAAGAGATTATACTGCCGCAGGCTTTTGTGGCGGCGTTTCCGTCTTTGGGGAATTCCTTTATTACCATGATCAAAAATACAGCAATTGGTTTTACAATAGGAGTAGTAGAATTGTTATCGCAGGCAAAGATGATGGGTGCATCAAGTTTGAATTTCTTTGAGGCATATATAGCCGTAGGAATTGTGTATTGGGTGGTATTAGTTGTGGTCGACAGGATATTAAAGATAATGGAAGTCAGAATATGCAAGTATTTATAGGAGGATTCGATGAAGAAATACGACGTTGAACGTTTGGATAAATCGTTAGGGTTAAAACGAAAGATCATTGGCGTTAGATTTTTATATTTTAAAACAGAATATGAAGGTTTAAATATTGAAGAGTATGGGAAAAAAACCAGCTATTGTATGATGATTCAAAAGGCGATGTCTGGCGGTCATTTAAAGGCTTCGGCAAGAAATTTTGCTTGCAGATGTGCCGTGGAGGCATTGGGGCTGGATACGGAAATGGAATGTGTGGAATCCGGAGAGCGTTATTACAGTATAAAATTGTACGAAAGCAGGGCGGTCGCAAAGGCGGTCACAAAAGATATTTCACGCATAAAACAGCGGATATACGGTATTGAGGCAGGGCCGCTGGAGGAGATGGATGATGCGGACGTTGTATTGTTTATGGTAAATGCATATCAGTTGATGAGAGTAGTGGAAGGTTATTCTTATAAATATGGAATTCCGAAGAATTTATGTATGGCAGGGAATCAGGGAGTTTGCGCAGATCTGACGGCAAGCCCGTTTGAAAAAAATGATTTGAATTTTTCAGTGTTGTGTGCGGGAACCAGAAAAATGTGCGGCTGGCAGGATGATGAACTGGGGGTGGGAGTCCCGATTCAAAAACTTACACCGCTGGTTGAAGGCATTATTGAAACACTGAATTATATTGAATATCCAGAGAGAAAAAAAGCGATTCGGGAACGGCTTCAAAAATCAGACGAACTTGGTATTTTTATCGATGATAATCTTCATTACGGCAAAGAGGGGAAGGCATATGTCAATCCGCAAAAGTATGAACAATTAAGAAATGGGGAAACAGAATGATCAAAATACGTAACCTCCATAAAAGTTTTGGAGCCCTACAGGTTTTAAAAGGAATAGATTTTACAGCTTCGGAAGGAGAAGTCGTTGCAGTTATCGGACCGTCAGGGATGGGGAAATCAACATTTTTGCGATGTATTAATTTTATTGAAAAGCCCGAGAAAGGAATATTAGAAATAGACGGGATAGAAGTTGATGCGCAGACTTGTAAAGAGAAAGAAATCAGGAATTTCAGGATGAAGGCCTCTATGGTTTTTCAGAATTATAATGTTTTTAAAAATAAGACAGTATTGCAAAATGTGATGCTGCCGATGACGGCAGTACAGAAAATAGATAAGCAGACAGCCCAGACAAATGCGTTGGAATACATTCGGCAGGTTGGGCTTACGGATAAGATCGACGCGTATCCGTCCCGGCTGTCAGGAGGGCAGCAGCAAAGAGTAGGAATAGCGAGAGCTATGGCGGTTAATCCAAAAGTAATGTTGTTTGATGAACCGACTTCTTCGCTGGATCCGGAACTGGTTACCGGGATCTTAGAAATTATCCGCAGACTGGCAAAGGAGCATAAACGGACGATGCTGATCGTGACGCATGAGATGCGTTTTGCGCAGGAGATAGCTGACAGAGTATTGTTTATGGATAATGGAATGATTTTAGAAGAGGGGACTCCGGAGAATATGTTTATCAATCCTCAGAACGAACGTATGAAGAGATTTTTAGATCAGTTGAAATGATTTTTTTAAAGCCGCAATGGAATATCCTATTTTCATTGCGGTTTTACTATATTTTTTTATTGGAATAATTGGAGAAATTTTACCGCAAAATTTGTTGAGTATTCACAAAGATTGTTCTTTTTGAAAAAAACAGTGGACAGATGAGAAATGAAAGACTATAATCGGTCTCACAAGTCGAGTCAAGGACTTGTATCTGATTGTTTATCTATTGATAGTTTCATGCAGTTCAAAGAATTCAAGCCAGTATCGGCGAAGATTCACAGGAAAAAGCAAAATCGCGTAACAGGAGGAACAGGAGTGATAATATGTGAGAAGTAAGAATCTTGTAGTATGCGATACGGAAGAGGAGTATGCCAAGGCACTTGCCGTGTATTTTATGAGAAAAAAAGAATTGATGCTTCAGGTTCATGTGTGCAGCAGTATCAGCCATGCCGAAGATTTGGGTGAAGAAATCCGGGCGGATATTTTGCTGGTGGCAGCGGAGTATGCAAAAAAAGTACAGGAAAAAGTGAAAGCAGAAAAAGTATTCATATTAAGTACAGGAAAAAAATTCGACGAGAAGACAGAATTTCCAGTGTTGTTTAAATATCAGCCGGGAGAAAAGTTGCTTAGCGGTATTCTCAGAGAGTGCGCAGACATTTTTGACGCAGGGGATATGGTGCAGAGCATATCCGGAAATAAGGAACGAAAAATTATCGGAGTGTTTTCACCTGTATGCCGAATTGGGAAAACAATGTATGCATTCAGGCTTGGAGAAGAATTGGCGGAATCAGAGAATGTACTATATCTGAATTTGGAGGTTTTTGCAGGACTGGGAGGGCATTTTGAGCAGAGCGGCCAGACGCTTTCAGACGTTCTTTATTATGCCCGGCAGGAAAAAGGTAATCTCGGGCTGCTGTTAACTACTTTGGTGTGCCATAGAGGTAATCTTGACTATGTACAGCCTATGCCGGTTTCTGAGGACATGAAAGAAATCAGGGGCTCGGAGTGGGTAGAACTGATGAAGAAGATATTAGAGCAGAGCATCTATGAAACTCTTGTTTTGGATATCAGTGACGGAATTCCGGAACTTTATACGCTTTTAAAATGCTGTACGGAAATCCATATGCTTGTTTTAGAAGACGAATATTCTAAGTCTAAGATCTTACAGTTTGAGCATGAGATAAGTCTTTTGGGGTATGATGATATTCTGAAAAAAATCATTCAGAAAGGAGGAGCCGCATGATCGAAGCAGAACAGCTCCATGCGAGAATCCTTGAGGAATTGGATTTGACACGGGAGGTAGAAGATGAAGAACTGACAAAGATTATCCATCAAGTATTAAAAGAGGCTGGAGAAAGGGAATATATATCCCTTAATCAAAGAACCGTACTTGGAAAGGAGTTATTCAATGCTTTTCGTAAATTAGATCTGCTGCAGGAATTTCTGGAAGATGAGGAAATCACGGAGATCATGATTAACGGTACGCAAAATATTTTTTATGAAAAGGATGGCAGACTGTATCAATCTGAAAAGCGGTTTTTGTCAAAAGAAAAACTGGAAGATGTTATTCAGCAGATTGCAGCAGGTTCAAACCGGCTGGTTAACGAAGCGTCTCCGATTGTAGATGCCAGATTGTCAGACGGATCAAGAGTAAATGTCATTCTGGCACCAGTAGCGCTCAATGGACCAATCGTTACAATTCGAAAATTCCCCAAAGAAGCTGTTACTATGAAACAGCTCATTAAATGGAATTCCGTCAGCAAAGAGGTTGCGGGAATCTTAGCAATATATGTGGCGGCAGGCTACAATATATTCATCAGCGGTGGAACCGGATCTGGGAAAACCACATTCTTAAATGCACTTTCGCAGTATATTCCAAAGGATGAGAGAATAATAACCATCGAAGATAATGCAGAACTTAAAATACTGGGCGTTGCTAATCTGGTGAGTTTAGAAGCCAGAAATGCCAACGCAGAAGGAACAGGGGAAGTCACGATACGGGACTTGATCAAGTCGGCACTGCGTATGCGTCCAACAAGAATTATTGTTGGAGAGGTGCGCTCAGCGGAGGCCATTGATATGCTGCAGGCGCTTAATACAGGGCATGACGGAAGTCTTAGTACGGGACATGCCAACAGTCCGAAGGACATGCTAAGCCGTCTGGAAACAATGGTACTTATGGGTATGGAGCTTCCGCTTCCGGCAATCCGCAGGCAGATCGCCTCAGGTATAGACTTAATCATTCATCTGGGGAGGCTTAGAGATAAAAGCAGAAAGGTACTGGAAGTCACGGAGATTTTAGATTATGAGAATGGTGAGATACTGCTCCAGCCCATTTACAGCTTTAAGGAGACAGGAGAAAAAAATGGAAAGATTCAGGGAGTTTGGAAAAAGGTTCACAATCTTACGCACACCGGAAAACTGCTGGCGGCAGGCTATAAAGAAGCGGCAGAAGGTGCTGATGCTTAGCAAGTCAGTGGGAATTGTGGTTCTGACGGTATGGCTTTATTATCGTTCTGTGTGGCCGCTTGTCGTTTTATGGCCTCTGGGGGTATGGTATTACCGTGGGCTTGAAAGTGAGAGCATGGAGATAAAGAAAAGTGAGTTTCTCGTGCAGTTTAAGGAAGCGGTTCAAAGTATGGCAGCCTCCTTGCATACTGGCTATTCTGTAGAAAATGCAGTAAGAGAGACGCAAAAGGATATGCTTCTGATGTATTCAAAGAACGAAATGATTTGTAAAGAACTAAATTTTATGGTACAGCAGATACAGATTAAGATACCGGCGGAGCAGATTTTTGAAGATTTTGCAAAAAGAGTCCGGCTTGAGGATGTCCGTAATTTTGCCAATGTGTTTGCAGCCGCAAAGCGAAGCGGGGGTGATATGATTGCCATTATTCAAAATACGGTGAACCAGATTGGTGACAAGATAGACGTCAGGCGGGAAATAGATACGATTCTTGCTGCAAAGAGGTATGAATTTAAAGTGATGGCTGTAATTCCATATGTGATTATTGCCTATATGCTGCTTAGTTTTCCCGAATTTATGGATTGTCTTTATGGAAATATGATTGGAACGGGAGTGATGAGCGTATGTCTTTTGGTTTATTTGGCCGCTTACGCATTTGGTGTAAGGCTGGTAAAAATAGAGGTCTGATGTTACTGCTGCTTGTATTGATGTTCTTTGGAGGAACGCTGCTTTTTGCCGCTGATTTTGTGAATTCCAGATTGGCGCTTGAAGGAGGATTAACGAGAAATTCTTACGGAGCAGGAAGCAAAACGGAAGAACTGGAAGTTACGGCAGGAGAGGGGGAGAGAGAGAAGATAGAAGTACAGGTGTCGGAACAGGCTTATTCCGGCGAAGAGCTTAAAAGTATGTTCCAGAGATGTATTGTGCAGATGGATAAGCTGATACTTGGGAACAATAGAAGTCTGGACCATATCGAATCGGATATGTATCTGCCCGCAAAAATAGAAGGCGTCCCGATAGAGATATCATGGGAACTGGACCGTTATGATGTGATGAATGTATATGGTGAGATTCAGGATGAAGGGCTTGCAAAGGAAGGAACTTTGGTCGCGCTGAAAGGGGTGCTGACATACAGTGAAGATTCAAGTAAACAGGTACTTTATGAACGTACGGCAATGGTATTCCCAAAGACGCTTAATGAAAGAGAACAGCAGGCCGCGGATATTGAGAAGGTAATTCTGGAAACAGATAAAAAGACACAGACAGAAAAGATCCTTACATTACCTCAGGAGTTAGATGGAAAACCACTTCTCTTTTTTGCGGCGCCAGACAGCAGGGGAGCAGTGCTGATGGCGATGGCGGTTTTAATAGGTATTCTTCTTTTGGCGCTTGAAAAGCAAAATCAGGAGAGAGAATTATCTGAAAAAAGGACCCAGATGCAGCTCGATTATCCGGAGATCATTAATAAGCTCACGCTTCTTCTGGGAGCTGGAATGACGGTAAAAAGAGCGTGGAGGAAAATCACGGTGGATTATGAGGAAGAAAAACATATCTGGGGAGTCCGGCATGCTTATGAGGAGATGAGACAGGCATGTAACGAGATGGACAGCGGAATTACAGAGGCAGAAAGTTATGAGCGGTTTGGCAGACGGTGCGGTCTTCAGACATATACGAAGCTGGGGGCGTTACTTTCTCAGAATCTGCGTAAAGGGACAAAAGGATTGAATCAGATCTTACAGACAGAGGCCATACAGTCCTTTGAAGAAAGGAAAGCAAGAGCAAAAAGACTTGGTGAAGAGGCAGGAACAAAACTGCTTGCGCCGATGTTCCTAATGCTTGCTGTAGTGCTTATTATAGTGATAGTACCGGCCTTTATGTCTGTGCAGATGTAGCAATAGAAACAATAGAATGATAGAAAGAAGGAGGATACGATATGTGGAGAATATGGTATTTGAAAAACAGGATCAGAGACATCCTGACAGAGGAAGATGGTGTAGGAGTTGTGGAGGTTATTTTGATTCTAGTAGTTCTTATAGGTCTTGTCATTATATTCAAGTCGCAGCTTACCAGTCTGGTGCAGAATATTTTCAAGAAAATAACAAGTGAAAGTTCGGGAATCTAGAGGTATGGGAAGGGCGGAAGTAACCGCATTTTTAAGTCTTACCTTTATCCTGCTTGTGACTTTTATTGGAGGTATTATGGAGAGCGCCTCTATCCAGATGGCGAAAAATTACCGCCGGGCGGATGTGAACCGGGCAATGGAATCGGTTTTTGCAGAATATCAGAAAGAACTTTTAGAAGATTATGATATTTTTTCGCTCGAAGGAACATATGAAAGCGGGAAATATTCGCAGAGACTGATAGAGAAACGGTTGAAATATTTTGGGGCTGACAATATAGAGAATGACATCCAAAGAATACAGTTTCTGACAGATAACGGCGCCGAAGCATTTTTTGAACAGGTGACATATTATATGCATCATAAATATGGGCTGAATCATCTAAAAGACAAGCTTTCTATGACGGATTCATGGAAAGTACAAGAAGAAAAAGCCAGTGCTTATGAAAAGGAAAGCCATAAAAAGGAAAATGAGCTGGATAAACTTTTAGGAGAGGCCGGAGGAGAGCTGCCCAGGCAGGATAATCCGATCGCACATGTATCACAGCTAAAAAAGAAATCACTGCTGGAACTTATTATGCCTGATCATAAACAGGTTTCTAATAAGGAAATCGATTTGAATGAGAGTCTGGCAAGGAGAGACAAAAATAAAGGATACGGTGACTTTTCCGATGTTGCGGAGGGTGGCAGCACACTGTCCTCGCTAATGTTCGGGGAATATCTGCTGGAACATTTTTCTATGGCGACAGATGAGAAACCCAAAGGAGCTCTGGATTATGAATTGGAATACATCTGCGCCGGGAAAGGAAGCGATCGGGAGAATCTTGAGACTGTTGCAAAAAAACTGCTACTGATGCGATTTGTACCGAACTATCTTTTTCTTCAGAATAGCGCTGCAAAACGTGCAGAGGCAGAAAGTCTGGCGCTAACTTTGTGTTCACTGGCGGCGCTCCCTGCTCTTTCTAAGGCTGCGGCACAGGTCATACTTCTTGTGTGGGCATTTGGAGAGTCGATTGTGGATCTGCGGGCACTTTTAAATGGAAGCAGAATACCTCTCACAAAGTCAGAGGAGAGCTGGCAGTTGTCTATTTCGGGGCTTTTGAAACTTGGAGAAAGCGGTGATACAAATGATGGGCGCGACTGCAGGGATGGACTGCTTTACAAGGAGTATCTCAGAATGATGTTGTTTTTGGAAAAAAAGCAAAATACAAGTATGCGTGCACTGGATATGATAGAACAGAATTTAAAAATATTACATGGCGCAAAATTTTTTAAGGCTGATTGCTGCATCAGCAGAATGGAAGTAAAAAGCACCGTTCGGCTGCGGCGGGGAATTACATATAGATTCAAGACGTATTTTGGATATAATTAGCAAAAGCAAAAAAGAAGGAGGTGAAGACAGATGCCCTTTTGGAGTTCTAAAACTCTTTTTATTATCAACATTTTATACATCCCCAAAAAAATCTATGAAGAAAGGAGAACGATTCGTTTGATATTGAATGGTATACTCCCCACACGAAATACCAGTCTCATATGCTCCAGAAGGGCATCTGCCTTCACCTCCAAAAAAGGAAGTATTACTGTGGAGGCGGCTATGGCCGTCCCATTGTTCTTCTTTGCCGTAGTATGCCTTTTATATCTCATGGAAATTATGGCAGTCCAGACGGCAGTTCGTTCAGGGCTTCAATATGCAGGAAAGAGAGCGGCGCAGGAGGCATATGCGACGGTGACGTGCTCGCCCTCCAAAGTGAAGTCAGATGTGGTGAACGCAATTGGCGCAAGGCGTTTAGAACGCAGTATCGTAGCAGGCGGGAGCAGCGGGATTGACTGCCGTGCTTCCAGAATATCGCCGATTACTGGAATTGGAGAGTTGTCAGTGAAATATAAGATACGGATTCCCGTGCCGGCGTTCCATATCGCGGTGATTGCTTTTGAAGATAAGATGCAGGTTAAAGTGTGGAACGGATATGAGAAGGGCGGATTCGGAACAAAAGATGAGGGAATTGTATATATGACAGAGACGGGACTGGTCTATCACCGGGATTATCACTGCACACATCTTGAGCTGTCCATCCGCATGGTGCAGTCGGAAGAGGTAAAACTGCTTCGCAATAAGAGCGGCGGCAAATACCATGTATGTGAACGATGCGGCAAAGGGGCAGGAGGCGGAGTCTATATTACCGATACGGGAGACCGTTATCATAGTTCTCTGTCCTGCAGCGGATTAAAAAGAACAGTTTATGCAGTCCCTGTTTCAGAGGCGGCGGGGAAGCGTGCATGTTCAAAATGCGGGAAATAACCTGTAGGAAGAATCGACGAACATGTTACGGCTAAATAAATATAGATGTACCAAAGAAAGGGGATGAGAAAGTGAAAGCGGATCAGGCGGTATGTCTGGGAATTTTAATTATCGTATCTGCAATAGATATCAAATGCCGAAAAATTCCGGTAGGAATTTTAGCGTCAATGAATATCGGAGCACTTATTTTTCAATGTCTGCGTCGTGGAGAGGATGTTGCGCTGATTGCAGGAGGCATGGCAATAGGCATAGTATTTCTGACTATAAGCAGAATAACGAAAGAGGGAGTAGGATACGCAGACAGTCTGGGTATTTTAGGAATGGGAATATATCTTGGATTGTGGAAGCTTTTTGAGGTGCTTGCAGGTGCGTTTTTCTTACTGGCATTATGTGCGATGATCGTTTTGGTAAGGAAAAAGATGTCGCGTAAAATTGCGCTGCCGTTTTACCCATTTTTAACGGCAAGTTACATTTTTTGGTTGACAGGGGAGATTGGAGTATAGATGGATAGAGGTATTATGAAGTATTCTGGCAGAGTCTTAAAGGGAAGCATGACAGTTGAAATGTCGTTTCTTATGCCGATTATTTTATTGCTGATTATGAGTAGTATACTGGCATCATTTTATTTTCATGATAAAAATATACTGGCAGGAGCTGCCTATGAGACGGCAGTGGCAGGAAGTACAAAGATGCGGGAGAAAGATAAGGTGACGGAGGGAGAATTGAAAAGCTTATTCCGTGAGCGGGCAGGCAAAAAATGCATTCTGTTTGCGGGCAGCAGCGTCAGTGCCAGCATAGGAAAGTCAGAAATTTGTATAAAAGTCTCTGCCCGCAAAGGGCGGTTTGGTTTGTCTGTTATAAAAAAGGCGGCAGTTACGGACCCGGAGAATCATATCCGGGATGTCAGGAGGGTAAAGGAGATTGCAGATGGAGCGAAAGATCACAATTGAGGAGACAGCGGTCTATCACGAGGATTACCAGATGAGAATGCTTCAAGTGAATGAGATAGAAGGGATTCTTCCGGTGAAGGGCAGAGGAATAGATGGTGCGTCATTTTATGATTATAATGTAAGCGGAAAAGTATCTATGCAGGCGATGTATGAGAGAACAAAAATCAGCGGAGAGGATCTGAAACTATTTTTGCGGCAGTTACTGGCAGTAATACGGGAAATAGAGAATTATCTGCTTAATATCCACTGTATACTTCTGGAACCGGAGTTTATTTTTTATGAGGACAATAGATTTTACTTTTGTTATTATCCGCAGGCGAAGCAGGAGCTATGGTCTGAGATTCACAAACTGACGGAGTATTTTGTAAAGCAGGCAGATTATGAGGATAAAGAAAGTGTACGGATTGTTTTTATTCTTCATAAAGAGACGATGGTGGAAAATTATAGTCTGGAAAAGATCGTGAAGGAGTGTATGGAGGAAAAAAAGGAGGCGGACCAGGGAGAAAAAAGGAGCAGTATCAGAGTCCAGAAACTGTATGATGAGGAAGAGGACAGAGATGAAGAAAATGGATGGGAGGGAAGAAATCATGCCAGTCATGGAGTGAATGCAGTAAAATATGACAGCGCGCAGCATGAGTGGATAAAGAAACAGCACCACGGGAATTTAATCATGGAGGAGACAGAAAATATGTGGACGCCGGTAAAACGTTTTCTTAACCGGCGGAAGAAACCAAAATGGGGAGACTGGGACGGATTATATATTGAAGAGGAGGAGATATAATGTAAAATGTCATCTGAATTTCGGCAAAACATCCCGTTATTGTTTGAGGCATGGGGGCGCTGATGGCACTGAGTTGGGGCGATTTTTTGTTGCAGTCTTTTTTCAGGTATGCTATTATTCAATATAAGACTTGTAAGTTTTATGATTCGGAGGTCCGGATTGGCGATATAGATATATTTGTGTAGAAAGTTTTGGAGGATGGAATATGAGAAGGGACTGCAAAAGACTAATGTCGACAGCACTGGTATTTGTACTGTGCATGACTTTAGGGATGACAGCATTTGCCGCAGAGACAACGCAGTCTGGTGATAAAAAGACCGAAAATGCCGAAAAAAAGGAATTGACAGAAGAAGAAAAAAGAATGCAGGAAGAGCTTGATAAGGCATATAAGATCCCGACGGAATCTAATGCATGGGAGGGATGGGTGAAAGGTCCCGGAACATATGGAGAAGCCGCTATTGTCATGGAGGTTTCAACAGGAGCGATTCTTTATGCTAAAAGTATAGATTCAAAGCAATATCCGGCGAGTATCACAAAGATTCTCACCGCATTGGTTGCGCTGGAAAATGGAGAGTTATCAGATGAGGTAACGTTTTCTCATGACAGCGTAGCTTTTTTGCAACCCGGGGATTCTTCTGTAGGCTTAAAAGAAGGGAATGTTATCTCGCTGGAACAGGCGCTTTATGCGATGCTTCTGGCATCGGCCAATGAAGCTGCATATGCTGTGGGAGAGAATGTAGGAAGAAAAGCAGGTTATGATTATAACTGGTTTATTGAGCAGATGAATGCGAGAGTACAGCAGCTTGGAGGCGTGAATTCTCACTTTGTCAATACGAACGGACTGCACGATGCACAGCATTATACATGTGCGAGAGATATGGCTTTGGTTGGAAGAGAGCTTTTTAACGATCTAAAATTTTTTGAGATAGTTCAGACATTAGAATACAAGATACCCCAATCGAAGGTTGTGGAAGAGCATGTATTTCAGCAAAAGCATAAGATGTTAAGACCGGAGGACAGTAATTATTATAAATATGCCATCGGCGGAAAGACAGGTTTCACGTCGGATGCATTGTCTACGCTGGTTACGATGGCAGAAAAGGATGGGGTACAGCTTGTCTGCGTAGTGCTTCGTACTCACGGGAAAAATGTTTATCCAGATACTACAAAGCTGTTGGAATATGGTTTTAAGAATTTTTCTAAAATAGATGTAACGCAACAGGTGCAGTCGGAGAATGTAAAGGAAGCTGTCCCGGGAGATAATTATGTGATTCTGCCGAAAGGAGCTGCGTTTACAGACTTGGATGTGGAGATTACTCCAGAAGAGGATTTAAAAGACAGGGCGACACTGACTTATACGTATCGCGGGAATTATGTGGGTTCTGCGAATGTAAAGCTCAGTGAGTCTTATATAAAAGCGCATACAGAAGCTGCAAAAGAACCAGAGATAAAGGAAAACTCTGGTAATAAGCGGGGAAATAAGAAAGAAGAAATCAAAGAAAAGAATGGAATTTTTAAAATTCCAGGCATATCGTATCTTTGGAAGAAACTTGGGATATCTGAGAAAAGCAAGAAGGATAAGTATGTACTGGCAGCGGCATCCGCCCTTCTGATTGTGCTGGTTACAGCGTTTATTGTGCTGCTTGTCAGGTACAGGCGGCTGACCAGACAGTTAGAGGAGGACGAAAAAGCGGAAGAGGAAAAAAAGGCGGAGGACAGAGTACGGTTTGAAGGCTATTTCTGATAATGGAGAGACTAAGATATGGAGAATTATGGAAGATATCAGAAAAAGACATCTAGTATGACAATGCTGCTGGCCGGCGCTAATATTATTGTATTTTTGCTGTTATCGCTGCGGGGCATGACGGAGGATGCGGAGTTTATGCTTCGTCACGGGGCGATGTATGTGCCTTATGTAGCGGAAAGCGGTGAGTATTACCGCCTGTTTACTTGTATGTTTCTGCATTTTGGATTCGATCATCTGATGAATAATATGATAGTCTTGATTCTTGTCGGATGGAATTTGGAATTGACAGTGGGAAAGATAAGATATCTAGTTATCTATATAGCAAGCGGGTTATGCGGAAATATAGTCTCTGCTGTCTGGGATATTCGGATCGGGGAATATGTTGTGTCGGCGGGAGCCTCTGGCGCAGTCTTCGGTTTGATCGGCGCACTTTTGTATGTGTCGCTTTGTGACAGGGGAAGGAGCGGGGGTATTTCTGGCAGAAGGCTCATCTTTATGATTCTTCTTATGCTGTATTATGGCTTTTCAAGTACAGGAGTGGATAATGCAGCCCACGTAGGCGGGCTGCTGTCAGGATTTCTCTTTGCGGTTCTTTTATACCGGAAGCAAAAGCGTGAAAGTAGTCAGATCGTTTGGAACTGATGTTACGGAGAGAGAGCCTTTGTGAGCCCTTGCGATGCGGCTCGCTATGGCAAGGCCGAGGCCGGTTCCGCCTGTCTTATATGTAGTAAATGGTTCGAAAATGTGTCCAAGATTCTCTAGCGGGATACCGCAGCCGTTATCGGATATTTTTGCGCAGATATAAGTTCTCTGATGAATATCCTCTGTTGTGGATACATCCAGACGGATTTTATGAGCAGTATGTTCGCGGAGCATCACGCCGTCTCTGGCATTGTGTAATAGATTCAAGAGTACCTGCCGCAGCTTTACAGTGTCGCAGTCAAAATCAGGGAGACGGTCAGGAATCCGGGATGTAAATTCAATGTCGGTGTCTGTAATTGACGCTGCAAAGGAAAGGGAAACTGTTCTGAAAAAAGAAACCGTGTTCGTCTGAGTCAGGCTCAATCTGTCGCTGTTATTATAGACGGATAGTTCTTCAAGCAAGAGATTTGTGTATTTCACATCTTCCATAAGCTGATTCCAATATTTAAAAGAAGCTGTTTCCGGATGCTGTGAGGCGATAAGCTGCAGAGTGCTGTAAATAAGTGTCAGCGGATTGCGGATTTCGTGGCTGATTGCACTGATTGTCATCTGATGTGATTCAAGAAGACGCTGAAGAAGTTCTTTTCTTTCAGGGCTTTCTTCCATTATCTGCTGTAATTTGTCGAAATCTGTTTCTGAAAACATAGTAAATACCGCCTTTCTGTTAGAGAGTTTAGCACTGGTGGATAAAATAATCAATCAAATTTACAAATATTTTTAGAAAGAGGAGAGGGAAATGAAAGATAATAATTGTATTTTCTGCAAACTTGCCAACGGAGAGATTCCGACGGCTACACTTTATGAGGATGAAGATTTTCGGGTGATATTGGATGCGAATCCGGCTTCAAAAGGACACGCGCTCATTATCCCGAAGGAGCATTATGCCAATCTGTATGAGTTGGAAGAATCACTTGCGGGTAAGGCGATGATTCTTGCAAAGAAGATGGTTGCAAAGATGACAGATGTATTGGGCTGTGATGGCTATAATCTAGTTCAAAATAATGGAGAATGTGCAGGGCAGACAGTATTCCATTTTCACTTGCATCTCATTCCGCGGTATAAAGATGATAGGGTGGGACTCGGTTGGAAATTAAATGAGTTAACGGAGACGGACAGGGAGGATATACTGTCTAAGATGTAAGATTTTACTGGCAAGAGTGTACTATTACGAATGAGGAAAGAACAGTGGAAGACAAAGGAATTACCAGTGGAATGGACTCTATTAGAAGCGTAGATTTTGATAAGATTTATGAAGAAAATATGTCCACGGTCTATCGGACAGCATTGTATTATTCTCAAAATGAGCATGTAGCAGAGGAAATTGTACAAGAAGTATTCCTGAAATTATATATCAGCAAAGAAAATGTAAATGCGGAGGCAGTCAATGCATGGCTGGTTACGACAGCGAAAAATATGGTGCGTAATCGTAAAAGAGATGGCTGGCATGAAATTCTCAAGGGAGATATCTTTGAAGATGAGGATTCAGATCTTCTTGTGTGCAGCACGGAAGAAGGGGTTATGACTGTTCTGCACGATAGAGAGTATCACGAATTTGTGGAAAAGATATTCAGTGATTTACATCAGATGAATGAGCGGTGGTATGACGCGATTACAATCACATATCTTCTGGGAAAGCCGCAGAAAGAGGTGGCAGAGAATATGGGAGTGTCGTTAGAAGTGTTGCACAGTACGTTGTATCGTGCAAAGAAGTGGATACAAAGAAAATACAGAGAAGAATATGACCGCCTAAATGAAACATAAAAGAAGGTGCTTTTTCGGCACCTTCTATTTGTAATAGTATTATGCTGTGACTGATTCAATTAAATCAATGATTGTATCTATAGAATTCTGTTGGGAAGAGTTCTTCATTGCATGCATATATTGTTCGCGGTGTTCATAAAGGCTATTTACTGCATTGAGCAGGGTGCTATCTGTCAGATTTTCTTCTTCAAGGACGATACTGAATCCTTGCCGTTCAAAAGAACGGGCATTTAGAATTTGGTCGCCGCGGCTTGCGTTGGCAGAGAGCGGGATCAGGAGATTCGGCTTATGTAATGCAAGTAGTTCACAGATTGCATTGGCTCCTGCTCTGGAAATAACGATATCTGTGAGCGCGAAAAAATCTTTTAATTCTTCTTTGACATATTCAAACTGAGCGTATCCTTCAAGTCCTTTTAGTGATTCGTCAAGTTTGCCGCGCCCGCACAGGTGGATGATCTGATAGGACTTTAAAAGCTCGGGAAGTACCATGCGTACTGCGTTGTTGACAGCAACGGCTCCAAGGCTCCCCCCCACGACGAGGATTACTGGTTTATCAGAGGTAAACCCGAGGGCCTCGCGTGCTCTGAACCTGTCGCCGGACAACAGCTCCTGACGGATAGGCGAGCCGGTGAGAATGGCTTTCCCGTCAGGAAGAAGCTCTAAGGTCTCCGGGAAATTACAGCATACCTTTGTGGCTGCTGACAGGGAAAGCTTATTGGCCAGTCCGGGAGTCATATCTGATTCATGGATAATGACTGGAACATGGCATCTTTTTCCGGAAAGTACAACAGGGACAGATACAAAGCCGCCTTTGGAAAAAATAACGTCAGGCTTCAGAATCTTTACAAGTTTTTTTGCATCATTCATTCCCTTAAGGACACGGAATGGATCTGTAAAGTTCTGGAGACTGAAATAACGGCGGAGTTTTCCAGTGGCGATCCCATGATAAGGGATGCCGAACTGCTCAATGAGTTCCTTCTCGATTCCGTTGTAGGAGCCAATATAGTGGATGTCGTACTTAAGCTCCTTGAGACGGGGAAGGAGAGCGATGTTAGGAGTGACATGGCCGGCGGTGCCGCCGCCTGTTAAGATAATACGTTTCATAAGAACCTCCGAAAAGAAATCATTAATTACAAGTAAAGCTCAATTGAAGTTTAAACAGTTTATGCAGTATCCGTAAAAGAACTGCTATATATATATTATACATCCGACGGGATTTGGTCAAGAGAAAGAGACGGGTGAACAACCGGTTTTATGAGGTATTTGTCATGACAATGTATAAAGATGATTTGGAACAGGTAATAAAAGAGGATCTGTACAGAGAGGCAGAGTCGATTCAAAGAGAAGTGAATGCGTCTGAGATAGAAGAGGTATCAAACACTCTTAAAAATGATATCCGATCTAAGCTGCAGGAACGCATTGATGCTTACGAAGAAGAGCAGGCATATGCCGGACTTTCTGAAAAAGACAGAGAAGCGCTTAAGCTGGGACGCAAGCTTCAGGAGGAGCGTTCTGCGGTAAAGGAAGCGCGCAGGAAAAGAAGATGGAAAATGTATGCGGCAACAGCCGCGGCTGCTGTGCTGGTGCTGGCTGTTGGAATGACAAGTATGGGCGGAGCTGAGAAAATTGTGTCAGTGATAGAGCAGGTTGTAGGAGGAAGGAAAGTAGTGAAGGTAAATTCCGATGAAGGAAATAAAGTATCGGAAAATGAGGAGGAACAGAAAGCATATCAGGAAATTAAGGATACATTTGGAGTAGCACCAGTTAGAGTAACGAATCTAAAAAAGGGTATAAAATTTATCCAGATGAATATGGAAGACAGTTTACAAACGGCGGAAATAATGTATCAATATGATAATCAAACTCTTTTGTATGTGGTCAGTGCAGGATATTATGATTCTTCTTTCGGCTTTGATACAGATGATGAAATTATAGATAAAGAGATTATGGAAGTGGACGGACATGACATAGAGCTAACAGTATATAAAATTAAAAAGACAGACGCGATTAAATGTTCGGCGCATTTTACATATCAGAAGTTGGAATATTTTTTGTCTGGAAAGATGGAAAAAGAGGATTTTAAATTAATTTTAAAAAATTTATATTTTTGGTGAAAATGCCGTCAGTTTTTGGCGAGTAATGTGTCTATTATATGAGAGTTAGGGAGGGATGGAGGTAAAAGATGAAGAAAACGAAAGTGATGTCTATTAGCTTTATCTTAATGTTAGTATTTTGCATGTCTGGACTTAGTCTTAATGTGCATGCAGAAGAAGGCAGAAAGCAGATTGATGGTTCTTATCTGACGGATGAGAGTGAGTCGATCGGATATGATACGAAGATTACCCGCGGCGAGGATTTGCTGGCAGGGTATTCCAAATGTGTCAGACTGCCGAATGGTCATCTCTACGTTGGAGGAACTACCATCGCATGTCAGACTGTGGAGAGGATCGGACTTGCTGTTATTATCGAGAGAGCGAAGGAAGAAGATACTTCATGGGAAGGATATGACGGATGGATCTTGCACGAAGAGAATACGGATAGGATAGCTTCCAGTAAGGAGTTAGAAGTAGAAGGCGGCTATTACTATCGGGTAAAGTGTATTCATTCTGCTAATAGTGATGTGAGCGATAGCTTTACAGACGGAATATTCATCGAGTAGCCGACTAAGCTATAATAGAGATCATCCAGTCGCTCTGTTACGGCACCTGATAATAGCTCTGTATGTTGATTCTGCTGGGAAGACTGTGACAAGCATCGCCGCGGGAAGTGATTGTTTCTAAGTTGAAAAGATTACATTGCGAAAAAGTAAAAAATATTTATCTGTGTCACGTCTGCCGTTGTACAGCGATGCAGGTCACAGTCTTCCTAGGTAAAAGAAGAGACAAAAGAAAACAAACAAGGAAAGGACGCCAAGGTGGGGGCGTCCTTTTCTTGCGGGAGATAACGGATAAATAAATGTTTTAAAAATCAGAAAAATAATATGTTTTTTGAGGTTGTATTTTAATCTCTGATGTGTTATATTACGGCATATCAGAAATCCTGTCAGGGGATTTCTTAAATCTCTAATCCGAAGCTTTGGATTGTCGGTATATTTTTGAATGAGTCATTCACATATACCCCGTTTCATTAATGAAAAAGTGTCATTAGAACCCATAATGCCATTCGGCAAAGACAGAGAAAGGAAAAGCATGGGGTATTGGAACACCCATGCAGGTGTTTTATGGAAAAAAATTGGAAGAATGTTAACAACAGGCAAATTGCACAGATTTATGACCGTATTTTTAAAAAGATACTTACGCTTTCAACCCGTGCAGTTATCGGGCTTATTAATGGATTGTTCGAGACGGAATACCCGCCTGACAGCATAATTACCTATAACTGGACAGAACATCATGATGATAATTTAAAGAGGACGCTTGCTGATACGATCATTACGATCAATCATTCGCATTCCTATCATATCGAAGCGCAGATGTATGAGGATGATGAGATTGAGTTTCGAGTGTTTGACTACGGCTACAGGCATGCGCTCAATGCGGGGAAGGATACGGATATCCTGCAATTTCCCGAACCGCGGATCATCTATCTATACAATTATAAAAATATTCCCGATATAAAAGAAATCATTCTTGACTTCGGAACGCAGGGGACCTTTCCGTACCGGATTCCGATCTTTAAGCTTTTAGAACATACCGCGGAAGAATTGAGCAGCCGGAAGATGGTGATACTGATCCCGTTTATGATGTTAAAACTGCGGGATAGCATAAGAAAGGAGCGGACACCGGAAAATATGGAAGCCTTGCGGACACTGATCCTTGATGATATAATAAACGCAATTAATAAGAATCAGGCGCTTGGGAATATAACATCAGGAGATGCCAATAAGCTTCGCAGCCTGATCCAGAAACTATATAATCATCTATATTCTCATTATGAAGAGTTTATCGAAGGGGGATTCAATGATATGATGGAAGACGGACTTGTATTAGAAGCAGATATTCTGGAGGCAGAATTGACAAAAAAGATAACAGAAAGGGTAACTAAGGAAGTAACAGAACAAGTGACACAGCAAGTCACAGAAGAGGTAACACAGCAGGTCACAGAAGAGGTAACACAGCAGGTCACAGAAGAGGTAACACAGCAGGTCACAG
>ERZ778514.465-NODE-465-length-37997-cov-10.392757_pt1 | contig 37997 bp, 47 predicted proteins | sample MGYA00510344_ERZ778514 | MGnify/ENA primary metagenome ERZ778514 (study PRJEB29527, sample SAMN07138968) | mouse gut metagenome | material: feces | host: mouse | place: China:Nanjing | collected 2016-01-25 ...
AGCCGTACATCGTCCGACGAGACGGGCTTTGAAGCAGCACGTTCACCGGGTCCGTAGCCTCGCCAGTCGCAGCGTCGACGATCATGCCGCTGATCGTCGCTCGCTTCGCGGGCGGTTGGGGTTGCGGTTGCGGTTGGGATTGCGCCGCGGCGGGGGCAATAGCGGCGAGCAGAAGAACAAGAGCAAGCAGGCGGTGGGGCATCATGGTCGGGAAGGGTTTAGGGTGAGGGCATTCGAACGGGGTGAGCTCCTATTCCAGCTCCAGCGGCGGGATGAACGGCAGCTGCACCTCGCCGCTTTTCCGTATGACGATCCGGCCCGAGCGATCGTGTACGGCCGAAATGACGCCGTGCAGTTCGTTCAGATAGACCGGGTCTTTCCAAAAAAGCGTTTGCAGCGTGCGCACCCGCTCGCGGGTCGTCGACACGATCTTCATCCGTTTTACGTTGCGCACCTTCGCATCCGCAGGCCGGTCGTCGTAGATGAAAATAGGGCGGCAGGAGGTGTCGGTGCCGGTGACCTCCATCGTAAAATATCCCCTGTCGTCGTAGGCCGAAAGAATCAATCCCGGCAGGCCTCCCAGCTTCCACGGCCCGAATGCCACCGGAATATCCGGCGCAAACCATGCGGTCCACGTGCGTCCGCGAAACTCGGCAGTCGCCTTGCGGCAATCGTAGCCCAGCAAGGTGCGAGTCTCGGTAGGATGCAGCCGCCACTCGATCTCGGGGACCGGCTCCGTGAAGCGATACTCCGTATTCACGATATGGAGCGAATTGAGGGAGGCACCCCGTTCCGGGTAGTTCATGTAATAGTCCTCGCAGAAACCCCGTTCGTCGGGCTGCATCCATCCGAACAGGTTGGCTCCGGCATCGGGGTTTTTCCGATAAGATTCGAAGGCGATCGAATCGCAGCGGTCTGCCAGAAGGCTGAAATCGCGCGAGCAGCGGTGGCCGATCTCCAGCAGACGGCAGTCGCGGTAGCGTCGATGCCCTGTCGTGTCGATCGCCCGACAGAACGAGTAGAATACGCGTAGCTCAGACGAGTCGACGGCGACCTTCTGTGCCTGTTTTCGGCCCGCACGCGACGACTGGGCGACAGCCGGTCGGGGTACGAGAACCAAGAACATGACGATATGTAATAAAAAGCGTTGCATAAACTTTATTTCAAGTTATGCGAGTGCCCAGATAGGCACCCGCAAGATGTATATCCTTATCAGACTTCCCAACTGGTATGTCCTTCGACTTTGACGATAGAATCAGGGGACCATAAATTGTTGGCATAATTGGCGTTGGCATTATCGATCTTCGTGGATCCGCCTTTATCTTCATAATGACAACCGCATCCGCAGGTGTTGCCACCTCTTACCTGGTTCATCTCTTTGTTCGACAGGATCTCTTTCTCGATCCGATTTGCTTTCAACGATTTCATAGCATTGTTTTTTAGGTTGGGGGGGGGCATAGGCCAGCTCCTGCCGTTTGAACGTGCGGTTCCGATCTCTTCGCCGGTCTACTCCAATTCCAGCGGCGGGATGTAGGGCCGCGGCGGATATTCGCCGCTTTTCAGCCTGCGTATGGTCTGCGTCTTGGGATCCATGATACTGATCTTCATGCCATGACGTATGTACAAATCGGCGTAATCCTTCCACTGAAGCTCCTGAAGATGGGCGAGCTGCTTGCGCGACACCGGTACGGTCTTATTTTCGATGTGCTTTCTGTTGTAGATGCCCATCGGCGCCTCGTCTCCGCGGCGGATCGCCACGGCCCGCCACTCGAACAGCCCTTCGCTGTCCTCCGCCTCCAGAATCAGTCCGGGCAGCCCGGCCAGCTTCCACGGGCCTGACATCGCGGGGATCTCCTCCGCAAACCACGCGATCCACTTCCGGCCCCGAAACTCCGTCGTCGCCCGCCGGCAGGAGTAACCCGCCACGCTCTTCCGCTCTTCGGAAAGCCTCCAGTGCAGCTCCGGGATCGGCTCCTCGCGCAGGTAGTCGGTGTTGATGATGCCGGTCAGGGTCTGCCGAACCCCGGCGCGGGGGTAATTCGTGAAGACATCTTCGCAATAGATCTTTTCGTCGCGCTGCATGTGCTTGTGCGGATTGATGTCCGTCGTCGCCCGGTGCATGATGGAGTCGACGCGGAACGCGTTGTAGCTGTAATAGTGCGTGACGCTTTTGCCGATGTCGAGGCGGTGCCGGTCGAACACGCTCTGCTTGGCCGTCGTGTCCCGGGTATGGTAAAACAGATAGTCGACCTGCACTTTGCAGCTGTCTATCGTTATCATGTTATGCAGGTTCCGATGTTGCGAGCGGTCCTGACCGTAAACGGCGGTCGCAGCCGCGACCATTACGAGGGTGATCAGTTTCTTCATAAGATGAATTTATAATGCAAAGGGGCTGTTGTCGGCCCCTTTGCAAATATGCATTACGGACGAGCAGGCTCCTGCGGCTCGATTGTAACTTCATCAATAAGAATGATGATTTCTTTGTAGACTCCGCCCGGACTTTTAGCACCCGTAATAGAATTGGCGGAAGCGTTATCTGAAGAAGAAGAGCCGCCCTTACCTTCATACAGACATCCGCAACCGCAAAAGCCTTCTCCGCCTCTTACCTGGTTCATCTCCTTGTTCGAGAGGATTTCTTTCTCGATTCGGTTTGCTTTAAGTGATTTCATAACTTTAGTTTTTAGGTTCATTTGTAATGTTCTGGACTTTTGCTTGTCGACGGATATTCCGAATCCGCCGTTTTACGATCGGCTTCCGCCTATCGAAAAAGCTTGCTACTTTTGTGGTGCCTTTCTGCGTTTTGGTTGAACTTGTGAGTGGTCAGACTCGGTTTTGCTTCCTCGTGGGAAGGCTTTTTTGCAATCGGAGGGCAGGTCCGGCTGCAAATCGCTCATTTGAGCGTGCATATCGTCTCTCTCCCGGCCGCCCGTTCGTAAGGCGACGGCGACGGACAGAGCCAGCGATAGATGCAATTCCGGCACCTCTTCGAATCCCGGACCTTGCGCCAGGCGTAGTTCGCCTCCAGCTCCCGGATAATCAGGTCGTAGATCGAATCTTCGATGGTCCCGAGCGCCTCGGCCGTCACGTCCGAATAAACCTGGCCGTCCGGCATGACGATAAGCCGGCCGAAAGCCTCGGTATTGATGGCCTGGTGGGCGAAAACTTCACGACGGGAGAGCCGCAGCTCCCGCAAATCGGTTTCATCAAAAAAAACATTTCGGTCGAAAAACTCCGGGTTGTCGTCATACACCGGCCGGAATGTGTAATCGGCCGGATTGCAGTCGGTTATGATCCGGTTCCAGACGTCGTATTCCTGCGGGCTTCTTACGATGAAATCCCATCAGATTCCCGTCACGCCGAACATCTGCTTTTCGATCGGGCGCCCGGAGGCTTCGCAGATAAGTCGCACGCTATAACCGCTTTCGACCAGCATGGACGGAACGGTCATATTCTCCGCCGGGCCGGCAAGCAGAAAGTGAAATACGGTTTTTTCCTTGTGTGCGGCCAAGGCATCGGCCAATGGGGCGACTGCCGGCTCCGACGACTCCGACACCACGATGTCGATTCTTTGCAGCGACGGCGTGCACGCAGCATCCAGAAAACGGACGATTCGCTCTGCCGTCAGCACTTCGTCCGAACAGATCGGGTAAAGAATCTGCTTGTAGTAGGGTTTGTCGCAGCAGGGACCACCGACGAGGATCCTCAACGTCGACAGATACGACAGCACGTTTTCGCCGATTCCCCGCTCCTTGTCGCGCCGCAGCCGTTCGACATCCCGCTGGATATTGAGCAGCGGCGGCAACGAGATGACCGGCGCGTCCGGCTCCGACAAGGCTCCGAATCCGGCCGACACGATTCCGTCGATAAAATCCCGGACTCCGGCCTCCGCCGTTGCGAAATCCACGATCACGGAGTAAAGGTTATCCGGGTTCTCTAACGCCTCGCACAACTCGGAGACCGGCTCCGTCGCGGCAAATCGGAGCTGCCTTTTCTGTTTAGCATCGTACAACAAGCCATCGCGCCCCTTTCTCCAAAGAAAGACGTCGGGTTTCAGCGTAAGTTTCCGTATCATATTCTCATTTTTTATTCGACTTGCACCTCTTCCATCAGTTTCCGATACAGATGCGGGTGATGGGAAAGGTGCCCCAGGCAGTGGGAGGAATAGCGATCGAACGTTTCCCGATTCATGTATCCGTGGCACTGCGGTTGGGGATCATCCAGGTTCTCGATATAGTACATACATTGAATACAGCTTTTCTTTCGGTGGCACGCCGTACATTGCCGTTGCAACTTGTCGAGGTAACCGTTGAAACGGGCGACGATCGCGTCGATGTCGAGCTCGACACCTGCTTCGGAGAGCTGTCCGAGTGCGAATCGGTGGTCGATGCGCTCGCATTGCAGGATCTTGCCGTTTACCGTTACGAACATCTTCTTGCTGAAGGGCGAACAGGTCCCCGTCGGCGTATAGGCAATCTTTGCATCGTCGACAAAAAGCGCATTGTAATCGCGAAATACGTTGCCGCTGTATTGGTGCAGATACAGAAGCAGATCGTGCGTGTCGGGTTCGGACATGAACATCTCGTCCGAAATCCTTTCGTAGTTTTCCGATTCGTGCAGGCTCTGTACCATGTTCCGATACGTGCGATTGAACTCTTCGACCTTCTCCGGCTTGATTCCCGAGTTGTTCAATTCCGTAATGGCCGCCCGTTTCCCGAACTCCCGCTTGATGAAATCGAATGTCCGCTCCACACTATTTCGGTTGTGCAGTACCGAATTGAATTGTACATACTCTTCGAAATAGCCGGGATAGGTTCGTTGCAACTTTTTCACGTTGGCGAATACCCGATCGAACGAATTTTCACCGCTGTGCGTCACCCGATAGCTTTGTCCTTGCCGGTCTCCGTCGAGGCTGATAAGCAGCCGGACTTTTTTCTCCCGGAGGTAGTTCATATACCGATCGAGCAGCATGGCGTTGGTCGTCATCGAGAAGATGAAATTCCGCCGTATGTCGAGCGATTCGACGTAAGCGACCATTCGTTCGATGAAGGGCATGTTCATGAGCGGCTCGCCTCCATAGAAACTGATATAGGTCCGCGGTCGTGCCGAGCGGGCCGCGTGTGTGCGCCAAATATCGGCCAGATAGTCCAGCATCGCTTTGCCTCGCTCGAAAGAGAGATAATTCGTCTCCCTTTTGTCGTAGCCGAAATATAGATCCCCGTATCCGCAATATTTACATTGCAGATTGCAGGCGTCCGTAACCTCGAAAGTCAACTGATGGAGGTTGACTAACGAGGAGACGACTTCATCATGGGATATGCGCCGGTCATTCATAGGCTTGTACGAAAAGATAGCCGACTCCTTCATACTCGTCGCCGACGATGCGTATGGTATACGTTTCATCCTCGACGACCTGGAAATTCATCCAGACAGTATCTTCCTGGTCCGTATCGCAGCCGTAGCGGGCGACGCATTGGTTCATGCCGTTCAGTACATAAATCGAAGTTTTCCCGATTTTTGTATTGAATGAGATCTCCAACAGAGAAATTTCGGCATCATACCACGCGTCCACAAACGAAATAACAGATCGCGGTGCCGGCGTTCCGCTGCCGGTCGGGCGCCTTATATCATTGATGTTAATGGTTACTGTATTACCTTTAGCCAAGTTGGCGGATCTTCCGTCCGACGTTGAAATAATGGTAAAAAGCGAAATGAAGATCAAAACTAAAAGATGCGATTTTTTCATGGCTTGATTTTTTTGATTTATTATAAATGTATATCAAAATACGCTTTAATGCAAGCCCATCGAAAGTCATCCATATCATATCACGCCTAGAATGATATTGTATATCAATGACTTACAAATTAGATTCTAATACCTGCCTTTTTAATCACGAAAAATCGATTATATGTAACTGATCTGTACCATTTTAACAATATAGAATGGGTGTTATGAAATAAATTTTTTCAAGCATACAAAAAGCACCGGATCGTAATCGAATCCAGTGCTTTTGCTTATAGATTGCAGGTCTGAGCTGCTATGATTTCCGCAACTCCGATATGCTTATTTGAATGAAATCCTCAATCTTATAGTCTTGTGGGAGGTGCAACTTGCGTCTTAAACGACTCCGTTTATTGTAAAAGGAGCCGAGGTCTGAGTAGTCATACAGATAACAAATTCCGGCATGAGAAAATCCAAAGCACATAAGGGCGCATAAATCCAGGTCATGTTTATTCAACTCTGGATATTGAGCCTTCAGATAATCAATAATGCCGCAATATTTTTGGTTGACGATGTATTGCAAATCAAATAAGGCGTATTTGGAATTGGTATTGACAGATGTGTATTTCTTGAACTCTTTGATAAATGCAGCCGGTTTAGTCGTGGAAACATTTTCAATCAAATGATGTAATCCGGATAACCTTTCCTCGATTGCTTTGCCCACCTTCAATTCCCGTTCATTGCGAATGTCCAGGTGTTGTTTCATATCGGCGTACTGATTTGTCAGATCATTATACACCGACTTTAAATTATCGAGCTCCGCCTCTGTCTTTCTTATTTTATCGTTGGTATTTTTTCGCCAGCGGACAACTATGACGCCCACAATGCAGCCTGCAATTATAACCGATATGAATACGAGTGTGAATATTATTCGTTGCAAGCGTTGTCTTAACCGGAAATTAGCCAGCGATTCCCGCAGTAGTTCGTTGTTGTATCGATGCTCGATCTTTTCGATTTGCGCTTGATTGGAAACCGTGTTCAACGAATCGGACAGATGCGTATAACGATACCCGTATTCCAACGCCTTTTCAAAATTGCCTGCCGACTTTTCGATCTCGACCAACAGCGCATAGCAACCTGCGATCTGATGTTCCGTATATAGCGGGCGGTTTTCAAGAATGATTCTTCCACACAGACGGGCGGAGTCGAGTTGGGCCGATCGCATATATAAGTCGAGCCATATCCCGGCGGTATGGGGAGACAGCGGTTCTTCATAATAATCGGTGCAAATCTTTCGCAACGATTTTTTTACGGCATCCGAATCCTCCCCGCCTTCTATCCGTATCGGTATCAGTTGCAGGTCGATGTTATGTGCGGCATCTTTATCCCCGATTTCGGTATATATCTCTCTGGCTGCGCTCTTTTTGTCTTTGGCCGAGTCGTAGTTACCCAGCAGATATTCGATATAACTCTGGCTCTCCAATGACATGGCCGTATTCCTCATGCTTTGAGCTTCCCTGAAAAAAATTTCAGCTTGTTGAAATCTGAGCATAGCTTCCGTATAGCTCTGGGTGTTGCTATATAAAATACCTATCCGACTATTTATCAGGCCTTGTAAATAGGCATCCGCTACTTGACCGGCATAATTCTCGGCGAGAACAAAAGATTCGATCGCTTTGCTGTCTTCGTGCATATTTGCACATACGCACCCGTAATAATAGTGAGCCAACGCCCGCTCTTGTTTCGAACCGTTCCTATCATAATAGGTTACGGCCGAACAGATCAGCGAGTCGCTTGCCACGTCGACATAATTCTTGTCCAGTGCCTGGGTATACAAGAGTGCGTATCTTGCTTGTGTAGACTCCGAATGCAGGCGCGAAGCGTCGATGGTCTTCAACACGGACAGCGCCTTGTCGGGATGCTCGGTCATCAGGGATTCCGCGCTATCCAGGCGACTTTCTGTTTCCCGATTCCGGGAACAGGACAAAAGGCAGCAAAGCAGACAAAGAGTCAGGGCATAATATCGCGATCGCATGGAATTTCATTTACGGGTTCGTAAACAAAGATAGCATATTTTTTCAGATTTTTGCATTGAAATCCTTTACAATATATTCGCACATAGTTTGCTGCGATTCCATTGTGTCGGTTTTATCGATTGAAGCCTTGAGCTTTATTATAACAGCTTCTTTCTTCGCCTCTTCCTCCTGCGTTGCTGCTCCTGCTGCCGCTCCTCGTAGGCTTGCAGGTCGAACAGCTCCAGTATTTCCCGGGCGGGATGCGAGAGCGGATAATTCTCCTGCCACGATCGGGCCGCGGGCCGTCGCGAAGGGTCCATAGCCGGCTGCTGCGACCGTCCGTAAAGCGCATTGAAGACATTCGCCGAATAGAGCTTGCCGAGCGCCGAGCCGTTGGCGACGATGCCGCTGCGGTGGTCCACGAACGTCACGCCGTAGATGCGGCCCGTCGGATTGGTCCGAAATACGGCGTCGACACCCTTCTCTCGCAGATGCCGGCAGAAGGAGTCTTTCGACCATGACGTCAGCACGGTGTTGCGCACCTTGCTCCGCAGCTCGTCCAGGGCGCCCGGCTCGCGCAGCGTCTCTTTCGAGCGGGCGTAGTACCGCTGCAAGGCTTCATAACCGACGTCCCGCCCGATGCGGCTTGACTTGATGGGCTTGCCGCGGCCGTAGCCGTCGTCGCCCCGCGCGCCGTAGACGATGCCTGCATAGTCGCGCCCCTCGATTGTCCCGGTCATCTCCACGACCTGCATGTTGTACAGCTCCAGCAGCGTCCGCAGCTCTCCGAACGAGGCGCACCGGTATCGTTTCAGACACTCTCGCACCGAGGACTGAATCTGCTGCTTGATATTGCCTGCCTTGTAGTCGACTTTCCGCAGTTCGTTCGCCGTGTCCTGCTCCTGTCCCGGCACGGCGGGATGCAGGTTGTACTTCTGCTCCAAGTCCCGCAGAATCTCCATCGACCGGCGGGCCTCGAAGTCGTGCGGCAGCTTGCGCCCCGCCGCGTCGATGCGAAGAGAGACGATATGCAGGTGTTCGCGGTCGATGTCCTTGTGCTTGAAAACGATGTAGGGCTGCCGCCCGTAGCCCATCCGCTCCATATACTCGGCGGCGATCTCCCGGAGCTGTCCGTCCGTCAGCCGGTCCTCCGGCGCGGGGTTGAGCGAGGTATGGAATACGGTGTTCGTCGTCCGCCGGTTGGCATGTAAATAGGGCATGAAACTCTCCATGCAGGCCTCCATATCGAGCCGGCCGTCGTCTGCCAGCGGCGGCAGCATGCCCTGCGTGAAGAACACTTCGGCGTCGCCCCGGTCGACCTTCTCTTTGTTGTAGTAGAGCGCGCCGCCGACCGTCGCGCCCGAGCGGATGTTGGCTACCACTGCTTCGCCAACCGTTTGGCAAGGTCCAGAATCTCTACGCTCAGGGCCTTCAGCTCACTCGTCCGTTGCTCCAGCGCAGCAATCTGCCGGGGTATTGACGTTGACGAAAAGTGCGTGTTGATGGCCTTGACTACTTGGTTGTAGTTGTTGCCGATGCGCTGGAACTGGTAGTATAAGTCGTTCAGCCGGGCCACGAACTCCGTCTTCGAGGGGTCGCGCCGCACGACGACGAACTCCTCGCCGAAGATGCGGCCGACGATAAAGCGGCTGCGGTTCTCCTCCGCCCCGGCCTCGGTAAGCATCCGCCCGAAACGGAGGTTCTGTTCTTCGTTCAGGCGGAAGGAGTACTTGTAGCTCCGCGGCCTGGTTTCATCTCTCTTTCCCATTATCATCATCAATCAAAAAGTGGCGCGACTCGGGAGCGCCGCAACCGCCCCGCAGGGCGAGCACCTTTGTCGGACAAACGGCAGTTTGTCGGACAAAGGTACAGCTCGCTACCGTCGGGCGACGGTATGGATCGGACACGAAACAATCCCTCGAAAATCTTCAAAATCGACTCTTCGAAATCAGGGGATTCTCCCCGTCGGCAGTTGCCGCTGCGTGGCGACGCGGCAGGGCGATGCGGGTCGTGTACCGTCGTGAGGGCAGGCTGCGCTCCGGGTGCAATATTACGACGATTCCGGGAGGTGCAAAAGCCCGCCGAACGGCCATAGACGGCCGGGAGAGGTCATGGGTAACGCTGGGCTGAAAGAGCTGTTATCATTGCATTCGTGAAAGCAATCATTCGAGAATGATCGCATGAAATCGAGCACACTGTCAGTCGTTCGGTCAAGATGGGATGAAGGCCTGAATGACTGATTGATGACAATGATTCAAGCAAGGGTGAACGCTTGAGTGAATGAACTCACGAATTCTTGAACTCATGAGTTCTTGAATTCAGTAAATCGCTCGTTCGGTAAAGATCGCTTTCACACACAAAGGATTCAATCAACCCAATAACCGATTCATTATGGAAAGCAATCAATCACGCATCGCCGTCTGCAACCAGAAGGGCGGTGTCGGTAAATCGACCTTCACGACCCTGCTCGCCAGCCACCTGCACTACTCGCTGGGGCACGACGTGCTGGTCGTGGACTGCGACTACCCGCAGTGGAGTATCCACGCCCAACGGGAGCGGGAACTCGCGGCCGTAGAGCAGAGCGACTACTACAAGCTGATGATGGTGCGGCAGTTCCGGCAGACGGGCCGCAAGCTCTGGCCCGTGGTTCGGTGCATGCCCGCCGATGCCGAAACGGAGGTCGGCCGCTTCCTGAGCGGCAGCGGCTACCGGCCGTCGATCATCCTCTACGACCTGCCGGGCACGGTCAATGCCGAGGGCGTCATCGGCAGCCTCTCGTCGCTCGACCGGTTGTTCGTGCCGATGAAAGCCGACAAGGTCGTCATGGAGAGTACGCTGTCGTTCGCGCGAACGCTTTACCTCACGCTGGTGCAGAACGGCGCCGTGCGGCTTGCGGGGGTGCATCTGTTCTGGACGATGATCGACCGCCGGGAGCGCACGCCGCTCTACGGGCAATACGAGGAGGTGATCCGTCAGCTGGGCCTGCCGCTTATGAGAACCCATGTGCCGTATCGGTCGAAGTTCAACAAGGAGTTGCTGGCGGACGGCACGGGCGTCGGCCGCTCGACGTTGCTGGCTCCCGAACGCTCCTTCGCCGCCGATGCGCAGCTCGACGCGCTGGCGTCGGAAATCCTTTCTATTCTGAACATGACCGACAATGGCTAAGCAACCGAATCCCCGCATCGACGAGGAGCTGGTGCGTCAGATGATCGGCGGGCAGGCCCCGCTGACGGAGAACGTGGTCGTGGACACGGACGCCGAGCCGCACCCCGAGGATGCTCCGCCGCCGGAGACTGCATCGGCAGGGACCGCGGAGCCGCGCCGACGCCGGGCGCCCTTGCCCGACTTCGAGAAGACCTTCATGGCACGCAAAGACATCCGCTATCGCTCGGCACTCTACGTCGGCGTGGAGACCAAACGCAAAATCCTCGACGTGGTGAAGAAAATCGGCGGCGAGCGTATGACCGCGACCTCCTATGTGGAGAATATCCTCTGCAACCATCTGGAACTCTACAAGGACGACATCAACCGCATCCACAAGGAGCAGAACTCGAAGAACCTCATCTGAAAATCGAAAAGCCATGACCTCATTCATCATTGCTGCCGCGTGCCTGGTCTGCCTCGACCGTATGTTCTTCAAAGGGCAGCTGCTGTCGATCTTCATCGACGGGGCGCAGGCCTTTCTCTGCCGCAGGGGCCGCCCGTCGGCAACGGACCGCGCGGAGCCTTCCGAAGCCATGCCTCCGCCCGCGCTGGTCATCATGCGCCGCTATGCGAACGGCCCTAAGCGGCCGGTGGCGGCCGTCGGGAAACAATCCGTCGAAGGGGCCGCTATATTTGCACGGCAAGCCCGTTCGGAGCCGCAGATGAAGGGTTGGAGCGATCTTGTCGTGCACCCCGCCATCGGCGAGGAGGGCGAAATGATCGAACCCGAAGAGCCGGCATCTTACCCGGCGGAGCCTCCGACCGCAAAGGCTGAGCTGCGCGACCCGGAGGTGGTCTCGCTGCTCGGCACGCTGGAGGAGGGCGAGCGCCTCCTGACGGGCGACGCAACGCAGGAAGAGATGCGCGCGATCGAGAATTTCGACATGCGCAATTACGTATAAATCCGAAAACACCGCATCGCATGAGATGGGATAACGAATACGGCTGATGCAGCCGCACATACGAACGACGTTACAGCCGGCCGCAGCTTCTTTCGGAAAGCAGCCTGCGGCCCTTTTCATACCCTTATCCAAACCAACTACGACATGAAAAAGAAAATCGTTCCGAGCCTCGCGGCGCTCTTCGCCGCGCTCTCCGCCTCGGCGCAGGGCAACGGCATGGCCGGGATCAACGAGGCGACCAACATGGTCACCTCCTATTTCGACCCCATCACGAAGCTGGCCTATGCCGTGGCCGCCGTGCTGGGCCTTATCGGCGGCATCAAGGTCTACTCGAAGTTCTCGTCGGGCGACCCGGACGTCTCGAAGACCGCTGCGGGGTGGTTCTTCGCCTGCATCTTTCTGGTGGTCGCCGCCACGGTCTTACGCTCGTTCTTCCTCTGACGTATGGCCGAGTATCGGATCAACAAGGGCGTGGGCCGGCAGGTCGAGTTCAAGGGCCTCACGGCGCAATATCTGTTTCTCTTCGTCGGCGGGCTGGTCGGTGTGTTCCTGCTCTTCGTCGTCATGTACATGAGCGGCGTGTCGCAGACGGCCTGCATCCTCCTGGCTGCGGTTGCCGGAACGGGTCTCGTCTGGGGCACGTTCTACCTGAACCGCACCTTCGGGCCGCACGGGCTGATGAAACTCCGGGCTTCGAAGCGGCACCCGCGCCGCATTATCCACCGCCGCAGCATCCGGCGTCTCATCCCAACACGTTAAGACCATGCGAGGACGATTGAAAACCTCCACGCTGGAGGCGAAGTTTCCGCTTCTGGCCGTCGAGCAGGATTGCATCCTGTCGAAAAATGCCGACATCACGGCGGCATTCCGCGTCACGCTGCCCGAGCTGTTCACCGTCACGGGCGCCGAGTACGAGGCGCTCCATGCCGCGTGGCTCAAGGCGCTGAAGGTACTGCCGCCCCATACCGTCGTGCACAAGCAGGACCGCTTCACCGAGGAGCGCTACGCGCCCTCCGACGACGGGCGCGAGCGGAGCTTCCTCGACCGCTCTTTCGAGCGGCACTTCAACGAGCGGCCCTACCTGAAGCATACGTGCTGCCTGTTCGTCACGATGACCACCCGCGAACAGCTGCGGCGCCAAAGCGACTTCTCGACCCTGTGTCGGGGCGTTATGCTTCCGAAGCCGATGCGCGATGGGGATGCCGTCGCGCGCTTCATGGACGCCGTAGGACAGATGGAGCGCATCCTGAATGATTCGGGGCTGCTGACCCTCGAACGGCTCACGGCGGACGAGATCGTCGGCACAAAGGAGGACGCGGGGCTGCTGGCCCGCTACTTCGCGCTGTCGGACGAGCGGCGGGCGGTCGTCAACGAAGACATCCGACTCGATGCGGGCGAGATGCGCATCGGCGACAAGTATCTGTGCATGCATACGCTCTCCGATCTGGACTATCTGCCGCTGACCGTGGCGACGGACTCGCGCTACGAACGTCTTTCGACTGACCGGAGCGACTGCCGGCTTTCGTTCGCCGCGCCGGCGGGGCTGCTGCTCGGCTGCCCGCACCTCTACAACCAGTATATCTTCATCGAGGATTCGGACGAGGTGCTGCGGCAGCTGGAGGCCACGGCGCGCAACATGACGTCGTTGTCCGCCTACTCGCGCTCGAACGCCATCAACCGGGAGTGGATCGACCTCTACCTGAACGAGGCGCACTCACAGGGCTTGCAGGCCGTGCGGTGCCACTGCAACGTGGTGGCGTGGTCGGAAGACCGAGCGGAGCTGAAACGCATCCGCAACGAAGTCGGCGCACAGTTGGCGATGATGGGCTGCACGCCGCATCACAACACCGTCGACGTCCCGGTCCTATTCTGGGCCGGCATCCCCGGCAACGAGGCCGACTTCCCCGCGGAGGAGACCTTCTACACCTTCCTCGATCACGCGCTGTGCCTCTTCTCCGAAGAGACCTCCTACCGTTCGTCGCTCTCGCCGTTCGGCATCCGCATGGTCGACCGCATGTCGGGCATCCCGCTGCATCTGGACATCTCGGATCTTCCGATGAAGCGGGGCATCATCACCAACCGCAACAAGTTCGTGCTGGGGCCGTCGGGCAGCGGCAAATCGTTTTTTACCAACCACCTCGTCAGGCAGTACTACGAGCAGGGGGCGCATATCGTGCTCGTCGACACGGGCAACTCCTATCAGGGGCTGTGCAGCCTGATCCACCGCAGGACGAAGGGCGAGGACGGCGTTTACTTTACATACACGGAGGATAACCCCATCGCATTCAATCCCTTCTACACGGAGGATGGGGTGTACGACATCGAAAAGCGGGAGTCGATCAAGACACTGATCCTGACCCTGTGGAAGCGCGACGACGAAGCCCCGACCCGCTCGGAGGAGGTCGCCCTGTCGAATGCCGTGAACCTCTACCTTTCGAAGCTCAAGGCCGACCCGGGGATCGCACCGTCGTTCGATACGTTCTACGAGTTCGTCGGGAGCGATTACCGGCAGCTGCTCCGGCAGAAGCGCGTGCGGGAGAAGGATTTCGATCTGGAAAACTTCCTGAACGTCCTCGAACCCTACTACCGGGACGGGGAGTATGGCTATCTGCTCAACTCGGCCAAGCAGTTAGACTTGTTGCAGAAGCGCTTCATCGTCTTCGAGTTGGACAACATCGCCGACAACAAGGTGCTCTATCCCGTGGTGACGATCATTATCATGGAGACTTTCATCAATAAAATGCGCCGATTGAAGGGCGTCCGCAAGGTGCTGCTGCTGGAGGAGGCGTGGAAGGCAATCGCCAAAGAGGGCATGGCCGGCTATGTGAAGTACCTCTTCAAGACCGTCCGCAAGTATTTCGGCGAGGCGGTGGTCGTCACGCAGGAGGTCGACGACATCATCTCGTCGCCCGTCGTCAAGGAGTCGATCATCAACAACGCCGACTGCAAGATCCTGCTGGACCAGCGCAAGTACGCCAACAAGTTCGACCAGATTCAGACGCTGCTGGGCCTGACCGAAAAGGAGAAGTCGCAGATTCTCTCCATCAACCTCTCGAACGACCCCTCGCGCCGCTACAAGGAGGTGTGGATAGGTCTGGGCGGCGTGCAGTCGGCGGTCTACGCCACGGAGGTCTCGGCTGAAGAGTATCTGTGCTACACGACCGAGGAGACGGAGAAGATGCAGGTCATGGCGCGTGCCGAGCAGCTGGGCGGCGACATCGAGGCGGCGATCCGGCAGTTGGCCCGCGAGCGTGAAACCGACACCGTGCGACGATGAAGAAGCTGCTGAAAACCTTGGCTGTCGCATTGGCTCTCATCGCCGCACCTTTCGTCGTGTGGCGGCTGTGCGACGACCCGGAGCGGCGCAAGATCGAACCCCTCGTCGGGTGGTGGCGCGCCACGGCGCACGACGGCGCGCTGCTGCGGATATTTCCGGCGGAGGAGGGCTACCGCATCACCGTCCGGCGCCCGGACGGCCCGCGCCGCGGTCGAACCTACCGCCTGCGCTACGCGTTCTGCATCCACTACACGGACGATGCGGGAGCGCGCGTAGATCTCTTTTACACCCCCGCGGCGGATGCCTTGCTGCTGATGCCGGGCGGACGAACCTTTACCCGAATCACCGAATCCCGAAATCATGAACGATAACAAAACCAACCCTGGCAGTGCCGTAGCGGCTCTGCAACGGGAGATCAAGACCCGCACGGAGGTCGTGCGGGCCATCGCCGACCTCGAAGAACAGCTCGACGCCGACCGCATCTGCGGCTCGTGGCTCTCGACGGAGAACCGGCTCTCGGCCGTCATCCGGCGCCTCGGGTCCGGCATGTGGCGGGCCGTCGTCTACGACCACGCGCTCTGCTACAAGCGTGTGGTGCAGGAGGGCCTCGTGACCCTGCGCCGCCACCGGCTCTGGCTGGGCACCGACGAGGGCAGCCGAATCCTCTACGACGCGGCGAGCGACACGCTCACGATCGGCTGCTACGGGCGCTTCGTCGCCGAAGATACGATTGCCGCGCCCGATGACGAGGCCATCCCGGCCGACGAGTATCCCTTCAACGAATAGAGACCATGAACCGAAGAATCATTCCGCTGCTGGCCGTGCTGCTCGTCTGGGCAGGCGCGGCCCGCGCGCAGTGGGTCGTCTCGGACCCCTCGAACCTCGCACAAGGTATCGTCAACTCCACCCAGCAGATCGCCGAGGCCGCCAAGAACGGGCAGACGATGTTGCAGAGCTTTCAGGAGACGGTCAAAATCTACGAGCAGTCGAAGAAGTACTACGACGCGCTGAAAGCCGTGAGCAACCTCGTGCGCAATGCCCGCAAGGTCCAGCGGTGCATCCTGCTCGTGGGCGAGATTTCCGACATCTACATGGACGGCTACCGTCGGATGCTCGCCGACGAGAACTTCTCGCCCGCGGAACTCGGCGCCATCGCCGTCGGCTACGCCAAGATCATAGAGGACGCCGCGGGCGCCCTGCGCGAGTTGCAGGACATCGTGAACCCCACGGACCTGAGCCTCACGGACAAGGATCGCATCGACGTGGTGGAGCGGGTTTACAGCGTATTGCGCGGACACCGCGACCTGGCGCGTTACTACACGCGCAAGCAGGTTTCGATCTCGCTGCTGCGCTCGCGCGAGCGGGGCAACGTCGACCGCATTCTCTCGCTCTACGGTACTGACGAACAGCGCTACTGGTAATGGTACAGATGCTTTCCGTGGCGGACAATCTGCATCGGATTCTCCGCCTGCTCTACGAGGAGATGCTCGTGCTGTGCCAGCCGATGACTTCCGTCGCTACGGCCATCGCCGGCATCGGGGCGCTGCTCTACATCGCCTACCGGGTCTGGCAGTCGCTGGCGGCGGCCGAACCCATCGACCTCTTTCCGCTGCTGCGGCCCTTCGCCATCGCTCTGTGCATTCTCTTCTTCCAGCCCCTGGTGCTCGGGACGCTCAACGGCATCCTCTCGCCGCTGGTGCAGGCCACGCACTCGCTCATGGTCGGGCAGACGCTCGACATGGAGGCCTGGCAGAGACAGCGTCAAGACCTCGAAGCGCAGAGCCGCGACCGTTTTCCCGCCGACTCCTACTACGCCGAGGACGAGGAGATGGAGCGGCGGCTCGGCGAGCTGGGCATGGACGAGGCAACGCAGACGACGCTCGACAACATGAACCGCGAGCGGTCGTCGTGGTCGGTGAAGGGGATGCTGCTGAAAGCCGTGGCATGGCTGCTGGAGCTGCTCTTCTCGGCCGCGGGGGTGATTCTCGACGTGCTGCGCACCTTCTATCTCATCGTCCTGTCGATCCTCGGGCCTATCGCCTTCGCCATCTCGGTCTTCGACGGCTTTCAAAACACGCTGGTGCAGTGGCTCTCGAAGTATATCTCCATCTACCTGTGGCTGCCTATCGCCGACCTCTTCTCGGCTATCATCGCACGCTTGCAGACGCTCGCCCTCAGGCACGACGCCGAGCTGATGGCACAGGATTACAGCTACTATTTCGATGCCAGCAATTCGGTTTACCTGGTCTTCATGCTGGTGGGCATCTGCGGCTTCTTCTGCATACCCACCATTTCCACATGGATCGTGCAGGCCAACGGTTTCTCGGCCTACAACAGAACCGTGGCGCAGTTCTCCTCCATCCTCAGCGGCGGCGCGGGAGCCGTGGCCGGCCGTGCGTGGGCCGGAACGAAAGAAGCGGCAGGCGCCGCAGGCAGCAGTCTGTCGAAAGCGGCGAAACTCATCCTTAAAAAGTAAACGTCTTATGGAATTCAAGTGTTTGAAAAACATCGAAACCTCATTCCGGCAGGTGCGGCTCTACTGCTTTGTTTTCGCCGGCATCTGCGCCGCGGTGACGGTCGTGTCGGTCGTCCTCTCGTACCGCTTCGCCGAGCGGCAGCGACAGAAGATCTACGTACTGGACAACGGGCGCTCGCTCATGGTGGCCCTCTCGCAGGACCTGGCGCAGAACCGGCCCGTCGAAGCCCGCGAGCATGTGCGGCGCTTTCACGAGCTTTTCTTCACCCTCTCGCCCGACAAGGCGGCCATCGAATCCAACATCGGCCGCGCGCTGCTGATGGCCGACCGCAGCGCCTTGTCCTACTACAAGGTCTTGCAGGAGAAAGGGTTCTTCAACCGCCTGATCGCGGGCAACATCTCGCAGATGGTCAAGGTCGACAGCATTGTGTGCGACTTCGGCAAGTACCCCTACGACGTGAGGACCTACGCCCGGCAGCGCATCCTGCGCGAGAGCAACGTCACCGAGCGGACGCTCGTCACGACCTGCCGCCTGGTCAACACCGTGCGCTCGGACAACAACCCGCAGGGCTTCATGGTCGAGGAGCTGAACATCGTCGAGAACCGCGACATCGCGACCTACGACCGCTAAAAAAACGAATCGCAATGGAAGAAGAAAAGAAGAACCCCGCCGCCGACTTCGAGCGGCAGCGCCGGCAGAAAGTCATGCTCTTCTCGGCCGTGCTGGGCAGCCTGTTTCTGGTCGTCCTGTGGCTGATATTCCGTCCGATGCCCGCGCAGCAGGCGGAGGGCGCAGGCGGCATCAACGTCACCGTGCCCGACGGCAAGGCGCAGGCGATCGAGGGCAGCAAGCAGAAAGCCGTGGAGCGGGTCCGCACGGAGGAGGCGCACAGCGCGCGTCTCTCGACGCTCGGCGACAACACCTTCTCGCTGCTCGACGACGGGCTGCAAGCCGCGGAGCAGCCTCTGACCGACAATCCCGCGCAGCGGGCCGAGGCGGCCAACCGCGCCATGCAGGCGCAGGTGCAGGACTTCTACCGCGCGCCGCAGCGCAATGCCGAGGTCGACGCGCTCAAGGAGCAGGTCGTGGCCCTGCAAGCGCAGCTCGACGCCGAGCGGCGGCAGCCCGATGCGCTGGAGCTGGCCGAGCAGCAGTACCGGCTGGCGCAGAAGTACCTCGGGGGCGGCGACGCGGCAGAGCCGGAGCCGAAAAAAGACAAGACCCGCAAGTCGGTCATGCGTCCCGTGCGTCCCGTGCGTGACGGCGGGCTGCGGGCCTCGACGCTCGATCCCTCGTTCGACCTCTCGGCCGAGCGCAACGTCGGGTTCATCACGGCCGGCCGGGCCGCGGCGACGCACTCCGCACCGACCGTCCGGGCCTGCATCGCCGAGACGCAGGTCGTGCGCGTGGGCGGCACGGTGCGGCTGCGGCTGTCGGAGCCTGTGCGCATCGACGGCATCGTCATACCGCGCAACACGCCGCTCTACGGGCAGGCGACCATCGACAATGCCCGGCTGCGGGTCGTCGTGTCGAGCATCGAATATGCGGGGCATATCTTCGCCGTGGAAGCTATCGCCTACGACACGGACGGCCAGCCGGGGCTGAACGTCCCCAATTCGAAGGAGCGCGCGGCCATGAAGGAGGCGCTGGCCTCCATCGGCCAGACCGCCGGGACGAGCATCAACGTCACCCGCTCGGCCGGGCAGCAGATCGTCTCCGACCTCTCGCGCGGAGCCTTGCAGGCTTCGGGCCGCTACGTGGCCGAGAAGCTCAAGGAGGTCAAGGTGACGCTCAAGGCCAATCATCAACTATTGCTCATATCCAAAGAACAGTAACCTATGAAACGAACCCTCTTTTATCCGGCCCTGCTGACGGGGCTGGTCATCGTGCAGAGCGCCGCGGCCGCCACCGAGCGCGACGCCCCGCAGCCGATTCGGCCCGTTCGGATCGAGGTCGGCTACACCAAGACCGTACATCTGCTCTTCCCCGCGCCCGTGACCTACATCGACATCGGCTCGATGGACCTCCTCGCCGGCAAAGCCGACGGTGCGGAAAACGTCGTGCGCGTGAAGGCCGCGGTGCGGGACTTCGCCACCGAAACGAACCTCACCGTCATCACCGAAGACGGAGGCTTCTACACCTTCGATGCGCGCTATGCCGAGAATCCGGCCGTCTCGACGCTCGAAATCCCGGTATCCGCCCCCTCGGCCGGAAACGAGGCTTCGGCCGAAGGGCGGGTGCTGTTGCAGGAGGTCGGGCGCGAGAAGCCCGCGACGGTGAAACGGATGCTGTCGGAGATCTACCGGCAGAACCGGCAGGACCTGAAAGGCATCCGCACCAAGAAGTACGGCATCGAGGTCGAGGTGCGCGGCATCTACATCTCCGGCGACGTGATCTACGTCCACACGCAGATTCGCAACGAGACGAACATTTCGTTCGAGGTGGACTGCCGTCGATTCGTCGTCGCCGACCGCAAGCTGACCAAGCGCACGGCGCAGCAGCAGACTCCGGTCGACATCATCCGGGCCTGCAACGACCCGGCAATCGTCCGGGGGCGCCAGCAGCAGCGGGCGGTCTTCGCCCTGCCGAAGCTGACCCTTTCGGCCGACAAGGTCCTGCAGCTCGAAATCGTCGAGAGGAACGGCGCACGGCATCAGGCAGTCGAAATCGGCAGTAAAGCCCTTTTAGAAGCAAACGTGTTGTAAAATCATAAAGAGCCGATAGTATTTTAACTACCGGCTCTTTATGATTTAAAGAACAAAAAATGCGAAAAATAAAATATTATCTTTATCTTTATGATAGTTATGCTCACTAAATTCCGAACCGATGAATCATGTCAAATTATTTTTTGCCCTTAAACATGCGGTAGCACAAAATAAAATCGTTTTCAACGGACTTGTTTTCGATGAGCCGTTCTCGCTTCAGTCTATATTGGAGCAACGTGCAAGTAAATATCAGAGCAAGAAAATAACAACAATCAATTTGCTCGAATCATTCGATATTCGGGATTATCCTTGGATGTCTGAAGGACATCCAGACCTTAACAATATACATGTTAAGAAAAAGATTTATTTTACAAATTGCCAATTCAAGCGTCACGTAGACTTCGCTTCTGCAATATTCGAAGATGAACTTTATTTTGCGGATTGTAAGTTTGAAGGAAACTTGAAATTATGCAGTTCTGTATGTAAAGGCATGGTCGATATTCAGCGTTGTGATTTTGGTGGAACCCTGGATTTAAGCAGTGCAAAATTAGTAGGATCATTCAATTTGTCGAGTAGTGTCATGCAGGATCTTACTGCCAAACGCACGACATTCGATAAAACAGCGACATTCCGAGGAGTGGATATTTCCCGTATCGTAATTATATCCAAGGCTACTTTTCAAGGATTTACTGAATTTTCAGATATTAAGTTTTCCTATGTTGACTCTGGGCGAAACGATCTGGGGAGAAATAGAATTGCGTTCGATCAGACGGAGTTCAAAAATAATACGGATTTTGGTGGTGCGGTTTTTGGCTGTCTTGCCAGTTTCAAAGGATGTCGTTTCTCTCACGATGTTTATTTTGGACCGGCTCGGACTCATATTGTTTCCGGCAGCCACGAGACCGTATTTAACAGATCTGCTTGTTTTAACGATGTAATATTCATGGGGAGATCATACTTTTTGGTCAAATTTGCCGAAAGTGCAGACTTCTCCGATATTGTCGTTACAGGACAATTATTTCTATATCTGAATGCAGCCCAACAGTTGAATTTCAAAAATGCCGTTGTCGGTGATAATTTCAACTTCTCACCACATATCAATGAGCATCTGTTGCTTGATCGAGAGACGGTACGTAAATTCAAACACGTATCCATCAAGCAAAGCAATACCATTTCGGCCATGCGCTATAAAGCGCGGGAAATGGAACTTTATAAGCAAGAGTTGCAAACAGATATGAAAATCTATCTTTTGCATATCTTCGGACCTCGGTCGTCTTCAGGTATCAGCGCATCCGACTTTCTCTTCAAATTCGGAGAGTGGATTTTGCTGACCTTAAATCGGATTTCCAATAACTATGGTTTGAGCTGGATGCGAGGAATCTGTTTTACGATTGCTTCATGGTTTATTTTCTTTACATTGACAATCATCGCAGAGGGAGGGCCAATGAATCAAATCATATGGTTTCTTAATAGCTGCCGGTTAGAGCAATCATTAGATTATTTTTGGCTCTTCAACTTGACCAATGGACTGCCCAATGTTCCTCTTACGATGCAGATTCTGCTTCCGTTCCTTTTAGGTAAAGTATTTATCGGTTATGGTATATACCAAACAATTTCAGCTTTTAGAAAACACAGCAAATTATAGGTTTTACCGGAGACGTGTAATAATAAAAAAAGAGCGTGTTTATAAATACGCTCTTTCTTGATGGGTGCTGTATTTATTTAATTATGAATTCTTTCGACGGTTTGAATGCGGGAACGTCGTGTGCCGGAACAATCAGCGTCGTATTCTTAGTGATATTGCGGGCCGTTTTCGCCGCGCGGTGCTTGATGTGGAACGTCCCGAAGCCGCGCAGATAGACGTTTTCCTTGCGGCTCTGCGCCCTGCGCACCTGCTCCATGAACTCCTCCACGACGGCTGCGACCGTCACGCCCTCAATGCCGGTAGTCTTGGCCACCTCTTTTACAATTTCCTGCTTTGTCATCGTCGGATCAAATTTTTTTTCGATACAAAAATATGGAAACTGCCGCTAATTTGCAATCTCCGCACCGCTGTTACGTATGCGTCTGCCAGCGGTCCTCGCGGTTCATGGTGTAGCACCCCGAGCGGTCGGGCGTGCCGTGGTAGACCAGCCCACCGACGATGCCCAGCATGCCGTCGGGGTAACGCTGTTTGAACAGAAACGAATAAGGGGCGAAGTCCCTGTACAATTCGATTTCGCAGGGCCGGCGGGAGTTCTGCTCCCATGATCTCAGTTTGGCCAGACACGCTTGCAGGGATTCATCCCCAAGTTCTTTTGCATAACGTACTACCTCGTCGTAGTGCTCCTGACATATGATTTTCATAATGAGATGATTCGGGTTTTGGAATGATGGTATTCGGCTGATAGCCTCTATTTCAGTCTCTCCGTCAATTGGTCGATCAGCCGGCTGCAACCGTCCACCGAGGGCATGCGTGTTCCACGGCCGCCGCCCCTGCATAGGATTTGGGTTCGGGACAGCTCTTTGATTCGGGTTCGTAAGGTCCCGAGCGTCCGGGGGTGGATTTCGACCCCATGCTTGCGGCACAGGCCGACGAAGTGTTCTGCCGGGATGAACTCGCCGCGTCGAAAAGCCTCTTCCGCGCGCTGCGCCTGCTCCTGCCGCGCTCGCCCGGCCTGCTCGGCTTGCGCGAGCTTACGCTCCCGGTCTGCCGCCTCGCGTAATCGGCGTATCTGGTCGCGGTGCTCCTTGAGCGGCCGCGCGTCCCATCCCAGCGTCTCGTATGCCGCGACGTAGGTCAGGGGAATCCATTGCTTTTGTGCAATCCGCTTCTGGATGGCCGCCCGCAGGTTGCGGGCCTCGTCCTCGACGGCCGCAAGGTGCTCTTTGTCGAACGCCGCGTTTCTCGACAGAAACTCCGCGACGAAACAAATCCCGTCGACACGCTCGACGATGGCGATGTTGTCCCGCCCTTCGTGCTTCTCGTCTTTGTCCTCCACATACCAGCCGACGTGCTTGCCGATGAAGGTTACCTCCTTATAGGTCGCTACGATCTTATCGTCGCGATCCGCTGCATAGTGCAATACTTTTGCTTTCATTCTATGTTGATGTTTTGCAGATAGTTATCCGCTATGTATTTCATTCGCTGCTTTCGATACGCGTCGTCTCCCGAACAGCGCAGATACTCCGGATGTGAATCGACCTGCTCCGCTTGTCTGTAGCGTTCGATGGCCCGGGCGAAGCGTCCGTCGTGGTGCTGCTGCCAGATGCCCTGAAAGAAGAGCCACAGAAGCTCCTCTTCCAATGCCTTCAGCCCCTTTTCGCGGTAGAGGGCGGTCAGCGGTTCGATCTCCAGCGTGCGGAACTCCAGCGGCCGGAGGTTGTTCGACGCCCGTTCGATAATGACCCGGTCGTCCTGGGTGATGCCCATGAATTTGATAATCAGATGGCTCATAACGGTAAATGATAAGGTCCCGCGACAGCGATGCCGCGGGACCGGTTGATAAACAGGTTTCGGACGCCTATGCCGCCGCGGCGTAGGGTTCCCGGCGCGTGTCCGGCTCGATGCGGTCGATAATCATCCGCGCGGCCTTGTTTACGTCGACGAGGATGTCGAACAGATAGGTCGGCTCCTCTTTGAGCTGCGAGAGCCAGTGCTTCAGATAGGCGGCGTTCTCGGCCCTCGGTGCGACCGAGAAGCCCAGTATCGCGCCACACAGGGCCGACGTCAGCTCGGCCACCAGCTCCTCGCGGGCATAGGCCGAATCCCCGATAATCAGGTGGGCGGGCCGGTTCAGGCGGTTCGGATGTCCCGTGCTGTGGGCCACTTCGTGCAGCAGCGTGTCGTAGAACGCCACGCCTGAGGGAAACTGCCGTTTGAGCGGGCAGACGATCTTGTCGTACATGCGGCTGTAGAACGCTTTGTTGCTGTATTCCAGTTCGATGGGACAGAGCCATCCCTCCGCCTCCAGTAGCGCGTCGATGCCCGTGCAGACGAAGCCGTCGGAGCGGTCCTCCGGCTCTGCTGTTTTCGTGAGTTCCGCATAGCGCGCGGGGTCCGTCTCCGCCATGTCGGTCTGGTCGATGTTGAAGACCGTATAGTAGCGCAGAATCGGCCGCAGGTCGTATTGCAGCTTCTCGGTCGTGGAGAGCTGCCGGTAGACCTCCATGTCGATCTGCTTGCGCGTCTCCTTGTGGCGGATGTACATTTTCCAGAAGTAGATCGGAAAGGCCGATTGGCCCGGGCGGATGCTCAGCCCGTTCTCCTTCGCCTGCTTGAAGGTCATGAATACGGGAGCGCGGAAGGCCTCCAGCTCGGTCAGCATCGCCAGCAGCAGGATGTTGCCCGCACGGTACGGGGTCCCGCGCAGGTTGCGCGGCAGCCCCGACGTGTCGGCGACCCACGGCTGGTGCCACTCCTCGGTCAGGGTCTCTATCTTTCGAATCATCAGCTCCGTCAGTCGCGGAGCGATCGTCTCAATGGTCTTGTTCATGGTCGTGGAAATGGGACGGGGCAACCTTGTCGATTGCCCCGTCGGTTAAACATCTGATTGGCTACCTATGCGGCTGCCGGAAGCTCGGCGTGCGTCGGTCGCAGACTAAGGTCGAAGTCGATCTCCGGCTCTAACGGTACTACCGCAGGCTCGTAGACGGTCGGCTCCTCGTCGGGCGCGGCCTCGGGAATCTCGACTGGCTCGGAATCGGTCGCGGCCTCCAGCGACGCGCGCAGCTCCCGCTCGCGCTCCAGCGCATCGAGGGCGTCGATCTGCTCGTCCAGCCGGCTCTTGCGCTTGTCGTACAGCTCCTTGTATTTCTCCATGATCGGCCGGGTCTGCTCGGCGAAATTCATCTCCACGAACTCGCACAGCAGCCGCGTGTCGAGCGTCTCGTCCGTACAGTTGTAGTCGGGAGCCGTCTGGCACAGGAACCTCACGATGAACTGCCGCATGAGGGCTGCCCGCTGCTTCTCCGTCGGCCGGCCGGCTGCGGCGTAGCGCTCTTCGCGTGTCACCAGCCCCTTCGATTCCGTCTTGAAACCGCATTGCAGCACCTGCCGGTCGCCGAGTTGGCGCATCACCGCGTAGTGGAACAGCTGCGTCTCCGACTTGGCCAGCGGCTTGTTGGAGACCTTCACCTCCTGAAGCATCTTTTTCAGATCGCCCGTGATGCGCTCGTAGCAGAGCTGCCGGTTGCGGTGGTCCTTCCGCAGCAGCCCCTCGCGCGGCGATTCGGGAACCCGTGTGACGAGGACCGTGCGGTCGCCGCTCTGCGTCTGCTCTCCGTCATTTTGCCCTGCGGCTTCGGCGTAGAGAATCGCCACGTCGAGGGCGCCGATCACGGCGTATTTCAGGATGCGGCCTTCGGAAATCCCGAACTCCAGCTCGCGGCTCTCCTCCTCGAAGACTTCGAGCGCCTGCTGATAGCGGGCCATCGCGTCGTTGTACGTCTTGATCTCGTCGAACGCCTCCGGCGCGGGCGGCGTCGGCTGCTGCGGCCCCGACGTCATTTCATAGTACGAATACTCCAGCGGCTCCACATGATAGCCCTCTTCGAGCAGCGCTTCGATGACCGAAGTCGGGGCATCGTCGTCGCCCGCGATGACGGTGCGCGGGTCGTTGTGCTGGAGGTCGATGGCTTTCTGCGTGAGAAACGCCTCGTTCTTGCGGATCATGCACTCCATGTTCTGACACCCGGCGCAGCCGTCCGTGCAGTCGCGGAACAGCACCTGATTGGCCGTGTTGCTCATGCAGCTCCGGCACTCCGACTTGTCGAAGCGGTAGGTGTCCAGCTGGGTCATATAACGCTGGTAGAGCCGCCGCGCGACCTCCTTGATGCGGGCGTTCTTCCACGAAGAGCGGCAGCTCTCCGAGAAGTGCTCGTCGAAGACCTCCTGCTGGATCTTGTCGTCGTACTTAGCGATCTCGATGGCGATGCCCACCGAAATCTCCTCCCGGTCGAGCAGCTCGGCCAGCGGGTCGATCAGCGCGCAGAGCTTCAGCCGCGAGCGGATATAGGCCTCCGACTTGCCGAACTTCCCGACGAGCGACTCGACCGTATGCCGGCCCGAATCCAGCGCCCGGCTGTAGGCCGCCGCCTCTTCGAGCGGCTTGACGTCCTCGCGTTGCAGGTTTTCCGTGATGGCGGCGTCCTCGGCCTCCGCGTCGCTCAGCTCGCGGACCACGACCGGAATCATCTTCAGCCCCGCGCGCTCGGCAGCCCAGTAACGGCGCTCGCCGTAGACGATCTCGAACTCCTCGTCCTTAGGCCGCACGCAGATGGGCTGGAGCACGCCGACCTGCGCGATGCTGTCGGCCAACTCCTGCAACGACTCTTCGCTGAAACTCTTGCGCGGGTTGAACGAGCTGTTCATGATCCGGTCCATATCGAGCAGCAGCACCGGATAGGGCTGTGAGACGTCCTGTACCGTCGGCTCCGAACCCGATGCGGTCGTCTGTTCGACTTCGGGCTGCGGCTCTGCCGAATCGTTGCCGGGAATTGGCTGTACTTCGACGATGGTCTGCTCTTCGGCGACCCGACGCCCCTTGTCATTCTTCGACGTCTGCGATTTCACTTGTGCGATTTGCATAACACATAACAGTTTTTACCGTGTGTCTCACGTTTCAACTCCTGCACAAATTCTATTATTCGTCGTGCAGGAAATTATCGAATATGTTATGAGGGCTTATTCCCGAACGGGTCGGTTGCCTCGGGGAGAAAAACAGGTGCGCGACGGCGGCGCAGCGGCGGAAAAAATACCGCAGCGCGCAACGCGCCGAGGATGATTTTTTCGCCCGCAGCCGGCGAGGGGTGCCCGACACCCCGGGCGCGCACCTATCTTTCCCGACGGCAACCGACGAGGAGATAATAAAATCAATGGAAAATCAGAAAAGAATGATTACTTTTACTGAAAAATAAGATAAAATGAACTCTTCGATACTTACAACACTTGCGTTTTCAATCTACTCGAACAAAGGAGCCTATGCCCTGCTTTTGGGGGCCGGCATATCCAAAGCCTCCGGATTGCCGTCCGGTTGGGACATCGTAACCGATTTGCTGAAAAAGTTGGCTGCGCAGAATCATGTATCCGATAGCGATAATCTGGAAGAGTGGTTTAGAGAAAAGTACGGCTGTCCGGTCGGTTATTCATCGGTTTTAGGGAAATTCGTGCAAACTCAGACAGAGAGGGTGGGCCTTATGAAACCATACTTTGAACCGAATGGGGAAAAGCAGTCCAAACCGACCAAAGCACACTACGCCATTGCCAAACTGGCGAAAAAGGGTTATATAAGAGTTGTGCTGACAACGAACTTCGATCGTTTATTGGAAACCACACTCCAAGAAGAGGGAATAACACCCCAAGTAATCTATTTCGACGATGACATAAAAGGAGCGACGCCGCTGGTGCATAGCAATTTCACGATTGTTAAAATCAACGGAGACTATTTGGATTGCCGATTTCGAAACACAGAGGATGAGTTGGATAGCTATTCTGCCGAAATGTCGGAATATCTCCGCCGCATTTTCGACGATTTCGGATTGATAACATGCGGATGGTCCGCCCAGTGGGACCGAGGATTGGTCAATATAATGCGCAACTCTGACAATTTTCGATATGCTTCGTATTTCAGTTATGTCGGAGAACTCCCGGAAGGGCTTCGCGATATAGCCCAATATCGCAAAGGGGATACGATTCCTATTGAAGGCGCGGATAGGTTTTTCTCCGAATTATACGAGCGGGTCGATGCGCTTGCCCGATGCGATTCCGATCATCCGCTGACTAAAGATATTGCGGTTGCCCGAATCAAAAAATATATCGCTGATCCCAATGGAGTGATTCAATATACCGATTTGTTCGAGCAGGAGGCGCAGGCCGCATACGAGAAGATCGCGAAAGAATTGAACTACGATTATTTCGACAAAAAGACATTCGACAAGTTCAATGAACTGCATTTCGATGCTATCGAAAAACTGATGCCGATGTGCATTACGGCAGTGCGGTGGGCCAAACCCGAACATGAAGAAGCAATCGTCAATGCCATTATCCGCTTATCTTCAGGATTTCCGATAATACGTAACTATTCAGAAGATGCGATCATGTTGCAGAAACTGGCCTCGCTGTACCTGATGTACGTCGTAGGTATTTCCTGCATTATTTATGGAAAATATTCATTGCTGGATAAGGTTTTTCATATCAAAGTGCCAACGGAATATGGAAAGGAATTTTTAATTAAGCAAGTGAATTGCAAATTATGGGAAGATAAAGTTATCAGCCAAGTTCTTTATGGTAGTCAGTACTATTATCCTTTCAGCAATTTTATTAAAAGCCAGTTACAACCAATTTTAGTTCATTTCTTCATCGACCCCAAGGACTATGAATGTATATTCGATGTCTTCGAGTACTTTTTAGGGATCAATTATTGCCATATAGTTGGAATGTTCTGTGGCAATTATTGGGTGCCGAGAGGAATCTTTGATGGCGAGCAGGCTATAAGACGCCAACGAATTGATCCTAATAATCCTTTCGATACCTTTTTTACGGCAGCATCTACAAATGAGCATAATTGGGCTCCTATAAAGCAAGGCATGTTCAACGGAGAATATTCAGTTTACCAAGAGGCCAAGCAACATGCCGATGAATTTCTGAAAGAAAACAGAAGACCTTGATAGGCTAACTCTTTACTTTTATAATCTGCCGCCAGTCCGTGGTATATCGTTGAGACAGGTGGTTCCGGTTCATCTTGAACGGCTCGAAACCCTCGGCCGCCGTCCCGAGCCTGTGGCGCCCGAACCTGTCGTTGAGCGCATCGACCGCCTCCATCAGGCGGTCGTGCTTCGTGCGGTCCGTCTCATCGAACAGATCGGCCTGGATGCCGCTTTTCGGCCGCAGGTCCGAGAGTATTACTCCGGCTCGTTTGTAGGCAAAGCTCGGCCGGAAAATCCGGCGCAGCAGCCGCACCGCATGCGATGTCAGCTCCAGCGTGCTGTCGGTCGGAACAGATAATTTCTCCAGCCCGTTTTCGTAGTGCTGCGGCAGATACTCCTTGTGGCGGTTGGTGAGAATGAAGACGTTGATCTCCCCACAGAGGCTTCGCTGTCTGCGCAGCTTCTCGGCGCATGACGCGAGGTACTGGGCGATACGGTGGTGCAGTTCCTCGTAGTCGTCGATGTCGCGGTCGAACGTGCGGGTCGTGGCGATCTGCTTCTTGTCGGCGGGGAACTCCTCGAAGCCGATGCAAGGCTCTCCGCGCAGTTCGCTCCACATGCGAAGGCCCACCACGTGCATGCGTTGCCGCACCCACGCCTGCGGCAGCTGCGTGAAGTCCCACGCCGTTCTGACCCCGTTCTTTTCGAGCAGCTGCGCCCACCGGCGCCCGACGCCCCATACGTCGTCGATGGGAAACCGCCGCAGCACTTTCTCAATGTCCTCGGGGCGGTGCATGTAGCAGCAGCCGTTCAGCTTCGGATACTGCTTACAGAGCTTCGAGGCGATCTTGGCCAGCGTCTTGGTCGGCGCGATGCCGATGCTGACCGGGATGCCGGTGTGCCGGCGTATCGTGCGGGCCAGCTCGTGCCCGAGTTCGTCGAGATAGTCTTCATCGACACCAGTCAGGTCCAGAAACGCCTCGTCGATGGAGTAGACCTCGATGGCGGGCACCGATTTTCGGAGCAGCGACATGACCCGGCGCGACATATCGCCGTAGAGCGCGAAGTTCGCCGAGAAGACCGCTACCGCCTCGCGCCCGATCAGCTCCCGTAATTGATAGTAGGGCTGCCCCATCTTTATCCTGAGCCGTTTGGCTTCGTTCGAGCGGGCGATGACGCAGCCGTCGTTGTTCGACAGCACGACGACCGGACGACCTTCGAACGAGGGGTCGAACACCCGCTCGCACGAGGCGTAGAAGTTGTTACAATCGCACAGCCCGTACATAGTTCAGGCCTGTTTGAGGACCCAGCGCACGACGCCCCAGACCGAAAACTCCTCGTCGGGACCGATCTCGATGGCGGGATAATTCGGATTGGCCGGAACGAGCCGGATGCGCCCGGGTTCGATGCGTACGCGCTTGAGTGTGAACTCCCCGTCGATAAAGGCGACGGCCAGACAGCCGTCATAAGGTTCGGCGGCTTTGTCTACGACAAGGATGTCGCCCTCGACGATCCCTTCGCCCATCATCGAATCGCCCTCGACACGGGCGAAGAACGTGGCTTCGGGGTGCTTGATGACCAGGTTGTTCAGGTCGAGCGACCCTTCGAGGAAATCTTCGGCCGGCGAGGGAAACCCCGCATGGACCGGGCTTTCGGTCAAAGGGATCCGGGCCGGAGAGTCGGTCTCGGGCCGGAAGATTTTCAGTATTTTCGGATCGGACGGCATGATGCTTTTTTCTTATGCGGAGCAAAAACCGGGCCTGCGAATCCGTTGATAATTTTAGGCTTAGGGAACCGATGCCGGAGCCTTGCCATAGGACGGCGGCTCGATGCGTCGCCTCACGCCCTACGAAGCGGCCGCCACGGCCTCATCCGCATTGTCGGCAAGCAGCGCATCTTGGTACGGTGCGACCATATAAATCTCTCTTGTAGCATTGCCGCCATTGTCTTCAACCGACAAATCCTCAAGCGTATCGTATAATATTTCAGCGTTACCGACGCAGACCGTTTCGTCGTCGACGGTATGAACATCATTCTGAATGATCGAACCGGCCTTTGCAATGGCTTCTTCCCGGTTTCGGGCCTCTACCGTAAAAAGCGTCCGCTCCCAGACCGTATATTTTCGGTCCTGATAAAAATCATAACGTGCCATCGCTTTTGTCTTTTATGGATAAAATCCGCATATCGGGATGAATGGGAAACTCCCAATCCGGGCATGCTGTAACGCCAAGGGCCGTATGGATATCCCCGCCGAGCGTCAGCCCGCATTGATTAGAAACCATACGGGCAGCATCCGCTTCGGATGCCGCCCGTACAACATAATGTCCGTCGAAAGTATATCGGACCTTCACTTTGATTTGTTTCATAATTTGAAAGCTATTTATCTCGCATTGCGAGCCAATCATCAAATGCCATTTCGCTTCCTAATTCACATTCGATAATCAAACAGAAGCCATCGGGCATCGGAATCTCACCTTTGACAAGTACGGTCCCGGTATGGTTGACTATTACCCGCGGTTCAAGTGTCGCAAAATCATCATCCGAATCATCATCCCCTCGGATGTCGTAGGCATGGATGCCTGTCAGTAAGGAACTGCGGTCTATGCGATAATTGGTAAAGAGCATCGAGAAGCCGTTGATAATGACTTCGCACCAGTCGTCGATTTCTCTGATTGAAATAGGTTTCATAGAATCTGTATTTTAAGAGTTAAACTGCATGGATGCCGCATCGTCAGCCTCCGGTTCATACGGTCGTGCCATCTCCAGAAACGCATCGAGCGAATGACCGGAGCGCGACAACCTGATGTTTTCGGAAACACCCGTGCGCTCGACCTGGAACGAGTAACTGAGGCCATAGCGTTCGATGGTTCCTGACTGCCGGTCCTTGCCCCAAAGCACGTCCGGAATCTGCTCCAGCCGGGCGATATGCGCGCGAATCGTTCGGGCGTTTTCCTCATTGATCCGTTCCAGATTCCGATAGTACTGCGTCTGATATTCGACCCACTCCTCGATCTTGCGTTTCGAGAGTTTCCCGATCCGCTGAGGCTCGACGAGTCCCTCGTGTGCTTTCGTTCTGGAATAGTTATCGGTATGTTGCAGATCATCGTCATTGCAACAGAAAATCCGGTATGTGGTTTTCGGGTAGGTTTGTTTGGATACGCTGAAAAGAATCGCGTTTCTCACGAAGCAGACTCTTACGCTCTCCAAGCTGTTGGTATGTTCCGTCTCGTTATGATAGATGCGATACTGCAAAACAGCATCGGGAATAAACGGCAACACTTCCGTCAACAGCAGTTGCTCGTCCCGGATCATTCGCTCCGCCCGGTCGCTGTTCGTAAGAATGAGGTCGTCGAAGAGCGTCTGGTCGATCCACTTCATCATCGCGCAGCCACCTGCCCGCGGCAGGATTCGTTTTCCCGCAGGTGGTCGTTCGACAAAGGACGCAGAATCGTACACTCCGCATTTGGTTTTCGCAGAAAGCATTTGATCTTGACGACAGCCTCCACTCCGTCCCGGGACAGCGTCTTGAAGCGGTAATCCGGATAACCGGCTACCGCAATCTCGAATTTTCGAGTTTTCATGGTCGTACATGTTTTGATTAAACAATCTCCCAACCACGCACTGCGACAGTGAACGGTCGGCTTCGGGGCGAGCACGTGCGACCGGCGACACCGGCAAAATCTTTTCCGCGCAATACGACCCGCAGGGGTGGAGATTGTGCGGAAAAGATTTTGTAAGGTGTATCGGAGCCGGTCGCTACATTGCCCCGAGGGCCGACCGTCGCTGCGGACCCATGTCTATAATGAAAACATCCCGAAGCTGATCTCCGGGATGGTCTACTGACTAATGGACCGTAACCTTCGGGATATTGCGCAGCACCCGCTGAATCTTGCGCTGGTTGAGTTTGCATGACAGCGCAACCAGGTCGTAGGCATTGTAGAGGAACTGCCGCCCGACGACCCGGGCGCGTATCGTCTGCTTGCGGCGGCATTGCTCCAACGTCTCGGGGTTCAGGCCGAGCACCTCGCAGGCCGAATCGGCCGACAGAAACAGCGGGTATCGGCTCTGACTGCACAGATACTCGAACAGCAGCACGCTTTGGCTCATCATGAATTGAGTTTTCAGCAGCTCCTCCATCCGTTCGACACCGATCAAGACATAAGCCTCTTTTTTCTTCTCTTCCATAACGATATTATTTGTTGTGTTTGCTTTGCTTCCTCGACCGCTGAATGAAGTCGTCCACTTCGGATTGCAGATACATTCTTCGGCGGCCGATCGTGAAGCCGACCAGCTCGCCGCTCTCGCGCAACCGCCGCACCTGCCGCTCGCTCTGTTTGAGCATCTCGCACACTTCGGGGAACTCCAGCATCGGGTCGCCCATCAGAACATTCTGCCGGGTGCGGAGCGTGCGCACGTCTTCCAGAATTTCCATCACGATATTCAGAATCCGCGTAATCTGTTCGTCTCTGTTCTCGTTCATACTTTGCAATTTTTGATAGTGCAAAGATGGAGGACAAAAAAACGGGCATCATAGAATTTAATGTTTTCCATGATGCCCGATTGCTTATCAACGATTTACAGCGAGTATTTGTCGGCAATTCGGTCGCTTACTTGGTTTATCGCCTCGTCGATCATGCTTTCCGTAACTTTCGCATAGATTTGAGTGGTCGTGACGTGTTTGTGGCCGAGCATCTTGCTCAGAGCGAGCAACGGCACGCCGTTCATCAGCGAGATCGTTGTGGCAAATAATATTTATGAATATATGTCATTCATCCGATTTTCCAAAATATCCATATCGTGGTTGATGAGTTTGTCTGTCACCTTTGCATAAATCTGGGTGGTAGAGATTCTGCTGTGCCCCATCATTTTGGCCAGCGCCTCGATCGATATGCCATTCGTAAGAGAGATTGTTGTGGCGAACGTATGGCGGGCCATGTGGGTTGAAAGTTTGAATTTGAAATTGCACTTTTGGGCAATGCGTTTCAGACGTTGATTTGTGCTGACGATTTTGGTAACGGGCAGGACTTTGGTTTGCGGGGCATTGTTTGTTTGATATTTTGCTATTATCCGAAGAGCTATAGGAAGAAGTCTGATCGTGTATTGAATCTTTGTTTTGAACCGTCTCCCACGGATCCAATAAGCACCGTGGTCGTCCTTTTGGATCATTTCATTCGTTAGGTTATATACGTCTCTGTGCGATAACCCGGTGAAGCAGCAAAAGATAAATATGTCTCGCACTCGCTCCATTGCCGGATGATGTGAAAGGTCGAGTTGCATCATCCGTTTGATTTCGGCTTCCGACAAAAAGTGTCTTTCGGGGGCAATAACAGCGCAGCGATAGGTTTCAAACGGATAGTTGCTGATCCACCCATTGACAAATGCTGTATGCACGAGCGATTTGACGCCGTATACGTATAACCGGACAGTCGATTGGCTGTATCCTTTTGATAGCAGGTAGACGTGGAAATCTTCGAGAAAGTCCGGTCTGATTTCATGAAAGGCCAGATCGACCCGGCTAAACTTTGTTCGGATGAAATCTTCACAATGTTTGCGAGCTGTCTTCAGTCGGACCAAGCTATTGGACGCCCGATCGATTCCTATTCTTTTTGCATAATTTTCGATATATGCATCGAATGCGAATAACAGCATATTGCCCTTGTCGATTGTCCCGAAATAAGCGTCTCGGAGGATTGTCGGGGTAGGGGAGTGCTTTTGAGCCAACATGGTCTGGTAATCGCTTATGAGCTTGGCTTTGATATTTTCCAACTGGGCATTGATCCTTTGTGCCGCCCTTGATTTCCCTCGCATTTTATTCGTCTCCATATCCCAATCGTCTGGAGATATGGAGATTTTACTGCTGAATGAACAATAGGTCCTGTTCATGGTAATTCTTACCATGACCGGGGCTGTAGATCGTCCTGTTTTCTTCAAATAGAAGAGTACTCGAAAGGTGTTTTTCATACCCGTCATTTTTATGTTTTAACAAATGTTCAGACGGGTCATTTTAGTATAGGAAAACCGATGCAACATGCAGCGAATTAGCTGCTTATCTCCAGATTGCAGGGAGCGTTACTTAACTGCGCGCATGAAAAACAGGCGGGGTCACGATTTGGTAATCGAAACCCCGCCTGAAAGTGCGGTTGTATGCCTCGGTATTCCCTCGGCGCTATTTTACAACTGCTTGATCGTCAGAAAAAATTGCGCAATAAAGCGTAATCGTCTGACTACTTGCTATTTAACTGCGTTTACGATTGCCTCGAATGCCTGGGGCTCGTTCATTGCCAGGTCGGCCATTACCTTACGGTTCAGGACGATACCCTTGGCGCTGAGCTTGCCGATAAACTGCGAGTAGGTCATTCCCTGCGCGCGGACGGCGGCGTTGATACGCGTGATCCACAGCGAGCGGAAGGTCCTCTTCTTGAGCTGACGGTGCGCATAAGCGTACTGCAGACCCTTCTCGACCGTATTTTTCGCTACGGTCCAAACGTTTCCCCTTGAACCAAAGTTACCTTTGGCAAGTTTCAAAACTTTCTTTCTTCTTGCGCGAGACGCAACAGCGTTGACTGAACGTGGCATAATTCGAAGTTTTTAAGAGCTTGCAGCGACGCGGTTCTCCCGCATTCTTCGGGGCTGCTTCGCCCTGGTTGTTGTTTGTGTTTCCCCTTGCGGAGGTCGTGCTATTCTGCCTGCGGCGAACTACTTCACCAGCAGGTTCTTGATTTTAGCCTCGTCGGCTGCAGAAACGGTACCCGAGTAGCAGAGGTTACGCTTCTGTTTCGTCGTCTTTTTGGTCAGGATGTGACTGTGATAAGCGTGCTTGCGCTTGATCTTTCCTGTGCCGGTGAAGGTAAAACGCTTCTTCGCCGCGGCATTGGTTTTCATTTTCGGCATGATCGTAAAAAGTTAATTAGTTAAACATAGCCCGCAAAAGTACGAAAAAATTCCCTACCTGCAACGCCCATCCGCAAAAATATTTTCCTGCGGCCGGCGCTTTGCGGCGCAGAAGTTGTTTCTCTCGTTTTTTTGTCGTATATTTATCTCACCGACCTTTTCAGCGAAGCTATGGAGTGGAGTTTTCTTCTGCGTTTGTGCGTGGCCTGCCTCTGCGGCACGGTCATCGGCCTCGACCGCGAGTACCGCGTCAAGGACGCCGGTTTCCGCACCCATTTTCTCGTCGCTCTCGGCTCGGCGCTCATGATGATCGTCTCGCAGTACGGCTTCGACGAGCTGGCCGCCTCGCGCGACGGCCTGCGCTTCGATCCCGGGCGCATCGCGGCCCAGGTGGTCAGCGGCATCGGCTTCATCGGCGCCGGCACGATCATCATCCACCGCCAGCTGGTGCGCGGCCTGACGACGGCGGCCAGCCTCTGGGCTACGGCGGGCATCGGTCTGGCGGCCGGCGCCGGCATGTATGCGTTGGCTGCGGCCGCTGCGGCGCTCACGCTCTTCGGCCTGGAGGTTCTGACTCTCTTCTTCGGCGGGTTGGGGCGCAAGCGTACCCTCATCGTCTTCTCGTCGCCGCGCCGCGAGGCGATCGACGCTCTCTTCGGCCGCCTCAGGACGAGCGACTACACTGTGATCTCCTACGAAGTCGAGGCGACGTGCGCCGGCGGAGATACGGTGTACCGCGCCTCGCTGGTTATCCGTGCCCGCGGCAATGCAGACGAGGAGAGCTACCTCGCCCTGCTGCGTGAGGCCGCCGACGTGACCGTCGAGCGGATCGTCTGATCGGGGTCGTGGGGCGGCCCGGGTTCTGGCCGCCGGAGGTCGTCGCAGCTGGCCGTAGTCCGTCGGAGCTGCGGGGGCGCGTCAGAAGAAGCGCCCTGTCTCTTCCAGAATCGGCTCGCGGGCCATGTCGTTGGGGTTGGTTCCCGGCACGCCCTCGGGAATCGGCTCGCCCAGGCGCTCGAAGAGCTCGGTCCAGAATCCCGGCATCGAGCCGTCGGCCGAGCGGAAGTTCATCGGCCGCGCCTCGAAGATCCGCCGTCCCTCGGGCGTGAGGTAGTACTCCCACACCAGTTCGCTGCAATAGAACCGCCCGTTGTCGGGGCGGAACGACCAGTCGTAGGGGAGTCCCACCGCCTGTCTGGCACGTGCGACGCTCGCCGCCACCCCCGCCGTGTCGCGCAGCCGCATCGCCACGACCGCCGGGCGGCCGTCGATTCGTCCCGCCTCGTCCAAAAATCGGCGCAGCGCCACGATTCGCACGCCTTCTCCCGTCGCCTCAAGCACCGAGTCGGCCCCCGCCGTGCGGAGCGCAATCCCCACGTGGGTGTAGTCCAGGGACGCCTTCCGCCCCGTAGCGTCGTGTATCGCGCGGCTCATTTCCGATGTTTTGCCCGCCTGGAAGAGCAGGTCGCCGGTTTGCAACCGGGGGCTTTCGGCGCGGCCGCAGCCACCTATTAAGGATATACCTATATATATAAAAAGACGTTTCATATCCGCTGTTTTGGATGCTGCAAAGATATTAAAAATTTTTCACAACTAACTATCTGTACTATAGCTTACTGCGGAAATACTGCAAAAAAAGCGACGAAAAAAGTCGCTGAATTATTTGGAAGTTGACAGAAAAACGCCTTATCTTTGCATCCGCTAAGAGAGGAAAACGCTACTCGAAGCGACACAAGGTTCTGAAAAAGTTTTGAAAAAAGTTCCGAAATCTTTTGGAGATTCGAAAATAATCCTTACCTTTGCACCCGCTTCGGTTAAGACAAAAAGTCTGAAACGTAGCAAGTGAGGTTCTGAAAAATATTCGAAAAAAATCTTAAAAAGATTTGGTGGTTTCAAAAATAAGTTTTACCTTTGCAACCGCTTTCCGGTCTGAAAATCAGGCGATCAGAGCCGAGGATGACGATCACGGTCCGACTCCTTTGAAACAAGAAAATGTTCTTTATAGCAATATAACTGAACAGCGTTCTTTGAAGTATTTGAGCAGTTATTAGTTTTATCCACTCTTGTAAAAGAGTGATTTCAAACAATACCTTTGAGATTAGAGCGAAAGATTTAAAACAAAACATTTTTACAATGGAGAGTTTGATCCTGGCTCAGGATGAACGCTAGCGGCAGGCTTAAC
>ERZ778514.478-NODE-478-length-37174-cov-6.103343_pt1 | contig 37174 bp, 33 predicted proteins | sample MGYA00510344_ERZ778514 | MGnify/ENA primary metagenome ERZ778514 (study PRJEB29527, sample SAMN07138968) | mouse gut metagenome | material: feces | host: mouse | place: China:Nanjing | collected 2016-01-25 ...
AGCCGTTATAAGATTATTTGTTTTTTTGTCGGTGATTTTCCAGCAGCTTATGAATTTTATCAGTCGGAACCATGACAGAGCTGATGGATGTATCATGATTCAGAGAATCAATAATCAGAGCAATAAATTTACTCATATCAGCCGTGACGAAGTAGGGCTTTTCTTCTGTACAAGGAGGCAGATAGGTGAGATTCGTTGTGATCACACGGTCGATATAGCCTTTTTCATAATATTCATCAAATTTGTCAAAGCCGTCGGTAAATAGTCCGAAGGTGGTGCAGACAAATACTCTGCCGGCTCCCCGCTCTTTGAGCTGTTTTGCCACATCCAGCATACTCTCGCCGGAAGAAATCATATCGTCAATGATGATGACATCCTTTCCGGCAATATTGTCGCCGAGAAATTCATGGGCAACAATTGGATTTTTACCGCCGACTACCTGAGAATAGTCGCGGCGCTTGTAAAACATGCCCATGTCTACACCGATGACGTTAGAAAAGTAGACTGCGCGGTGCATGGCGCCTTCATCGGGGCTGATGATCATCAGATGCTTTTTATCTACTTTAAGATCAGGTACGGCGCGAAGGAGTGCTTTCATGAACTGGTAGGCGGGACTGAAATTATCAAAACCCCGGAGCGGGATGGCATTCTGTACCCGCGGATCGTGTGCATCAAAGGTGAGGATATTGTCCACGCCCATATCCACCAGCTCCTGAAGGGCAAAAGCGCAGTCTAAGGATTCCCGTTTCGTGCGCTTATGCTGGCGGCTTTCATAAAGAAAAGGCATAATAACATTTACGCGGTGCGCCTTGCCATTCGCCGCAGAGATGATACGTTTCAGATCCTGATAATGGTCGTCCGGCGACATGTGATTCAACTGCCCGTTTACCGTGTAGGTCAGACTGTAATTACATACATCTACCATGACAAACAAGTCCTTTCCGCGGATGGACTCTCTGATCAGACCTTTGGCTTCCCCTGTCCCGAAGCGCGGACAGGAACAGTCAATTAGATAATTATCCAGCTTATAACTGGAAAAGAGGGGGGAATTCAGAAAGGTGTGGTAGGTTTCCTGACGGAATCCTACAATATAGTCATTCACTTTTTTGCCTAACTTAAGACAACTCTCCAAAGCCGCGATTTTAAGAGGCGCTATCGGCAGAGCCGTTTCCATTTCCTGTATATCATTCGTCATATGTTTTCTCCTGAATCATAAAAAGATTAAATGTTTAAGGTGTATGATACACGGATTGCTCCGCAATCTTGAAAACTTTTTCAACTCTTGTATCATATCATTATTTATAGGGAGCGGTCAATGTTTTTGAATGGACTATTTTTACAATGTGGGGTATACTATTATTGTCAAGTGAGGATGGAGGGAAACGGATATGAAACATGAGCATATAGTGAAGGCGGTTCTTCCGGGAAGTATAGCAGAGGAGCTCGAGATTGAGCCGGGAGACTGTCTGTTATCCATGAACGGAAATGAGGTCGAAGATGTTTTTGATTATCATTTTTATGCAAATGATGAAGAGCTTACCGTTTTGATCCGTAAGCCTTGCGGGGAGGAATGGGAGCTTGAGATAGAGAAGGATTATGAAGAAGACTTAGGGATTGAGTTTGAGCAGGGATTGATGGATGAGTACCGCTCCTGCTGCAATAAGTGTATGTTCTGTTTTATTGACCAGATGCCGGAAGGGATGCGTGACACGCTTTATTTTAAGGATGACGATGCAAGGCTTTCTTTCTTACAGGGCAATTATGTGACGCTGACCAATATGAGCGATCATGATATCGAACGAATCGTGCGGTATCATCTGGAACCGATCAATATATCTTTCCAGACGACGAATCCCAAGCTTCGGTGCAGGATGCTCCATAATCGTTTTGCAGGAGAGGCGCTTAAGAAGGTGGACAGGCTCTATGAGGGCGGTATCCGTATGAACGGGCAGATTGTGCTGTGCAAAGGAGTAAATGACGGAGAAGAGTTAGAGCGCAGTATCCGGGATCTGTCCCGTTACAGGCCTTATCTTGAAAGTGTGTCTGTAGTTCCGGTCGGGCTTACGAAATATCGGGAAGGGCTGTATCCTTTAGAGCCGTTTACAAAAGAGGATGCATTAGAAGTACTGGATGTGATCCATAGATGGCAGGATAAGTTCTACAGAGAGAGCAGGATGCATTTTATCCATGCGGGAGATGAGTGGTACACACTGGCGGAAGAAGAGCTTCCGGATAAAGAGCGGTATGACGGGTATCTTCAGCTTGAAAATGGAGTCGGGATGTTAAGGCTTCTTTCGGATGAATTTGAGGAAGCCTTCGGGGAGCTCGCCGGAGATGATAAAGTGCGGCGGATTTCTGTGGCGACCGGAAAGCTTGCTTATCCTTTTATAAAGGGATTTGCCGACAGGCTGTCACAGAAGTATACAGGTACAAAGATTTACGTCTATCGTATTGAAAATAAATTTTTCGGAGAATGGATCACGGTTTCAGGGCTGATCACCGGGCAGGATCTGATCGGGCAGCTGAAGGACAGACCGCTTGGGGATAAGCTTCTCCTTCCGTGTAATATGTTTCGCAGCGGAGAAGAAGTGTTTTTAGATGATATAACGCTTTCAGAGCTTGCCAAGGCTTTACAAGTGCGCGCAGATATTGTAAAATCAAGCGGACGAGACTTTATTGAAGCAATTTTAGATTCATAAACAGGAGACAGATTATGAGTAAACCAGTAGTTGCCATTGTGGGAAGACCAAATGTGGGAAAATCTACGTTGTTTAACGCACTGGCAGGAGAGAAGATATCGATTGTTAAGGATACGCCGGGAGTGACGAGAGACCGCATCTATGCGGACGTATCATGGCTTGACAGGAATTTTACTATGATCGATACCGGAGGGATCGAGCCGGACAGCAAAGATATTATCCTGTCGCAGATGAGGGAACAGGCACAGATTGCGATTGATACCTCCGATGTGATCGTATTTATGACCGATGTACGGCAGGGGCTGATTGATTCAGATTCAAAAGTGGCGGATATGTTAAGACGTTCCGGCAAGCCGGTTGTTCTTGTAGTAAATAAGGTAGATAGTTTTGAAAAATATATGCCCGATGTCTATGAATTTTATAATCTTGGAATCGGGGAGCCGATTCCGGTGTCAGCGGCATCAAGACTTGGACTGGGGGATATGCTGGATGAAATCGTCGCGTATTTCCCGGAAAAAGATGGCGAGGATGCGGAGGATGCGCGTCCGAGAATTGCTATTGTGGGAAAACCCAATGTGGGGAAATCCTCTATCGTCAATAAGCTGTTAGGCGAGCAGCGTGTGATCGTGTCGGATATTGCAGGGACGACTAGGGATGCCATTGATACAGAGATCATGCATGAGGGAAGGGAGTATGTGTTTATCGATACTGCCGGACTCAGGAGAAAAAGCAGGATTAAAGAGGAGTTAGAGCGCTACAGTATTATACGTGCAGTGACGGCGGTGGAGCGTTCGGATGTGGTACTGATCGTAATCGATGCGGTAGAAGGAGTGACAGAGCAGGATGCTAAGATCGCAGGGATCGCCCATGAGCGCGGGAAGGGAATTGTGGTCGTCGTCAATAAGTGGGACGCCATCGAGAAGGATGACAAGACCATGAAAAAATATGAGAACGAGATACGCCGTGTTCTTTCCTTTATGCCTTATGCAGAGATCATGTATGTGTCGGCTCAGACGGGACAGCGTCTTGGCAGGCTTTATGATGTGATAGACATGGTGATCGAGAATCAGACGCTTCGCGTGGCGACTGGCGTTCTCAATGAGATCATGATGGAGGCAGTGGCGATGCAGCAGCCACCTTCGGACAAGGGAAAGCGTCTCAAGCTTTATTACATCACGCAGGTATCGGTAAAGCCGCCGACTTTCGTTATATTTGTCAATGATAGGGAACTAATGCATTTCTCTTATACAAGATATCTGGAAAATAAGATTCGGGAAGCCTTCGGCTTTAAGGGAACTTCTCTGAAGTTTTTTATCCGGGAAAGAAAAGAAAAGGAGCGGTAGTTATGGAAAGAATGATCTGTGTATGTATCGGGTATGCTTTTGGGCTGTTACAGACCGGATACCTTTACGGAAAGCTTCATCATATTGACATCCGTAAGCAGGGAAGCGGCAATGCGGGTACGACGAACGCACTGCGGACACTGGGGTTTAAGGCGGGGCTGGTGACGCTTCTCGGAGATGCTTTTAAGTGTGTGTTTGCGGTGTTAGCGGTTCATTTGATCTATAAAAACAGCCGCGGGGATATTCTGCCGCTGCTTTCCATGTATGCCGGCATGGGAGCGGTACTCGGACATAACTATCCGTTTTATATGAAATTTAAAGGCGGGAAAGGGATTGCGGCGACAGCCGGGCTGCTCTTAAGTACAACGACTCCTGTGATGGTGCTCATCTGTCTGGCGGTATTTATCGGGATTGTTGCGACGACGCGCTATGTGTCTTTAGGATCTCTTGCGGTCGTGGTCATCTATCTTCTGGAGATTATCTATCAGGGGCAGACAGGGGCTTATGGGATGGAAGCGAATTATCTCTACGAGATGTACGGAATCGCAGCGCTTCTGATGGCGTCCGCATTTTTTAAGCACAGAGAGAATATAAAACGGCTGCTTCATGGAACGGAGAATAAAATCAGCGTTGGAAAAAGTAAATAATTTAATGTCAGGAGGAGGATATTATGGCAAATGTAGGAATTATGGGGGCAGGGAGCTGGGGAACCGCATTAGCGCTCCTGCTTCATGGCAATGGGCATCAGGTGACCGTATGGTCAATCAGTGAAGAGGAAGTAAAAATGCTTTCTGAGGAAAGGGAGCATAAGAGCAAGCTTCCGGGAGTCCCGATCCCGGAGGACATGAGATTTACAAGCGATATGGAGGAGACCATAAAGGGAAAGGATTTTATCGTAATGGCAGTTCCGTCGCCATTTACAAGAAATACTGCACGCAGTATGAGTCCTTTTGTGGCAGACGGGCAGATTATCGTGGATGTAGCTAAAGGAATCGAGGAAAGCACACTGATGACTCTTTCCCAGCAGATCGAAGAAGAGATTCCGCAGGCTAATGTGGCGGTGCTTTCCGGACCGAGCCATGCGGAGGAGGTGGGAAGAGGGCTTCCTACAGCGGTTGTGATCGGAGCGAAGACAGAAAAGACCGCAGAGTATCTGCAGGAAGCATTTATGAATCAGGTGTTCCGTGTCTATATCAGTCCGGACAGGCTTGGTATGGAGCTTGGAGGTTCTCTTAAAAATGTGATCGCTCTTGCGGCAGGTATCGCAGACGGAATGGGGTACGGCGATAATACAAAGGCGGCGCTGATCACGAGAGGAATCGCGGAGATCGCGCAGCTCGGAGTGAAGATGGGCGGAGCGATCGAAAGTTTTACAGGGCTGACCGGAATCGGTGATCTGATCGTTACCTGTGCCAGTGTCCACAGCCGGAACCGAAAAGCGGGCTATCTTATGGGACAGGGAAAATCCATGCAGGAGGCCATGGACGAGGTGCAGATGGTAGTAGAAGGCGTTTACTCTACAAAGGCTGCCGTAAAGCTTGGAAAGATGCATGATGTGCCGCTTCCCATCGTAAGTAAAGTGAATGAAGTGCTTTTTGAAGGGAAGGATCCGAAGGAGGCAGTAAATGAACTGATGTTAAGAGATTCTAAGGCGGAGCATCATGCACTGCCGTGGAAAGAATAATAAGAAAAAGAGTTCTAAATGAAATACCCTCTTGCATACACTGTTATCAGCATAGCAAGGGGGTATTAGAATGAATACGTTTCAATTATACAAGGATATTGAAGCCCGGACAAAGGGAGAAATATACATAGGGGTAGTAGGTCCGGTGCGGACCGGTAAGTCTACATTTATCAAACGATTCATGGATGTGCTGGTGCTCCCGCATATGGAGGATGAGCATGGGAAAGAACGGACAAAGGATGAACTTCCACAGTCAGCATCCGGGCGCACGATCATGACTACGGAGCCGAAATTCGTTCCCAAGGAAGCGGCGGAGATCAGGTTATCGGAGGATGTTAAAGTGAAAGTAAGGCTGATCGACTGCGTGGGTTATATGGTGGAAGGAGCTTCCGGTCATGTGGAGGGAAATGAGGAACGTATGGTAAAGACGCCATGGTTCGACTATGAGATTCCCTTTACGAAAGCGGCAGGGATCGGTACACGGAAGGTTATTCACGACCATGCCACCATTGGAATCGTGGTGACGACAGACGGAAGTATCGGTGAGATTGAGAGGGAGCATTATAAAAATGCGGAAGGCCAGACGATTAGAGAGCTTCAGGCGATTGGGAAACCTTTTGTGGTGCTTGTGAATTCTGTAAAGCCTTATGGTGAAGATGCAAAAAAAGCAGTCACAGAGATAGAACAGGAGTATGGGGTGAAAGCGGTGCCTGTCAACTGTGAGCAGTTGAAGGAGGACGACATTTATAAGATCCTTGAGGAAGTTATGTTTGAATTTCCTGTCTCGGAAATCCAGTTCTTTATTCCCAAATGGGTGGAGATGCTGCCGCGGGATCATGCGATCAAGCAGGAGATCTTAGGACATATCAGAGGCGTGATGGAACAGATGAGCGAGGTGCGCGATGCCGCGAAAGGTGTTGAGATGCCTGACAGCTCTTACATAGATGAAATGAAGGTAGACCATATCGGTATGGATAACGGCTGTATCAAGGTGCGGATTGGGGTTGCGGAAAAGTTCTATTACCAGATGTTAAGCGAGCTTACAGGGATGTCGATCGCAGGGCAGTATGAGCTTATTGCTGCTATGAAAAACCTCTCGGAGTTAAAAACCGAGTATGAAGATGTAAAGGACGCGTTCGCCTCTGTACGGATGAAGGGGTATGGCATGGTCAGTCCGAAGAAGGAAGAGATTACTCTGGATGAACCGACCGTGATCAAGCAGGGCAATAAGTATGGAGTAAAAATCCACTCACAGGCGCCTTCGATACATCTGATACGCGCCAACATCGAGACGGAGATAGCTCCAATCGTAGGAAACGAGCAGCAGGCGCAGGATCTGATCGACTATATCAAGACAATGAGCGATACGGAGGAAGGAATCTGGGGTACGAATATCTTCGGCAAATCCGTGGAAGATCTGGTGATGGACGGAATGCGCAACAAAATGATGTCCATCAACGACGAGAGTCAGGGGAAACTGCAGGATACTATGCAGAAAATCGTCAACGACAGTAACGGCGGGATGGTATGTATCATCATTTAAAAATAAGAGATATTCTGCTCTTGCTAGTGGAATGAAAGTAACCGAAACATTTATTTAGAACGGCGATAAGTTATGATAGACAGACAAATGTACAAAAGTTATAATATGGAAAAAGACGAAGAAAGTACAGGGAAATATGTTATGAAAAAAGTAATCGACTGGGTGACAATTAAATTTTTGGTTGTAGGCGTCATCAATACAATGGTAGGAACGAGTGTGATGTTTATTTGTTATAACGTATTTCACGCAGGTTATTGGACCGCCTCGGCGCTTAATTATATAATAGGGAGCATCGTAAGCTTTTTCCTGAATAAATATTTTACGTTTAAAAGCGGGAAAAAATCGGCGGCTGAAGTCGTGCGCTTCATACTGAATATTACAGTCTGCTATGTTCTGGCATACGGCATCGCAAAGCCGTGTGTGCATTCTATACTGGACGGCTATTCCCTGACGGTGAGGGACAATGCGGCCATGCTTGCGGGAATGTGCCTGTTTGTGGGATTAAACTATGTTGGGCAGAGATATATCGTGTTCCGGCAACGCGATTATTATAATTAGAATTTAGCGAAGATGAGCTTACAAAAATTCAGACGATGGAAGAACTGAAAGAATATGTTGAGAAACTCAGAGCAAAAAACGGATAAGAATGTTTGATCGGGACTTGTCGGGATGGCAGGTCCTTTTCTTGTGCAGTTTTATCAGAGTTCTGTCTGTAAATAAAAATAAAAAAACAGAGTGCACTCTTGATTTTATTTAACGTTGGTATTATAATAAAAATCAAATTTACAGATTATCTTATGAACGGAGGTTTTACAATGGAGAAAAAGAACATTGACTGGTCGAATCTTGGATTCGGTTATATCGAGACGGACAAAAGATACGTTTCCAATTATAAGGACGGAGCGTGGGATGAGGGGATACTTACCTCCGATTCAAATGTAGTGATCAACGAGTGTGCATGTGTCCTCCAGTATGCACAGACCTGTTTTGAGGGGCTGAAGGCATATACGACAGAGGACGGGCGCGTTGTGACTTTCCGCCCGGATCTGAATGCAGAGCGGATGGCGAATACGGCAAAGCGTCTTGAGATGCCGGCGTTTCCGGAGGATAGATTTGTGGAGGCGGTGAAACAGGTCGTAAAGGCGAATGCAGCATATGTTCCTCCGTTTGGTTCGGGGGCAACCCTCTATATCCGCCCGTATCTGTTCGGCTCCAATTCAGTGATCGGGGTAAAACCGGCGGACGAGTATCAGTTCCGCACATTCTGTACGCCGGTAGGTCCTTATTTTAAAGGCGGCGCAAAACCGATCACTATCAGAGTCTGCGACTTTGACAGAGCGGCGCCGCATGGAACAGGACATGTAAAGGCAGGACTTAACTATGCTATGAGTCTGCATGCCATCGTAGATGCGCATAATCAGGGATATGACGAAAACATGTATCTGGATGCTGCCACCAGAACGAAGGTTGAGGAAACAGGCGGGGCTAACTTCCTGTTCGTTACAAAGGACAAAAAAGTAGTAACGCCGAAGTCGGAGACGATTCTTCCTTCTATTACCAGACGTTCACTGATGTATGTGGCTGAAAAATATCTTGGTCTTACCGTAGAGCAGAGAGAAGTATACATGGATGAAGTAAAAGACTTTGCAGAGTGCGGTCTCTGTGGAACGGCAGCAGTGATCTCGCCGGTTGGAAAGGTGGTAGATCATGGAACGGAAATTTGCTTCCCGAGCGGTATGGATGAGATGGGACCGATTACAAAGAAGCTTTACGATACGCTGACAGGTATTCAGATGGGAAGGATTGAAGCGCCGAAGGGATGGATCTGTGAGATTTGCTAAAAGCTTCATTTAAAAATATGTAAGAGAAATATCCGAATGGGATTTGTCAACTTAGAGTTGATGAACCATTCGGATATTTTTTATGAAGAAACTTTAAATAAACAGTATATAACAGTTGACAACTGTATCAAACTGTTATATACTGTTTGCAAGAAGGAGGGATAAGATGCAAGTAATTGTCAATCATTCTTCCATGCAGCCAATCTACGAACAGATCGTAGAGCAGGTGAAAGGGCAGATCATAAAGGGCATTCTTAAGGCGGATACAGCGCTGCCGTCGGTACGCTCTCTGGCGAAGGAGTTAAAGGTCAGCGCGCTGACTGTAAAAAAGGCTTATGACGCGCTGGAGGCGGAAGGATTTGTCATAACTGTTCACGGTAAGGGCAGCTTTGTAGCCTTTGCCAATCAGCAGATGATGCTGGAAGAAAAGAAGAAAGAAGTAGAAGGCGATCTGGAGACAGCTATCCGGAAAGGACGAAGCTGCGGTATGTCGGATCAGGAATTAACAGAATTATTTCATATTGTTTTGGAGGATTAGAGATTATGCTGCGATTAGAGAATGTAAGAAAACAATATAAGGATTTTGAACTTGATATTACGATGGAAGTAAAACCAGGCTATGTGACCGGACTGATCGGAAGGAACGGGGCAGGGAAAACAACTGCATTCAAAGCCGGACTGGGGCTTATAAGGACAGAGGGAGAGATCACATTGTTTGGAAAGCCCCTCAGACAGATTGATGCGAGAGACCGGGAGAAGACGGGCGTTGTGCTGGCAGATTCGGGATTCAGCGGATATCTGAAGGTAAAGGATCTGGTAGTGATACTCAGGAATCTTTATCGTGAATTTAATGAAATGTATTTTACGGACAAATGCAAGGAGTTTGACATTCCTTTTGATAAGCAGATCAAGGAGTTTTCTACCGGTATGAAGCGAAGGCTTCAGGTTGTAGCGGCTCTTTCCCACAATGCTGAACTTCTCATTATGGATGAGCCCACGGCGGGGATGGATGTGATCGCAAGGGATGAGCTTCTTGCTATGCTCCGGGAATATATGGAGACGGAAGGGCGTTCAGTGTTGATAAGCTCTCACATTTCCGGGGATCTGGAAGGAATCTGTGACGATATCTATATGATTGACGGAGGAAAAGTGATCTTTCATGAGGAGACGGATGTGCTGCTTGACCAGTACGGTATCCTGAAAGTCACGAAGGAGCAGTATGAGACGTTAGACAAGAGTTTTATCCTGCGGCAGAGAGAAGAGGAGTTCGGGGTTAGCTGCTTGACGAAAGAAAAGCAGTTTTATCTGGAAAATTATCCGGATGTGGTAGTGGAAAAGGGTTCTGTCGATGGTGTGATGACAATGATGATTCGAGGTGAGAGCAGATGAAGGGACTATTAATCAAGGATATGAAGCTGATGCTGGGACAGATTATGTTTTTGATCGTTCTGCCGATAGTGGGGGCCATGATCGTGGTGCCGAGCGGGCAGTTGAATATGGGATTTGGCTATATCGCGTCAGTATCCGGACTGTTTGCGGTGACAACGATCAACTATGATTCTTATGATAACGGATATTCCTTTTTGTTCACTCTGCCGGTAAGCCGCAGGGGATATGTGAAGGAAAAGTATATATTTGCCCTTATGTCTTCTGTGGCTGTAATGTTGGCGGTGGGAGTGACCCTGTGGTTTCTGACGGCAGCGGTTCATTCGGAAAATGACTATGAATTTGTGGATTTTTTGGGAAATATGTGGAGCGCTTATATGATCACGCTTACGGCACTTTCGTTTTTGCTGCCGATCTTCTTAAAATACGGGGCAGAAAAGAGCAGGTATATCATACTGATCCTCTGTGGGATCTTCATGGCATTGTCGGTGGCGATTACTATGGATGAGACGCTGGGAGAGCTTCTTGAAGTTGAGATTAAAGGAATTGTGTTTTTAATCTTAGACGCAGCTTTGCTTACAGGCTCTTATGCGGTGTCGTGCGGTATTATGGAAGGAAAGGATTTCTAAATGGGAGGTGAGGGAGATGAAGGGCTTGCTGATCAAGGATTACAGACTGATGTCAAGGGGATTCTCTGCTTTTAATTTTGTGTTCATTATGATTACTTACTGTGCCTTGGGCATAGCGGACATTGATTCTTACAGCGGATATGCCGGAGTGGGATTGGTGATTGTTTTTTGGACGGTGGGTATCAGGGACTGTGATGTCTGTGATAACGGACTGGCATATCTGCTCACCCTGCCGGTAAGCCGCAGGGGATACGTAAGAGAGTCATATCTGTTTTCAATTCTCTCCGCCTGCGTTATGATGATAGGCTATTGCATTCTTGGCAGGGTGCTGGGGGCAACTTTGCAGCCAGATAATGGTTTGGTTCCCGTTTTTTGGGAAAGAGTATGGGATTTATTTAAAGTCACTCTGCTTATGATCGCGCTGCTGAACCCATTCTATCTGTTTTTCGGAATGAAAAGGAGAAACCAATATATTCTGATCGTCATCGGAGCGATCGTCATCTATATTGTATATACTGGCAGTATGCCTTTATATGGGGCGATAGAAAAAGGGGTAAAGTTACTTAAGGAATTTCCGGTGACACTGGTTTTATTAATGACTTCCTATGTAATCTCTGTCGGGATCATGGAAAGAAAGGACTTATAAGGAGGCGCTGAGACTATAAAAGGGTTATTCGTAAAAGATTTCAAACTGTTGACGAGTGGGGGGGGGGGAACTATTTTATTCCCAGTAATAATAAAGCGAAACCATATCAGATAAAACAGGTCAGGGAACTTATAAAGAAATATAAGTTGGAGGTATAGATATGACAGAGAATAAATATCAGATGATTATTACGTGGAGTGACGAGGATCAGGCTTTTCTTGTAGATGTTCCGGATCTGCCGGGATGCAAGGCGGATGGAAAAACGGAAGTAGAGGCTGTAAGTAATGCAAATGATATGATCGATGAATGGATTGAATATGCAAAGGAAGACGGAATTGATATTCCAAGACCTACGAAAAAAGTACATGTATAACCATATTGTTCGGACCGGATCATATTATCCGGTCCGATGGCTTTTTACGATGAGACGTACTGAACGGTATAAAAAAGGTTTGTATTCTTCGATCGGAAGCGGTTCGCCGTAAAGGATGGAATTATATCCTGCGGAGCCCGCCAATTCTACGATAGTAAACAGCATGACATCTACATCGTTATATTTATGTTCATCCTTTTCTACCAGCATCAGAAATTTTTCGTAAATATCACTGTCACTGTTCTCTCCGGTCAGAAGCGTAGAGCGCAGCGCCCCCATCACCAGATTTTTGGAAATAAAGTTCAGCAGTGCCTTGTTAGCGGTCAGCGTGTTAAAGACGTGTTCAATGATGAAAATCATCTCTTCCTCAAGACCGCGGATACCGGAAGATTCCAAAGCATCCCCTGCGGCGGCGAACAGTTCATTGGTCTTGTGGGCAATCAGTTTATTCTTGATATCATATTTGTCTTTAAAATACAGATAGAAGGTGCCTTTGGCAACTCCCGCTTTTTCCACGATATCAGATATAGCGGTAGAGTTGATTCCCTTGGTGGTAAACAGATCGTAAGCTGTATTGAAAAGAGCTTCCTTTTTCTTTTTTTTATTCTCGTCTACTTTTCCCATAAAATGGCTCCCTTCTGATTGTGGAATCAGTCGTACAAATTGCGTGTTCACATGTATTATATTAGTAAAATGACCGAAAGTCAAATAAATATGACCAAAAGTCAAAAAACATATTGACTAATGGTCATATTTGCGTTATAGTACTGTCAGAAATAATGACCAGTAGTCATAATGGAAAGGGAGAATGATGGAATGATTAAGTTTGGAAAGGCAGTAGTGAAGTGCAGAGTGGTCATTCTGATTACCAGTATTTTGCTGTTAATTCCGGCAGTGTTCGGATATGTCCATACGAGGATTAATTATGATGTCCTGACTTACCTGCCGAAAGAGATTGAGACGATGCAGGGGCAGGATATCATGATAGAAGATTTTGGTATCGGCGCATTTTCAATGCTTATGGTAGACGGTATGGAGCCGAAGGATGTAGCTGCCTTAAAGGCTGAGGTGGAGAAGGTAGACCACGTAGAGAAGGTACTATGGTACGACTCGATCGCAGATATCTCCATGCCGCAGAGTATGCTGCCGGATAAGCTTTATAAGGTGTTTAATTCCGATAAGGGAACGATGATGGCGGTATTTTTTGATGAGGGTACATCATCGGACGGTACGATGGAGGCCATCGGAAAGATACGTAAACTTTGCGGGAAACAATGTTTCTTAAGCGGTATGTCGGCGATTGTCACAGATACGAAGGAGCTGTCGGAGAGAGAGACGCCCATCTACGTGCTGATCGCAGTGATCCTTTCCTCTATCGTACTTGCAGTTACAATGGAATCCTTTATCGTTCCTGTATTGTTCCTGCTGAGTATTGGAATTGCGATTTTGTATAATCTTGGAAGTAATATCGTGTTCGGTGAGATTTCTTATATTACGAAAGCGCTGGCAGCAGTGCTGCAGCTTGGAGTTACGATGGACTATTCCATTTTCCTGATGCACAGCTATGAGGAGCAGCAGGCGGAATGCGGCGGAGATAAAAAGTTTGCCATGGCGCATGCTATTACCCAGACATTTTCCTCTGTCATCGGAAGCTCCATTACAACGGTGGCAGGGTTTATCGCTCTTTGTTTTATGAGCTTTACTCTTGGCAAGGATATCGGTATCGTTATGGCGAAGGGCGTTGTCTTAGGCGTCATTACCTGTGTGACGATCCTGCCCTCTATGATACTTGTGTGCGATAAACTGATCGAGAAGACGAAGCATAAGCCGCTTCTCCCGAATATTAACAGGATCTCGCAAAAGGTTACGAAGCATTTTGCAGTGTATGTAGCTTTGTTTTTGATATTGTTAGTTCCGGCTATTTATGGAAATAATCACACAGGCGTATACTATAATCTGGATGAGACGCTTCCGAAGGATCTGCCCTGTATCATAGCCAATGATAAGCTGAAAGAGGACTACGACATGAATACTACGCATATCCTTTTAGTTGACAGTGATGTGCCGTCCCCGGATGTAGGGAAGATGTTAAAGGAGATTGAAGACGTAGACGGTGTGAAGTGGGCATTAGGGTTAGACAGCTTGATCGGACCTGCAGTTCCCGCCAGTATGATTCCGGAATCTATAACTGAGCTGCTGAAAAATGATAAATATCAGATGGTACTGATCAATTCCGTCTATAAGGTTGCGTCAGATGAAGTAAATAAGCAGGTGGATGACATCAATGCGGTTCTGGATAAATATGATGAGGGCGCGATGCTTGTAGGAGAAGCGCCGCTTACTAAGGATCTGATCGATATTACCGATACAGACTTTAAGACAGTAAGCTTTGTATCCATTGGAATTATATTTGTCATTATATTGATCTTGTTCCGCTCCATCTCCCTGCCGGTCATTCTGGTGGGTGTGATCGAATTTGCGATATTTGTAAATATGGGAATTCCCTTCTATACCGGAACTACGCTTCCGTTTGTGGCATCTATCGTAATCGGTACGATACAGCTTGGGGCAACGGTAGACTATGCGATACTTATGACGACCAGATATAAGCGGGAGAGGAGTATGGGCGCCTCCAAGTATGATGCGGTCACTATCGCTCATCAGGCGTCGGCTCAGTCTATTATCGTAAGCGCGCTGAGCTTTTTTGCGGCGACTATCGGTGTCGGTCTGTATTCCAATATAGATATGATCAGTTCTCTATGTATCCTGATGGCGAGGGGCGCGATCATCAGTATGGTGGTAGTCGTATTCGTACTGCCCTCCATGTTCATGGTATTTGATAAAGTGATCGTAAAAACAAGCGGTGGCTTTTTGCCGAAAAAGGCAGTAAAATAGAGTTTGAAATAAGAGCAGAAGTTTAATGACAGGAGGTATGTTTTAATGAAAAATGATATGAAAAAACGGGTATTGGCAGGTTCTATGGCGTTGGTAGTAGGCGGTGCGGGAATGACTGGCGTTTACGGATATGAAAAGAATCCTATGGATGAAGTGAAAGCGGCGGATGAAGAGAAAAAAGAAGATAAGGATGTAGAAAAGCTGGAAGAGACGGCAAATGAGGTATTGGATAGCAGTGAAGATTCCGGGAAAGAAAAGACAGAGGACGGAAAAGTCTTCAAGGAGGAGTCCGTATATATCAAAGCCGACCCGTCAGGAGAAGTGACGGAAACGACAGTTACAGAGTGGCTTAAGAATCCGGGAAACGGCGATGTGGAAGATGAAAGCGGACTGAGTGATATTAAAAATGTAAAGGGTGAGGAGACATTTTCAAAGGGAAGCGGCAGCGGCCTGAAATGGAAATCCGAGGGAAAAGATATCTATTATCAGGGTACAATAAGCGGCAGCCTTCCGGTGGGGGTAAAGGTATCCTACAAGCTGGACGGCAAAGATATATCGGCAAAAGAGCTTCAGGGTAAGAGCGGAAAGGTAGAGATTAATATCCAGTATATGAATCATTCGGAAGAGACAGTGAAGCTTAATAAGAGTGAGAAGAGAGTAAAAATGTACACTCCGTTCACAATGGTAACAGCTATGATGCTTTCTACGGATGAATATACGAATGTAGAGGTGGATAATGGGAAAGTGATCTCCGACGGAGACAAGAATATCGTAGTCGGTCTTGGTTTTCCGGGGCTTCAAAAGAATTTGGATCTAGACGAGACAGAATTCGATGTTGATATTCCGGACAATATAAAGATCACGGCAGATGTGACGAAAGCAAGCGTCAACCCTACGATTACGGTCGGTTCCGCAGAGATCATGAATGAATTTAATCTGGATGATGTTGACAGCTTCGACGAGCTGGAAGAATCGCTGGATGAATTAGAGGATGCCGCGAAAAAGCTGGCGGATGGTTCAAAAGATGCGGCGGACGGTGCGAAAAAGCTGGCGGACGGCTCAAAGGATCTAAAGAGCGGGACGAAAGACTTAAAGAGCGGGACGAAAGACTTAAAGAAGGGGACAAAGGACTTAAAAAGCGGAACAACTGATCTAAAGAAAGGAACAACTGATTTAAAGAAGGGAACAAAAGGTTTGAAAGACGGCGCCAGTGATCTTGCAGATGGTTCAAAGCAGGTAGCAGACGGTGTGAGCACGCTGAATAAAAAGAGCGGTGATCTGATCAAAGGAGTAAACTCTCTTGTGGATGGTGTGAATACCTATACAAGTGGAGTAGGAAGTCTTGCAGACGGAAGCAGGCAGGTTGCAGGGGGTGCAAAACAGGTGAGCGACGGCGCCGACACACTGGCAAAGAAGGTCGGGGCGCTTACCGAAGAATTGAAGCCGATATTAGGAACGGCATCTGCTGCCGAGAAGCAGACGGAAAAAACAAAACAGCAGATCAGCACGGCCGGCAAAGCGTTGGATCAAGTAGATGCAGATGTTGAGTATACAGGAGATACGAAAGGGAAAGTAGTGGCTACGAAAAGCGCGTCCGCAATAGCCAGTGAGAATGTAGGGAGTGTGTCGGTCAATGTGGATCTTTCAGGTATACCCGAAGAATACAGAGGGCAGGTGAAAGCCGCGATCGAGAAGGCGGAGGATGACGCGAACTCAAAACTAAGGGCACAGGCGGAAAAAATCGCAGAAAAAGCATTAAATAGCACAACGGTAGAGATCACCCAAGAGAGAAAAGCAAAGGCAGTCGTCAATACAAGCAAGGCAGAGGCAGCGCTTGATGCGGCACAGGGAAGAGCAGATACTGCTGGTGACAGCGCGGCTCAGCTGGCGGGATTACTGCCAAAACTAAAGCCGGCATTAGCAGAATTGCAGAAGGGTGTTAATGAGCTTGCGAATGGGACGTCAGAAGTATCAGAAGGTGCCAGTACGCTTGCAAAAGGGGCGGAGGAATTGAACAGTAAGAGCAGCCTCCTCACAACTGGTACAAAGGCTCTTAAGGATGGCGGGACACAGCTTGTAAGCGGAGTGAAAGAGCTTGATAAAGGAGCCGGCGCGGTGGCAAACGGAGCAGGAAAGCTGAAAGACGGAGCTTCGAAAGTAGATGACGGAGCCGGGCAGCTGGACGATGGAGCGGGAAAGCTTTCGGGCGGAGCCGGGCAGTTAGACGATGGAGCGGGAAAGCTGAAAGACGGAGCCGGGCAGTTAGACGATGGAGCGGGAAAGCTGAAAGACGGAGCCGGAGAGTTAAAAGACGGAACTTTAGAGCTTTCAGACGGTATGTCTGAATTCAAGGAGGAAGGCATTGACAAACTGACAGAGACCTTTGACGGAGATTTCCAGAACGTAAAAGACAGATTGGACGCGATGACAGATATGGGTAAAGCGTACAGATCATATGCCGGAATTAAAAAGGACATGGACGGAAAGACGAAGTTTATTATTGAAACAGAAGGAATTGATGAAGAATAAGATACAGGCAGGACAAAAAAAGGTCCCGGATATCCGGGGCCTTTTTTGTGCAGGAAGTAAAAAGTTCTTTGCTTTTTGTCTGTTACGAGGCTGTGATTTATGATAAGATAAGAAAGGAGTCGGGTGACCGGAACACAAAGGTGAAAAGCAGCGAGGAGGTCGGTGTAAAATATATGCAGGCATATACGAACTTTGCCGGGGTTTATGATACATTTATGGATAATGTCCCTTATGGGGAATGGGCGGACCGTCTGGAAGAAATACTAAAAGAGTATGGAGTTAATAACGGGCTTATGCTTGACTTGGGCTGCGGTACGGGAAGCATGACGGAATGTTTTGCAGAGCGCGGTTACGATATGATTGGTGTGGACAATGCGGAAGATATGCTGGAGATTGCGGTAGGGAAGCGGGAGAAGAGCGGATATGACATCCTCTATCTTTTACAGGACATGCGGGAGTTTGAACTATACGGTACGGTTCGTGCAGTGATCAGTGTGTGCGATTGTGTGAACTATGTGGCGGAACCGGAAGAACTTTTGGAAGTGTTCCGGCTGGTGAACAATTATCTGGATCCGGCGGGAATCTTTCTGTTTGATTTTAATACCCGGTTTAAGTATGAGCGTGTTCTTGGAAACCGTACATTTGCGGAAAGCAGGGATGAGTGCAGCTTCATATGGGATAACTACTATTATGAGGATGAGAAGATGAATGAATATGAGCTGACACTGTTTATCCGTGAGGAAGGAACCAGAAAGCTATTCCGCAAGTATCAGGAGACCCATTATCAGAGAGGATATACTTTGGAAGAGATAAAAGCATTGATAGAAAAGTCCGGGATGGAGTATCTTAGGGCTTACGATGCTTACTCAAAGCATCCGGCAAATGCACAGAGTGAGAGGATTCTGGTAGCGGCAAGGGAAAGAGGAAAGGGTTTACAGTTTGTATAGAAAGGGAACAGGTATGAAAGATTATATTGTAAGGGCGACAGCAGCGGACAGTCAGGTACGTGCTTTTGCCATCACATCAGGAGAACTTGTGGAGGAGGCGAGAAAACGCCACAATACAAGCCCGGTAGCGACGGCAGCTCTTGGACGTCTCCTGACCGGCGGCGCCATGATGGGGAGTATGATGAAGAATGAGACGGACGTGCTCACAGTTAAGGTGCGGGGGAACGGGCCTCTGGAAGGGATCACGGTTACGGCAGACAGCCATGCGAATGTGAAAGGATACGTGGAAAATCCAGATGTGATGCTGCCTCCTAAAAATGGAAAGCTCGATGTGGGCGGCGCGGTAGGCATCGGTATTATGCAGGTGATCAAAGATATGGGGCTGAAGGAGCCTTATGTCGGTGACACGATGCTTGTTACCAGTGAGATCGCAGAGGATCTGACTTATTATTTTGCAAGTTCGGAACAAGTGCCTTCTTCCGTGGGACTTGGAGTCCTCATGGAAAAGGATAATACGGTAAAATGCGCCGGAGGGTTCATCATCCAGATGATGCCTTTTGCGAAGGAGGATACGGTTGCTAAGATCGAGGAGAATCTTAAGATGGTCACATCGGTTACGGAGCTTTTGGATAAGGGATATACACCGGAACAGATATTAAAGGAACTTCTGGGGAACGTGGGACTTGAGATTACGGACACGATACCCACGCAGTTTTATTGTAATTGCTCGAAGGAGCGGGTGGAAAAGGCAGTTGCCAGCATTGGCAGAAAGGATATTCAGGAGATGATCGATGAAGGAAAAGATATCGAAGTGAAATGTCATTTCTGCAACAGTGCTTATCATTACACGATTGAAGATTTGAAGCAGATTATAAAAAGAAGCAGATAAGAATGCCGAAGATGGAGGAGAGCCATGAAGGATGGATTTATAAAGGTTGCTGCGGCGACGCCAGATATACGGGTGGCAGACGTAGTGTTTAATACGGAACAGATATGCAGGATGATCGACGAGACAGAGAAAAAGGGGGCAAAAATCGTTGTATTTCCGGAACTTTGCATTACGGGGTACACATGCGGCGATTTGTTTACTCAGGATATTCTTTTGGAAAAAGCGAGAGAGGGGCTATTCAAGGTTGCGGGGCATACGAAGGATAAGGACATGCTTGTCTTTGTGGGGGCGCCCCTGACAGTGGACGGAGAACTATATAATGTGGCGGCAGCGCTGAATAGGGGGAAAATCCTAGGCTTTACGACAAAGACATTTCTTCCCAATTACGGAGAGTTTTATGAGAGGCGGCAGTTTTGTGAGGGACCTTCCTATGCAAGAGATATCAGTCTGAACGGAGAGGAGATTCCTTTTGGACCGCAGCTCGTGTATGAAGTGGAGGAGTTAGAAGGGCTGGCTGTGTCGGCGGAGATCTGTGAGGATGTATGGTCTGCGGTTCCGCCAAGTATCCAGGCGGCAAGGGAAGGAGCAACCATTATCGTCAACTGTTCTGCAAGCGACGAGACGATCGGTAAGGCTTCCTACCGGGAGAGTTTGATAGAAGGACAGTCTGCCCGCCTGATCTGCGGATATATCTATGCCAATGCGGGAGAAGGAGAGTCTACGACGGACCTTGTGTTCGGCGGGCATAATATGATTGCGGAAAACGGCATTACGCTCGCTTCTGCAAAACGGTTTGAAAACGGGATCATTTATTCGGAGATCGACTATAAACGCATGGTAAGCGAAAGGCGTAAAAATACGACGTTCCAGTCGGCAGAGGACAGAGAGCTTACGTGGATTCCGTTCCGGCTTCACAAAGAGGAGACAAAGCTTACAAGGACGTTTTCCTCCCGCCCGTTCGTGCCGGGCGAAGCTTTCGAGCGCGCAAGGCGCTGCGAGGAAATCCTTATGATCCAAGCGATGGGGCTTAAAAAACGTCTTGCTCATACGCATGCCAAGAGCGCGGTGGTGGGAATTTCGGGAGGACTGGATTCTACGCTTGCCCTTCTCGTGACGGCGAAGGCTTTTGACATGCTTGGAATGGACAGAAAGCAGATCATTGCAGTCACGATGCCATGCTTTGGGACGACAGACCGGACATACCGCAATGCTTGCAAGATGGCGGAAAAACTCGGCGCGGTCTTAAGGGAGGTTCCGATTGCAGATTCGGTGACGCTGCATTTGAAAGATATCGGACATGATATACAGGATCACAGCGTGACCTATGAGAATGCGCAGGCGAGAGAGCGTACGCAGGTGATCATGGATATTGCCAATCAGGTAAACGGCATGGTGATCGGGACAGGAGATATGTCGGAGCTGGCTCTTGGCTGGGCGACTTATAACGGCGACCATATGTCCATGTACGGGGTCAATGCATCTGTCCCAAAGACGCTGGTGCGGCATCTGGTCCATTACTATGCGGATACGTGTGAAGATCAGGTGTTGAAGGAGGTACTCTATGACGTGCTTGATACGCCGGTAAGTCCGGAGCTTCTTCCGCCGAAGGACGGCAAGATTGCCCAGAAGACAGAGGATCTGGTAGGACCTTACGAGCTGCATGACTTTTTCCTGTATTATTTCCTGAGGTTTGGCTATGAACCGGCCAAGATCTACCGGATCGCAAAGTATGCGTTTGCAGGAGAATATGACGACGACACGATTTATAAATGGCTCCATACCTTCTGCCGGAGATTTTTCTCTCAGCAGTTCAAGCGTTCCTGCCTGCCGGACGGACCGAAGGTTGGGACGGTAGCGCTGTCTCCAAGAGGGGACTGGAGGATGCCAAGCGATGCCTGCGCGGATCTGTGGATACAGAACTTAGAAACGGTCCGGGAGAACAAAGAGTAATCGTCCCGAATGTTTTCGGGTGAAAGAGTTTTGACAAAAAGGATTGGGAGGTAAATGCTATGGAAGCGAATAAACATACGGCCGTGGCGAAGTTTACGGAAAAAGGCTACAACTGCTGTCAGGCAGTGGCCTGTACATATTGCGAAAAATTTGGGATAAAGGAAGAGGATATGTTTCGTATGACAGAAGGTTTCGGACTTGGAATGGGCGGCCTTATGGATACCTGCGGCGCAGTTACGGGCATGTTCCTTACGATCAGTCTCGCCAACAGCGCGGGCGATATGGATCAGCCGCTTCTTACGAAGATGGATACTTATGCGAAATTCCGTGAGGCGGCGAAGCAGTTCAAAGAGAAGAGGGGTTCCGTATACTGCCGGGATCTGAAGACAGAGAATGGGGCGCAGCCTTTGCCGTGCTGTACCCGGTGTGTGGAGACGGCAGCAGAACTGATCGATGAGATGAAACTTTCATAACGGTGTAGAATGTAACGGCTAAGGGAGACTGTAGATAAATACAGCCCCCTTAGCTTATTACTGCAAAAATGTTGTAAAGATCTCGTTTACCAGCTTGCCGTCGGCCTTACCCTTTACTTTTGGCATAAGCACCTTCATAATCTTACCTTTGTCCTTTGCGGAAGGTGCATCTATGCCGGTCTCTGCAAGGACGCTATTGATAACCTCGCGGATCTCGGCCTCATCCATCATCTTTGGAGCATAGTTGTTCAGTACATCCAGACGGTCGGTACATTCCTTGATAATATCTGTCCGGTCTGCGGGAGTCATGTCCAGTGTTTCTTTGACTTGTTTGATTTCTTTTAAGATAACCTGCGTCTCTTCTTCGGGAGTCAGATCTTCCCGTTTGTCGATTGCTTTATTTTTAAGTGCGGATAATAAAAGGGATAAAGTGTCTTTCCTTCCCTTGTCGCCGGCTTTCATGGCTTTCACCATGTCGCTCCTTACTTCATCAATTTTGCTCATGTGTCATTCCTCCATCTCATATTTTCAGAAAAAATCCCGGCATAGGCATTAAAATATGCCGACGGGTTGCTTCCAAGATTACGGTTCACATTTTATCAGATTGTAAATGGGTTGACAAGTTATTTTGCATATCCTATGAATTGACAAATTGTTTCTGTGGAACTATAATGAAAAAGACTATATGTAGAGGACTATATATAGAAAGAAATAAGAGATTATTCCAAAACAGGAGAAAAGACGATGAAAAGTAGTGTAAACCGTTTATCAGGAGAAACATATGCTGTTTAATTCCATAGAGTTTCTGATTTTTTTCCCGATTGTTCTGCTGATATATTTTGTCGTTCCGCAGAAGGCAAAGAATTTGTGGCTGCTTGCTGCAAGTTACTATTTTTATATGTGCTGGAACGCGAAATATGTATTGCTGCTGCTGTTTTCAACACTGGTTACCTATACCGGCGGCCTTTGCATGGAGACGGTCAAACAAAGCGGCTGTACTCCTGCGCATAAGACGGCGTATAAAAAGCTGATTGTGGCAGGCAGTTTTGTACTGAATCTGCTGTTGCTGTTCTATTTTAAATATATTAATTTTGCATTGGATGTTTTGGGGCGTCTTCTCGGAGCGGTACATATAGAGATGAATGTGCCGGCGTTTGATATTATCCTGCCTGTGGGAATTTCCTTTTATATTTTTCAGGCGCTGAGCTATACGATGGATGTATACCGCGATGAAATATATGCAGAGAAAAATTTCTTTCGCTACGCACTTTTTGTATCTTTTTTTCCGCAGCTTGTGGCGGGACCGATCGAAAGATCAAAAAATCTTCTGAAGCAGTTTTCCGGGCATAAAAAATTTGATGCAGTAATGGTGAGGGACGGGCTGCTTCTTATGCTGTGGGGGTATTTTCTGAAACTGGTCATTGCCGACAGATGCGCGGTGCTGGTGAATACGGTATACGGGGATTTTGCCGCTTATCATGGATTTCAGATCATAACGGCCAATGTGTTGTTTGCTTTTCAGATTTACTGCGATTTTATGGGGTATTCCATTATTGCAACAGGAGCTGCCAGAGTGCTTGGTTTTCGGCTGATGAATAATTTTGAGCAGCCTTATCTGGCACAGTCTGTAAAGCAGTTCTGGAGAAGGTGGCATATCTCGCTGAGTTCATGGCTGAGGGATTATCTATATATTCCTTTGGGCGGGAACCGGAAGGGAAGATTAAAAAAGTACAGGAATCTGCTCATTACCTTTTTGGTAAGCGGCTTATGGCACGGGGCGAACATCACATTTGTCATCTGGGGCGGCTTGCACGGAATATACCAGATTTGTGAAGAACTGGCGGCTCCGTATGTAGACAGATGGTATAAGAGATTTCAGATAGATACCGAGAATTTTTCATGGAGATGCATTCGGATCGTAAAGACCTTCATCTTGACGGATATTGCGTGGGTATTCTTCCGGGCAGATACGCCGATGGCTGCGCTCAGAATCTTAAAGAGGTCGGCGGAGCTTACAAACAGCGGGCTCCTCTTGACAGGCGGGCTTTATGAGCTGGGACTTGATGAAAAGAACATTGCTATTTTGCTGATCGCTTTGGCGGCGTTGCTTTTTTGCAGTCTGATCAAAGAATCAGGGAGAGATACCTTAGAGTGGCTTAGGCGGCAGAGTATTGTCTTCCGCTTCGTACTGTACTGGGGGGCGGTGATTTTGATCACCCTTTCTCTGGACATTACCGGACAGGAATTTATCTATTTTCAGTTTTAGGGAGGATCGGGATGAAGAAAATACTTGGCCTGGTCATGAAAGGCATATGCGTTATGCTTCCCATGATTCTGATATGGGCATATACATGGATGAATCCGCTTGGATTTATGACTGACGGGACACCGTTTGATCTGTGGAATAAAGAAAAGACCAATACGAAGCAGGAGAAGTATTATGAGGCGGTATTCTTAGGCGATTCGACGGCGAATGCCGCTTATGTGCCGGAGGTTTTGTCGGATGCTTCGATTAATCTGTCTCTTGGTTCGATCACGCCTATGGAAGCGTATTATATTCTTCAAGACTGGATTGAGCACAATGAGGCGCCGAAGACTTGTTATATTAGTTTTCTGGATTATCATATGAAGGATACGGGTACTTTTTGGATTCGGACGATGTATACGCACAGATTCCGGATGGATCAGAATCTTGAGATGCTGAAGGAGATCCTGAAGTATGGGGAAGGGACTTCCATTGAAACGGATCATTATGTGACGGATTTTATCGCATATGAATTGAGGCTGCCGAACAAATATATTACATCTTTGATGAATGCGGGTTTTAATCAGCGGTATGAAGAAAATATAAAAGCAAGGGCTTTAAGCGCGCTTCACGGCGGAAGGTATATTGCCAGAGGGACGCAAGAATATGAAACTTCCAAAACAATTAAATTTAAAAATTTTGAGGTACACCCTCTGTTCGACCGTTATTACAGGCGCCTGATCGAACTGTGCATGGAACATGACATACAGGTTCGTCTTGTAAAACTTCCGCTTCCAGAAAATGAAAAATTTACAGAGAACTATAAAGAAGAGTTTGGAAAGTATTATGATCGGCTGAAGGAGGATTATCCAGATATCACGGTTGACTGGATACCGACTTATAAGCAGGAGTATTTTGCGGATAGAAATCATGTGAATTCCCATGGAGCCCTTCAGTTCAGCAGGGAGATGAAGGCGCGTTATCCGGAGGATTTCACGGCGGAACTGACGCCTTCGCAGATCGAGGCCCTCAATGATTCGATAGCCGATGAGAATCAGCCGGAACAGATCATACAGTGGGCTTCCGGCAAGGATTATACGCTGCTTTTTCAGGATACGTCAGGAAAGTTTGCCTCCGTTTACGGGAAATTGCTTAAGAGCAATTCTTATACGGCAAAAGAAATCAGACTGGAAACGACGAACGTATACTGTGCGGCCGCATCGGATTCTGGCGGGGAGAGGGAAATTCTCGTTCAGGAGGAAAAAGATAAAATTCTGATAAAGCAGAATGATCAGGATATCCGAACGTGGGAAAAGGGTTCGGATGGTTTGCTGAAGGTGATGGTGATAGACAATTATAACAACAAGATTGTCTGTGAAAAATCGTTTGAGTATATGGGAGAAACATTTTCTCTGATTCAGTAATAGAACAATATGCTTATTGTCTCTTATTCAAAAAATAATTTACGGTTAAGAGACTTTTAATAAAGAAGAAAGGAAGGGATGTAAATGAAAAAAATAACGAGAGTTATCTGCCTTGTATTAAGCTTGATGCTGTTTGTAAATCTGGGCAGTTTTGAGGTGTTAGCAACAGATGCAGAAGGTCAGCAGGATAAAGTGGAAGCAGCGGATCAGGCACAGAGTCAAGAACCGTCTTCCAAAACAGAGACAGATATCACTGCAGACACCGAAGCGGAGTCTCCAAAGGAGAATGAGGATTCCGTAAAAGATGGAAGTGAGACAGAACAGCCGGAAGTGCCGGAGGAACCATTGCCGGAGGAGATACCGGATGCTGACGATGCAGGGGATACCGATGCAGAGGCGCCGTCCGAACCGGTGACGGAGAGTGGCGCTAAAGAGGATAAGGCTGCGGAGGAAGAACAGCCGAAAGAAGAGGAACCTGCCGTTGACGTGCAGGCGGCTGAGACGCAGACAATCGGGGGAACCGTTGAAGGAATTACTGCAGAGCCGGCAGATGAATCGGGTAAACAGTTAAAGCTTACATGGACCCGTGTGGCGGATGCAGTGAAGTATCAGGTTAAGCTATTGAAATACGCAGACGGCACGATGGTCAGCACATCTGATACAACAGATACGAGTCTGCAGATCAATGCCGTTCAGGGAGAAAAATATTATGTAGAAGTTCACGCATATAAAGAAGATGAAACCGGAGAGACCGAGATAGCTGCCGGAAAGATTCCTGCGGTGCTGCTTGCAAAGCCTGCTGTCAAAGAAAAATCTAGCGGTACGGATATAAAACTTGCGTGGAAAGCGGTGGCAGGAGCAGACAGCTATCAGGTGGCATACGGCAAGAAAACGAAGAAAATATCCGAGACCTCTTTGGAATTCGGAAAGCTGAAATACAATACAAAATATAGCTTCCAAGTGCAGGCGATCTGCAGTTTCACAGAAGACGGCAAGACTTATACTTATGTTTCTGACATAGTTAAGCTGAATGTAGCGACAAAAAAACAAAAACCGGCCAAAGTGAAAAAACTTACCGGAATCGACGGCAATGAATCTGCCATACTTACATGGTCTAAGGCATCCAGAGCAGAAAGTTATATTGTGTATCGGTATAACGCGACAAAGAAAAAGTGGGAAGTCGTTAAGAAAGACGTTAAAAAGCTCACCTATACGGATAAAAAGCTAAAACAGGGGAAAAAGTATAAATACCGTGTGGCGGCCTATAATAACGGCGGGACAGGAGAAAAATCTTCTACCATAACCATTTCCGTAAAAAAGACACCGAAAACGATACGCAGTATTGGCTATAAGGCAGTCGTAAAATCAAGAGCGCCTATTTTTACTTCCAAGACCAGCAAAAAAAGAGTGAAATATCTGAAGCCGGGCACCAAAGTTACGACGACTGACTATGGAAAAGGACGCTACAAGATCAGCATTGGAGGGAAAACTTACTGGATCGCGTACAGGCGGCTGAGATTCAAGTCAAGTATCTGGACGACGAAAGACTATTCTACAAAAGTAAAAGAAGATTTTGTAAACAAAAAGGGATATAAAAGCAAATCGAAGTATTTGATATGGATCAGCCACTATACGCAGAGAGTCGTGATCTATCAGGGTTCTAAAGGCAAATGGAAGGTACTGCGCAGCGGACAGTGCGCAACGGGCAAGCACGGAACCCAGACGCCGAAGGGAGTCTTTAAGATCAAGTATAAGGAAAAAGGAATATTTAACAAGTACACATATGAGAAACCGGCAGTGTACTTTAAAAAGGGCATCGCCTTCCATTCCAGAATCAAAAGATATTCGGGCGGTTACAGCGACGCGACGATCGGAAGGCCGAAATCGCACGGATGTGTGCGGCTCATGGATTCCGACATCAATTTTATTTATAAACGTTGTCCAAAAGGAACGACCGTAGTTTCCTATTAAAGCTGGTCTGCGGGAAGAAGGAAATAATTCAAATCATGAAACACAGTGAGAAATCACTGATTGCCATGAATCGGCAGGGTATCGGAAAGAATAAGATATCCTGCTGTTTTTATGTAAAAGATTCTTATAAAAAATGTATAAACTATGTTGACAAACGCAAATCATAGTGTTAAATTAATACTCGAAAGATGTTAGCACTCAAAATCAAGGAGTGCTAACAAGAAAATCTGAAAGGAGGAGGATGGATGGTAACAGAGCATGGACTAAGTGACCGGAAGCTCAAGATTCTTCATGCGATCATTAAGACTTATCTGGAGACCGGAGAGCCGGTAGGCTCCCGAACTATTTCCAAGTATACGGATCTGAATTTAAGTTCCGCGACGATCCGCAACGAGATGGCCGATCTGGAAGAACTGGGATTTATCATGCAGCCTCACACGTCGGCAGGACGTATCCCTTCAGATAAAGGTTATCGGTTATATGTTGATATGCTGATGGGCGAGAAAGAGCAGGAGCTGTTAGAGAAGGAGGAGCAGATGCTTGAAAAAGCGGATAAGATGGAACATCTTCTTAAGCAGGCGGCGAAGGTGCTGGCAAGCAGCACGAATTACGCAACGATGGTTTCCACGCCTATGGGCAGCAGCAATAAGATTAAGTTCATCCAGCTTACGATGGTGGATGCAGAACAGATCATTGCGGTAATCGTGCTCGGGGGTAACGTGATCAAGAACAAGATCATCCGGGTAGAGGAACCTCTCAGTAATGAGAATCTTCTGAAGCTGAATATGCTTCTTAACACAACCCTGAACGGCATGGCGATTGAGGAGATTAATCTTGGGCTCATTGCAAGGCTTAAGGAACAAGCGGGCATCCACAGTGTAGTGGTGGGAAATGTGCTGGATGCAGTGGCGGACGCGATTCAGGTAGATGAAGATATGCAGATCTATACCAGCGGCGCTACGAATATTTTCAAGTATCCGGAACTTTCCGATAAGCAGAGCGCGCAGGAGATCATCAGCGCCTTTGAAGAGAAGCAGCAGCTCACCGAACTGGTAACCCAGACATTGTCACAGGAGGACAATACAGGAATTCAAGTTTACATCGGCGACGAAGCGCCGGTACAGACGATGAAGGACTGCAGTGTTGTTACCGCTACTTATGAATTGGGTGACGGGCTGAAGGGAACGATAGGGATTATCGGACCGAAGAGAATGGATTATGAACATGTATTAAAATCTATGAAGCGTCTGCAGAATGAACTGGATCAGATGTTTCACGGCGGCAAAAAAGTCTAGTGAATAGAAAGAGTAGAAAGGTGGAATAGCTCTTGGAAAATCAACAGGAGAAAAGCCAAGAAGAGATGGTAAAGGAAGCGGTAGAAGAAGCAAAAAAGACAGCGGCTGCGCAGGCAGAGGACGAAATCTTAGAAGGGGAAGAGGCGGAAAAGACATCGGAGTCTGAGGAGACGCAAACGTCAGGAGATTTGGAAGAAGATGCGCCCACAGAAGAGAAGCCTGATGAGAAAGAGGGCGAAACCGCTGAAAAAAAGAGGCTCTTCGGTAAAAAGAATAAAAAAGACAAAAAAGATGAGAAGATTGAAGAACTGACAGACAGACTGACTCGTCAGATGGCGGAGTTCGATAACTTTCGCAAACGTACGGAAAAGGAAAAATCGCAGATGTACGAGATAGGCGCGAAGGATATCATAGAAAAGATCCTTCCGGTGGTAGACAATTTTGAGAGAGGTCTTATGGCTGTGAAGGAGGAAGAAAAGGATGCACCGTTTGTCCAAGGAATGGAGATGATCTATAAGCAGCTTATGACAACGCTGGAGAGCGCAGGGGTGAAGCCGATCGAAGCGAAAGGTCAGGAGTTTAATCCTGATCTGCACAATGCAGTGATGCATGTGGATGATGAGGAGCTTGGCGAGAATGTTGTTGTTGAAGAGCTCCAAAAGGGATATATGTATCGGGACTCTGTCGTCCGGTACAGCATGGTAAAAGTAGCCAATTAACAAATCAACTTAGAACATATCATATTTAGGAGGAACAAAATTATGGGCAAAATAATCGGTATTGACTTAGGTACAACAAATAGCTGTGTAGCTGTTATGGAAGGCGGACAGCCGACAGTGATCGCTAATACAGAGGGAGCGAGAACGACACCGTCTGTAGTGGCATTTACAAAAGCAGGAGAACGTCTGGTAGGCGAGCCTGCAAAGCGTCAGGCAGTAACGAACGCAGAGAGAACCATTTCTTCAATTAAAAGGGAGATGGGCTCGGATTACAGAGTAGCAATCGACGAGAAGAAGTATTCTCCGCAGGAGATTTCCGCTATGATCCTTCAGAAGATGAAAGCCGACGCAGAAGGATATCTCGGAGAGAAGGTGACGGAGGCAGTTATCACAGTCCCGGCTTATTTTAATGACGCGCAGCGTCAGGCGACAAAAGATGCGGGTAAGATTGCAGGTCTTGATGTAAAGCGTATCATTAACGAGCCTACGGCGGCGGCTCTTGCCTACGGTCTTGATAATGAGAAAGAGCAGAAGATCATGGTATACGACCTTGGAGGAGGTACGTTCGACGTATCCATCATCGAGATCGGCGACGGTGTCATCGAGGTTCTTTCAACAGCGGGTAACAACAGACTGGGCGGTGATGATTTTGATCAGAAGGTTGCTGATTATATGATCGCCGAGTTTAAGAAAGAGCAGGGCGTAGATCTGTCAGCAGATAAGATGGCTATGCAGAGAATTAAAGAAGCTGCTGAGAAAGCGAAAAAAGAGCTTTCTTCCGCTACAACGACAAATATTAACCTTCCGTTTATCAGCATGAACGAGAGCGGACCGCTCCACTTTGATATGACTCTTACAAGAGCAAAATTTGACGAGCTGACAAATGATCTGGTACAGAAGACTTCCGAGCCTGTAACGAGAGCGCTCTCAGATGCCGGTATTTCCGCATCCGAACTTGGTCAGGTACTGCTTGTCGGCGGTTCTACACGTATCCCGGCTGTACAGGAGGAGGTAAAGCGTCTGACAGGCAAAGAGCCAAGTAAATCTCTGAACCCGGACGAGTGCGTGGCGCTCGGTGCATCGGTTCAGGGCGGTAAGCTTGCAGGCGATGCGGGCGCCGGCGATATCCTTCTTCTTGATGTAACTCCGCTGTCGCTTTCGATTGAGACAATGGGCGGCGTAGCTACAAGACTGATCGAGAGAAATACGACGATTCCGACAAAGAAGAGCCAGATCTTCTCTACAGCGGCTGATAATCAGACGGCAGTAGATATTAACGTGGTACAGGGCGAGAGACAGTTTGCAAGAGATAACAAATCTCTCGGACAGTTCAGACTGGACGGAATCGCACCGGCTCCGCGCGGAGTGCCGCAGATAGAGGTTACTTTCGATATCGATGCAAATGGTATCGTAAATGTATCTGCAAAAGACCTTGGAACAGGCAAAGAGCAGCATATTACCATTACGGCAGGCTCTAACATGTCGGACGAGGACATCGATAAGGCTGTAAAAGAGGCGGCCGCATTTGAGGCACAGGATAAGAAGCGGAAAGAGGGAATTGATGCCAAGAATGACGCAGACGCGCTTGTATTCCAGACAGAGAAGGCGCTCGGTGAGGTTGCAGATAAATTAGACGCAGCAGATAAGGCTGAAGTTGAGGCGGACTGCAAGGCTCTTAAGGATATCTTAGAGAAGATCAATATGGAAGATATTTCTGACGCACAGGTTGCGGAGATTAAGGCCGGAACAGAAAAGCTTACGGCAAGCGCTCAGAAGGTATTTACAAAGATGTATGAGCAGGCAGGCGCCCAAGCAGGTGCGCAGGGCGCAGGAGCGAATCCGGGAGCAGGTCCGCAGGCAGGTCCGGCGCCGGAAGGTTTCCAGGGAGATGATGTGGTAGATGGAGACTATAAGGAAGTATAAGCCTTAGGTGAAAGGCGCTTTGAATTGAGTATGGAAATGTTCCGGGAAACTTGGATTTTGATAAGTTCAGTATCCCGGAACTTCCTTGCGTTATATTTTCTTATTGTGTACAGACTGATAGATAAGAAAGGGATAGATTATGGCAGAATCAAAAAGAGATTATTATGAAGTGCTCGGCGTAGGAAAGGATGCAGATGATGCGGCATTAAAGAAGGCATACAGGCAGATCGCGAAGAAGTATCATCCGGATATGAATCCGGGAGATGCCGAGGCGGAGAAGAAGTTTAAAGAAGCTTCGGAGGCTTACGCGGTCTTGAGCGATCCGGAAAAACGACGTCAGTATGACCAGTTCGGCCATGCGGCATTTGAAGGCGGAGCAGGCGGAGCGGGAGGCTTTGGAGGCTTTGATTTCAGCGGTGCGGATTTCAGCGATATTTTCGGCGATATTTTCGGCGATCTGTTTGGCGGAGGAGGCAGAAGAGGCGGACGAAGTCAGGGACCTATGAAGGGTATGAACGTAAGAAAGAGTGTTCGGATTACCTTTGAGGAGGCGGTATTTGGGTGTGAGAAAGAGTTGGATGTTGTCTTAAAGGATTCCTGCCCGAAGTGTAATGGCACAGGTGCGAAGCCGGGAACTTCGCCTGAGACTTGCCCGAAATGCGGAGGTAAAGGTCAGGTCGTCTATACGCAGCAGTCGTTCTTCGGGACTGTCCAGAATGTACAGACCTGTCCGCAGTGCGGCGGTACCGGGAAGATTGTGCGTGAAAAGTGTTCAGACTGTCAGGGAACAGGCTATGTGTCCAACAGGAAAAAGATTGCCGTTACGGTTCCGGCGGGCATTGACAACGGACAGAGTATCCGTATCCGCGAGAAGGGGGAGCCGGGTGCGAACGGCGGTCCGAGAGGAGATCTGCTTGTGGAGGTCAGCGTATCAAGACATCCGATCTTCCAGAGACAGGATATGCACATATTTTCTACGGTCCCGATTTCCTTTGCGCAGGCAGCGCTGGGCGCAGATGTGAAGATCAAGACGGTAGACGGGGAAGTTCTTTATACAGTAAAACCGGGAACGAAGACCGATACTAAGGTGCGCCTGAAAGGAAAGGGAGTGCCGTCGGTAAGGAATTCACAGGTGCGGGGCGATCACTATGTGACACTGGTAATTCAGACGCCGGAGCGTCTAAGCGCCGAGGCCAAGGAAGCCCTCAGAAGGTTTGACGAGCTTTCAGGAAATACGCTGAATGCAGCCGGAACAGGCAGCGCGGGCAATTCGGGGAGCGGTAAAAAGAGAAAGGGATTTATGAATAAAATGAAAGAGGCCTTTGATGAGTAATCATCAGAGGCTTTTAGGTGATTAACAGATATATTTATGCAGGATGGCAGATGCGGATGGAAGAAAAGATAAGATAATAATAGCAGGAGGAAAAGATATGCAGGGATTTACGCAGTATATGCCTACAAAGATAGTATTTGGCAAGGCAGCGGAAAAAGAAACAGGGAAACTGATAAAAGAGTTCGGCGCATCTAGGGTACTGCTTGTATACGGCGGTGAAAGCGCTGTAAAGAGCGGACTTCTTGACAGGATAAAGGAGGAACTCAGACAGGAAAATATCGTGTATGAGGAGCTTTCGGGCGTACAGCCCAATCCGCGCCTTGCTCTTGCAAGGGAAGGCGTTAAAAAGGCGGTTGATATGGGTGCGCAGCTTATGCTTGCTGTGGGCGGCGGCAGTGTGATTGATACGGCAAAGGCCGTTGCTGTCGGCGCAGCGAATCCGGATATCGACATCTGGGATGTATGGATGGGAAAAGCCAGTGTGTGCACGGCAAAGCCGGTAGGCGCGGTGCTGACCATATCCGCGGCGGGAAGTGAGATGAGTGATTCGGCGGTTATCACGAACCAGGAGACAGGGAAAAAGGCTGGATTTAATTCGGATATGGTGCGTCCGAAATTCGCGGTGCTGAATCCTGAGCTTACCTTTACGCTGCCGAAATATCAGCTTGCATGCGGAATTGTCGATATATTGATGCATACATTGGAGAGGTATTTTACGCCCGTTTCAGGAAATCAGCTTACGGATGAGATTGCAGAAGGCTTGATGCGTACATTGATTGAAAATGGAAAGACTGCATATGAAGATCAGGAAAATTATGAAGCCATGAGCGAAATCATGTGGTGCGGAAGCCTGTCGCACAATAATCTGACGGGGCTTGGCCGTCCGAAGGATTTTGCGTGCCATAAGCTGGGACATGAGATCGGCGGCATGTTTGATGAGGCGCACGGCGCAACCCTGTCTGCGGTATGGGGAAGCTGGGCGAGATATGTGTATAAGCTTGACGCGGCAAGATTTGCCCGTTACGGCAGAAAAGTATGGAAAATTGAGGATAAAGGAGAGGAGGAAACTGCGGTCTTGGCAATCGAGGCAACCGAGGAGTTTTTCCGTTTCTTACATATGCCAACCTGTATCGGTGAGATGAACATCGGCGTGCAGTCGGAGGAAGTCTTAAAAAAGATGGCGGACAGCGCTACGAAAGGGGATACGGTAAAACTGGGCTGCTTTAAGAAGCTTTCTGCGCAGGATATGTATGAGATTTATAAAGCGGCAAACCACAGATAATCTTAATATAAACTGGGGGAATTTTTACAGGAGCATATTTGCTCTTGTTCTTCCGATGGCGCTTCAGAATGTGATCAATGTAGGCGTCACGGCAACGGATGTATTTATGCTCGGAAGGGTAGGGGAAAAGGTATTGTCCGGCGCTTCCCTTGCGGGGCAGATACAGTTTATCATGATGCTCATCTTCTTTGGCATCACGGCGGGGGCTACGGTTCTTACCGCGCAGTACTGGGGGAAGCATGATACGAAGACGATTGAGAAGGTACTTGGTATGGGGCTTACGTCCGGTCTTCTTGTAGCGGCGTTTTTTACGGCGCTGGCGCTTGTGATCCCGGCGCCTCTTATGAGGATTTTTACTTCTGATCCGGAGGTGATCGCGGAAGGAGAAAAATATCTGCGTATCGTAGGCGTCTCCTATCTGTTTGTGGCTGTGACGCAGGTATACTTAAATATTATGCGCAGCATCGAGCGGGTAGTGATTGCAACAGTTGTGTATTTTATTTCATTGCTTGTAAATATCTGCATCAATGCAGTCTTGATCTTTGGATTGTTCGGCGCGCCTAGGCTGGAGGTTCAGGGTGCGGCGATCGGAACACTGTGCGCAAGGATTACAGAGACGCTGATTGTCCTCTTTTATGCATATTTTAAAAACAAGACCGTAAAGATACGGGTTCGGAATATGTTTCAGATTGATCGGCTGCTGTTGATGGATTATATCCGTTATGCTATGCCGGTAGTGCTGAATGAATTTATGTGGGGGCTTGGGACTTCGTGCAATACGGCGATTATCGGACATCTCGGCAGCGAGGCGGTTGCGGCGAATTCTGTGGCGCAGGTGGCAAGGCAGCTTGCGCAGGTGGTGGTGTTCGGGATCTCAAGCGCAACGGCGATCTGGCTCGGCAAGACTTTGGGCGAGAAAAAGAAAGAACATGCGAAAGCTTATGCAAAACAGTTTGTGATCATATCCTTAGTGCTTGGGGCTGCCGGGGGGCTGCTTATCTTAGCTTCCGGACCGATTGTGGGTAGTGTTCTGACGCTTTCGGATACATCAAGAAGGTATCTTGGATTTATGTTTTTTGTGATGTCCTATTTTGTAGTGGGGCAGGCGATCAACACAACGATGGTGTGCGGGGTGTTCCGCTCCGGAGGAGATACGAAGTTCGGCCTTGTCATGGACGTTTCCACAATGTGGGGCTGTTCAATACTTCTGGGCGCTGTTGCGGCATTTTACTTCCATGCGAGCGTTCCCGTGGTATATGCGATATTAATGAGTGATGAGATTATAAAAGTGCCGATTTGCATCCTCAGATACCGGAAGTATAAGTGGCTGAAAGATGTTACGCGAGACGACATCGGATCGTGTGAAATGGGTATTGATAATAGTGATACAGGCTAGTACAATGTAAGTAATATCGGGATTGTCAGACCATGAAGTGATGAGCAGTCTGTAGATATTATAATCTGTAAAAATATTTTTTGAATGTAAAGGAGAAGTTATTATGAAAGTAGTAGCAACAGAGAAAGCGCCGAAGGCATTGGGACCGTATTCTCAAGGGTATGTTCATAACGGGATTTTCTATTCGGCAGGACAGATTCCGATCAATCCTGCTTTAGATGCAGTTGAGGCAGATACGATCGAGGGACAGACGGAGCAGGTCTGCAAGAATATCGGCGAGGTTCTTGCGGCAGCAGGGAGTTCCTATGACAAGGTTTTGAAAACCACTTGTTTCCTCGCTGATATGGGGGATTTTGCGGCATTTAATGAAGTGTATGCAAAGTATTTTACTTCCAAGCCGGCAAGAAGCTGTGTGGCTGTGAAGACATTGCCAAAGAATGTGCTCTGTGAGGTTGAGGTGATCGCTGTCGTTGAGTAGTCGGCGGCATATAGAGTCTTTGTGGACAGAAGGGGCAGTTTTGCCCGTGAGATTTTAAAATGTGAGGTGGATATTATGGCTGAAGAACAACAGCAAAACGGATGTTCTCCGTCTGATTGCGCGGGGTGTGCACATGCGGATTCCTGCAACAGTAAGCCGGTGGATTTCAGGAAACCAGCGAATGAATTTTCAGATATTAAAAAGGTGATCGGTGTTGTCAGCGGTAAAGGCGGCGTTGGAAAATCTATGGTAACAGCGTCTCTGGCAAGGATGATGCGTAAGAAGGGCTGTAAAGTAGGTATTCTGGATGCAGATATTACAGGACCTTCCATTCCGAAGATGTATGGAATTCATGATAAGGCGCTGGGGGATGAAAGTGGTATTTTCCCAAGGGAAGCGGCGGATGGGACAAAGATCATGTCCATCAATCTTCTTTTGGAAAACGAGTCAGATCCGGTGATCTGGAGGGGGCCGGTAATTGCCAATGTGGTAACACAGTTCTGGACAGACGTCAGATGGGGAGAACTGGATTATCTTTTCGTAGATATGCCGCCCGGAACAGGGGATGTTCCGCTGACAGTGTTCCAGTCGCTGCCGGTGGACGGTGTGGTCATCGTCTCTTCGCCGCAGGATCTGGTAAAAATGATCGTAAAGAAGGCTTATGGCATGGCACGGCAGATGAGTATTCCGGTACTTGGAATCGTAGAAAATTACAGTTATCTCGTGTGCCCTGACTGCGGGAAGAAGATCTCCGTATTCGGAAAGAGTCATGTAGAGGAGGTTGCAGCAGAGCTTGCTGTTCCGGTGCTTGGCAGGATGCCGATCGATGCGTCGCTTGCAGAGGCGGTGGAGAATGAAAGATTTTCAGAGGTAGAGAATGAGTACCTGGCCGCTGCAGCAGAGAGATTATAATTAATTATATAAGAGCTGATAAAAGAGAATGAAGATTCGGAAGGATTCCAGAAATTCATTCTCTTTTTAATTTGTTGATTTAGAGTTTGGCCGCGCAAAAATACCTTTACGAAATACCGCAGCGTTGCTATAATAAATAATAAGGCATTGATTGGAAAAGCGAGGAATTTTCGTTAAGGGCCTTGTGGGATCGGAAGGGTAATGCGGACATCATTAACAGCGGAAAAGGTATGAGAACATGAGTACATATTGGAGAAAGAGAAAGTATTATACTGGTACAGATTATTATTCCAGTGTAAGCAGCCAAGAATACGGTGATGATAACGGTATAGGGCAAAACGCCGGCTACACAGAAGAATATCAGCAGCC
>ERZ778514.489-NODE-489-length-36389-cov-4.746271_pt1 | contig 36389 bp, 30 predicted proteins | sample MGYA00510344_ERZ778514 | MGnify/ENA primary metagenome ERZ778514 (study PRJEB29527, sample SAMN07138968) | mouse gut metagenome | material: feces | host: mouse | place: China:Nanjing | collected 2016-01-25 ...
GTCTTGTATTGTCTTACCTTGGAATACTCCTCCCCGAAGTTGTCTGATATGAACTGTTTGGCGGTATCTATCGCCAGCCCGGAGAGATTGGTCGAGTCGGTACGCATATATGTTATGAATCCCTGCTCGTAGAGCTTCTGAGCTATGCTCATCGTCTGGCTTACAGAGAAATGCAGCTTGCGGGCAGCCTCCTGCTGGAGAGAGGATGTGGTGAAAGGTGCCGCCGGAGAGCGGGTGCCGTCCTTTTTCTCTATGCTGCTGATGCTGAATGGCGCGTCTATGCACTTTTCCATGAAAGCTTTGGCTGAATCTATGTCAGGGAATTTTCTGTCGAGCGTAGCTTTCACCGTAACCCCTTCTGCCGTGCCTTCCGGATGGAACACGGCGTCGGTCTTGTAGTATTGTTCTTTTTGGAAATGCAGAATCTCCCTTTCGCGGTCCACTACAAGCCTGAGAGCCACTGACTGGACGCGTCCGGCGGACAGCTTTGGCTGTATTTTTTTCCATAGAACGGGAGAAAGTTCGAATCCGACAAGACGGTCAAGCACTCTGCGCGCCTGCTGGGCGTCCACGAGATTCATATCTATATCTCTCGGATTTTTTATCGCGTTCAATATGGCGTTTTTGGTAATCTCGTGGAAAACAATCCTTTTTGTCTTCTCTTTTTTCAGTCCGAGAGTCTCGTAAAGATGCCAGGATATGGCTTCCCCTTCGCGGTCCTCATCGGATGCGAGCCATACCATAGATGCTTCTTTTGCAGCTTTCTTCAGTTCAGAAACGACACGCTTCTTATCGTCCGGTATCACGTATTCCGGCTTGAAGCCGTCTTTGACATCAATGCTCAATGAATTGTCGTGAAGATCGCGGATGTGTCCGAAACTCGATTTGACGATAAAATCCTTCCCTAAAAATTTCTGAATAGTACCCGCTTTGGCCGGGGACTCGACGATTACAAGATTTCCCTCCATATCAATTTTTTGAATCAAAGTGCAAAGTAAAAAACAAACAAGGCAATTTTCCAAATTTTGTTGTTATTTTTGCGGTTTTGTAGTCAAAAAGTTACAGCGCAGACTGCTTGGGTCTGATTTAATTTATTGTTGAAAAATGAATGCCGACACTAAAAAGAAGATAATTAAATGGTTCTGGGTAATCCTGTCCGTTCCGGCAGCTTTTATGTTCCTGATGCTCTTGCTTGTATGGGCTTTTGCGGACATACCTTCATTTGAAGATCTGGAGAATCCGGACAGCAAGCTTGCCACCCAGATAATTGCTGAAAATGGAGAGATTCTGAATACGTTTCATATAGAGAACCGTTCATACGTAAGCTATGACGAACTTTCACCGAATCTTGTGAATGCGGCTGTCGCTACCGAGGACCTCAGGTTCTACAGCCATTCAGGGATTGATTTCGTCAGCCTTGGACGTGTGTTCTTCAAGACTCTTCTTCTTGGAGACAGCGGGCAGGGAGGAGGAAGTACCATTACCCAGCAGCTTGCGAAGACATTGTATCCGAGGAATGATGTAAGCAGCAGCATACCTGGTGTGTACCATATCAAGATGGTCTGGATAAAGCTCAAGGAGTGGATTACGGCCGTCAAGCTTGAGAGGAACTACACCAAGGACGAGATAATGGATATGTATATGAACGCCATTTTCTTCGGCAGCAATGCATACGGTGTAAAGTCGGCTTCACAGACATTTTTCGGCAAGAATCCTGCGGACCTTACGGTTGAGGAGAGCGCGATGCTTGTCGGTATGGTCAACAAGCCTACACGCTACAATCCTGTGCTGAATCCTGACAAGGCACTCGGGCGCAGGAACTTTGTCATCGGACAGATGGAGAAGGCGGGTTTTCTGTCTGAGGCGGAGAGGGATTCGATATGCCAGGTTCCGATAACGCTTTCCTATCAGCTTCTTGACCACAATGCCGGTATCGGCTCCTATTTCAGGGATATGCTCAGACGTACTATGAATGCGAAAGAACCTAAACGCTCTTCGTATTCCCAGTATGAGGATTATGTCGTGGATTCCCTCCAGTGGGCTGACAACCAGCTCTACGGATGGCTCAACAAGAACAGGAAGACTGACGGTTCGTCCTACAATCTTGACAAGGACGGGCTTAGAATATATACTACGGTCAACTACAAGATGCAGAAATATGCAGAGGAGGCTGTCGCCGAGCATCTTGGCAAGGACCTTCAGAACTCTTTCTGGAGGGATATAAGATGGAAGACCAACAAGCCGTTTTCAAACAGCGTGGACAAGGCTGTCGTAGACCAGCTTATGAAGCAGGCGCGCAGATGGAGTGAAAGGTACAGGGTCATGAAAGCGCGCGGAGCATCCGAATCCGAGATTTCAAAGAGTTTCAATGAAAAGACCCAGATGCGTGTGTTTTCGTGGAACAGGCAGGGATATATCGATACTCTGATGACCCCGAATGACTCGATCAAATATTACAAGTCACATCTCAGGGCTGCGTTTATGGCGATAGAGCCTACCACAGGACACGTAAAGGCATACGTCGGGGGACCAAATTACCGTTATTTCAAATATGACAATGTCCGTCAGGGAAAACGCCAGGTAGGTTCTACCATCAAACCTTTCCTTTATACCCTTGCCATGCAGGAGGGAATGTCCCCTTGTGACAAGGTCGTCAATGTCCCGCAGACCTTTATTGTAGGGAATGATACATGGACCCCTAAAAGTACTGACCGTGATGAGTGGATCGGACAGACTGTTACATTGAAATGGGGACTTACCAAAAGTTCCAACAATATCTCCGCATATCTTATGAAACAGTTCGGTCCCCACGCGATGGCTGATATGATGAGGAAGATGGGTATCGGAAGCCATATCGAGGAAGTGCCGTCGCTCTGTGTCGGACCGGCCGACCTGTCTCTTTATGAAATGGTTTCCGCATACAATACGTTCCCTTCAGGAGGTGTCTACGTGGATCCGATCTTCGTGACGCGTATCGAGGACAATATGGGAAATGTCCTTGGGGAATTCAACAATCGCAAGAGGGAGGCCATAAGTGAATATACCGCATATCTGATGGCGAATCTGATGGAAGGTGTCGTCAACAGCGGTACCGCGGTACGTCTGCGCGCAAAATACGGTCTGAAGGGTGAGATTGCAGGAAAGACAGGTACGACCAATGACCAGGCTGACGGATGGTTTATCGGATATACCCCGTCCTTGACTGCAGGAGCCTGGGTCGGTGCGGAGGACAGGCAGGTGCACTTTGAGTCCCTTGCTCTCGGAGGCGGTTCGAATATGGCATTGCCTATATGGGGACTGTTTATGCAGAAGGTCGTCAGGGATGGAACTCTTGGCATATCGGAGGCGGACAGGTTCATTGCTCCTGCCGGAATGCATCTGAATCTTGATTGTGACGGAAGTGACAATGATGCTTCCGATGCCGGGGCTGATACAGAAAACTACTTTTTTGAATAAATGTTTATAGGATTATGGGCAAATACAGTAAGATAGCAGTTATTTATGGTTGTGATTCTTCCGAATGGGAGATTTCCTGCCGTAGCGGAGAATTTGTCGCATCACGCATCGACGGGGCAAAATATGACATCTATGAGATTTTTGCGCGATTCGGAGACTGGTCCCTGGTGTCGTACAGAAAGAAAAATTCCGTCAGGAACATAATACCTGAGAATGAACGTCCGCAGATAGACAAAACTGATTTTTCTGTTGTTGTCGGGGGCGAAAAGGTAAAATTTGACTTTGCGTATATCGTGCAGCACGGGACTCCGGGTGAAAACGGACTTATGCAGGGGTATCTTGAAATGCTCAATGTGCCTTTCAGCAGTTGTAACTCTTTTGTTTCGGCTGTGACGTTTGATAAGTTCACCTGTAAAAGTTATTTGAAAGATACAGATTTCATCAAATGCGCAGAAGATTTTTTTATACGGAAAGGTGATGATATAGAGGGACTTGCGCGAAAAGTAACATCTAAGCTCGGACTCCCTCTGTTTGTCAAGCCGACTGACGGAGGATCAAGTTTCGGAGTTACAAAAGTCAAGTGCGTTGAAGATTTCGACAAGGCTGTAGAGTTTGCTTTTTCAGAAGGCAAGACGGTCATCGCGGAGAAGGCAATCAATGGAAGAGAATTGACCGATGCTGTGTACTTTGACGGGAACAATTATGTTGCTCTTCCTGTGATAGAGGTGATTACGGATAATGAATTCTTTGACTATGATGCCAAGTACAACGGGCAGAGCAAGGAAGTCTGTCCTGCTGAAATTCCTTCTGCCCTTTCGGATCTGATTCAGGAGACTTCAAAGAAAATCTATGCCAAGCTTGGCTGCTCTGGATGTGTGAGAGTTGATTATATTCTTGCTGAAGATGGGCTTTATTTCCTGGAGGTAAATACTATACCGGGAATGACAAGCGCTTCTCTCGTCCCTCAGATGGTACGTGCCGCAGGGCTTGATATGACGGATTTCCTGTCGACAATCATAGAGCAGGCATAATATGCTTCTCAGGGACTTCATTGCATCCGCACGCCGTGACCTGTCCGGTCTTTATCCGGAGGATGAGGCATGCTCCATTGTGTCCGTGCTTTGTTGTGAACTGCTTGGTGTAAAGGACTATACCCATATAATAGAACCTGGCTATATCATTCCTGATGACAAGTTTGGCAGGCTGTCGGCCTCTTTGGAGCGGCTGAAGGATTCTGAACCTCTGCAATATGTCCTGGGATATGCTGACTTTTACGGCTTCCGTTTCCGTGTTACGCCGGATGTGTTGATCCCGAGGCCTGAAACGGAATTGTTGTGCGATGAGGCGATATCCTGGATGTCTGGTATTGACAGGCCTTCTGTGCTTGACCTGTGTACAGGATCAGGCTGTATCGCCTGGACTTTGGCCTTGTCTGTGAAAGGTTCTGAAGTGGTTGCAGTGGACATATCCGATGCGGCTCTTTCTGTCGCCTCCGGTCAGGATTTTCCTGATTGCGGTGATGTGGTCAAACCTGAATTTGTCAGATATGATGTGCTTGAAGGTGCAGACGGCTTCATTTCTCCTCTGACTGGAAACGGGGAATTTGATGTCATAGTGAGCAATCCTCCTTATGTGCGGATTTCCGAAAAGGAGCTTATGCATCACAATGTCCTTGATTATGAGCCTGGACTGGCCCTGTTTGTCCCGGATGAGGATCCTCTGGTCTTTTATCGGGCGGTATGTGATTTCGCTCTGAAACGGCTGAGGAACGGCGGATTCGGCATAGTTGAGATAAATGAGGCCTTTGGTGATGCTACAGCGGAGATTTTTTCTTCAGCTGGATTTTCTTCAGTGGAGATTTTGAAGGATTTTGGCGCGAAAAACCGGCTTGTCCGTTTCAGAAAATAGCGTCTGAGGACATTCAAATATGGATTTCTATTATTATCCGTGTTCTTTTTCTGAACACGGATAATTGTTTTTTCCTTTGTCTGTGTCAATTAATATCAATCATTAAAGTGTAGAGAGATGAGAGGAAAATGTTTTTTATTTGTCTGTATGCCTTTGGCTTTTGTTGCCGGATGTGAAGAACTGGATGATGATCCCGACAAATACCTGACCGGAGAGCAGAATTATGTGGTTCCTTTGGATGAAGTGGCGGTATTGCTGTCTGAAATCCGTATGGGAAAGGAGCATCTGAAAGAAGTATATGATGCCGTCACGTCTTCATCCTGGAACGGCTATGATGAAGAATATATGATGAAGGATCTGTTTGTTACACCTGGTGCAGGAGTTGGTGACGACCGTCTTCCTGAGGCGTCAGTGCTGCGCAAACGTCAAATGATGGGCCGTGATTCAGATTGCGGATCCGCGACCAAAGCGGCGGATGACTATGATGTCCCGCTGAAAGATCTTATCGCGGAAAGATTGAAGCAGAAGGCTCTTACCCGTTCGGGCGAGCCAGGAAATCCACTGACTCCGGATGAATATGTCAAGGCGTTACAGACGTCTGATATTCAGATATATTGGGCTTATTCTGAAAATTGGGACGGCGAGGATTATCCTATAATAACCTTCGATCCTGATGACGGCTCTTCCGCCAATGTCGGATACCGGCTCGTGGTGGATGATGACGGTTCGGAGCATATCGAGGAAGTCATTGTCGATGAGGAACTTGCTTCGGAAAAAACTGTATGGGTCATAAACAGGAATGATGACAGCAGATATACTTCGCTCGAGATGCTGCGTATGCAGGAACCGGAGTGGGGACAGCCTGGAGGAGAGATTATAATCAAGCCCAAAGGGGCCGGGACAAAAAGCAATGACAAGCCTTTGCGGACACTTATCCTTCGGGATTTCACGATGAACAGGAATTATGACTCATGGTTTGCCGGAGCATCGGAATTTTTTGTGAAGATCGGTTCTCTGGAGGAGTTTACTGCAAGCACTGAAGCGGAGTTGAGGCTGTATAATCCGTCAGTTACCGATTTTATGATAGTTGTCAAACGCAAGAATGTGGGAGTGCCGCAGCCGTTCAATGCTGTGCTTGTGTCTGATTGGACTGACCAGCTCACGCACTGCGCATTTATGATTACGGAAGATGACGGCGGCACAAGGACATCGTGGAAATGCTCGGCCATCGTAAAGATAAATTCCAAAAGCTATGGATTTGAGATGACAATGCCTCTTAATACGAAAGATGATATCGTCTGGAGAGGGCAGCTCGCAAGAAAATATATCGAGACCAACAATGGTGTGCCTGCGCATTATGGTGATGTGGACCTTACGTTTGAGATCCTGGAGCACTAAAGATCCTGTCCGGTTACGGACATTTCGCAATTGCCGCAGTCAAAGTCCAGGGTCAGGCGTCTTCCGTTGTTGACAAGATAGAGCGGTCCGGATTTCTTGCCGTGGAACTTCGGACAGATGCCCAGTTCATATCTTATGCAATATTTTGTCCTCATAAGTTCAGCTCCGGAGCGGTGGGTAAGTTCGTAGGCACGTTCTTTTATCTGCGCTCCGTATGCCCTGTACAGACTTTCGGACATAGTGTTCGCTATATTTGCTTTGTAGTCTATTGTCTTGCCTTTTAGGGCGTTTACTTGATCTTCCGGAATGATTTCACGGATGTCGGGACTGTTGTATAAAGCACGGGCATTGCAGGGTTGCGTGTCAAGATTGTCCGCAATCATACGCCGTATGCTGTTGATGGCTGAAGCCGGCATGACCGGAAGGCATTCCGGATTGCTGATGTCCTTGAGATGGAAATCATAATGTCCTGAAGTCTTGCCGAGCTGGGCCGTCAGCAGAGATCGCATCCTTTCCCGGTTGTCCGCAATCTCATTTCCTGCAGGAATATCCAATGAGACTTCTCTGCCGTCTTCGCTTTTTGCGCATACGGTGAGCCTGATGGCCCCGTCTGCCAGTCTCTGTGTAGACAGGCAGATTTCCACGCCAATCAGCCTGCGGCAGGGTCTTGTCTCGATTTCCTTTTCGAATGCTATGTTGAGATTTCTGTAAATTCTCGCTCCTTCGTATAGTGAAGGTGTCCTTTTGCATTTGATTGTCAGTCCGTTGCATACGTCAGCCCTTACTCCTGTGATTTCAGAGTCCTTTGAAACGAAAGACAGTCCGTCTCCATTGTTGAGTCTGATGCCATCTTTTACGGGACGTATGGTAAAACAGCTTTTGTCGCGGCTGAGACCAAAGACGGTGCCGAGCTCTTCTCCCATGGATTTTGCCGCATCCATAGAAGTCCATTTCCCGCGTTTCCCGTCTATGAAGAGTTCTGTATATCCTCTGTTGAATGTTTTGTCCGTGTCTGGTGTGAAACCTCCTGATACTTTTCCGAAGGAAGCTCTTCTGAGGTTTCCTCCGGAATTTGCTATTATCTCATCCAAAGCCAGCGAATAGTCCCTGACGACATTCTTTACATACGAGGCGTTTTTGAGCCTTCCTTCTATCTTGAACGAGGAAACACCTGCTTCCGTCAGATCGGACAGACGTGCCTTCAGGTTGTAATCTTTGAGTGAGAGCAGGGCTTTGTTGCGGACGATGATTTTGCCGTTGTCGTCAACAAGGTCATAGCGTGCTCTGCAGGCTTGTATGCAGGCACCCCTGTTCGCGCTTCTTTCGGATATTTTTTCAGAGAGATAGCATTGTCCGCTGTAGCAGACGCATAATGCCCCGTGGACAAAGAACTCTATTTCGCAGTCTACAGATGCCGAGATTGCACGGATCTGCTCAAGTGAAAGCTCTCTCTCCAGTATAAGACGGCTGAATCCGAGGCTTTCAAGGAACCTTGCCTTTTCAGGTGTCCTGATTGCGCATTGGGTTGATGCGTGAAGCGGAATCTTCAGCGGTCTGCTGCCGTCATATAGTCCTGCAAGCTTTATTACAGAAGGATCCTGCACTATGATGGCATCCGCACCCGCTTCCTGTACTGCATACATCAGCTGCTGTGCCTCTTCCAGCTCATTTTCATACAGTATCGTGTTGAGTGTGACGAAAATTCTTGCTCCGAACCGGTGGGCATACGAGCACAGGCCGGCAATATCCTCTATGCTGTTTCCGGCAGCCTGTCTCGCACCGAATTTCGGGGCGGCTATATACACGGCATCGGCACCGCAGTCTATTGCTGCAATGCCGATGTCTGCATTTCTTGCAGGAGCAAGAAGTTCGAGTTCTCTCATTTCTATAGAGCCTGGAGCTGCTGTTTTGCAGTCTCTCCGAATTTAGGGTCTGCTACGATCTTCTGATAGTAGGTCTTTGCTTTCTCCTTGTCTCCCAATATCTGTGAAAGAGCCGCGATTGTATAGCACATCTGGTTGGCATCCTTTGCATTAGGTGAAAGTTCAAGGTATTTCTCGAGATAGTTTACTGCATCTGCATTCTTCTTGAGTGAAGAAGCTGCGGTTCCGGCAACTTTCATTGCTGTAGCATTCTCGAGATATCCGTTTGATTTGAGGGCGTCATCAATCGCTCCCTGATAGTTCTTCGCTTTGAGCTGTGCAGCGGATCTTTTTACGAAAAGGTTTGAAAGCTGTTTGTTGGCGTCTTTCTCCTGTCCGAGTTCTGCAGCTTTGGTGAAAGCCTCCACGGCTTCGTCAAAGTTTGTCGCGCTCAATGCCTGTCCAAGCATAAGCTGAGCCCTTCCGTTTTCAGGGTTCAGGGCAAGGACTTCTCTGTAGGCTTCCGCTGCGCCAGCGAAATTCTTTTCCCTGAGAAGACCGTTTGCTTTCTGCATAAGGAGCTGGGGGATCAGTTCAGCTGCGTCATTCTCAACGTCTGCATTGCCGTATGCCTTTGCTGTCTCTATCGCTTTTTTGAGCTGAGGGATAGCCTTGTCATAATCTTTTGCCTGTGCATAATCCTTACCTATGGCAAGCTCAATCTTGGGGATGATGTCTTTGCAGCCGCTGACAAGGTCCGCGCCTTCCTCTCCGCAGGCTTCAGCCATCGAAAGTGCCTGCTGGAATGCCGCGAGGGCACCTGCGTTGTCTCCCATTTGCAATGCCATAGCTCCATTGTTGTATGTCTCGGTCGCCTGAGCCATATCCTGAGCCGATACAGTGACAGCGAATAATGCCGCCATTGCTATAAGAATGATTTTTTTCATAATAAAATTATATTTTCGTTTAACATACTCCTCTGTAAACACGCATAAGTGCAAAAATAGGAAAAATTTATTTTAATTTTGCATTTCAGATATAGAAATGAAGATGAAGAGACGAAATATATTGATTTTTGCCGCCGTTGCAGTATTGCTGGTCCCGTTCTTTGCTTATGGTCAGGATTTGAACGTTTTGCCGTCTGACCCTGGTATCACAAAAGGGACACTGCCCAACGGTGTGACGTATTTTCTTGCAGCAAACGGGACGGAGAAAGGACTTGTGGAGTTCGCCCTTGTGCAGAAGACGGGAAAGAATACAGAAGACAGTTTGGGAAGGGCGGTATCGATTGCCAGGAATGCCGCAGTCGAACTTCCGAGGTTCAAAGGCCGGAACTCAAGGGAGTTCCTTGCCGGAAACGGCTTTTTTGCATCCAAGAATGCTCCTGTAACACGTGCCGGGATGATAAGCGTAAAGGATGATGCAACCGTGTACCGTTTCGGTGCGGTGCCTGCTTCCCGCGGAGAGACTGCGGTGGATTCGACCTTGCTTATGATATTTGACATTATAGAAGGAGCTTCCCGTAAAGATGACAGCTATTATCAGAGCTATTATCCTACGTCGGCGAATGCAATCATAATATCGGGTGATATCAACAGGGACGCTATGGTCAAGAAGCTGAATCTGCTGTCTATGCTTGTTCCTGAGCGTCCGGTGTCCGATGATGCCGTGCGTCCTGGATATAAATGGCATCCGAATGATACTGCGGTCTGTAATGTCGTTGAAGACAGTACGGCCAGATTCTGCTCTATCTCTGTGAGATACTCTTCTCCGAGAACGCCTGAGCAATATATGAATTCGGTTCTTCCGACTGTCGCGGAAAGGCTTGGAGACATTCTTGGCACGGTTGTCAGGAAACGGCTTTATTCTGAAATGAAACGCAATAATGTCCCTGTAGCGAGGATAGGGTACAGATATATCAAGAGCACCGAGCAGAGCGGTGACGAGAAATATGAAATAAGCGTATTTACGGACAGGCACAACATACATAAGGCTGTACAGGTGATGTCTTCCGCCCTTTCGGAGCTTGACAGTAAAGGTACTCTTCCGAAAGAGTTTATGGACGCCAGAAACAGCTATCTTATAAAACTTTACGAGCAGTCATCCCTGAAAATGGTGTCAAATGACGAATATATACGCAAATGTATGTCCTCTTTTCTGTACGGTTCTGACCTGGCGACAGATACGGACAAATTCCATTTCTTTGTAAGGGGAAAGGTCGCCGATACTACGCACGCGAGGATGTTCAACAAATATGCTTCCGAGCTTATAGACAGTACCGTGAATCTTACGATAAATGTAAGGGGGGATTCGGTCGGGATGTCGTGTGACCGTATAATAGCTGTGTTTGATTCCTGCTGGAGAGTGAAAAGCAGAGAAAAGGACTTCACGTCGTATGCTGTCAACCAGAGAGATTCTATGGGGATGAAGACGGCCGCAGCGAAGATAAAGGTCAAGTCGACAAGGAAGGAGGCCGTGTCAGGAGGTACTTTATGGACTTTTGAAAACGGAATGAAAGTCGTCTACAGGAGGATGAATACCAACGGGCTGTTTTATTACAGTCTTATGATAAGGGGCGGCTTCTCCTCGATGGAGAATATCAAAAAAGGTGAAGGAGCCTTTCTTGCTGATATGCTTGAGACATACGATATCGGAGGGCTCAAGTCGGAGGACTTCCACTATCTGATGCTTTCCAACGGTGTGACTATGTCAAGCCGGGTCGGAATATCGGATATGAGGCTGTACGGAATGGCTCCCCGTCCAAGTCTTACCTTGCTGATGAAGGCATTGCAGGCTGTCGCCAATGAAAGGAGCCTGGCCTCCCAGGATTTTGAATATTACCGCCAGTGTGAGCTGATTGACCTTGAAGCGAGAAAAGGTACTCTTCCGGACAGGATTGCGATTGTGGACGATATGATGTGCCCGTCTTATAATTATTCTTCGGTAAAAAGTTCCTGGGGCCTTTATGCGGATCTTCCGGAACGGGCTATGAAGTTTTTCGATGACCAGTTTTCACGTGTAAATGATGGCGTTTTCGTGATAGTGGGCGATATGGAAGAGACGGCTATGCGCAAATTCCTTCAGGCTCATCTCGGCGGATTCAGGACTATGGAATACAGTGCAGCAAAGATAAAGCTGCCTTATCAGCCTATCTCAGGATGGATTACCCATACTGCGGAGGGAGGAAAACCGAGCGTTGACATAGCGATGTCGGCCAGGATGCAGTTCAGCTCTGACAGCTATATGGCTTCCAAGGTTGCGGAGATAGCAATTCAGGATGCCCTTAACCGGGCGCTGTGCGGCAAAGGTGTTTCTTTGCGCGTCGCTTCCGAACTTCTTGCATATCCGCAGGAAAGGCTGAACGTGCTCATTTCTGCCGAGAATGTTGACCTTATGCGTATGCCTTCTGATGAGGCCCGTGAGGATATGCTGCACATACTGGCCGTCATAAGGATGACTCTACAGGACCTGGCTGCAAATCCTGTATCTTCAGGAATGATAGATTCCTACAAGGCTATGGTGGAAAATTCCATAGCATCTTCTCTGAATGACCCTTCATATTGGCTGTCGGTGGTTACTGCGAGGTTTACTGACGGCAAGGACCTGAATACCAAATATGCGGACAAGATAAGGGCTGTCACTCCTGAAAATGTCCGTGACATAATAAAATCCCTCAACGAGGGCAGTAAAGTGGAATATATTGTCCGCTGAACCTTATTGATTGAAAATTAGTTGAACAGAATATTATGGATTATCCTTCAATAATACAGATCGATGACTGTCTCGTGTCATCCGAGATTCTTACTGAATATTTTGCCTGTGATTATGAAAAATGCAAAGGCTGCTGCTGCGTGATAGGAGACAGTGGTGCTCCTCTTGAGGAATCCGAACCGGAGGCGATTGAAAAGAACTATCATATCTTTTCTCCTCTGATGCGTGATGAAGGCAGGGCTGCCGTGGCTGACAAAGGTTTTTTCGAAATAGATGTTGACGGTGATATGGTGACGCCTCTTGTGCCGGAGAGTGAAGAATGCGCATATACCTGCTTTGACGGCAAAGGCAACTGTTTCTGCTCTATGGAAAGATGCTGGTCAAAAGGTGAGGGTGATTTCCGTAAACCTATATCCTGCTGGCTCTATCCTATAAGAATCTCTGTCTTGAGCAACGGAATGAGGGCGTTGAATCTGCACCGTTGGGAAATATGCAGAGATGCGTTTGCAAGAGGACGGAAAGAAAAGATCCGTGTATATGAATTTCTGCGCGAACCTGTTGAAAGGTATTTCGGTGAAGAATTCTACAATGCCCTTTCTGAAGCTGCGGAGATGCTGAATCCGGAAAGGTAGCTGGCTATTCTTCTGTTGGCGGGTTGAGCGTATGCTCTATTCCGGCACAAAGCCTCAGGATGTCTTTTCTGAGTCCTTCAAGTGTGGCTCCTCCGAATCTTGACGTGATTGTGACCCTGTCTTCGAACATTCTTGCAATACGGCCGGCTATGCCTGTGCGCTTGAATGTCATAGTGCCTTCCTCTTCCTTTTCAAGGGTGTAATTGTGGTTTTCCATATATCTGCGTATGTCCTCCCTGGATTCGTTCCAGCTTCCGGGGAACATTGCATCCCGCCTGATGAATCCGAACATCGGATAGATTGCTGCTATGACAACAAAAAGCAGGGCTATCTGCCACAATGAATCATATCCGTTGCGGAACATTGTCTCTATGTCGGCTTCAGCCGCTCCGATCAGCACAAGACCGCCGAGGATTATGGAAATCAGGATTATCAGGTAGATAAAATATTTGATTGACCTTACAATATATTTCATATTAATTTTTTTCAATGATGCAAATATAGTCAAAGTCGAGAGCAGAAACAAAGTTTACTTGGGTTATGCCGAGACCAAGACGTATATATGGACACGAAGTGGACAAATATATGTAAAAATCCGTACAAATTCTTTCAACTTTGGCTATATTTGTGGGTTGCTGATTTTTATTAGCATCATTTTTGGTATAGCCGTGGAAAATAAAAAGTTTCATTATAATGATTTAATATTATGGAAGAACAGAAGGGGAGTGCAGCTCCGTCATCGGATGCGAAACTCAAAAAGACAATGTACGTGCTGGTCGCAGTGGCGGTGGTTCTCGGTGCCGTCCTTGCATACGTGTGGTTTGAAAGGACCTCTCTTATCAATGACCTGAATGTTGAAAAGGATGATCTTACGGCGCAGATGGTCGCTCTTCAGAACGACTATGCCTCCTTGTCATCCGACTATGAATCCATCAATATGCAGCTTGATTCTTCACGCGAGGAAGTGTCTCAGCTGATTGAACGAATCAAAAAGACAGAGGCTACCAACAGGACAAAGATGCGTCAATATGAAAGGGAGCTCGGCACCCTCAGGAGTATAATGAGAAATTATATCGTCCAGATAGATTCTCTTAATACTCTCAACCAGAAGCTTACTGCCGATGCCGCCGCCGCGCGTCGTGAGGCTGCCGAAAGCAGACGCCAGTCGGAGGAATTGAGCAAGACGGTCAAGAGTCTTACCGGTCAGGTGGCTACAGGTGCCGTCATCAAAGGACGTGCGATAAGGATAGATGCCTATAACAGTTCAAATAAGATTACCGACAGGAGCAGCCGTGTCATAAGGCTGATGACAACTTTGAGCCTTGTGGAAAATGATCTGGCTCCTAAAGGTCCGGTACGTGTATATATCAGAGTCAAGGATCCTGACGGAAATCTGCTGACAAATGCTGCCAGCGGAGAATTCACCCTGAACGGCGAGCCGATGATCTGCTCTGCGTCGCGTGAGGTGGACTATCAGGGCAACGAGGTGGAACTCAGTATCTATCTCAATGATGTCAAGGAATATATCAAAGGAATTTATACTGTAGAGGCATTTACCGAGCGTTCAAGCCTCGGTACGGCTGAACTGATGCTCAGATAACGTGGTCTACATTCATATTCCCTATTGCAGGAGCTTCTGTACATATTGTGATTTCTATTCGGAGATTCCGGTTTCCGGCTTTGAAGAATTCGGCAAGGCGGTATGTGCGGAGATAAGGCAGAGGGCAGGGGAAATAACAGCAGAACATAATACACTTTATATAGGTGGCGGTACTCCTTCGGTTTTACCGCCATCTGTTTTGTATGATATCGTGTCTGAATTGCGTGTTTCCGTTCCGGAATGTTCCTGCGGCTTTACGGAATTTACTGTTGAGGTCAATCCGGATGACATCGTTTCAAGGGGACACGTATATGCGGAGTCGCTGCTGAAGGCAGGAGTCGACAGGGTAAGTATGGGAGTCCAGTCGTTCGATGACAGGGTGCTCCGCTGGATGAACCGCCGCCATGACTCGGAGACTGCGGTAAAGGCATACCGTATTCTTCGCGAAGCCGGTATTGAAAATATCAGCATTGACCTTATTTTCGGATATGATCTGATGTCCGTTCCCGGTATGATGACGGCTTCGTATGGAGACAGGGAAATATTTGACCATTGGAGAAAGACTGTGTATGCTGCTTTGGAAATATCAGGTGACGGATGCCCTCCGAAACATATTTCCGCCTATCAGATGTCGGTCGAGGACGGCAGTGCCCTGGCCTGTATGCTCAGGGACGGGAGATATCGTGAAGCACCGGAAAATATTTGTGCCGGACAATATGAAACTCTGTGCGGTATGCTTGCCGATGCCGGCTATGACCATTATGAAATATCAAATTTTGCACTTCCAGGATTTGAAGCAAAGCACAACAGCGCGTATTGGTCTCATATCCCGTATGTCGGAATAGGGCCTGCGGCACATTCCCTTTGTGTGAATAAGGACGGCGTCCGGGAGCGCAGATGGAATGTGGATAACATAAATTCTTATATATGCTCCGCAGAATCAGGCGACTGGGGCAGAACTGTAGGGAGTGAGCTCCTGACTGAAGATATGTTCAGGACAGAGAGGATAATGCTGGCCCTGAGGACATCCCGTGGGATTGAATATGACTATCTGAAGTCTTCAGTATCTACGCGTAAGCTGGATTTAATGATTGAATCCGGGAAACTTGCTCCTGCCGGACAGAACTGTCTGCGTATCCCTGAAAAATATTTATTCATCTCGGACAGCATAATTTCCGAACTTATATGATGCCGTAGCGGCTTGCGGTCAGGTCCGTGACAATCATTGATGCACTGGGGTTTCAGACTTCAGTCCAATGTATTGTGATGCCTTTCCTTTCCATACCGCGGAACCAGGTCATCTGACGCTTTGCGAACTGGTGTATTGCAGTTGCCAGCTGCTGCCTCATCTGGTCATAACTCATCTGTCCTGTCAGGAACATTGTTACGAATTTGTATTCAAGTCCGTAATAGATAAGGTCTTCCGGTGAGATGCCGCTGTCAAGAAGTGATTTTACTTCCTCCGCCATCCCTTCTTCAAGTCTTGCGTCCAGCCTGCGGTCTATCCTTGCGTTCCTTTCTTCGCGGCTGACGAGAGTTCCTATGAAGTATGTCCTTTTGGGCAGAAAACAGCTTTTGGATGCAGGGTGCTCAGATTCATAGATGGCGATCTCAAGTGCACGGATAAGTCTTTTGCGTGTGTCGTAGTCTGTAGTGTTGTGCAGCGGTTTCAGTGATGCGAGACGCTGTATAAGGGTTTCAGTTTCTTCTTTTTCAAGTTCTGCGCGCAACTGATGGTCTGCCGGTACTTCAGGAAGTGAATATCCGCAGGTCGCAGCCTCGATATAGAGGCCTGAGCCTCCGCAAAGAATCGGGATATTTCCCCTGTCCCTTATGCTTTTATATGCTTTTTCAAAATCTCTCTGGTATTCGAAGATATTGTATTTTGTACCTGCCTCCACTATGTCTATCAGGTGATACGGAATGCCGCAGTATTCGTCTATATCTTTGCCTGTACCGATTGTCATATCTTTATAGACTTGTCTGGAGTCAGCAGAAATGATTTCTGCCCTTCCTTCCTGTCCGCGTCCGGCCATCAGTGAGTTTATGTCGTTCGCAAGGCGTACGGCATATCTTGTCTTGCCGGATGCGGTCGGACCGAGTACACAGACAAGATCGGTCTCTCCGTCGAGATATTGCTGAAGTATTTTGTCCGTATCTATCGTTTCGGACTGCGGGAGTTCCGCTATGATTCCTTTTTCCATTGTCGTCTGTTCAGTATGACAAAATTACAAAAATGTCCATATATGTCAAAAATGAAGTATCTTTGTGCCGTGGACCGCGGTGAATCCGGCAGCCCGGAGAGCGGCGGTTTCTAAAAAATGAATATTATGCCGAAAGCAAAGAGCAAAGTTGAGATAAAGAACAGGCGCGCATCGTTTGACTACGAATTCATTGAGACCTTCCAGGCAGGAATCGTTCTTACGGGCACCGAGATAAAGTCCATCAGGGCGGGAAAGGCCTCGCTGGTGGATAGTTTCTGCTATTTCAACAATGGTGAGCTTTATGTCAAAAATATGCACGTTGCTGATTATTGGTGGGGTACTTGGGGCAAGCACGATCCTCGCCGTGACCGCAAGCTTCTGCTTACCGGAAAGGAATTGCTCAGACTTCAGAGGGCTGTAAAGGAAAAGGGCCTTACAATCATTGCAGTCAAGCTCTATATCGCAGACAACGGCTATGCAAAACTTCTGATTGCTCTTGCCCGGGGCAAGAAGGAGTACGACAAACGCCAGTCGATCAAAGAAAAGGACCTGCGCCGCGAAATGGAGCGGTATTGATTTTCCGTTCTGTAAAATTATCTCACGGTTATTGGATATCCGGTTCCCGTCTGCAACGGGAACCGCTGTTTTTGCATCTATATCAATAACTTTAATAATAATGCTTATGAAAAAAATCACGATTTTAATCTGCACCGTTGCGATTGTGCTCGGTTGCAGCAAGAGTAACATTGAACTGTCCTGTTCTAATCAGGAAAGTGATGTGATAGGTGTAGATGAAGCGTTGGCCAATTTGGACAAGGTTATAAACTCCCTGACTGTTACAACAAAATCCGGTATTGTACGTACTTTTTCAAAGGAAAACCTTGCTGTTTTTTCTTCGGACGAACTTGGCGTCTTGACAAAAGGTACTGAAAATGATGACTTGCCGGATACACTGCTTTACCTGTTGAATTTTAATGATGACAAAGGGTTTGCCGTTATGTCGGCAAGCCGAAAACTTGGCAATGTCGTATATTGTGTAACTGAAGATGGCAGTATATCCAATTCTGATTTCAGTTCCGCTTATGAATTCCTTTCAGAACGAAGTGTAGAAACAAGGTCTTGTGATGATGAAGAGTATATTGTCAGTATGGGACCGTCTTTTGTACCTGCCTTGGTGATGTCTTCAATTATGAATACGTTTGCTGATGGCTCTCGAAAAGACGATTGTGAGCCAGTTGAAACAAAAGCTATGTCCGGAGTCGGACCATTCCTCAAGACCAAATGGGATCAAGATGAGCCGTTTAATAATGAACCCCCCCCAATAACTATCCTGCGGGATGCGTTGTCATAGCAGTGGCTCAGATTATGGCTTATAACGAACATTCCGTGACAATGAGTTATAATCTTCACGATTGCCAGTGGAGCACACTCAAATCGGTTTTTCCTTATACGCAGCCTGGGTCGATGGGCAGTACAGAGGCACAGACACAGGCGGCCTGTTTTGCGAAAGAGCTCGGGCGTTCATACCATTGTGACGTAAATTATGGACCAGACGGTTCCGGTTCCAATTCGGATAAGGCAAAGAGGACTCTGAAAAATTACGGATACCACAATGTTGATAAAGTTACCGGTTTTGGCGGACAGCATAGAGTGAAGGCCAGAAAATATTTGGATCAGGGGTATCCTGTATATTTGTCAGGGAAACCTGCTGGGAAAACGGAAGGGCATGCTTGGGTAATAGATGGTTATAGCGGTGATTATTTTCACTGCAATTTTGGATGGCATGGGGACAGTGATGGGTATTATTACAAGGATGTATTCAATACTTCATCTCCTGTTGATAAAGATTTAGAAGTGGATAAGAATGTTTCGGATAAACAATCTTATACCTTCTCTTGGTATTTCAGAATGATAACATATACGAAATAATATTTCAGAATAAATCTAAAATAAACGATTAAGCCGAGAGAAAAGACGAATTTATTCGGATTGTTCCAAGGCGCAGCATTTTGTATATGAACTATAAAAATATGAGTATTATGAATACGTTTGTAAAAAAAATATCCGTAGCAATATTGATGTTGCCGTTGTGCGCATTTGTCTCGTGTGATAATATCGGGAAAGCCAAAGACAATATACACTTGTCCACCAAATCAATAGATGTGCCTGCTGAGGGAGGATACTATGAAGTGGATACAGAGGGAAGCTTTAGGTGGGATTGCGTTCGGGAAAATGGGAAATCTATCTCAAAAGATGTTTATGATGGTAAAGATAACATCGGCGTTAAGGCAGATTGGTTGACGGCCGAATACAAATTGTTGGATGTCAGGATGGGTCTTAAGATAACAGTAGAGCCTAATCGGACGGAATCTTCACGTTCCTGTTATATTGGTATAATGAGTGGGAATTATCCGGATCGTGTATATATAAATCAGGCCGGACGATAGTCTGTAATATGCAAAAATAAATCAGCCTTAAGACCGGGAAAACAGCTCCGGAACTTAAGGCTGATTTATTTTATCGCGTCTGATTATATCAGATGTTGAAGGCTGCCTTGACGGTGTCCACTGCGTCAAGAAGCTCCCATCCGAAGAACTGTACGAACTCCTGTGTCTTCTTGCCGTGGCGGATGATGTCCACATACTCCTTATAAGGTTTCCGTCCCACGTGTCCGTATGCCGCAGTCGGCTCATAGATCGGTTTTTTGAGCTGGAATTTCTCAATTATCTTTGCCGGGCGGAGGTCAAAGATTTCATTTATCCTGTTTGCTATTTCCGCATCTGAAATCTTTTCTCCGGAAGCGTTGCAGGCTGCCGTGCCGTATGTGTTGACAAAAATGCTGACAGGACGTGCCACTCCGATAGCGTATGAAACCTGTACGAGAATTTCTTCCGCAACCCCTGCGGCTACCAGGTTTTTCGCGATATATCTCGCCGCATAAGCTGCAGAGCGGTCTACTTTTGAAGGATCCTTGCCTGAAAATGCTCCGCCGCCATGTGCTCCCTTGCCGCCGTAGGTGTCAACTATGATCTTGCGTCCAGTAAGTCCTGTGTCGCCGTGAGGTCCTCCGATTACAAATTTTCCTGTAGGATTCACGTGGAGGATGTAGTCTCCTTTGAAAAGCTCCGCAGTCTGCTCCGGAAGCTCTTCTATAATTGCCGGGATAAGTATTTTCCTGACATCTTCCTTGATTTTCGCCTGCATAGCCGCGTCGACCCTGTCCTGTCCGTACTGCTCGACAGCGTCTTCGTAGCTGATGTTTCCCAGCTCTTTGACAACAAAATTGTCGTGCTGTGTAGAAATAACGATTGTATGGATGCGCACGGGCTTGTTGGTCTGTCCGTCGTATTCGATTGTAAACTGTGATTTGGAGTCCGGACGCAGATAAGGCATAAGCTGAGGGGTCTCCTTTCTGATACGTGCAAGTATCTGCAGGGCGAGATGTGACAGCGCGAGCGGAAGCGGCATATATTCAGCCGTATCCTTGCAGGCGTATCCGAACATCATTCCCTGGTCTCCCGCTCCCTGCTCTTCAGGGTTTGCGACCACTACTCCTCTGTTGATGTCCGCGCTCTGCTCGTGGAGGGCTGAAAGCACTCCGCAGGAATTTCCGTCAAACATATATTCGGCCTTGTTGTAGCCGATTTTGTTGATGACACGGCGCGCCACTGTCTGGATGTCGACGTATGCGTCCTCCGAGCGGACTTCACCTCCGACAACTACGAGTCCTGTACTGCAGAATGTCTCGCAGGCAACCTTGGCTTCAGGGTCCTGACGGAGAAATTCGTCAAGAATAGCATCGGAAATCTGGTCCGATACTTTGTCAGGGTGTCCTTCAGACACTGATTCTGATGTGAAAAGATAATTCATATCCATAATTTTTCAATATTTCTTTCAGTATGGACAAATAAAAAACTCCGACATATTGCATAATATGCGGAGCGAACACAAAAACAAAACATTAATATGTATTTTAGCATTTTTTTGTGTGGTTGCAAGCAGCCAAATCTGTCCACATTTATTTTCGGATGCAAATGTAAGCATAAATCCGATAATTTTGCTAATTTTGCGCAGAAAATTTTTAGAAAATCCGTCAGGGGTTTTCCAATGGTGAACGAAATATAGATTTTAACATATTTTAGGATTATGCAACAGAGTATTGACACTTACGATTTTTCAGGTAAGAAAGCAATCGTCAGAGTGGACTTCAACGTTCCTCTCAATGAGAAAATGGAGATTACTGACGACACACGTATCAGAGCGGCTATCCCTACCCTCAAGAAAGTTCTTGAGAAAGGCGGTTCGCTAATAATCATGTCCCATCTCGGCCGTCCGAAAGGAGTTACTGAGAAATTCTCTCTCAAACATATCATCGGACGTGTACAGGAGCTTCTCGGAGTGCCTGTGAAGTTTGCTGACGACTGTCAGAATGCTGATGAGCAGGTGGCTTCCCTCAAACCAGGTGAGGCTCTTGTTCTTGAGAACCTCCGTTTCTATGCTGAAGAGGAAGGAAAGCCGAGAGGTCTTGCAGAGGATGCTACAGACGAGGAGAAGAAAGCAGCCAAAGCGGCTGTCAAAGAAAGCCAGAAGAAATTCGTCGAGAAACTTGCGTCATATGCTGACTGCTATATAAACGATGCGTTCGGTACAGCTCACCGTGCACACGCTTCTACTGCCCTTATCGCAAAATACTTCCCTAACGACAAAATGTTCGGTTATGTGATGGAAGGCGAGATCAAGGCTATCGACCACGTGCTCAGGACTCCTGAACACCCTGTTACCGCTATCGTAGGTGGTGCGAAAGTGTCTTCTAAGATCGGTATCATCGAGCATCTTTTTGATGTTGTGGACAATATGATCATCGGTGGAGGAATGGTATATACATTCATCAAGGCTCAGGGAGGCAAAATCGGAAAATCGCTTTGCGAGGATGACCAGATGGAGCTTGCATTGAACATTATGAAAAAGGCTGAGGAGAAAGGCGTGAAGCTTTATCTCTCCAAGGAGGTTGTTATCGCTGATGACTTCTCAAATGACGCCAACACCAAGATCTGTTCAAATGCAGAGATTCCTGACGAGTGGGAAGGCGTTGACGCGGCTCCTAGCACTCTCGCTATCTGGGAGGATGTGATTATGAAATCAAAGACTATCCTTTGGAACGGTCCTGTGGGTGTATTTGAGATCCCTGCATTCGCAAAAGGAACAAACAAAGTTGCAGAGATGCTTGCAAAGGCTACAGAGAAAGGTGCATTCACTCTCGTTGGAGGAGGTGACTCTGTTGCAGCTGTGACTCAGATGGGCTTCGCTAAGAAAGTGAGCTATGTGTCTACAGGCGGTGGAGCAATGCTTGAATATCTTGAAGGCATTGAGCTTCCGGGTATCGCAGCCATCAGGGAGTAATCTCATTTGACATAGAAAATCTGCCCTGTGCAGAAAGTGGAAAGTCCGCAACGGTGTATTCTCCGTTGCGGACTTTCTTCTCTTCCGGAAATTCTTGGCTCAAGCAAACAGCTGATAGAGGGAGGGTAAATTTATTTGTGGCGTTTCGGGATGGGGAATGGTTTTGGATAAGTTTTGTTCATACGAATATTGATCGCTGTAGTTATTGGTAGGGTATGCCATTGGTTTAGGCAAAAAGAGAAGCAGGTTGCTGAAATCTCAGTTACCTGCTTTTGTGATTTGACCGGAAGATACGGCCGTCTGCTCAATAAAAGAATTATGGTTATATCAGATAAGTAATTTTCCTGCTACTTTGTCCCAGTCAACCAGATCCCACCAGGCTTCGATGTAAGCCGCGCGGCGGTTCCTGTAATCAATGTAGTATGCGTGCTCCCACACGTCGACAGTTAGAACCGGTGTAAGGCCTTTGGTCATCGGATTGCCGGCCCCGCTTTCTGCGGAAATGACCAGCTTGCCGTCCTTGTCCTTTGATAGCCAGGCCCATCCTGAACCGAAGATTCCGATGGCCGTCTTGCTGAATTCGGATTTGAAGTTTTCCACTGATCCGAATGCTTCAGTAAGTTTGGCTTCAAGCTGTTCCGGCATTTTTCCCGGATTTGGAGTCAATGTCTCGAAAAAGAAAGTATGATTCCAGGTCTGTGCCGCATTATTGAAAACCCCTCCGTTGGCTGTCTTTATGATTTCTTCAAGAGGCATATCCTCGTAAGGGGAATTTTCAATCATTTTGTTAAGGTTGTCTATATATGTCTGGAGATGTTTTCCGTAATGGTATTCCAAAGTCTCCTGGCTCATCTTAGGCGCAAGTGCGCTGATGGCGTAAGGCAAAGTCGGCAATGTGTGTTTCATAAGGTGTGTATTTAACGTTCAATGTCTGGCATATAGCAATCAGCGTGCCGTTGGCACTGTATTCTTGATGGAATTTGAATTCTGTAATATTTTTCCGGAAATAATGCATATCTTTACAAGATTTAATTTAATTCAGATGAGAAATTTATTTGAAATATTGCAACTTGCGGCTGCGACGGTTCTGCTTGCGGGATCCTGTTCTGTAAGACCTCCTGCACCTTATGGCGCATTGCCGAGCGATGCACAGTTGAAGTGGCAGAAAATGGAGACCAATATGTTCATTCATTTCGGTCCCAATACTTTTACGAGTGCTGAATGGGGTGACGGAACTGAAAGCGCGGATGTATTCGCTCCTTCTGACCTTGATTGCAGGCAGTGGGCGGCCACGGCTAAAGCTGCCGGTATGAAAGGTATAATAATCACGGCAAAGCATCACGATGGATTCTGTCTTTGGCCAAATCCGGTCAGCGGACATACGGTCGCACAGAGCAGCTGGAGGGACGGGAAGGGAGATGTCTTGAAGGAGCTGTCCGAGGCGTGCCGTGAATACGGGCTTGAATTCGGAGTCTATGTGTCACCGTGGGACAGGAACGATCCGCATTACGGTACGGATGAATATAATGACGTTTTCCGGAGGACTCTTGAAGATGTGCTCGGGCGCTACGGCGAAGTCTTTGAACAGTGGTTTGACGGGGCCTGTGGAGAGGGACCTAACGGAAAGGTGCAGGTCTATGACTGGAATCTCTTCAATAATACAGTATATAAGATGCAGCCGGATGCGGTGATTTTCAGTGATATAGGACCTGGATGCCGTTGGGTGGGCAACGAATATGGAAGTGCCGGGAGTACCTGCTGGGGAACGATAAATGTAAGCTGGCTTTCCCAGGGAGGCAATATCGACAGGGGCATTCTTAACTCAGGGGAGATGAACGGGGAGAAATGGGTGCCTGCTGAAACGGATGTCTCTATACGTCCGGGCTGGTTCTGGCGCGAGTCCGAGAATAGCCGGCTGAAATCGTTGGGGAATCTTATGAAAATATATTATGAGAGCGTAGGGCGCAATTCACTGCTTCTTCTGAACGTTCCCCCTGATACGAGAGGACATATATACGAGGCTGACTCTTTGAGGCTTATGGCGTTCCGTGCGGCTTTGGACTATGTCCTGTCGGTTGATTATGCAGAAGGGGCGATGATTTCCGCATCGGATGTACGCGGTGACAGCGAAATGTTCTCGCCTGCCAACCTCCTTGATGAAGACTATGACAGCTATTGGGCTGTAGATGACGGTATAATGACGCCGTATGTCACCCTTGAATTTGATTCTCCGCGCACATTCAACCGTGTTATGCTCCAGGAATATATACCTCTTGGACAGAGGGTGTACTCTTTTACTGTAGAGGCGATGTCGGAAGACGGGCAATGGACGGAGATCGCACGTGAGACAACAATAGGATATAAGAGGATAGTCCTTGTGCCGCAGACTACTGCTGTAGCATTGAGGGTCAATATAACAGGGTCTCTTGCCTGCCCTGTTCTCAACAGGCTGGCTTTGTACCAGGACAATATAAGCGGTCTTGGGCCGGAGGGACCGGTTGCAGGAAAAGACTGTTTCATCCCTGAAGAATATATCGTGCCTGTGTCTGAGGCGAAGGTCCTGGACCTCGGTGAGGTCAGGGAGGCTGACGGATTTTTCTATACTCCTGCTGATCTCGGACAGGGTGGATGCGTCATTACATATAACCTGGAAGTCAGCCTTGACGGGAATGACTGGACTGCAGTGTTTAAGGACAGGATGTTCGACAATATAGTAAATAACCCTGTCCGTCAGGATGTACGTTTCACCTCTCCGGTGAAGATGCGTTATATGAGGATGACTCCGGTAAGGACAAGCGATCCGGATACGTATGGAATATCCGGTTTTGGTATCCTCACTGACGGGTCTTTATAACCTTGTTTTCTATAAATATCGCTATACAGGACAAGATGTAATATATTACAGTCTGCATAGACAGTGCTGTTATCTGGTCGTTTATCATATAAAGGTCCGCTCCTGCCGTATTGAGGTTGATGAATCCCCTTGCGGCAAATGTGGAAGGGAATATGTATGCGAAATATTTCCAGGCTGCAGGGAAACTTTCCATCGGCCACGAGAATCCCGTAAGGAACAGACAAAGGGGAGAGAAGAAAAGGAACAGCACGAAGACTGTTTCTCTCCGCCTTATTATTGAGCTGAATGCGAATGAGAACATAACACAGGACGGAATGTAGAACATCAGGAGCGTGAAAATATCTTTGAACTGTCCTCTCTGCGGAAGTCCGAAAATATATGGTATCAGGCATGCCACATATACTCCGAGTATGATGTATATCATCCAGTATGCAGATCCTCGTCCGAGGACTGTTCTGGATATCCCTCTTCCTTTCAGATGCTCCGGCATTACGGCGAAGCTTCTGTTCTCTTCCCTCATTGTGCCGGCAAGCATTGACACGCCATAGAACATAGTCTGCTGGAGCACAATCATCAGGGCTGCCGACAGGAAGAATATGCTGTATGAAAATGTCCTGTTGTACGGAAGGTTCTCTTCGTATGGAAGGGCTTCCACAAGCCGGGTTCCTGTTTCTCCGGTATATCCTGCAGCGGCGTATCTTGCCATCTGTATGTCTTTGGAGTGGTCCAGCATCACGTAGTTGACCGCCATCGTAAGGTTTTTGTAATACAGGAAACTGCTCATATCCGCGTATGTGGATATGACGGCCTGTTCCATACGTGCAAGCTTTTCGTCATAATTTTCCGGAAACATCACTATTCCTTTGATCTTACGCTGCTGCATCAGTGCCTCCGCTTCACGTATGTCTGTGCATCTGGATACGATTTCCACTTCTCTTGTCGCATCCAGTTTCCGGATGAATTCTCTGCTTTCCGCGCTTTCCGACATATCCACGACGGCAATCGGCATATCGTCTACACTTCCGTTGGAATATATCAGATTGTATATTATGGGATAGGCGAGTCCGGCAAGGAAAAACACTACCAGAACCCCGCTGTCGCTGAATATCATTTTCAGCTCATTGGTCATAATGGCGTAGAAGTCACTGCACCATTGTCTTATGAATGAAAATATCTTTCGCATCGTTCTTTATTTTTTGGGGAAGTTCTGCAGGATATATGCTTGTTTGAGTCTGTGGATGGACAGCAGAGGAAGAAAAAGGAAAAGCAGCATGTGCACTGCCTCGGTATGCCATCCTGCGAATCCGCTTCCGAAAATCGCTTCCTGCACATAGAACAGATAGAAATGCCTCAGAGGGAATGCTGCTGCAAGTCCCTGTATGTATGGCGGCATAGATTCTACGGGGAATGTGAATCCTGTCAGCGAGAACGCAAGTACGCTGTATATTGCACCGATGCTTATAGCGTCCCTGAGTACCGGCAGAAAACCCAATATGGTGACGGCTACCGCTTCGCAGGCAAGCACGAATATCATAGTGCCGAGAAACATATTCCATATTGACCCTGCAATAGGAAAATGGCACCAGTGGTAAAGAAGCAGGTCGTTAAATATGCCTATTGCCCAGAACAGTACAGTGTACGGTATCAGCTTGCCGGCAAGGGCGGTAGCCATCGATTTCCCGGACTTTTCAAGCAGATGTCTTGATGTCCCGTATTTGAGCTCGGCTCCAAGGGAATATACAAGCACCAATATGATGCTGAGTTCAAGTATTCCCGGGAGCATCACATTGTTGAGATACACGCTGTAGTCGGCTGTGGCGTTGCCTATCTGATGACTGTCGATTACAATCGGCTGGATTCGCCCGAGTATTGCGCTGTCTTCTGTGCCGCGTGCCCTGAGTACTTCTCTCTTGATTGCGCCTCCGGTAAGATTGACCATTGTCATTATGCTTTTGTATGCGAATGTGCCGCTGACAAAATAGAGGGTGTTGACATAGTATGTGAATGTCGGTCTTCTGTTTGCCTGTATGTCTTCAGCCATATTATGCGGGATAACGCAGAAGGCTGAAATCCTGCCTGTCTGCATAGCCTCCCGTGCTTCCTGGAAACTTTCAAAATGTATTACGGTACAGGTTCTTGTCGCATCCAGCTGCCTGGTGAAATTTCTTGAGACGGAAGAGTTGTCATAGTCCACTATGCCGACTGGAAGCTCCTTCGGCTGTCCGTCCCTGAGGAACGTCAGGAAGAACAGTGAGCAGAATGCCGTCACGGCGACGGAAGATATCAGGTATATGGGGCGTTGCCTCATCAGCCTTATCTCCCTGCGGATTACATTTATGAGATTTTGTAAAGTCCCTTTCATATTATTGTTCTATGACTATGGCAGACATTCCTGGACGTATTCCATCTATCTTTTCTGCAGGTACGGCTCTTACTTCAAAGGTCTTGGCGTCGTATTGCCCGTATTCCTTGGTCGCCCTCCATGTCGCGTATGATTCACGCACGCTTATGTAATTGACATATAGTGTGCATATATGGTCGTTGAGGGCAGGGATCCTGACGACCATCCTGTCTCCTGTCCTGAGTCCTTTCAGCATATCTTCACGGATGTTGAATGTGAACCATACGTCATCAAGGTCCGTGACTGTCATAACCGGTGCGCCCTGGCCGACAAGTTCTCCAGGCTTCGGATAACGGGCCGAAATCACTCCGTCTGCAGGAGAAGTCAGGTAAAGCTCTCCGAGATACGAGTTCACTTCCATAAGCGCGGCATTCGCTTGTTCTACAAGTGCTATTGCTGCATCCCTGTCTTCTTTGCGTGCTCCGTTTACAGCGAGATTATATTGCGACTCTGCCGCCTTGGCAGTGGAACAGGCCGCTTTGTATTTTGCTTCTGTTTCATCGAACTTCTGTGCGGGGACTACTTTCTGGTCATATAGCTTTTTCATCCTTTCGTATGACTTTCTCATTATGTCTTCCTGTACTTTTGCCTGCTGCCACAGTTCGTATGCTCCTGCAATCTGCTCCTTGCGTGCTCCGGTGAGAGCTTTTTCCTTTTGTGACTCCGCTATGTTTTTCATTGCTGTCGCCTGTGCAAGCTTTGCCTTGACTTCAGGACTGTCGATTTCAACAAGCGTGTCTCCCTTGTGGACAATTTCTCCTTCGTCTGCAAAGAACTTCTCTATCCTTCCAGGAACTTTTCCGGAAATCCTGTATTCTGTCGCTTCGGCCTCTCCATATATGATATACGGTTTCGGCTTCGACACTATATATCCGGCCAATGATACTGCCACTACAATGATAACCAGTGCTGCTACTCCTATTATAAGATTATAGCTTTTTCTTTTCTTTTCCATAGTTGTGATTTTAATTTACTTGATGTCTTTTGTGAATTTGTCTACATATCATATCCTTCAGCTTTGCGGCGTTGTGCGGTGCACATCTGCAGTTCTGCTCCTGCGTCCACATATTCTGAGTGTGCCTGCAGCCAGGCTGTCTGGGCCGAGATTACGGTGCTGGCCGTAACGACTCCTTCGTTGAATCCTATTGTTGCTGTGCGTAGGTTTTCCTCGGCATTGGATAGGTTGCTTTCCGCTGTCACAAGCCTTCCGATTGCTTCATTTTCCTGTTCCCTGTATCTGGTTACCTGGAGGGTTACCATCTCTTTGGCCTCCTGCAGCCTGTATCTTGTGAGTGTGGCCTCGGCTTTTGCCTTATGTACTCTGTTCATTGTTTCGCATCCGTGGATTATAGGGATCTTGACCATTACTCCGACATTGAACATACCGCTGAATTCGTTTTTCCATCCGTGGTAAAGGTTGGGGTTGGTGATTATATAATTGCCGGTGAGTGCTATATGAGGCATCATATCGGCTCTTGCTACGGATACTTTCTTGTCGTATATCATTCCTGCTGTATTCAGGGCTCTGATTTCTGGCCTGCGCTCGAAGATATCGTCCATACTTTCCTGTGGAAGGACCTGCGGCATAGGGATCTTTTCAAGATTCTCGTCAGCCAGGACGATTTCGCTCCCGAGATCTATGCCGCATAGCTTGCACAGCAGCATTTTGGAAAGCACCAGACCGTTCTGCGCCTTGGTCAGAAGCATATCGGCTTCATTGGCCTTGACCTTTATCGCAAGTGCATCGGATTCTGTGGCGACTCCTTCGGCAATCATCATTTTCACATCGCGCTCCATCTGATGCAGAAGATCAGAGTATGCTTCTGCAAGGCGCGCCTTTCCAGCGATTGAGACGATTTGCCAGTATGCCTGGTCTACATCAGCCGTCACATCCCTGTATGCTGTTTCGTACTGGTTCTGTGCAAGTTCTTCCGCAAGTCCGGCGATTCTGTTGGCTGCCACTATCTTTCCTCCCATAAATACAGGCTGACTTATGCTTACAGTTCCGGCGAAGATATGCTCGATGTCAAGAGTGAACGCACGGTTGATTTCTGAGCCTATGCTGTTTATTGGAGTCGCCAGATCCAGTCCCGACAACTGTGACACGATATGCTGCAGTTCAGGACTGGAAGCGACGATGTTTCCTATTGCGGGATTTGAGATTATGTCGTTCAGCTTGTTCTGATATGCGTTCTGGACCGATGTCCCTGTACCTGTCAGCGCGTCCGAGGTTTCCCTGCCTATCAGGGAAAGGTTCCGGCTGTTGTACATATATCCGCCGCTTGCCGAAATGTCAGGAAAATAATTTGCAAGGGCAATCTTTTTGTCATATTCGGCGATTTTGATTTTCTGCTGTGCGATTTTAAGGTCGGTGTTGCTGGCTACGGCCATTTCACGGCATGCTTCAAGCGTCAGAATCTGCTGTGCCCCTGCGGTCAGCGGCATTAGAAACAGGGCCGACAGTGTCATTTTTGTCAGTTTCATATTGTTGTCATCTTTTTGTTTTGCGGAGGAGGCCTTATGCAAAATAATTGCCTAAAATGCCTCTTAATGTTATCGTTTTGAGCTTAAATCTTGTCAAAAGGTAGAAAAATAAATCTTGATTATTCGTATTTATTACATATCTTTGTCGGCTTGATATCAGGAGGTATATAAAAATGATAAACGTAACTATCGACCAGTTGTCGAAAATGGGTAATGTCCCGAACAGGATTTCAATGGGCAATGATTTCTGTATCATTGACTTCAGATATGATCCTTCTTTTGATGACTTTTTGAAATATCCTTGTCATCTGGATGCTTTCCTTGCTTTCTTCTGTGTTTCAGGTGATTTCAGGCTGATGATAAATATGACGGAGGTTTCTGTCAGTGCCAATACGCTTTTTGTGAATTCTCCGAACAATATAATCCGGGTGTCCGATTTCAATCCGGATACTGTAAAGGATCTTCATTTCATACTGGTAGCTGTTTCGGAAGAATATATGTCCGGACTTAAGATGGATGCCGGACGGCTTTTTACGGAAGAGATACAGATACTTGAAACTCCGTGCATATCTCTGAATGAGGATGAGAGACAACTTGCGGCGGGATATCTTTCCATAATAGAAAAGATGCTGCAATATCCTTTTCAATATAAAAAGGAGTGTCTCGGAAGCCTGATATCCTCAGTGTGTTATCTTATAGGAGCGATCTGGGACAATCGTCTCCAGGAAGCGGCGAAGCTGGGGAGACTCCGTATGGACGCCCGGAACAGGTCTGTAGTGACAAAGTTCCTGAGCCTTGTCTCGGAATATCACGTCTCGGAAAGGACTGTCATATTTTATGCGGACAAGATGTGCCTCACTCCGAAATACCTTTCCAAACTTATAAAGAATGCTACTGGGCGTTCGGCTCCGGAATGGATTGATTCATTTGTCATATTGGAGGCCAAGAGTATGCTCAAATATTCCCCTATGCCTATCAAGGAGATTGTCTCCAGGCTGAACTTTCCCAACCAGTCGGTGTTCCATAAGTTTTTCAAGGCTCACACTGGCATGACCCCGAACGAATACAGAAACAGCTGATATTGTGGTGTTGACAGAATTTATCATATCTATGGTTATGGTTTCCCTTCCTTTGTGTGACGGGGAAAATGTTGTGGCGGATACGCTTGAGAGAGCCGTTGTCCGTTCCGGATACAAACAGTCTCTGGCATTGGAGAAAACAGCTTCTCCGGTGTCTTCTGTATATCTTGTGGAAATAGAGCAGTCCGGGATTGACGCTCCGAAGAACCTTTCATGCCTTGTGCCGAATCTGCATATACCGGATTACGGTTCATCTATGACATCATCCGTGTATATGCGCGGTTTCGGGTCAAGGATAGACAATCCTGTGATAGGTATGTATATTGACGATATCCCTGTGCTGAACAAAAACAGCTACGATATGGATCTTCTCGACATCAGGAAGATCGATGTCTTCCGTGGTCCGCAGGGTACTCTTTACGGGCGCAATTCTCTTTGCGGCGTGCTTTCTCTGAGCACTGTTTCGCCTTCTGTCATGAGAGGCGGCAGGGCCAGTCTTGAATATGGCTCCGCCAATACGTTCGCGGCAAAGGTTTCATATTATGGGACAACCTCAGGAGGAGCTGCTCTGGGAGGTCTCGTCGGATACAGGAGGACAGACGGATTATATACAAATGTACTGACGGGGCGCAAATGTGACCCTTCGGATGCTTTTTCGTTGAGGCTGAAGACGGAAAAAAGTCTGACTCCGCTGCTGGAATTTGAAAATATACTTTCCGTATCTATGCTTGACCAGGGAGGCTGGCCGTACGGATATTATGACGAATCATCTGGTACGGTCCTGCCTGTCGCATATAATGATTATTGCGGATATAAGAGGCTGAATGTCACAGAAGGCGTAAAGTTCAGAAGAAATGCTGAAAATTTCAGGCTGAGTTCCGTGACAAGCTGGCAGATGCTGCTTGACAGGATGGACCTTGACCAGGATTTCACTCCGGCTTCAATGTTCACCCTTACCCAGATTCAGAGGGAAAATGCTTTGACCCAGGAACTTATATTGACTCCTGAGGGCCGCTGGAAAAATGACTGGTGGGATTGGCAGACAGGTTTCTTCGCTTTTGGGAAATACAATGCGATGTCTGCTCCTGTAAGATTCAAGCAGGATGGGATAAATGAACTTATCACAGGTAACGCCAATGAGAATATACCCGATGAATTCGGTGATCTTGAAATACTTGAAACCTCTTTCCCGATAAGAAGTGATTTCGGAATTTTCACAGGAGGTGTGGCGGTTTACCACGAGTCGTATTTTTCTGTGGGGAAATGGCTGTTTACTGCAGGTCTGAGACTTGATTATGAAGGCAGCAGGATGAGCTATGACAGCAATGCCGACATCAGTTACCGGCTTACGACAATGCCCGGGTTCAGGCCTCTTTCCGTGGACTACAGGGGAGTCGTCACAAACGGGTATTTTGAAGCGATCCCCAAACTGTCTGTCCTTTATGATATGGAAAGTGCCTCGGGCAAAGGCGGAACGAGGATTTTTGCCGTAGCCTCGAAAGGATATAAGTCTGGAGGCTTCAATACCCAGATATTCTCAGACATACTTCAGAATACTATGATGTCAGATATGATGTCCGATCTTGGGGTGTATCTTGATGAGGATACCTCTGCTGTAACGGCTGGGAATACGACCTATGCCCCGGAGACAAGCTGGAACTATGAACTTGGGATGAATTTCGGATATGATCTTCCCGGAAGGAGCCATAGGATCAATGGTGCCGTGTCCGTATTCTATATAGACTGCAGGAATCAGCAGATAACCCTTTTCCCTCCCGGAAAGTCCACAGGAAGGATGATGGCCAATGTCGGGCGTTCAAGGAGTTGCGGAATGGAGGCTGAACTGGGATATATGTACCGGGGCTTCGGTCTTGCCGCTTCAGCGGGTTATACAGATGCCAGATTTGTCTTTTATGACGACGGTCACAATGACAACAGCGGCAACCGGATTCCCTACTCTCCGGAATTTACTGTTTTCGTACGCGCTTCCTATACTTTTGGTTTGGGCTCGGATATTGTGAGGAATCTGAATCTGGCTGCTGATTTGCGTTGCACTGGAAGGGTGTGGTGGAATGAGACCAATACCTTGTCCCAGGCCCCGTATATGCTGCTTGGTGCGGATATGTCTTTGGATTTCAAGTGGTTTGACCTTTTCTTCAGGGGAGAGAACCTGACAGGGACTGTGTATGATACGTTTTATTTTATGTCTGTCGGCAATTCTTTCTTCCAGAGGGGAAAGCCTTTCAAATGGAGTGCAGGCGTAAGCATAGAGTTTTGACATATAATTATTTGAATGATGAAAAGAATATTTTGTGCATTTGTCCTGTTGATGGCATTGGTTGCCTGCGGGAAGATTGATACTGAGATTACAAAAGAGACTCCAAAATATGTCGGGTCTGTCGTCGTGGAGAATGATGGTCCTCAGACTTTCGGAAATGTCGGTGTGCAGGTTGTATTTGACGATGCTTCGGGGGTTATGGAAATGAAGATACTCAAAGTCAGATTTGCCTCCATGATGCCGCGTATGGACGTTACGATACAGTCGGTTCCGTTTGTCAGGTCTGTTGAAAACGGTGTTGAGACCGTGGCATTCAGCGGAGACAATATAATACCTTTTGCCGTGGGGGCATACCAGAGCAAGTATATAGTCACGGACCTTGAAGGAAGTATTGTCGGCAACAGGATTGAGTTCTCTTTGAATTTCGGTCAGTATCCTACGGCCTATTCGGGAGTTATGTAGTTCTTTTATGGTTGGAAATCCGGTATGAAAGACTAAGGATTTTAACCTTTTTGACTGAAATGATTGAAATATGTTTGCAAAAATTTGTGGACTTGTTTTAATTTATTACCTTTGCATCGGACATAAGAATTTTTTCGTGTCTATTTGTTAAGTTCGTTTTATATACAATGCAGGTCTCTTGGGGAGGAGACCTGCATTTCTTTTGTCCTTTTTTGGGTTCTTTGTAAATTTTTGTACCTTTATACGATTTTTGAATAAAAATGTAAGAGAAGATACATTTCCGACAGGATTTTTATTCGTCAAACTCAGAAAACCGTGTACAATTATTAACAATAAAACTTATTCAAAATGAACAAAAAAGGTAATGTCCTTGCGATTGTGATCATGTTCTTCCTTTTCGCAATGATCTCTTTCGTGACAGGACTTCAGAACCCTATGGGTGTTATCGTCAAGGCTCAGTTCGGTGCTTCCAATGCAATGTCCCAGCTCGGCAATCTTGCAAACTTTATCGCTTATGCCTTTATGGGACTCCCTGCAGGTTTCATTCTTAAGAAGTATGGCTACAAGATTACTTCACTTGCCGCTGTTACAGTAGGTTTTGTGGGTGTAGGAGTGTCTTTCCTTTCAGGCGTATCTGAAAGTTTTGCAATCTATCTTACCGGAGCTTTCATTTCAGGATTCTCTATGTGTATGCTCAACACTGTTGTGAACCCTATGCTGAATACTCTCGGCGGTGGCGGAAACAAAGGAAACCAGCTCATCCAGTTCGGAGGTTCGCTCAATTCACTTGCTGCCACTATCGTTCCTGTATTTGTCGGCTATCTTATCGGTAATGCCGCACAGGCAAAGATTACAGATGCGAATCCTGCCCTTTTCATAGCGATGGGTATCTTCGCGCTTGCTTTCATCATCATCCTCTTCTCTCAGATTCCTGAGCCGGAGCTTGAGGCTGCAGCTGTCGCAAAAGATAAAAAAACTGAGGGCACTATGGCAAGTATCAAAGGTGCTCTTGCACACCGCAACCTTGTTTTCGGTGTCATCGCGATTTTTGTGTACGTGGGTGTTGAGGTAGGTATTCCTAACATCGCCAATCTTTATATGACTTCAGGCGAGATTGGTCTTGCTGCTTCTGTCGCAGGTACCGTAGTCGGAATCTACTGGCTTCTTATGCTTTGCGGAAGGTTCCTCGGCGGTCTTATCGGAGGAAAGGTTTCAAGCCGTGCAATGATGATAACTGTTTCATCTGTGGCTGCAGTCCTTCTTCTTCTCGGAATGTTCCTCCCTTCTACTATGGTTACATTCCCTACTATCACACAGGAGCTTACATTCTCTACAACACAGATTCCTCTCGGAGTCGTATTCTTTATGCTCTGCGGTCTCTGTACTTCTGTCATGTGGGGAAGCATATTCAATCTTGCTGTTGAAGGTCTCGGCAAATATACATCAATCGCATCAGGTCTCTTTATGGTGATGGTATGCGGTGGTGGAGTGCTTCCGCTTATCCAGGGATGGGTAGCTGACGCATTCGGATTCCTTCAGAGCTACTGGGTTCTTGTAATAGGAGTGTTCTATATGCTTATTTTCGCTCTGTTCCTTTCAAAACCATCAAAGACTGAATAATTATGGATACACAATATGTAGTAGGAATTGACATAGGTGGACAGACCACCAAGCTCGGTGTTGTCGACGCAAGGGGAACAGTGCTTGCACAGACTGTAATCCGTACGGATACTTATGACGATGTCGTAAAATATGTCGATGAGCTTTCCGATGCTCTCAGGAGAATCATAAAGGAAGCCGGTGCTGAAGGCAATATCAGGGGTATCGGAGTCGGTGCACCGAACGGAAACTATTATACCGGTACAATTGAGAATGCCGTCAACATATCATGGGGAGGCAACAAGACGATAGCGTTCGCCAAGCTGCTTTCAGAGAATATGGACGGTCTTCCTGTCGCTCTTACAAATGACGCAAACGCGGCTGCTGTCGGTGAAATGACATACGGAGCGGCCCGCGGTATGAAGAACTTTATTATGATTACTCTTGGAACAGGTGTCGGAAGCGGTATCGTCATCAACGGAGAGGTAGTCTATGGTCATGACGGATTCGCCGGAGAGCTTGGACATACCTGTGCTGTCCGCAACAACGGACGTACCTGTAACTGCGGAAAGACCGGATGCCTTGAAACATACGCTTCCGCTACAGGAGTTGCCCGTACAGCCCGTGAGTGGCTTGAGCTCAGCGATGAGCCTTCTTCTCTCCGCAGCCTTGACAACATTTCATCAAAGGATGTATATGAAGCTGCAAAGGAAGGGGACAAGATGGCTCTTAAGATATTTGAGTTCACCGGCAATATGCTTGGACGCTCATTTGCTGATTTTGTCGCATTCAGCGCGCCTGAGGCGATAGTTCTCTTCGGAGGTCTTGCCCGCGCCAAAGAATATCTCACCAAGCCTATAGAGGAATCGATGAACGCGAACCTGCTTCATCTCTGGAGAGACAAGATCAAGATTGTATTTTCTCAGCTTAAGGAGTCTGATGCGGCTATACTTGGTGCATCTGCCCTCGCCTGGGAACTGTAGGAGTATTGCAATCTGACGCTATGCGTCATTAGATAAAAATGGCTGACGATATTGTCGTCAGCCATTTTTATCTAATGT
>ERZ778514.490-NODE-490-length-36385-cov-6.034297_pt1 | contig 36385 bp, 33 predicted proteins | sample MGYA00510344_ERZ778514 | MGnify/ENA primary metagenome ERZ778514 (study PRJEB29527, sample SAMN07138968) | mouse gut metagenome | material: feces | host: mouse | place: China:Nanjing | collected 2016-01-25 ...
TATAAAGATCTTACGGAGAACTTCTCCAAACAAATTAATGAGATTGTAGACCAGATTGGCAATCTCAACTAAACTTCACAACAATAAACGAACATGATTAATAATATATATGCCCGGGTGCTCTACGGAATTCTCGGGTGGAAAAAAGACGTGACCGTGCAACACCCCAAGAAATGTATAATATGTCTTGCACCGCATACCAGTAACCTGGACTTTATCATCGGGCAGCTGTACATGAGGGCGGAAAACATGAGAATAAACTTCATGATGAAGAAAGAGTGGTTCTTCTTCCCTATTGGACATCTGTTCAGACATATCGGGGGAATACCCGTATGGCGTTCCAAGCACACAAGCATGACGGATAATCTGGCTGCTGAGGCAGAGAAAGCTTCATACTTTCAGCTGTGCATAACACCGGAAGGAACACGCTCTCTGAACCCTAACTGGAAAATGGGCTTCTATTATATAGCCCTGAAGGCTGGTATACCTATATTATTATATGGCGTGGACTACAGCCGCAAACTGATACAATGTACTAAGACTATCGTGCCAACGGGCGACGCCGACCGCGACATGCAAGAAATAAAACAATATTTCAAGAACTTCAAAGGACGCTACCCCGAAAAGTTCACTACAGGAGAATAGATATGTCCGGCATAATAAAGAAATCACTTTATATAGCAATTCTGTGTGTACTTGCTTCATGCGGCAGCCACCGTTCGATAGAAAATAAGGGCAGCACTGCACCGTCATCGACACAAAAGACAGACAAGGACGGCCATAAGCGTGACGAAAAGCTACGCACATCACCGATATACACGGGCATACCCTGGGTACAAAGTATATCGCAACCATACACTATTACCGAAGGTCTGCAAAACCGCCACCTCTCACTTTGGGCAAGTCACGGACGATACTATAACAATAAGAAGAGGCGTTGGGAGTGGCAGCGTCCTTATCTGTTCTGCACTACGGAAGACCTCTTCACGCAGACCATAGTCGTGCCATATCTCATACCCATGCTTGAGAATGCAGGGGCAAATGTTTTCACTCCACGCGAACGCGACTGGCAACGCCATGAAATAGTGGTGGACAATGACGACATAAATCCGCTGCCATACTATACGGAGATAAACATCGGAGAGAAATGGCACGATGCCGGCACACAAGGCTTTGCATACAGGGAACGCATCGAAAACGAAAATCCGTTTACAATGGGAACAGCACGCATGGCAAAGGCTGCCCAGCACGGAGAATGTGAGATATCCTACCAGCCACGCATAACGTCGCCGGGTCGCTACGCAGTCTATGTGAGTTATGCAACCGTACATAAAAGCATTCCTGATGCGCATTATACCGTATGGCACAAAGGAATAAGGACAACATTCAGCGTAAACCAGCGCATGGGCGGAGGTACGTGGGTATATCTCGGGACATTCGACTTTGATGCCGGCTGCAACTCCAGCAACCGCGTGGTATTATCGAATATATCCGGACACAAAGGAGTGGTCACAGCTGATGCAGTGCGTTTTGGCGGAGGCATGGGGAATGTCTCGCGCGAAGGAACAGTGAGTGGCATGCCACGCAGTTTCGAGGGGGCAAGATACTATGCCCAATGGGCAGGAGCACCGGACAGCGTATACAATGCCAAAGGAGGGACAGACGATTATGCCGATGACATAAACACACGATCGTATATGACAAACTGGCTCGCGGGCGGTTCATGTTTTGTTCCAGGCAGGCAGGGCAAAGGCGTGCCGATAGAACTGTCTCTTGCAGTACATAGCGATGCAGGTTTCTCAAAGGACAACAAGTCGCTTATAGGCTCACTTGCCATTTGTACCACCGGCTTTAACGGCGGCAAACTGGGAGCAGGACAGCCGAGAAGCCTGTCAAAAGACTTTGCAGGCAGTTTGCTTGAAAACATCCGGCGTGACATTTCTGCCCAATATGGCAAGTGGAATATACGTGAGCTTTACGACCGTAACTATTCGGAAACGCGTTGTCCGGAAATGCCTTCGGCAATAATAGAGACCTTGTCTCACCAAAACTTTCCGGACATGAAGCTGGCACAAGACCCGTCATTCCGTTTTACAATGGCAAGAAGCATATACAAGACGATACTGCGCTTCCTGTCCAAACAGAACAACAAGCCATATACGGTAACGCCGCTGGCACCGACGGCACCATATATAGCATTCACCGCACCGGGAGAGATATTGATAAAATGGAGCGTGACGCACGACAGGCTCGAACCGACGGCAGTGCCGAAATCATTCGTTGTATATACATCCGCAGGCAATGCCGGATTTGACAACGGTAACGTTGTTAAAGGCAATGCCTGCCGCATAAGGCTAAATCCCGGAACTGTATACCGCTTCAGGATAACGGCATTGAACGACGGCGGCGAGAGCTTCCCGTCGGAAGTAGTGTCTGCGGTGTATGAGCCTGGGGCATCCAAGACGGTAATGATAGTCAACGGTTTTCAAAGGCTGTCGGCTCCGGATGTAATAGACAACGACTCGCTACAAGGCTTCGACCTTGACGGAGATGCAGGCGTTACATACGGAACCACGGCAGCATGGAGCGGCAGGCAACAGTCATTCAACAAGTCACAGACAGGAATAGAGACAACAACAGGACTGGGATACAGCAGCAATGAAATGGAGGGGACCTTCATCGCCGGAAATACCTTCGACTATACAGCCACCCATGCCGAAGCAATCGCTGCAACAAGACGGTATAACGTTGTAAGCTGTTCTTCCAAAGCGATAGAAAGCGGCATGGACATAACCGGATATGACTGCATAGACCTCATATTAGGTCTGGAAAAACAAAGCCTTTCCTGCATGACATATTACAAGACATTCTCCCCTGCCATGCAGGACAAGCTCCGGCGGTATGTATCATCGGGTGGCAGACTGCTGGTATCGGGTTCATATATAGCCGGCGACATGCCCGCCGTAAGCGAAAAGGCTTTCATGGCGGATGTGCTGCACACCGCCTACAACGGAACCTGCCGCGACACAGACGACGAAAGCATAACCGGCATGGGGACGGCATTCGACATATACCGCAAACCTAACGAAACACATTATTCCTCCACATCATCAGACATCCTGCATCCGCTGGCACCGGCATTCTGTGCGCTTACATACGGAAACGGAACATCTGCATGCGTGGCATATAAAGGAAACGACTTCCGCACAATGGCATTAGGATTTCCGTTCGAATGTATCAAGTCCGCACGGAAACGGGAAGCCATAATGCGCGGAATAATGGCATTTCTGCTTGAACAATAAAAATACACCTTATTATATATGTACAAGATTCAAACAAACATCTCAGGAACACGGACAATAAGCGTCAGTGAAGAACATCTGAACACAATAAAAGACTATGCTCTTTTGAAAGACCTCATAGACAGCAACGGAATAATAGACGAGGCGGTGCTGGAAAAGCTGAAGCTCAACATGCGCTCGCTCCTCGGTTCGGAAGCGGGCAAGGACAGGCGACTCATAGACCTCTGCCTTGATGTGGTATACAACAGCAACATGAAGGCAACCGGATTGCAGAGGCTTGTGGAGCTGTTCGTAAAATGGGAGAACGGCAGCAAAGGAGAAGATAACGGCAACGGGGAACTATAGTCTTGCGACAGGAAACAGCAAGAAAAACGTATACGCCTGCAATGTAAAAAACAAAATGGACAGATATAAACTGACAGACTGGCTGCCGACAACAAAAAAGGAAGTGGAGCTGAGAGGCTGGGACACACTCGATGTAATCCTGTTCTCCGGCGATGCCTATGTAGACCACCCCTCCTTCGGATGTGCCGTAATAGGACGTACAATAGAGGCAATGGGACTGAAGGTAGCCATCGTGCCTCAACCAGACTGGCACGGTGATTTCCGGGACTTCAAGAAACTCGGGCGCCCGCGCCTGTTCTTCGGCATATCGCCGGGATGTATGGACTCTATGGTAAACAAATATACGGCAAACAAACGTCTCCGCTCCGAAGACGCCTACAGTCCCGACGGCAGACACGACTGCCGCCCCGAATATCCCACCATAGTATACAGCCGCATCCTGCGCAGCCTGTATCCGGACACCCCTATTGTCCTCGGAGGAATTGAGGCATCCCTCCGCCGCCTGACACACTACGACTATTGGCAGGACTGCCTTAAACCGTGCATACTGTTTGACTCCGGTGCAGACATGATTGTATACGGCATGGGCGAGACCCCAATGAAGCAGCTGTGCCGAGAATTGCAAGGAGGCAGGGACATAAAGGAGATAAGGGACATCCCTCAAACTGTATACATTGCCAAGGAAAATGACATTCCTGCATACGCCGGCACATACAATGACATTGTGCTGCACCCGCACGAAGAGTGTCTGAAGAACAGGAAGGCACAGGCAGAGAACATCAGGCACATAGAAGAAGAGTCGAACAAGCTGCATGCACAAAGGCTTATACAACATACGGGCAGCTCCTGCGTCGTGGTAAACCCGCCCTACCCTCCCATGTCCACCGAGGAGCTGGATGCCTCGCACGAGCTTCCGTACACACGGCTGCCACATCCAAAATACAAGAACAAGCGTATTCCTGCCTACGAAATGATAAAGCACTCGGTAAACATCCACAGAGGATGCTTCGGCGGCTGCGCGTTCTGCACAATCAGTGCCCATCAGGGAAAGTTTATCGTATGCAGAAGCAAGGAGAGCATATTGAGAGAAGTGAGGAAGGTAATGGAGCTGCCTGACTTCAAAGGATACCTGAGCGACCTTGGCGGACCGTCTGCAAACATGTACGGCATGGAAGGCAGGAACAAGGACATCTGCGGAAGATGCAAGCGCCCGTCGTGCATACATCCGCAGGTCTGCCCTAATCTGAACACCGACCATTCAAAACTTCTCGACGTATACAAGGCGGTGGATGCCATACCGGGAATAAAGAAAAGCTTCATCGGCAGCGGTGTGCGCTACGACCTGCTGCTGCACAAGAGCAAGGACGACACGGCAAACCGCGCCGCACGCCAGTATACGCACGAACTGATTTGCCGCCACGTGAGCGGACGGCTGAAGGTGGCACCTGAGCATGTGTCCGACCGCGTGCTCGGGCTGATGCGGAAGCCGCCGTTTAAATTATTCGAAGAGTTCAAGCAGATCTTTGACCGCATAAACAAGGAGGAAAATCTCAACCAGCAGATTATCCCCTATTTTATCAGCAGTCATCCCGGCTGCCGCGAGGAAGACATGGCAGAGCTTGCCGTACTGACAAAGGGCATGGACTTTCATCTCGAACAGGTACAGGACTTCACACCCACACCAATGACGATAAGCACCGAGACATGGTACACCGGATACGACCCCTATACGCTTGAACCCGTGGCATCGGCAAAGACACAGCGCGAGAAGCTGGCACAGCGGATGTTCTTCTTCTGGTATAAACCGGAAGAAAGGCATAATATCGAAAGCGAACTGAGGCGCATCGGACGTCCGGACATTATCAGGCGGCTGTATCCTTTCACACCCAAAGCACCATACAATGGAAATCATAGAGAGAACGACCGTAGGAAAAAGCACCCGGCAAGAGTGCGAAGACGGGATAGCGGTAAGCGATAGCTTCATTGCCGTAATAGACGGCAGCACCAGCAAGACTGCCGTGCGGATAAACGGCAGCATGAGCAACGGGCGCCTGTGCATGGAAACCGTAAGGAAGTTTGTCGCCGCCATGCCGGAAGAGACAGGCGTGGAGGATTTCTGCAAAGGCGTGACGGAAGCCGTACATGAAATATACACAGGATACGGCGCGGATACAGTCAGGCTGCGGACAGAGCCTGCCGGACGCGCCACGGCAAGCGCCGTTGTCTACAGCCGCCGGCGCAGGCAGGTGTGGCTTGTCGGCGACTGCCACTGCATTGTGGGCGGAACATATAATGACAATCCCAAGCCAAGCGAAGATATCATTGCCGCCAAGCGTTCTGTTTTCATCAAGAACGAACTGCATAAATGCAAGGATGCAGCAGACTTGCAGAAGAAGATAGAATGTCTGCGCATAAACGACACGGGAAGGTGCCACATCCTGCCCGACCTCATAGTGGCATGCTCACGCCAGAACATGGATTACGCCGTCATTGACGGCTTTGACATACCCATGGACAAGGTAAAAGTGATAGACGTGCCGCCCGAAGAGACCGAGATAATACTGGCAAGCGACGGCTATCCCTTCATAAAAGAAACCCTTGGACAGAGCGAGGAAGCACTGGCACGGCTCATAGAGGCAGACCCTCTGCTGATAGACAAATACAGGGCAACAAAAGGGGTGATGAACGGATACGCATCGTTTGACGACAGAAGCTACATAAGGTTCCGCGACTAAGCCGGGAACCTTTTTTGACGCGATACGGGGACAGCGGCATCCGCTTTCGCGCATAACCTGCGCCTGTCCTCCCTTTCCGCAGGGCAGGCGCAGACTGTACAGACAGCCTGCCGGAGGACACAATGAAACGTTTTTTGCGGGAATATGCGACAATGTGTCAGAACGGAAACGACACAGTTTTTTGTCAAACGAGGTGTTAAAAATATTCAACAAGGCTCCCTGCAAACGAAAACACACTGGATTTATTGGAAAATACGTTCTACAGAAAAAAATCGTACGTAGATTTTTTTCCATAGAAGCCATATTTACATGCAATAGAGGCACTATAGCATATAAAAAGCCCATCGATAATATTAAAAAGCCCATGTTTTGCTATCAAAAAGAGGCTTTACGGCAATCAAAAAGCACATGTCCGCTGCACACACAGACTATTTACGGGATAAGCATCTGATATTCAATGGATTGCGCCTGCACACGAATTAAGACCGTATTTTTGCGCAAACATCTTAAATTTTACGAGCCGGGGCTTCCTGAAGGGTTATCTGAAATCAGGATGAAAACAAAAACGGCAGAAAAGCGGACAATGTGTCACAATGCAGGGCATAATCATCGCCTATGCAACTATCCGCCGTCCGACTGCCGCAGCGCGTCATCTGAACTCATTCACGCTCCGTATACGCTCGTACAGCGCATCCGTCCAGTCCTCGCCGTTAGCCGGACACAGCGTGTTTATGCCTATATTGCTCGCCATTGCCGTGTTTCGCGGACCGTCGTCGACAAACAGCGTCTCTTCCGGCGTGATATTCTCCTTCTCAAGTATAAGATTGAATATCTTCTCACACGGCTTCATCATCTTCAGCTTATAGCTGAGATACAGCGCATCGAAATAATATTCGAGCGAATGCCCCTCACCGTCGAAGGCATCGCTCAACGCCCAGCTCATCATATAGGGATTGGTATTTGAAAGCAGTATTAGACGGTAACCTTCAGCCTTCAGCCTAATCAGCACATCAAGCGCACGCCGCGGCACTTCCCTGCAATATCCGCGCCAGCCATGGCAGCACTGCTCAAACGTAAGCTCCCTGCCGACAAGCGCGCCAAGCTCACGCCGGAAATCCTCCGCCGTTATCTTCCCTTCTTCCAGCTCTCCGAATATTCCGCTCTGCGTATAGGGGTCGAGACGCGCCTCCGCGTCCTCAAGCCCCAAAGCCTTAAAACGTCTTACTGCCTCACTTTGGTCAATGGTCATTATCACCCCGCCAAGGTCAAATACGATATTCTTTATCATAGCCCTCTTTCATTAAAAATGTTTCACTGCCCTGTCCATCTCACGGCGGTCTTCCTTCTCTTTCAGCGTCTGACGCTTGTCAAATTCCTTCTTTCCACGTGCAAGGGCGATGTCGACCTTTGCCCTCCCCTTGTCGTCTATAAACACAAGTATGGGCACAATGGTATATCCGGGCTGCTTGGAAGCCTCCTGCAGCTTGTATATCTCGCGCTTTGTAAGCAGGAGCTTTCTGTCGCGCTTGCTTTCGTGGTTGTTGTATGAGCCGTAGAAATAAGGCGATATGTTCATACCCTTTATCCAGACCTCACCGTTGTGAATGTAGCAAAACGTATCTACAAGCGACGCCTTGCCCATGCGTATCGATTTTATCTCCGTTCCCGTAAGGACAATGCCGGCTGTATAGGTGTCGATGAAGAAGAATTCGAACGAAGCCTTCTTGTTACGTATATTCACCGGACTCTTCTTGCGGAGCAGTTCATCTTCTTTTCTCATTGTATTCCCTTCAGTCGTTTGTTATTTCTGCAAACAGCCCGATATTATCGTCTATGTAATGAGCGACCATTGCGGTCCACTCTTCCTCGTTTTCCACGAATATGTCGTCGTATTTGTCAAACTCCGGATATTTCTCAAACATAGCCATGAACTCATCGTCCGTACAGTCCTTTTCTATCTCGTTACGATACTTCTTATACAAGGCATGAACCTTGCGCAGCACGCTTCCAAGTTCGGTCAGCCCCCACTCCTTTATGGCGCGCGCAAAGGGATTTAAGAAGATAAATCCGCCATAACCGTTGTGTATCAGCTGCACAAAACCGCCGTCCATAACCTCGTCACGCAATATTCTGTAAGCAAGAAGAGTTATCTGCGGCGCATTAAGGCGTGCCATAGCCTCTGCATCCAGCTTGCCGCCGACTGCATCATAAACGGCATTGACAAACACATCCATGAAAGCGTCCATTCCCTCCGTTGCCGCCCGTTGCAGGTCGGCATCTCTAACAACTACTTTCGTAATATCCATATTCTTAATCTTTTACTCATGCAAAGATACGACAAAAAAGCCAATAACAGAAAAAAAGGCATAAAGTATCGGCATCATACCTCTATAAGCTTTCCTTCGCTTTCAAGGGCATTCCACATCGAATAGCGTGCCTCGGGATTTAACTCTTCTATCCGCGCAAACACGTCGCGCATGTCCGAACGGTGGGAGCCCGTCTCATACGGACACATACTGACCTGCTTCTCATATCCCCTGTACATGGCATACATGCGGATGTCCCTTTCCTCCACCATGCACAAAGGGCGTATTATCGTCAGCGGCATCTTGCGCATCCTGAGCTTTGCCGGCATCGTAGAGAAATGTCCCTGGAAAAACTCGTTCATCATGGCTGTATGAATAATGTCGTCCATGTGATGCCCCAGCGCTATCTTGTTACAGCCCAGTTCCTGAGCCTTAATGAACATCTGCTTGCGCCTGTTCCACGAACAGAGGAAGCAGGGCGACTTGCGCGTGTCCGTATGCGCGTCGAAGCCGGTTGTCACACAGTGCATCCTTATGCCGTACCGGGCGGCAAAATCCTCAAGATACCACGTGTCCGTCTCATATCTTATGTTCTCCATACGTATATGGACGGCATCAAGGGTAAAGCGCGGCTTGTCTATCTTCATCCTGCGCCCGAGCATCTCAAGCAGGCACAGCGAGTCCTTTCCGCCGGATATCCCCACGAGGATACGGTCGTTGTCTTCTATAAGACCATACTTGGAAAGGGCTTTGTTTAAACGGCTTAAAATCCTTTTCTCTATTTTCTGTTCATCCGTCGGTATCGCCATGACACAAATTCAGGTTATTTCATGAAAACAAGATATACGGCGCAGATGATAAAGAAGAAGGCAAGAATATGGTTCCAGTGCAGGTTCTGCCCCTGAAACATGATATTGGCAATCACGGCGAACACTCCAAGACTTATGCATTCCTGCACCACCTTGAGCTGAACAAGCGTAAACGGACCGCCGTTGCCGGCAAATCCCATGCGGTTTGCCGGAACCTGACAGCAATATTCGAAGAAAGCGATTGCCCAGGAGAATGCGATGACACCCAGAAGAGACCAGTTGTGGCTTATCCCTGCCTGCTGCAATTTAAGATGCCCGTACCAGGCAATTGTCATAAAGACATTACTCAGTACGAGCAGTATGATTGTATAAAGACCGTTCATTTATTCTGCGTTTCTCAGTTGCCTGTCCATATTCTCTGCCGCGCGCCTGCCGTCGCCCATGGCAAGTATCACCGTCGCACCGCCGCGCACTATATCTCCGCCGGCATATATCTCGCGGCGTGAGCTCTGCATGCATTCATTTACGGCTATCGTGTTCTTGCGTCCGAGTTCAAGCCCCTCTATCGATTTTGGGACAAGCGGATTGGGCGACACGCCTATGGCAACAATAACCTGATCGACATCCAGCGTCACCGTCTTGCCTTCAACAGCCACCGGACTGCGGCGTCCGCTCTCGTCGGGCTCGCCAAGTTCCATTACCTGTAACACTGCCTGGCACACGGCGCCGCTTTCGTCCGCCTTGTATTCAACGGGATTGTGGAGCGTAAGGAAGTTTATGCCTTCTTCCTTCGCATGCTTGACCTCTTCGAGGCGCGCCGGCATCTCTTTTTCCGAGCGGCGGTATACTATCGTAACATCGGCACCGAGCCTCTTTGCCGTGCGGCATGAGTCCATGGCGGTGTTACCGCCTCCGACAACAAGCACTTTCCTGCCTACGTTGACAGGCGTATCTGTCGTCGGGTCGGCTGCATCCATAAGGTTCACGCGCGTAAGATATTCATTTGAAGACATTATGTTTATGGCATTCTCTCCCGGTATGCCCATGAAGTTGGGCAGCCCGGCACCCGATGCGACGAATATGCCTTTAAATCCGTCTGCCTCGAGGTCTTCAACCAATATCGTCTTTCCTACTATGCAGTCCGTGTGGAACTCTACTCCCAACTTTCTCAGATTGTCCATCTCAACATCCACTATGCGGTTGGGCAGACGGAACTCCGGTATTCCGTATTTCAGCACGCCGCCTATCTCATGCAGGGCTTCAAAAACATGCACGTCGTATCCCTTCTTTGCCATGTCTCCGGCAAAGCTCAGTCCGGCAGGTCCCGAACCTACGACAGCCACCTTTATGCCGTTTGCGGGAGAGCGTTCTGGAAGTGATACGCAGCCGCTTTCGCGTTCATAATCGGCGGCGAACCGCTCAAGATAACCTATCGCCACAGCCTGTCCGCCCATTTTAAGATGCACGCAACGGCTCTCACACTGCTTCTCCTGCGGGCACACACGTCCGCATACGGCAGGCAGCGCCGACGTGTTCTTCAAAACCTTTGCAGCCGCAAGTATTTCCCCACGCTCAATATTCTTTATAAACGACGGTATGTCGATGTTCACAGGGCATCCCTCCACGCACGAAGGCTTGGCACAGTCAAGACAACGCTTTGCCTCTGTCAATGCCATGTCCATAGTGAGTCCCTTGTTTACCTCTTCCTTACGCGTCGTGGAACGATATCCCGGTTCAAGCTCCGGCATGACGACACGGTCTATGGCAGCACGCTCCTTTGGTTTAGTCACCGCACGCAATTCCTTGCGCCACACCGCATTACGGTCCGTAAGTATATCCATGCTGCATTCAGCATGCTTGTCCTCCGAAACAGCATTGGGAACTGTGATGCATTCGTCCGTCTCCACGGTCTTTTCTTCTGCAACGGCAGCAAGATGCTCTTCAAAATGTTCCAAATCCTCTTGCTCCACACGCCTGAACGTACCCATGCGTCTGAACATTTCATCCCAGTCAACAAGGGCACCGTCAAACTCCGGACCGTCGATGCAGACAAACTTTGTCTTTCCGCCTATCGTAAGACGGCATGCACCGCACATGCCCGTACCGTCCACCATTATGGTATTCAGTGATACATCTGTCGGGATATTATACCTTTGCGTCAGCATGCAACTGAACTTCATCATCACAGGAGGTCCTATGGCAAAGACCTTGTCTATGTGCTCCTGCTTGATAAAGCGTTCGATGCCGACGGTGACGACACCTTTTTCTCCGTACGAGCCGTCGTCGGTCATTACGATTGTCTCATCGCTGCTTTCGCGTATCTCGTCCTCAAGTATTATCAGCTCCCTGTTTCGCCCCGCGATAACCGACAGCACACGGTTGCCGGCGGCTTTCAGAGCCCTGACGATTGGCAGCATGGGCGCCACGCCCACACCTCCGCCAGCACAAACCACCGTCCCGAAGTTTTCTATGTGAGTAGGATTGCCCAACGGTCCCACAATGTCGGCAATGAAATCACCTTCATTCAGCCTGCACAGCTTTATCGATGACAGACCAACCTCTTGCACCACAAGAGTGACGGTGCCTTTCTTTATATCGGCATCGGCAATGGTAAGCGGCATGCGCTCGCCTTTATTGTCTACACGGACGATTACAAAGTTGCCTGCCTTGCGGCTCTTTGCAATCAGCGGAGCCTCTATCTCAAAAAGAAAAACTTTCTCCGAGAACTGTTTCTTACGGACGATTTTGAACATTAAATTAAGTCTGTGTTTTTAAATGTTGAAATTATTGTCATCAAGCATCTCGAAGCCGCAATACGGCACGAGACACTTGGGAACGCGTATGCCTTCTGGTGTCTGGTTGTTCTCGATAATGGCAGCGACTATGCGCGGCAACGCAAGAGCCGACCCGTTGAGCGTATGGCACAGTTCGGTTTTCTTGGTCTCGCTGTTACGGTAACGGCATTTCAGACGGTTTGCCTGATAGCTCTCGAAGTTTGATACGGAGCTTACTTCAAGCCAGCGCTTCTGTGCAGCGCTCCATACCTCGAAGTCATAGCATATCGCCGACGTGAAGCTCATGTCGCCTCCGCATAGGCGAAGTATCCTGTAGGGAAGTTCCAGCTTCTTCATTAGACCTTCCACATGTTCCAGCATCTCGTCCAGGCTTTGGTACGAATGTTCCGGTTTGTCAATGCGGACAATCTCCACCTTGTCAAACTGGTGCAGACGGTTCAGTCCGCGCACGTCCTTGCCGTACGAGCCTGCCTCACGGCGGAAACAAGCCGAATAGGCACAACGCTTTATCGGCAGGTCCTTCTCGTCAAGGATGACATCACGGAAGATGTTCGTCACCGGAACCTCTGCCGTAGGAATTAGATAAAGATTGTCAAGATTGCAGTGATACATCTGTCCCTCTTTGTCGGGCAGCTGTCCCGTGCCGTAGCCTGATGCCTCGTTTACCACGTATGGCGGCTGGACCTCAAGATATCCGCTCTTGCGTGCCTCTTCGAGGAAGAACGCTTCAAGCGCACGCTGAAGACGCGCCATCTTACCGATATATACGGGGAAACCTGCCCCCGTGATTTTAACTCCAAGGTCGAAGTCTATGAGATTGAATTTCTTGCAAAGGTCCCAATGACACAACGGCTCGCCTTCAAACTCAGGAACCTCTCCGCCCGTTTTTACCACCACGTTGTCTTCGGCTCCGGCACCTTCCGGAACGTCGTCGTTAGGGATGTTCGGTATCGAGCATAGCAGCGTCTCCATTTCTTTCTCAGCCGTTGCCATCTCTTCGCCCAGGGTCTTGTCCGCCTGTTTCAGCACGGAAACCCTTGTCTTTATCTCTTCTGCCTCGTCTTTCTTGCCTTCCTTCATAAGGGAACCTATCTTCGACGACAGCTGTTTTATCTCCTGCTTGTTCTTATCCGACTTCTGCTGTGCCTCGCGTCTGCGTTTGTCCACAGCCAACACATTTTCCACGGCTTCTCTCGCACCCTTGAAGTGTTTCTTTTCCAAGCCTTTAATCACACGTTCAGTTTCCTCACTGATGAGTTTGATTGTAAGCATTTGCTGATAGTTTTTATTTAAAATATGTATTAATTTTGCAAAGTTAAGTATTTTAATTGAAAATGAGGACTGCTGTAAAAAAAGTTTTGTTGCAATCCCGTTTCCGGTAATAAATTATTTAATATAAAAAGTTCACAATTATATCTCAGTAAAGAATAATTGTGAACCTTAATATAAATGTATTTATATAAATTTAGAAACGTAGTTGACAGACATTATCTAAGCCACATAAGATTTGTAGTCGTCGGCTTCTGACCGTTGCCGAATGCCACTCCTATTGCACGCATTGACTCAATACGTTGTTTCTCAATCGCAACTTTATCGTTGTATTTCTTGCGAATTTCAAAGTCCAGATCCGAGCGAACCTGTCCCTTTATCTCCAAATAGAGTTTTGTGGCATCATTATAGCATGCAGCCTCAGGATCTATTGCAGCAAGATATATACCGGCTTCATGTGCACCATGTGATGTAGGATTTGCCGCCCATATTATTTTGGCTTTATTTAGCATCTCCAGATTGCAGCGGTCTCTGTATTTTGTATAAATCTTAATTCCAAACGCTGTAGCCTCATCACCGCCTCTTGAACAGACCGGAATAGATGTGGCAAGCATGATTGCCTCTTCATATTGCTGCTGTTCAGCTTTTCGCCGCGCTTCCGACAATATCTGCCTATAATTACGGTCATAATAGTCCATGATTTTCTTCTTTCCTGCTTCTATAAAAGTCACCAGTCTGCCATTTGATGCATTCAGTTGTCTTACAGCAGCCATCATGCTTTTTATCTCACTGTTACCTACACCGTCAACTTCCATATAGACGGAGCTAAACTTTGTCTTGCTATATGCATCAGCAATATACAAGGTGACCCCAAGATTATTTACTATCTGCACAGGTGGTCCCTGATGTATGCTTTTATCCAAAACATCTATGCGCGGCACAAGAATAAATTGTCCGTACTTTAAATCCGAAGACATGCCTTTTGCCGTCACGACACGTTCAAGACTGTTTTCAACGGCATTTGCCACAGCATCCGGCAATATCCCGTCAGAATTGTCAACTATAACAGACAAAGGAACATTACATTCCTGAGCATCTGCTGAAAACGGATTTGCCAATAGCACAGCTGTCATTATGGAATAAATGCTTGTTTTCATAATTGTAGTCATTTTATTTTTCTCCCAATATTAAAAGACAACGTCCCAAACCACGGTTCACAACTTTACAAGGTATGTTGTATGGAGCATTACGGAGAAACTTCATAAGCCCTCTTACAAATCCGTCAGTATCCTGAGCCATTCCGTTTTGCTTATATAAAGGTATACGGACCTGATCAAAAAGGATATAGTTTTCTGTTGCATCCGACTTATTAAAACGGTGGTTAACAGTATTCTCAGACATCCAGTTGTCTATTATCTCCGTCAGCTCCAAACCGTCGAACTCCTTTTCGAGGTCAATGCCCGAACCATTATCAAACACGCGCACATCAACCACCACTTCGCGCCCGTTTGCGAGCAAATCCTCAAAGTGAGCCTGCAACTGTGCTGTAAAATTATCCATATTGTTCATTACCGCCTCTTCCAACAGCACAGGAAGTTCGGCTGAAAAAGAAGAAGCTCCAGTCCCTTGTGCACCGGCAACCTGCTTGTTGGAATAGGCATCAAGCCCACGAAGATTATATGTTACACTCCTCTTTGGTCCCGTCTCGTTTATTGTCCAGTCTATTTCAAGTATGATGTCGGCTTTTGCCATGCGGCGCAGGCGGTCAAGAGGACTTTCTGTTACAGAGGCTCCACTTGTCTTGCTCTTTATAAGCCTGTCTTCAGCTGAAACATTGCTTATAGACTTTACGGTCTGTTGCAGATCTTGTAAAGGAAATCCGCGGTCCGCCATAAGTATATTTATTTTAGAAATAACATTGTTCAAATCCTTATCCGTACCCAATGCTGTTTTATAGTCGGATATTGTTTCCATCTCACCCTGATTTTCAATGTCACGGGTAAAACCATGTTCCTTGCACCACGCATCACTCGGCACAACCATAAGCCGTGGCTTCTTTGCCTGACCTGATGCCGCCAGCACAATAACGGTCATGACGGCAATTAAAAATGCTCTTTTATTCATATTTATACAAATTATCTCACCAATATATTGTCTTCTGTCAGACGCGCCTTTAACTCACTACGCAATATTCTTACAGTAACAACATAGCTCACATCTACAGCGGTTTTATTCTTTGATTTTGAAAACGGGCGCTCATCTTTCATTGATACATATTTTCTATATTCACCTTTGTCCATAAAGAATATATTGAAATAGTCCTCGTATTTTTCTTCAGCATTGGCTTCATTCACCAATGGACGCATGTTACATCCGGCACGTCCGGCTGTTATACCTTTGAATACCACAGCACGCACGGCATTTTTCTTTGCCTGCTCAACTGCATCAGACTTATTCTTGCCAGTGCCGAACACACGTAATGTCTGAGAACCGTCAAGCTCAACACCAAGGCACTCTATCTCCTGATTATGGAATGCAGATATAGATTCAGCATGAGACCCGCATGAACAGAGGTTTACCGCCATATATCCGCTCATAATAAACAATAAAATATTTTTCATATCATAAAAAGTTAGAATTCATATCCAAGCCGCATAAGAACGAAGTTTATTCCCTTCTTACCGTTCTCATATCCCTTTATCTCATTATAACCGTAACTTATACCGGCTATAAAGGCATTGCGCTGTTCTCCCACACGTATGCCAATTGTCGGAGAGACTAAGAAACCGTCGCGAATGGCACCTCCGATGTTAAACGACCAGTAAGGCACGACACTTCGGTTGTCTTGCGAAATTATATTACCACGCACATTCGCATAAATTGGCATTGTCCAGCGTATTGGCGTGCTACGGTAACAGTCGTTGTTTGTCATATAATATCTTGCGCCCATTCCTGCTCCCACTTTTAAATACTCATTAAACCTGTAACCTGCCGTATAAGAGAACCCTGCAGCAAGAACGTTCTTCTTTTCAAAAATAACCGAGCTTCCGGCATCTATTTCTGCCGAGCACCAAAATCCGGATGTCTCTTGTGTGTAGTCACGATAATTTGTCGTCTTTGGCTTTTCCGGCAACCTTATATCGCGCTGCTGTGCATCAGCTGTGCCACAAAGCAGAATTGATGCCAAAGACATTATTAATAATTCTTTCATAATCTTTTGTTTTAGAAACCGTTAGATAAACTTTTTATGATGCCGCTTTGTTCAAGTTCCCTACGCAGATTGTCCTTATTAACTTGAACCACGGCTCCCACCTTATACTCCTTACCTGTTTTTATGCGTTCGTACGAACCGGAGATTACGGTGGCAAAATGAAGATATGCTCCCTCTTTGCCGAAAAAAGCATTGAAATAATCACTTTTTTCCTGTTCTACCGTCACACTCTGAGCCATTGGACGTTGTGAAGGATTACCCTGTGTGCCGTTAAATCCACGGAATATCACCCCATGTACGGCAGCATACTTAATGTCCTCGTCTGAAACAATCGAAGATTTTGAATAGACATAGACTCTTACAAGATAAGTACCTTGCACTCCTGAACCGGCTGACACGATGTCATACCGTAAAGGTTCTTTTTTCTTTGCCGATGTATTTCCTATAATAAAAAGAAATACAGAAAACATCATTAATAATCTGATTTTCATAATTCCGTCTCCTAATCTTTTATTTCACGTATCAACATTCCCGGGAAGAAGTCTCCGCCGCTTACTTTCTTAAATGTAGTACATCCTAATGTTGCAGAAGCAGCACCTTCTTCTTCAGACATATACCGGTTGTCCCAGATAAGTCCGTCAACAGGCTTTATCACTCCTACCCTCTTGTATTCTCTTGCACCACCATCTTTCTCTATAATCTCAAGCACTTCAAATTTAGAGTCCTTAGTCACTCCTTCTTTCATTCCGACGTATGCCGTTATCGGTTGTGCCGAGACAAGAGGCGACTTTGTCCTGAATTCTTCAAACTCATGCTGAAGACTTGCCACATTTTCATCCAAGGCACGCTGACATGCCTTTCGTACCATCTCTACAGGCTCGTCAAGCTTTATGCCCATAAATGAGGTTGTGCTTCCGCTGCTTTCCACCTTGCCTACATATTTCAGCCTATACTTGCCGCGTCCGTCCTCAAACTCTTCTTTCTTTACAATGTCAGGAGTTGATGTATACTGATCTTTATAGAACACAGCCGATGTGGCTTCATCCCATTCTAATTTATACAGAAAAGTGTTTATCTTAACCTTAAACCCTTTCAGTGTTTCTGCCAAACTTCCGTATGAGTCACCCAAATCTGCAAAATCAGAATTTCCGGTAGCAGCACCTGCCAACGCTCCCAATATTCTCAGTCCCATACCGACAGCTGCTCCGGCTTTTGACTTGTCGACATATCTTATATCATTGACAAGTACAAATGTATTACCTATAAGGTCTTCGCCCGCATCCATAAGCAAAGCTGTGCTTCTCGCCGACTTTTCAGCCAGTATTCTGTCATACTCGGTAGCATTGTATAATCCACGTTCTTTAACCAGCTCCATGTTACAAGTTCCTGTATTAACATCCCTGTTAAACCATTTGGCAACAAGACGGCTGGCTATTTTATTACGTTCGAGAAAAGAAGAAATGTCTGAATTTTCTTTGTCCGATGATGCACCCTTCAGTTTCTTATCCAAACTCAGTATCTTGACACTAAGCTCATGGTCATTAAACTTGTCCGGTACTGGTATCTTTACGAAAGCATCTTTAATCTCACTTGCAAATTTCTGGTCTTCATGACTTATCATCAAGGTATATATGGAACTTCTCCTGTATTTGAGATTATCGTTCTGTGCAGATACTTCCATTATTTCCGGCAATGAAAAAAGCATCATAACCGTCATTAAAATATATTTCATAGTAGTTATTTCCTTTTATGATATTAGTAATCCCACTCGTCTCTGTCAATAGTTCCGCCCAAAGGATAAACTCTTACGGCGCGTGTATGCAGAAGTAACAAATTCTTCTCTTGTGTGTCGGTCAGCGTGCCTCCATTTTCTTTTATGGCAGAAGATATTTGCGAAAACAGGTTCTGCGGTACGGGTATATGACTTCTGATACAACCTACGGTATCAACGAGAACACCAAACGACTTTGCCTCTTTTGATACAAGCTTTATTTCATACATTTTCTTAAGACCTTTGTGTATCGAATTGTTTTTTAACGTCTGTTCCTTTGGCACAACCCATGCCAGTCCGTCTTCAAAACCAGTTGCCACAGCCATGCCGTCACCGATAAGACTTTGCTTCCTTACATCAAAATTATAAAAGAGCTTGTCGTCCTTGCATACCCATATATTATTTATATTGGAAGACTTTGCTTTTACAACATCGTTGTATTCAAAAGGAACCATGACATTTCCTTTCACGTCTATAACACCTTTCTTGCCCTCTTTTACGGCATAAATCAGACCGAACTGCGGAGTATCTATGTCATCATACTCAAATGGGATTGCCGCACCTCCTTTTATGTCTGCCAGTCCCCATCTTCCGTCTTTCTTTGCTGGAATATATGATACGACACCGTTCTTTACATCAGGAAACTTAAAGTCCTGAAACAGTCCTTTTTCATAAATGAAGTGTCCGTCCTCACAGAGCAATGCACAGCTTTTGTCATTACCGTACACAATCCAATAGCCGCCTTTATATTTTGTCCGTGAATACTCATCGGATATTTTCTTTCCATGTTTATCTACAAAGTAAGATGTATGCGACAAAGGATTATCAACCCTCGCAATGTCTCCTGTGAAAGGATTGCAGTTGCACGCCACAATACTCTTTGCCTTGTCGGAAATCAATATATTCTTTTTTGCCTCAATGTCCCAATATCCGGATGTCTTTTTACTACCGTTCTGTATGGAAAATGCCGACATTCCGGATGTAGGCATAAGATAGACAGCCTTGTCTGTAAGCGGTGTTAAGGCATTGCCTTTACTGTCAAGCACAACATTCTTCTTTCCGGCAAAACAGGATATATAGCTGCAATCTGTCTTCAACGTATCAGCCAGACTTACCTTCGTTGCCGCCTCCCTGTCCGGAAGTCCATTTTCCGCATTAAATTCACACAGAATATCGTACTTCTTTGCATCTACTATAATAGTCACGTCAACATTTATCAACCCCATTTTCGCACCGGTAATAACACCTTTCTTCTCTTTCCCTCCGGAAAGGAGCAAAGCCTTGCCTGCACGGTTGAGTCGGCTGATAAAGGAATATTTGGGCTTTACTATTATTTTACCCGTATTGGATATCAGCCCATATTTATCACCGGACTTTACACGATATAGCTTGTCACTCCAATCGGTAATCTCATCGTATTTCACCGGTATGATTTCCTTACCTTCGGTATTAACCATACCATACTTATTACCTTTACCAACTTTACCGTTTCCATTATAAAAAGGATATGCTGTCTCATATTTACACGGGACAACAATATTACCTTGCGAGTCTTCGTACCCGCATCGTCCCTTTTTGTCTGTCTTAACTTTTATGTCTTGTGAAAAAGAATGCTTTACTGTGAGAAGCAAACATAATAGAATTATAAATCTTGCCATTTTATTCCATTTTAAAATTTATGGACAGCACAAGTACGCACCTGTGGCTGTGCAATAGTAATAGGAGTTCCATTCGTTGTACTGTCATATATTTTGAAATATATCCCTTTGAAACCTTTCTGTATAGATGATAATATCCTAAATCCTGTATCATGTTTTATTGTAGATGATAATAATCCTGTTGAATTAGGCAGGATCCATCTAATAATGCACTGCGCAATAGGATTATTAAATTGTCCTTTTACTATATTATTCAAATTTTTATATGTGATTAAAAAATTTTCCCCGACTCCTCCTGCTAAAAATATAGAGAATTTCGTAACTTCATTATCACCAGGGATAAACCACCCCTCACCTAAACTTGCCGCAAAGGCTTGACCTTTAAATATACTCAGAGGAAGGTTATTATTATTACAATATTCTTCTATTATTTTACGGTTTTCTTCTCCGTCATCTCCAAGAAGTTTGCTTAAATCACTATAATATTTTTTCATCTCCTTGTTGGATATCTTTATTTTCTTTTCTTTTGGAAAAGATAGTTTTTTCATGTGTTCTTCTGTTAGTATTCCTTCTTTTCTCAAACTTTTGGTCTGTATCTTCTCCCAACCTGCCATAATAGGCCACATTGACATAACCAATCCATGCTCCCCTGTCTCGTCAAGATAAAAAACAAATCCGGGAACTCCGTCAATCTCCATGTAGTCTCCTAACTTCTGTCCTTTAACACAAACAGAACACATTACAATGCACAAAATAATAAAAATCTTTCTCATTGTTATTTTCTCCAGTAGCCTTGCAACACCCAAAACAAAGCAAAAAATAAAATTATGAATTATATATAAACAAAAAAGCGTGGGTGCTGTACCAGTTGCTCGTCCCACTCTTCAAGGCGTCTCGCATTGCCCAATCCGTCAAGAACGAGCAACGCAGAAGCCCACGCCGAATATGCATACACCAATAAACATCTGTAAAATTACAGATATTCATTATAATGTACAATACTCCCAATGGACATCTACTGTTGCTTTGTTTTCTGACGGATTCAAGTTTGCGAGACTTTGAAGAGCCAAAGAACAAAGCGTCAAGTAAACGCCTTTCCATAAATATATCCCTCCCTCTACCGCTTCTGCTTACGCATCTGTTTCAAGAATAGGGCATGCAAATATATACATATTTTCTGAATTTCATTAATTAATTAAAAGAAAATGTAATCAAACAAATAAAGAGTCAATCTTCGTATCTACCAAAACGGAAAATTATGTACTTAGTTTCTGTGCCACATGCAAGACGACTTTCTGATGCGCCAAATGTGCCTTGTTCTCTTCCAACTGAAAAAATTACTGTTGAACATAAATAATAAAAAACGTTGGCTGAATTATTGTCGGTACACATCTTTCAAACTGTTATATTATACCAGCTTTTGCTTACGGTTTTCAATCACGTGCGTCTGATTTTCAAAATGTGCCCTTTGGGAACTTAAAAGGTCACCTTTGGGCTTTTTAAATGCCATGTTTTAGAGTTCAAAATGCCATGTTTCGGATTGTAAGATGATACTTCGATAACAGCAAAGGAAAAACAAAAGATTTTTTGAAAAAGTTGTATAACTGTATAACTTTACTATCTTTGCACCATGAAAAAATCAATGCATCAAGAAAAAGACACAGAAAACACCGAATAACAAGATAAATAAAGCAATAAAACTAAAAAAAGAATATTATGAAACTAAAGGAAATAAGCAATGACATCTATGACGTAGATGCTTGGCTGGATGAAGGACTCGGAAAGGAAGGCTCTTCTGAAAGAGAGAACAACAGGGAAAAGGCATGGGAAGAGTATAACGCATAAATACTGCTTCAATGCAAAATGGCATATTGCATTCTGAAAGACAGCATTTTGGAATGCAACAGGATACCGCGGTTTGTGAAATGTTATCGTGTCTGTACCTGCTGATAGCCCACAAGACGGTCGGTACGTTCGCCCGTCCCCCTGAAATATACAAGTGCCTGATATTTGTTCTCCGTCTGCCAGAAGTTGCCCTCTTCAGGCATGATGCGTGCCGCCCCGTCACTTCCGACAAGAAGATACTGATAAGAATAATATCCCTGTTTCTGTCTCACAACGGCGTTATAGCACTGTTTTGCATCGTCATACTCCATTTTGTATTCCGGCAGGAAGCGGTTGTTCGTCCATACGCCGTTGATGTACACATCGCCGTCAAAGCGTCGCGGACACTTCATAGTGTAATGTACGGAGACATATTCGCACGTGCGGTCGTTTTCCACGTTGTCGCTGTTCCTTATATAAAAAGCCCCGTCGGCATCCTCGTCATAGACATAGTTGGGGCGCGGCTCGTCGGCAAACGGGTATACATGATAGCCGTTGCCGTCCCAGCGTATGAAATCGATGCCCATTGTGGGATGCGACACGTCCAGTATCTCGTATTTGTGATATTCATTGCCTGCCTCGAATATAAGCTCCCTGCTGTGCTGCCAGCGCAGACCTTTCGCCATGACATACTGTGGTTGTGGATTTATCCTGGCATTGTCCCACCTGAAGTTCTGCATCACCACTGTCTTTATCTGCGTGGCGGGATTTGTCACGCTTATGCCCTGATAGTCAGCCTGCATCGAGACCTGCTGATGTGACTTGTTTACATCCACGTCCGTATTTGAGGATACGCTCATGCTCACGCTCACCAGAGGCTCCACCACCATGAAGCATGCCGACAGCACGGGGCGGTTGCCGTCGTTCTCATCGTATACGGTAAGCCTGTAGTTGCCGCTCATTGTAAGACGGCACCTGTCATTTGGTATCCTAAGTGAGTAATGGGTATACAAAGTGTTGGTATTTATCGACTCCTCGCTGTCGTCTATTGTGTTCCCTTCATAAAATCCCGATATATAGTCGGCGGGAAACAGGCCGTCGGACACAGACCAGTCTGCCTCGCAGTGCTCTATAGTGTATGTATATCGGTGATAAGTATGCGTCAGATCATCGAAACCGATGTTTATCACGTCCTTGGGAGTGTTACTGCCGAGCCTCACCACCGGCAGCGACAGCCAGTCATCACCTGCCACGACCTGAAGCGACGCTATGCGGCTGTCGTAAATCTCGTTTCGCTGGGCATACACTGCCACTGTACATATATATATAAATAAGGTGAAAAGTTTTCTCATATATCTATAACGTATGAAACAGCGATAAATTGTATCATGATAATGGCGGCGTTATGGACTTGAATTGCCATATATATGCGCTATAGTTGTAGTATGAGCCACGGTCTGAATAAAAGACGGGGCAGACCTTATCTGCCCCGACCTGTATCAGCCCTGTCTTAGGGCGGAAAAAGCAATCCCATCCAAAAGACTGTCATAGAGTGTCATACTGATAATCTCATGGAAAGAATTACAATATCACATCATGCCTTCTCTGCAACCATGTCTCTGTACATGCGCAAGCCGTATGCAGCAACCACGGCAAAGCATATAAGCGGCAGGATGAAAGACACGTTGACAGCCGGAAGTGAAAAGACTTCCTTCATGTCTATTATCGAAGCCTGCAAAGGAGGCAGGACGCTGCCACCGAGAATTGCCATGATGAGACCTGCTGCACCAAACTTTGCATCGTCGCCAAGTCCCTGGAGGGCTATTCCATAAATTGTGGGGAACATAAGAGACATACATCCGCTGATGCCGACAAGGCAGTATACGCCATAACGGTTCTGGAAACATATAACACCGGCGGTAAGCAATATGGCACCGAAGGCAAGTATTGCGAGAAGCTTGCCCGGATTGATAAACTTAAGGAAGTATGTACATATAAAACGTCCGCCGCACGACAGTGCCATGGCACATATATTATACTGTTGTGAAAGCACCTCCGCGTCGCGCTCACTCATGCCTTCCTGCATGAAATAGTGCGTTCCGTACTGTATAATGAAAGTCCAGCACATTATCTGGGCACCGACATAGAAGAACTGGGCTATCACTCCTTCACGATAACGCTTTATTCCGCAGATGCGCTTCAGCGTGGGTAAAAAGTTTATGTCATGGCTCTGATCGCCGTTCTTGGGCATACGCGCAAAGAAAATGACAAGAAACATCACTGCTATTATGGCTGCAATAATAAGATAAGGCGTTATCAGGACTGAAAGGTCTGCTTCTTTCAAGGCATTGAAGTCGGCTTCGTCAAGCAGGGCCCTTGCATCTGTGTCACGGGGATCGAGCCGCGCCTGAATAAAGTTCATTGCCACATACATGCCGAGAAGAGACCCCATGGGGTTGAAGCACTGGGCAAAGTTAAGTCTGCGTGTCGCCGTCTCTTCCGTACCCATTGACAGAATGTAAGGATTACAACTGGTTTCGAGAAAAGACAGGCCGCATGTAAGGATAAAATATGCTATGAGAAAATATTCAAAGGCACCTGCCATCTTTGCCGGCAGAAAAAGAAAGGCGCCGAAAGCATAAAGTCCAAGTCCCATAAGCACTCCCGACTTATACGAGAACTTGCGTATGAACATGGCAGCAGGAAAAGCCATGGCAAAATAGCCGCCATAGAATGCCACCTGAACCAACGTGCCGTCGGTGACGCTCATACGGAATATCTTCGAGAAAGCCTTTACCATGGGGTTGGTAATGTCGTTGGCAAAGCCCCATAGTGCAAAACATGACGTGACGAGTATAAACGGAAGAACATAGCTTACACCGTCTTTACTTAATATAGATTGTTTTGACATGCTGTATATTATTAAGGTATAAAAATAAAATGGGTTTGCCCGCATATAGAAAACAGGCAAACCCACCATGTATTTTATTTATAAACCGGACCGAAGTTCTTGCATGCCCTGAAGTCTGCGCCTTCCTTGTCCATACCGAAAGCGTTCCATGCTGCAGGGCGGAATATCTTGTCGTCGTCCACATTGTGCATGCAAACCGGTATGCGGAGCATAGAAGCAAGCGTGATGAGATCAGCACCTATATGTCCGTAGCTTATCGCACCGTGGTTGGCACCCCAGTTGTTCATCACGGAATATACATCCTTGAAAGCAGGCTTGTCGCAGAGACGCGGCACGAACCATGTGGTCGGCCATGTCGGATCAGTACGCTTGTTAAGCACTTCATGTATCTCAGGGTCTACGTCAGCAGTCCAGCCCTCTGCAATTTGCAGCACCGGACCAAGTCCTTTCACAAGGTTAAGACGTGCCATGGTAACGGGCATTCCACCCTTTGTGAGGAAGTTTGACGAGAAACCTCCGCCACGGAAATAATCCCGGTCTGCCGGACACCAGCTCGTTGCCGCAAGACAATCCTCTACATCCTTATCGGTCATCTCCCAGCACTGTTTCATTACAGGATTGCCATCATTATCGGTGCTGTATCCCGTACCGTCAAGCGTTGTTGCTCCAGAGTTGATAAGGTGTATCATACCACCCGATGCACGGCCTGTAAGTTCTTTGCCTGTAACGCGTTTCACAGCCTCCGGGCTCCAGTATGTGCGGACATCCGAGAATATTGCAGCACGGTTTGTGAGCAGATGCTCGAACAACATCGTAAGCCCGTTGCAGCAGTCGTTTTCCGTTGCGAACACGTATGCCTCGCGTATACCGTTCCAATCAAACGATGTATTGAGTATTGTCTCGCTGAAATCTCCGTTGGGCAGGAAGTCCGTCCACTGGCGCTGTCCCTGGAAACCGCCTGCTATGGCGTTGTGTCCCAGTGCCTCTTCCTTATATCCAGCCTCAAGCAGCCTCGGGTTTCCGGTCATGAGGTCCCGGATAATCATGGTCATCTTGACAACAAACTCCCAGTCCTCGTCCTTGCCCTTGCGGTCCTTCTGCTTCTCAGGACGGTTCTTGTCGAAGCCTTCATTTGGCACACAATGCTTCTTTGTCCATGCCATTGCCTTCTCATACTCTTCCTTATCGTATATTCCAAGCTGTATACGGCGCAGCACTTCCGTCATGTCCACCTGCTCGGCACGTATGCCAAGATACTCCTGAAGAAAGTCTGCATTTACGATACTGCCTGCTATGCCCATTGCAACGTTGCCCACCGAGAGGTAAGACTTGCCGCGCATCGTTGCCACAGCCTGTGCCGCACGTGCCCAGCGCAATATCTTCTCTGCAACGTCTTCGGGTATGCTGTTATCCTCAAGATCTTGAACGTCGTGTCCGTATATGCCGAATGCAGGCAGTCCCTTTTGTGCATGCGCAGCAAGAACGGCAGCCAGATAAACGGCACCCGGACGCTCTGTTCCGTTAAAGCCCCATACAGCCTTAGGATAATGAGGGTTCATGTCCATTGTTTCCGAACCGTAGCACCAGCATGATGTAACGGAAATTGTGGCACCCACACCGCATTTCTCAAATTTGTCAGCACATGCGGCAGCCTCAGCCACACGGCCTATGGTACTGTCGGCTATGACACACTCTATCGGAGAGCCGTCTCCGTTTCTTAAATTACCTGATATAAGCTCGGCTACAGCCTTTGCAAGATTCATTGTCTTGTCTTCAAGACTCTCACGGATGCCGCCCTGACGACCGTCGATGATAGGACGAATACCGATTTTGGGATAGTTTTTCATTTCTTATTTAAGCTTTAAATTAATATTTATTAATCAAGATGTTTGTCATAGGTGTTTTGTAACACACAAAAATACTAATTATTCATAACAGAACAAATAAAAAGGCAGATTTCTTTAAATAAGAATCTGCCTTTTTGTTCATATCGTCTGATGATTAATACAAATGCCCTTTTTGTACCATTCGTACAATTTTGCAATTCCGTCGTCTATATCCACGGTGTGGTGCCAGCCTAAAGCATGTAACTTTGTAACATCAGTAAGCTTGCGCGGAGTTCCGTCCGGTTTGGTGGCGTCCCACAACAGAAGCCCCTTAAAGCCGATTGTCTTCACAACTTTCTCTGCCACTTCCCGTATGGTGACTTCAAGTCCCGTACCCACATTGATATGACAATTGCGTATCTCCCTGCATCCTTCTGGATATGTATCCTTAAAGTCTACATTGAGAAGGACATGCACGCTTGCATCCGCCATGTCCTCACTCCAAAGGAATTCGCGCATTGGCTTACCCGTACCCCACAGGGTTACAGACTCCGGGGTTATGCCGAACTTGCACAACTCTGCAAGTATCTCCCCATCAGTGTTGCTTCCGCTAACGCCATTCACCGGTCTGAGGTCAAGGTCCTTACGCACTGCGTCCCAATCATTCTCATTAAGACACTTTGCAAGGTATACTTTCCTTATCATTGCCGGCAGCACATGGCTGTTTTCCAGATGAAAGTTGTCATTGGGACCATACAGGTTCGTAGGCATCACGGCAATGTAATTGCATCCATATTGTATGCTGAAACTCTCACACATCTTCAAACCGGCAATCTTTGCAATGGCATACGGTTCGTTTGTATACTCAAGTTCGGAAGTAAGCAGCGCATCTTCCGACATGGGCTGGGATGCCATACGCGGGTAGATACATGTGCTTCCAAGGAACAGGAGTTTTCTTACACCATGGCGGAAGCTCTCACCTATAACGTTCTGCTGTATCTGGAGATTTTCGTAGATGAAATCCGCACGATACTGCAAGTTTGCCATTATACCGCCGACATGGGCAGCAGCAAGCACCACGGCATCAGGCTTTTCCTCATCGAAGAAAACCTTTACGGCAGCCGGATCCAGCAAATCAAGCTCCTTGTGACTCCTGCCAATAAGATTTCTGTAACCTCTTTGTTCAAGGTTTTTCCATATAGCCGAACCCACAAGCCCATTGTGACCGGCTATATATATTTTGGATGATTTGTCCAACATGGCTTAATCCTCTATCTGTGCTTTAAGATGTATCTTCCTGACAAACTTCATGTCGTGCTTAACCATAATGCTTATAAGTTCCGGGAATGTAGTCTTCGTGGGATTCCAGCCAAGCAGCTTCTTTGCCTTTGCCGGATTTCCAAGCAACTGTTCAACTTCGCAAGGACGGAAATATTTAGGATCGACCTCGACAAGCACTTTTCCGGTATTTACATCTATACCTCTTTCGTTCACACCTTCACCTTCCCAACGCAGTTCCATGCCTGCTTCTTTAAATGCCAGTGTGCAAAACTCGCGCACGGTATGCATCTCTCCCGTTGCAATAACAAAATCGTCCGGTTGCGGCTGCTGAAGGATAAGCCACATGCACTCTACGTAATCGCGGGCATATCCCCAGTCGCGAAGAGCGTCAAGGTTGCCAAGATAAAGCTTGTCCTGATATCCCTGTGCTATGCGGCATGCAGCAAGAGTAATCTTACGTGTGACGAAATTCTCTCCCCTGCGCTCGCTTTCATGATTAAACAGGATACCGTTGCAGCAATACATGTCGTAACTTTCACGATAGTTCTTCATTATCCAAAATCCATAGAGCTTTGCCACAGAATATGGAGAGCGCGGGTAGAACGGCGTTGTCTCGCTTTGCGGCACTTCCTGAACCTTTCCATACAGTTCGGAGGTTGATGCCTGATAAATACGACATGTCTTCTCCAGTCCGCATATACGTACAGCCTCAAGCAGACGAAGCGTTCCAACTGCGTCTGTATCAGCCGTATATTCAGGAACATCAAACGAAACCTTTACGTGACTTTGTGCTGCAAGGTTGTATATCTCGTCGGGCTTTGTCTCACCGATGATACGTATCAGAGAGGATGAATCCGTCATGTCTGCCCAGTGAAGATTGACCAGACGAGACTTTTTCATATCACGCACCCACTCGTCAAGATACAGATGCTCTATACGTCCTGTATTGAACGATGACGAACGGCGCAACAAGCCATGAACCTCATAACCTTTATCTATAAGAAACTCGGCAAGGAACGAACCGTCCTGCCCTGTTATACCTGTTATCAATGCAACTTTCTTCATTTTCTTTAATTACCTGTTATATTAATTTATCTATTGATTATTCTCCTGAAAATTCCTTTATGCGCTGCTCTTCAGACAGCTTGCATATAAGAATTTTTCCGTCACCCTCTGCAACGATATATCCGTCAAGTCCCTGAACCACAATCTTATTGTTGTTCAACGTATGCACAATGCAGTTGCGTGTATCGAACAAAGAGACGTTGCTGCCTATTACACTGTTGCCGTCTGTATCTTTGGGGGACAACTGAAGCAGCGACCCCCATGTACCAAGGTCGCTCCAGCCAAAATCTGCCGGATATACAAATATGTCCTTTGCCTTCTCCATTATTGCATAATCCACGGATATATTGTCGCACATCGGGAACTTGCGGTCAATTTCTTCCTGCTCTTTCTCCGTTCCATATACGTCAATGCTCTCAAAAATACCGCTTATTGAAGGACAAAACTCCCGGAACGCCTTTACTATGGTATTGACATTCCATACAAAAATACCTGCGTTCCAGTGAAAACTGTTGTCCTTGATATACTCACGGGCTACCTGAAGACAAGGCTTTTCACGGAATGAACTTACACGCAATATCTCGCTGTTTGCAGACGAACGTGAAGACATGTCAGCTTGAATATATCCATATCCTGTCTCAGGGCGCGTGGGTTTCATTCCGAGAGTTACTATAGCATCCGAACTTGCAGTAAAGTCAAGACAACCCTTTATAACCCTCTCAAACTCTTTTACATCCGTAACAATATGGTCACTCGGAGATACAACGATGTTTGCACACGGATCGACCGACTTTATACGCCAGCTTACGTATGCTATACATGGAGCCGTATTACGGCGGCAAGGCTCGCAAAGGATGTTTCTTTCAGGAACATCCGGCAGCTGTTGCCTAACGATATCAACATAGCTCTTATTGGTAACAACCCATACGTTAGCCGGAGAACAGATATCTTTAAAACGGTCGAACGTAAGTTGTAATAAAGAGTGCCCCACACCAAGCACATCAATAAACTGTTTGGGACATTCTTTGGTACTCATCGGCCAAAACCTGCTGCCGACTCCACCTGCCATTATGACTAGATGATTGTTTATACAAGACATAAATATATTAAATCTAATATTAATAATGTGCAAATATACAAAAAAGTATTATATACTGAACCATGTATGAATAAAAACCGGTTATGAGTAAATAAATATTTACCACATAACCGGTTTTATATTAAATAAGAACTGTATAATATCAGCAATACATATTTACTATTGCCTCATAAAGTTCCTGCTTGCCTGAAGTCTGCTTGGGCTCACCAACCTGCTTAGAATATGCAACAAGTTCCTCAAGAGACATCTTGCCTTCCTCAAATTCCTTGCCCTTACCTGCATCGAAAGAAGAATAGCGCTCTTTAACCATACTGCATATCGGAGAGTTCTCTATAAGGTCGGCTGCATTCTCCAAAGCACGTGCCATTGCATCCATACCTGCTATGTGGGCAATGAAGATATCGTCAAGGTCAGTTGAGTTACGGCGTGTCTTTGCATCGAAGTTTGTACCGCCGTTACCCAGACCACCGTTGCGGATAATCTGCATCATAGCCTGAATAAGCTCATAGTTGTCAATCGGGAACTGGTCTGTATCCCAACCGTTCTGATAGTCTCCGCGGTTGGCATCGATAGAACCGAGCATGCCGTTGTCTACGGCAACTGCCAGTTCATGCTCGAATGTATGACCTGCAAGCGTTGCATGGTTTACTTCTATATTAACCTTGAAGTCGTTTTCCAGTCCATGTGCCTTCAGGAAGCCTACTACTGTTTCCGTATCAACGTCATACTGATGCTTTGTCGGCTCCATTGGCTTCGGCTCAATAAGGAACGTACCTGTAAATCCTTTGCTGCGTGCATAGTCGCGTGCCATTGTAAGGATACGTGCCAAATGTTCCTTCTCACGTTTCTGGTCTGTATTCAAAAGGCTCATATAGCCTTCACGTCCGCCCCAGAACACATAATTGGTACCACCAAGCTCGATTGTTGCGTCTATGGCATTCTTTATCTGAACGGCAGCGCGTGCAACAACATCAAAGTCAGGATTTGTGGCAGCACCGTTCATATAGCGCGCATGGCTGAATACGTTTGCCGTACCCCACAGCAACTTTATGCCTGTCTCTTCCTGTTTTTTCTTCAAATATGCAACAACTTCTTTCAGATTTGCCTCATATTCTTCGATTGTATCAGCCTCTGTACACAAGTCTACATCGTGGAAACAGTAGTATTCAATTCCCATTTTCTGCATAAACTCGAAACCGGCATCAGCCTTGTCCTTAGCTGCCTGTACCTTATCGGGGTTACCGTTCCAAGGGAACTGTTTCGTTGTACCGCCAAACTGGTCGCCACCTTCTGCACACAGTGTGTGCCACCAAGCCATTGCAAACTTCAACCAGTCTTTCATTTTCTTACCCATTATAACCTTTTCTGCGTCATAATAACGGTAAGCCATTGGATTTTTACTGTCTTTACCTTCGAACTTTATCTGTCCGATTTCAGGAAAATACTCTTTAGCCATAATCTTATGTTTTAATATTTATAAAAACGATATTATTACTTATATAAGTTTTTAATTCTTGGTTACCATTTCCAAACGGCATTTCCACTTGGAATATGCTTCAAGATATTCCGTACGCAAATGCTCGTCCGGCTCTATCACTGCAAGTTTGTTCAGTGTGGCAAAAGCCTCATCGTTGTTCTTATAGATACCGCACCCCATGCCGGCGCCTTTAGCCGCGCCAATACTGCCGTCGGTCTCATACAGCTCTATTGTCGCACCGCTGACTCCTGCCAATGTATCGCGGAACAGCTTGCTAAGGAACATGTTTGCCTTTCCTGCATGTATCTTTCTTATGTCCATGCCCATCTGCTGCATTATCTCCATTCCATAACAGAAACTGAAGACAATGCCCTCCTGTGCCGCACGCATAAGATGAGCCTTGCCGTGCTTATTGAAGTTTATTCCATTCACTGAACATCCCACTTCACGGTTTTCCAACACTCTTTCCGCGCCGTTGCCAAACGGGATGATTGTGACACCGTCGCTTCCAATCGCAACCGAACTGGTCATCTCATTCATATCCGCATACGATATACCCTCGGGGGCAATGTTCCTTCTGACCCATGCATTCAATATACCCGTACCGTTTATACAAAGCAATACACCAAGACGGTCAAGCTCTTTTGAATAGTTTACATGGGCAAACGTATTGACACGGCTCTTTTTATCATAGTTTATATCTCCCAAAACGCCGTATACAACACCCGATGTTCCTGCCGTGGAAGCTATCTCACCAGGATTGAAGACATTCAGGCTAAGGGCGTTGTTGGGCTGGTCGCCGGCACGATAGCTCACAGGAGTTCCTTCTGCAAGTCCGAGTTCTGCGGCAGCAGAGGCATTTACCTCACCCTGAACACTGAAAGTCGGGACAATGTCCGGCACCATATTGCTTTCAAAACCATAATAATCAAGCAGGAAATCTGCCGGTGTCTTCGTCTTGAAGTCCCAAAGCATTCCTTCACTCAGTCCGCTTATAGTTGTATTCGCTATACCTGTCAGCCTCATGGCTATGTAGTCGCCTGGCAACATGAACTTGTCTATACGCTCAAATATCTGTGGCTCATTTTCCTTTACCCACGCCAACTTGGCTGCCGTAAAATTGCCGGGAGAATTTAAAAGATGCGAAAGGCACTGTTCTGAACCTATATCAGTGAAAGCCTTGTCGCCATAAGGAACCGCTCTCGAGTCACACCATATTATTGAAGGTCTCAAGACCTGCTGCTCTTTGTCTACACAAACAAGACCATGCATCTGATAAGAAATACCCACAGCCTTTATATCAGAACCTTTGACATTTGCTTCTGACATTATTTTCTTGATACTCAATTTGGCATTATCCCACCACATTTGAGGTTCCTGTTCTGCCCATCCTATCTTTTTAGCCATTATCGGAGCTTCTTTCTCCGGATAAAAAGCGGAAGCCGCACAAAGACCGTTATCGATATCGACAAGCGATGCTTTTACAGACGAACTGCCGATATCAAGCCCTAATAAATATTGTTTTGACATATTCGTAATATTACTTTATTACACATAATACGTACAATAAATTATATTCCCTTTTTAATGTCAATGTTAATAGTATTTAATATCAATTTCTGATTGCAGCTTTTATGGTTTCATAACCCATAGCTTTACGTCCCGTAACCCATAGCTTTATGATACGTAATCCTATGAGTTATGTATTACGAATGTGGAATTATGAATTCTTCAAAAAAGATGTCATCAGAACAAGGACAATGATGTATCCTCTGCTTTTCGGGGAGTTTCCTCTTCTTTCTCCTCTTCAAATAGAAGCATAAGCTGTGCCCTGTCACCTGCTTCCATGTTCAGACGGTAAATACCGCGAACTGCCGTTTTTTCGATTATCGAACTGCGGGTTTTACTGTTTCTATACAAATACTGCTTTACATAGCGATATACATCTTCAAAACATAACGTCCCGAAAAATGAGTTATGTGTGTTGAAGACATGACGGGCTATCTTTTGGACACAAAGTCCTTCTGTGCCTGCTTCTTTCAGAATATTCAATATATCGCGTTCGTAGTCCATTTCTGAAAAAAGGCCGGTAACAATAACTTACCGACCTTCCTTTAAATATGATTTTTACCTTTAAGCCAGAACAAGCTTATCTTCCTGCTCTTTTACCTTGCCTTCTTTAAACAGCCAGCCTATACCAAGAAGAACCTCTTCTGTTGATATATTGGCAGCCTTAGCTATTTCTGCAACACTAAGTGGTTTCTCTGCTGCAGCAAGTGCCTGATAAACGTCTCCTGCCCTGAAACCTACGTTCTCTGCATTAATGACAACCGTTTTCTTGGTAGCAGCCGTCTTTCTTGTTGCACATGCTTTCTTCGCTGTTGTCTTCTTCTCTGTTGCAGCTTTTGTAGCTGCTGCTTTCTTTTCTGCCATAATTAAATTAAATTTAGACCTCTATTTATTTCAATCTTTTGATTAATTATGCTGCAAAGATAGCGTTTTTGGCATTAATGGTATTATTTTTCTATTAATAAATTACTTTTATACAGTATTTTAACACATTTACTTACAAATCTATTGACTTATATCAACCTTTATTTGCAATTCGTCAAGTTGTTTGTCATCAACAATAGAAGGAGCATCAAGCATGACATCACGCCCGCTGTTGTTCTTAGGGAATGCAATACAATCACGTATACTGTCAAGTCCTGCCATTATCGAAACGAAACGATCCAAGCCAAAAGCAAGTCCGGCATGTGGAGGTGCTCCATATTTAAATGCATTTATAAGGAAGCCGAACTGAGCCATGGCTCTCTCAGGAGTAAAGCCAAGAATGTTGAACATCTTCTCCTGCAAGTTACAATCATGAATACGCAGGCTTCCGCCTCCTACTTCAATACCGTTGCATACAAAATCGTATGCCATGGCACGCACCCTCTCCGGATGTTCGTCCAGCAAAGGTATGTCGTCCGGATTAGGCATTGTAAACGGATGATGGGTTGCCATTAGCCGCTGTTCCTCATCACTCCATTCAAACAACGGGAAATCTACTATCCACAAACATTCAAACTTATCCTTGTCGCGCAGTCCGAGACGACTGCCCATTTCCAATCGCAGGCTGCACAACTGAACACGTGTCTTATTAGCATTGTCACCACTGAGTATAAGAACAAGGTCACCGTCTTTAGCTCCCATTACTTCTTTTACACGGTTCCACACCTCTGGAGCATAAAATTTGTCAATGCTGCTCTTCACGCTCCCGTCTTCATTAAACTTGACATAGACAAGTCCTTTGGCACCGACCTGAGGTCTCTTCACGAAATCTGTCAGCTGGTCAAGCTGCTTACGTGTATAATTAGCACATCCAGGCACGCAAATACCACCAATATATGCAGCATCATTGAACACGGAGAATGTGCCTGAACCTTTCAACGTATCCATAAGTTCGACAAATTCCATACCGAAACGTGTGTCCGGTTTGTCACTTCCATACAGGCGCATTGCATCATGCCATGTCATCTGCTGCAACTTTGCCGGCAGCTCCACGCCGCGAACTTCCCTGAACAAGTGGCGTGCCATGTCTTCGAAAAGGTCTATCACGTCATCTTGATCGACGAAAGACATTTCGCAGTCAATCTGTGTGAATTCAGGCTGACGGTCTGCACGCAAGTCTTCATCACGGAAACACTTTGCAATCTGAAAGTATCTGTCAAATCCGCTTACCATAAGAAGCTGCTTCAGTGTCTGAGGGCTTTGCGGCAATGCATAAAACTGTCCGGGATTCATACGCGAGGGGACAATAAAGTCACGGGCACCCTCAGGGGTACTACCTATTAATATAGGTGTTTCCACCTCTATAAAGTCTTTTGAATCGAGGAAATTACGTATTAATATGGTCATACGGTGACGCAACTCCAAATTAGCACGCACCGACGGACGGCGTAAATCGAGATAACGGTACTTCATACGTATGTCGTCTCCACCGTCGGTATTGTCCTCTATTGTAAACGGAGGTGTAAGGCTTTCACTGATAACCGACAGTTCAGAAACTATTATCTCAATATCACCTGTAGGAATATTCTTGTTCTTACTTTGCCTCTCACTTACCGTACCAGTTGCCTGAATACAATACTCACGCCCAAGTTTATTAGCTTTGGCAAAGACATCGGCATTGAGTTCTTCATTGAAAGCCAACTGAGTTATACCGTAACGGTCGCGCAAATCAACAAAAGTCATGCCTCCCATTTTACGGCTACGCTGCACCCATCCGGCAAGTTTCACGTTCTTGCCTACATCAGAGATACGCAACTCTCCACATGTGTTCGTTCTATACATAAGTGTTCTATAATTTTGACATGCAAAATTATAAAAAAATGTAGAACAAACAAAAGATTATCACTGCTAACTATTAAATAAGGAGAAAGTTTTAATGTTAGGCTTCAATCGCGTGCACAGGCAACAAGTTGTCCATTTTCTTCAATAAGCTCTATCGTCCCGCCTATCCACTCTGTAAAAGGAAGCTCTTCCGAAAAATGATAATATGCCCTGACTATGCCATTGTCGGTTTCCACCACACCGTTGACAATGACATCTCCGTTTTTCATAAGTCTGTTTGCTGCAAATCTGCCTGTTCCTTTTAATAACATAACGGTAGTCGAATTTATATAAGTCCTCAATATACCGGAAACGAAATGTACATAA
>ERZ778514.491-NODE-491-length-36358-cov-5.877916_pt1 | contig 36358 bp, 40 predicted proteins | sample MGYA00510344_ERZ778514 | MGnify/ENA primary metagenome ERZ778514 (study PRJEB29527, sample SAMN07138968) | mouse gut metagenome | material: feces | host: mouse | place: China:Nanjing | collected 2016-01-25 ...
GAAGAAGCAAGGATGCGATTCACTGGGATTTTGAGAAAGATAAGATTCCTTTTGTGGATGAGAATGGGGAGAGCTTTATGCCGGCATACGCTTATGATCCGAGGCTTGTAAAAGTGGAGGACACTTATTATATCATTTGGTGTCAGGATTTTTACGGGGCGGCTATCGGAATGGCGAAGACTACGGATTTTAAGACGTTTACGAGACTTGAGAATCCGTTTCTGCCCTTTAACCGTAATGCGGTATTGTTTCCAAGGAAGGTAAACGGGAATTTTATGATGCTTTCAAGACCTTCTGACAGCGGTCATACGCCATTTGGAGATATTTTTATCAGTGAGAGTCCGGATCTTGTGTACTGGGGGAAACACCGCCACATCATGGGCAAGAATCCGGAATGGTGGCAGACTGTTAAGATCGGCGGCGGCGCTGCGCCGATTGAGACCAGTGAAGGATGGCTTCTTTTTTATCACGGAGTTACAAGTACCTGTAATGGTTACGTGTATTCAATCGGCGGAGCGATTCTTGACATAGATGAGCCATCTAAGGTGAAGTACCGCTGTGAGAATTTCCTGCTGACGCCGGAGGAGTGGTACGAGGAAAGAGGCTTTGTGCCTAATGTATGTTTCCCCTGCGCTACGATTCATGACAGTGAGAGCGGAAGGATTGCGATCTATTACGGCGCGGCGGACAGTTATGTAGGGCTTGCGTTCACAACACTGGATGAGATCGTTGATTATATTAAAGAGAACAGCGTAGTAAGAGAAGTAGATACAGAAGAAGGACGCCGTTAAAAAAGTAATAGGCGGATATCCGAAGGGAACTGCAGAGTCAGGTTCTGCAGGCATACAGTTTATCCTTGACTGAACAGGAGGTGTGAGATGTTTCGAGATGATTTTATGTGGGGTGTTGCCAGCAGCGCTTATCAGATAGAGGGAAAAGATAAAGAAGACGGAGCGGGAGAGTGTATCTGGGATCGGTTCGTGAAGGAAAAAGGCCGGATTACCGACGGCGCCGATGCTGACGTTAGCTGTGATTTTGTCCACAAATATAAAGAAGATATTTCTCTGATGAAATATATGGGAATCAGGCATTACCGTTTTTCTTTGAATTGGAGCCGGATCATACCGGGGGGCACCGGGAAGGTAAATGAGAAGGCGGTGAAAATGTACCGGGATATGATTCTTTTTATGAAGGAAAAGGGGATTGAGCCTTTTATTTCGCTGTTCCACTGGGAATATCCTCAACGTCTTCAGGAACAGGGAGGATGGGTATCTCACCAGTCTCCGGAGTGGTTCGGAGAGTATGCGAAGGTGGCTGCAAAAAACTTTTCGGATATCTGTGAGAATTTTATTACGATAGACGAACCGCAGTGTTTCTGTAATTTCGGTCATGTGAGAGGAACCCATGCGCCAGGCTATCAGCTTCCTCTTCCGCTGTCCTTTCAGATGGTGCATAATATACTGAAAGCCCACGGAAGGGCAGTTCAGGTACTACGAAAATATGCCGATAGGCCGGTTAAGATTGGGATTGCGCCAACCTACAGTGTTCCTGTTCCCTGCACAGAAGAGAGTGCAGATATTGAAGCGGCAAGAAGGGCATACTTTGGATTCTATGAGGAAATGGATAACTGGGCATGGAATCTGTCGTGGTATCTTGATCCGATCCTTTTTGGAAAATACCCGAAAGAAGGAATGGAAAAATTTGCTTCGTATCTTCCAAGATTCAGTAAGGAGGATATGGACCTGATCAGCCAGCCGATCGATTTTATCGGACAGGGTATTTATAATGGATATGCAGTTCGTGCAGATAAAGAGGGTGAGCCGGAGGTTTTAGAACGAAAGCCCGGGGCGCCGAAGACCGCCGTAGGGTGGTCCATTATGCCGGAGTGTATGTATTGGGGAAGCAAGTTTCTTTATGAACGCTATAAAAAGCCAGTTATTATTACGGAAAATGGAATGTCGGCGCTGGATGTAGTCTCGGAAGACGGCCGTGTCCACGATCAAAATCGGATTCATTATTTAGATACGCATATTAGTCAGGTGCAGAGAGCCTATGATGAAGGCATTGATGTTACAGGATATTTTTTGTGGACGTTTCTGGACAATTTTGAGTGGGAGAGGGGCTATAGTGAACGCTTCGGTATCGTATATGTAGATTTTGAGAACAGGAAGAGAACAGTAAAGGACTCCGCTTACTGGTATCAAAATGTAATGAATACCAATGGTAGAAACTTAAGCATTAACCGAAAACCCCGCCCGATCCTCTTTTTAAATCCTGTGCTGAAGGAGATGGTATGGGGCGGAAGCCGTCTCGGAACAGACTTTGGGTATCAGCTCCCGGGCAATGAGGTCGGAGAGTGCTGGGGAATCTCGGCCCATCCGAACGGGGATGACGGTGTGGATGATAATTGTTTCATCGGGAAGACACTCTCAGAGCTTTGGGAGAACGAGAGGTATCTGTTCGGTAATCTGAAAGAAGACCGTTTTCCGCTGCTTGTGAAGGTGATTGACGCAAAGCAGAACTTAAGTATACAGGTACATCCGGATGACGGCTACGCAAAAGAACACGAGGGCGGTTCGCTTGGGAAGACAGAATGCTGGTATATTATCGACTGTGAAGAGGGGGCGGAGCTTGTAGTCGGGCATAATGCAAGGACGAAGGAAGAACTTGAGAATATGATCCATGAAGGAAAATGGGATGCATTTATCCGCAGGGTTCCTATCCGCAAGGGTGACTTTATCCAGATCGATCCGGGGACGGTCCACGCTATTACAAGCGGCTGTATGATTTTAGAGACTCAGCAGAACAGCGATATCACTTACCGGGTATATGATTACGGAAGGCTTAAGGATGGAAAGCCGAGAGAACTCCATGTGGAAAAGAGCATTGATGTAATCGAGGTGCCTGCAAAGCCTGCTGAGGACAGTGTGAAAAATGTAAAAGAAATTCCGGAAAATCAGTGGGTAGAACTGATTGCCTGTGATTATTACAAAGTGTATAAGATGAATCTTAACGGGATGATGCTTTTTGAACAGACCCATCCGTTTATGAATGTAAGCGTAATAGATGGATGCGGAATTGTAAATGGGCGTGTGATCAAGAAGGGAGACCATTTTATCCTGCCTGACGGATATGGAAACGTAGAGCTTGCCGGGGAAATGGAGCTGATTGCATCAACGGTGTAGTGCATCAACGGATAAGATCACGGAAAGTTTCGGAAAAGTTTTATATATCTGCCGCTGTTTAACCAAATCAGATAGATCAGGTAAGCGCCCACAATGTTCGTTCCGATATAGATGAGTATTCCGGCAGTATTTCCGGTGAGACTGGCGATATCCTTGAATACCTTTTGTCCCATTTTATAGTAAGGGCTGATATAGAACATATTAATCGTTCCATATGAGTGAAATATAATATTAAATAATGTGGCGATGATACAGCAGATCAGATAACAAATAACGCTGCCGGAAAATATTCCGGCAGTGTTTTTCTTGCGCTGGCATAGTCCTGCCGTAATGCCGATTATGATAAGCAGTATATGCCACAGGTAGGAGTGGACAGTCAGAGGAGCGTAAGAGTGATGAAGTCCGCTGGTATCAAAAAATGTGAAGATTCCGCCCATCAGGCTGAAGGTCATTAGAAAGGTTAAAAACACTTCTCTGATTTTTTCGGACACGAAAGGAAGCAGCAGACACAAATACATGGGAATGCTGCAAAGCTGGAAGGGAAAATGCCACCAGTTGTAAAAATGTTTATTTATGATAAAAGTAATGCAGTACTGTTTCCAGATTTCACTTAAGAGCATCACGATACCGCATACAAAGAGAAAACGAATATTTTTTTTCATAAAAACCCCTGCAGATATTATGGCGTAAAATAATGGAATGTATACACAATTATTCTACCATGCGGGAAAAAAATATGATATACTATTTTGATTAGTAACGAATGAGGTGATAAGAAATGAGACCAAGGAATGCAATGATGCTCATGCTTGCCGCTTTTATATGGGGGACGGCATTTGTAGCTCAGAGTGTAGGAATGGACCATCTGGGACCGTTTACTTTTAATGGAGTGAGGAATTTTATAGGGGCGGCTGCCCTTCTTCCCTGTATCTGGCTTCTGGATAGATTAAATGCGAAGGAACGCATCGGGAATGGATCGGAGCGTTCAGAACCAAGGGGAAGGAATCCCGAAGAAAAAAAGAATCTGATCACGGGAGGGATTGCATGCGGTGTGGTTTTATTTACGGCAAGCAGTCTCCAACAGGTAGGACTTCAGTATACGACTGTGGGGAAAGCCGGATTTATAACTGCCTGCTATATTATTATCGTTCCGGTGTGCGGGATATTTTTACATAAGAAGATCGGGGGAAAGGTCTGGATTGCGGTAGTGCTTTCGCTGGCGGGCTTATACCTTCTCTGTATTACAGAAAAGCTTACGATCGGGAGAGGGGACCTGCTGGTGTTTTTGTGTGCGCTGGTATTTTCGATGCACATTATAGTGATCGATCATTTTTCGCCGAAGGTTGACGGGGTGAAGATGTCCTGTATTCAGTTTTTTGTATGCGGGGTGCTTTCGCTGCTTCCCATGTTCATACTGGAAGAACCGCAGATGGCGGCGGTCATAAAGAGCTGGGCTCCGATTCTTTATGCAGGAGTGTTATCAAGCGGTGTGGCATATACCTTGCAGATTGTAGGGCAGAAGAATGTCAATCCGGCGATTGCTTCGCTCCTTTTGAGTTTGGAGTCCTGCTTTTCGGTGCTGGCCGGGTGGGTGATATTAAAACAGCAGTTAACAGCGAAAGAAGGTTTGGGGTGTATACTTATGTTCGCGGCGATCATACTGGCGCAGCTTCCAGATAAGCTGCCGCAAGGCCAAATCAGCGAGAGAATGACAGGGCAGTAGAAGGATGATAGGATAAAGGGTACACAAAACAGCAATATTATGAAAAATGAAAGGATGGGATGATATGAGATTTGTGGTTCAGAGAGTGGCGGAAAGTGAAGTGAAGGCAGACGGTGAGATATTGGGAAAGATTGGAAGGGGCTTTATGGTGTTGGTCGGTGTCTGCGATTCCGATACAAAAGAGATTGCCGATAAGATGGTGAAAAAGATGCTGGGACTCCGTATTTTTGAGGACGAACAGGGAAAGACAAATCTGTCGCTGGAAAGTGTTGGGGGAGAGCTTCTTTTGATATCCCAGTTTACCCTCTATGCGAATTGCAGGAAAGGGAACCGCCCCAGCTTTATCGAAGCAGGGGCGCCGGATATGGCATCGGATCTGTATGAATATATTATCAGCAAATGTAAGGAGCAGGTGTCAGTCGTGGAAAGGGGCCGGTTTGGTGCGGATATGAAGGTAAGTCTTATCAATGACGGACCGTTTACGATCATACTGGATTCTGATAATCTGTGATGGTATTATTCTTCACATTTTAACATATCGTCATAAAATGCATTCATTTTTGTTTTTGACGAGAAGGTTGCGACATACATCTGGTTTCCCATGGCTCCGGCAAGAACGTCTGGGATACGGCCCTGCATTCGGATATTAGCCTTGTATTTTTCCAGTATCTCTTCATGGCTCAATACGAATTTTTTGCCGTCGCGCCGTCCGGCGTAAGCACAGTATTCGTTCCTGCCTTTCGGCATGGTGGAACGATCATAGGCAATCATGTCCGCCCAAATTTTATACACGTTGGTATTGTGGCTGAAATTGATCATATCTGGCGTGAAGCCGCCGCAGGGGCGCATATTTACTTCGAGGGCGATCACGTCTCCTTTTTTTCCGAGGCCTTTATGAGGTTTCAAAAGACGGAAAAATTCAAAATGGACGAAACGGCTTTTTACTCCGAAGCTTTCCACCGTCGCCCGTCCTGCCTTCCTTACATCTTCGGGAAGATTCTTGACAATGTAGTAAATGGAGTTGTCTTCGTTATTTACGATATCCATGATGGAGTCGGGAGTGACATTGCCGGTCTCAAACATCGGATTACCATTAGAGTCAATGATGGCATCGTAGGAATTTACTTCGGCATCGATAAATTCTTCCATAATATAGGGGATGCCGGGCAGCTTTCTCATAAAGAAGCGCTCCAGTTCTTCGTTGTTTTTAAGCTTATAAGTATGGCTGGCGCCTACGCCGTTGTCAGGCTTTGCGACAACCGGATAACCGGCGTCGGCAACGAATTTCTGGCAGGTTTCCAACGTGTCAGCCATACAATAGCGGGCAACGGGAATGCCGGCTTTCTGATAGTATTCCTTCATTCTAGATTTGAATTTGATACGCGGGATATCCTCGGTTCCAAAACCTGTTGTGATGTGAAATTCCGTGCGCAGTTTTGCGTCGCGCTCCAGCCAGTATTCATTGTTGGATTCCAGCCAGTCGATCTTACCGTGCTTGTATATAAGAAATGCAACGCTTCTGTATACTTCCTCATAATTTTCCAGACTATTTACTTTGTAATATTCATTTAAGCTTCTTTTTAAGTCGTCGGATAATTCATCATAGGGCTGGTCACCGATGCCGAGCACATTGATGCCATTGTTTTTTAGTTCCCTGCAGAATATCCAGTAGTTCGTAGGGAAATTAGGGGATATAAAAATAAAGTTTTTCATAAGGGATTCTCCTTAGTATTTGTTTGTAATGTTATTTTTCGCCCAGAAGATACGGAACGAAATAATCTACCTGCTTCTGCCACCAGCACCAGTCATGGGCACAGTCGTATCCCCAATAGTCAACCCACGCATGGATGCCTTTGTCCATCAGGATATGATGGAGCTGTCTCGTGGAATCTGGAACCTCCCACGGTCCTAAGCCTACACAGATAATTGCTTTTTTAAGGTTATACAGGCTGATATAAGGGTGGTCTTTCGGCATATTCGGAAGAAAATGCAGCGGAGAGTTGTTGTAAACAAGACCGTCCATATAGTAATCAAATCCATATTCTGCTGTATAGATTCCGCTTAGTGCCAGCAGTCCGTCGAACAGGTCTGGCCTGCGGAAGAACAGATTGGCGGCATGGGTGGCGCCAAGGCTGCAGCCGGTGACTATAATGCCGGGATATCCTTCCCATCCGTTGTGTTCATTTGTGATTGACCGCACATGCGGAACCAGTTCGTCCGTAATATAACGGATCCAGTCCTCGTAGCGGCAGATGCGTCTGCGGGGATCATCCCACTTATTCGACCATGTCTCTTTATCTATGGTGTCAATGGAAAAAACCGTGACTTTTCCGGAATCAATCCACGGCGCCCAGGCATCGGTCATCTTAAAATTTTCAAAATCATAGAATCGTCCGTCCTGACAAGGGATGAATATTACGGGCCTTCCGGCATGTCCGTATATTTTAAATTCCATATCGCGCATAAGTGCGGTGCTGTATTCTTTGAAATATTCTGTCTTCATATTATCGCCTTTCCTCTATTGATACATCAGTGTGTGAATGAGAAACGGAAGCTGTTTTTCCCAGCTCGCTTCACAATGGGTTCCTCCGGGTACGATTCGGCTGGTCAGGAGAATATGCCTGTCCGACAAAAGATCAATCGTCTGCCGAAATGTCCGGCGCATGCCGGAATGAGAGTTCAGCTCTTCCTCGCCGTAGTCCATATAGATAACGGTATCCTTTTTTATAAAAGAGGTACGGATCAATCTCTCGATTGCGTGAGAATCCGTCCAAAGGGAAGGGGAAAGAGCGCCTGCTCTTGAAAAAATGTGGTTGTATTTCAGGACTGCGTACAGGCTCATAAGTCCTCCCATAGAACTCCCGGCAATAAAAGTGTGCTCTCTGCTGGACAGAGTGCGGTACTTTTTGTCGATCCCCGGTTTCAGTGTATTCACAAACCAGTCCATTGTAATGCAGCCTTTTCCGGTAATCTTTCCAAATTGAGGATCGGAAAAATCAAAGGGCGAGTATTCCTTAAGCCGTCCGAAGTCCGGGCTGTGATTGCATTCTATTGCAACGATAATAAGCGGAGTTCCTGTGAAATCCATATATTCCTTCATTCCCCAGCTTTTTCCATAAGTTGCATGGGAATCAAAAAACACATTGTGCCCGTCGAACATATAGAGGACAGGATACTTTTTTGCGGTTTCATTCGTGTAGGCTTCGGGAAGATATATGTAAGCTTTTCTTTTCTCGTCTTCTGTCAGCTCTGGAATTGTAATATCCCAAGTATTTACCATAATAATTAACGCCTCCCTAATATGTTTACATAAAAATATAGCACACAGTGAGATAAATGGCAAGAAAATGGGTTTGGACGGTGAAAGGAACCATGAGAAAAATTAAGAATATTATAAGTTTTAGAAGTTGTATTCGGGAAAGGTATATTGTATAATAACTGCGAGCAGGAGAGGAAGATGATATGAGAGAGCATATTACACCTAGAGAACGCCAGAGAATAAGGAACAGGAGAAGAAGACAGCAGGTAAAAAGACAGCTTTATTTGTGTGGTGTTTTGGCTGTTTTGCTGGTCGGACTTGTTGTGACATATAATTCAAAAGCCGCGGAAGAGAAGAAAAAAGTGGATGCCGCTGTAGATGATACCAAGACGGAGCGGAAGGAACAAGTATCCGAAGCGGCTGCAAAGAAGATGGAAGAGTCTGCCATCAGTACAGTGGCGGATAACGAGACGCCGCAGGAGAGAGTGAAGCGCGTCAGAGAAGAGGCGAGACAGTCCGGATATCCAAAGGATATTGTAGAACTTTTAAAAAAGAATGAAGAGACGATTGATTTTGTAGAGCATTTTGTGGAGAATAAAAACAATCCGCCCGCAGAGGTTGTGAGCGACGATTTGAAAAAAGGAGAGATTCCGCAGCTTTTCCAATGGGATGAACGTTGGGGGCATGTGTCTTACGGGACAGGATATATTGCGAGCTGCGGCTGCGGCCCGACGGCTTTATCGATGGTAGTTTCCGGGTTGACAGGTAAAGCTTCGGTTACACCGGCGGCGGTTGCAAAGTATAGCGAGAAAAAAGGCTATATTGATGAAAATAATAACACGTATTGGGAACTTATGAGCAAAGGCGTAAAGCATTGGGGAATTACCTGTTTCGGCGGTGACGTCTCCGAAGAGTTTGTTGCGAAAGAGCTGAAGGCCGGACATCCGATCATATGCAGTATGGGACCTGGCGATTTTACTGATAAAGGACATTTTATCGTTCTGACAAAATATAAGAATGGAAAAGTGAAGGTGAACGATCCATTCAGCCAGAAGAATAGCGATAAGATTTGGAAATATTCCAAGATTAAAGATCAGATCAAATCATTGTGGGTATATAAGATTGATTAAGGAATGAAGTTGTACCGGATGAATGAAAACATGCATAATAAAGGCAGACATTTCTATGTCTGCCTTTATTGCAGGGATATTAAAGGGATTCAAAATCAATTTCCTTGTTTAAGAAAAATTTTCTGGCATAATTGTCCCAGACATTTTCCAGTGTCTTATCCATAGTGAATATGTTGAGAGAAGTACCTGTTATGCACTGCAGATTTGTTCCGTCATATTTAAAATTCAAATACAATCCTTGAATATCGGAGTGGGAAAGGGAAGGTATCTCCTGATCTATAAGGAAAGCTTCAAACTCTTCTTTCGGAAGAGAGAGAATAAATCGGAAATTTAACGGCGTCCGTTTCCCGCGGATAATATGAAAACAGAATTCTCTTAAGTCGCCCCACGAGGAATAGTCTTTCAAAGGCGCATCTTCATAAAAATTTTTATGGATGTATCCGTCGATACGGAATGTATTGTAAGTAGTGATTTCCCCCTCTATGAGAGCGAAAGAATCAAAGGTCGGTTTCAGCAGAAGATGTTGCATACAGTTTTTTGTTTTTAAATTTAATATAATCATAGTAAACGCTCCTTCTTTAGAATTATAGCAGTCTTTTCTTTAGAATGCATCATAATTTGACTTTTATCGGCAGAAACAGTACAATATGGATAAATGCTTTATTTTGGAGAGAGCAGATATGGCACGTAGCAAGAGGACAAAAAATAAAAGACAAAATAACGAAGATATAGTTTTAAAGATGGCAATCATATTAGTTGTCGTTCTTTTTCTTTTGGGAGCGGCGGTTGTGGGTCTTAAGTCTATGAATCCCCGTCCGGATATTACAGAGGGCGTTGCGAAACTTGAGGAGTTTCATAAAGTAAAAGTCAGTGAAGTGGAGAAAGAAGTTACAGCCCTTGAGGAAGCGGAAGCCGCGGAACTGGAGGCAAGAAGCAAGAGACCTAACAGCGAGAAGTTTGAGAATGCCCTGATATTAGGAGATTTTACCGCGCAGGGAGTATACGAGCAGGAAGTTTTAGGTGAATCCTTTGTGCTGGCGAGAGAGTCTTCGTGTGTACATGACCTTGAGGGCACGGGTGTTGCAGAGAATCTTGAGGAGGCGGCGGCGAAAAAACCGGAGGTTCTTTTTTTGCTGCTGGGCGTGAATGATGCGGCACTTGAGAATGGGAGTGCGGCTATTTTTGAAGAAGATTACGCGGCATTTTTAGAGCAGGTACAGGAGAAGCTCCCGGATACGAAGATTTATGTGAACAGCATCCTTCCGGTGCAGCAAAAGGCAATTGAAGAAGCAGAAGGGCTCAGGGATATACCGGAATATAACGAGCGTCTGCAGGAAGTCTGTAAAGAAGCGGGAGTTGTGTTTGTAGATAATCGTGAACTTGTGAAGGAAGATTGTTATAAGGACGACGGAAAACGGATGAGACAGAAATACTATACCGCGTGGATCAAACGTGCGGTGGAGGTGGCGCAGCTTTAAGGAGTAGATCAGTATGACATTTGACAGTACGATATTTCTATTTGCTTTTTTACCGGTTTCATTCATATTGTATTATGTTACTCCAGCGAAGTTTAAAAATCTGACGCTGGTTTTAGTCAGTATACTCTTTTATGCGTGGGGCGGGGTAGTGCACGCCTTGTTCCTGCTTGTGTCTGTTGTATGGAATTATGCGGGTGGAGAGCTTATAGGAAAAAATCTCGGGCGCAGGAAACGCGCCAAAAATATTATGATGATTGCGGTTGGAGCGGATATTGCCTTGCTTTTCATCGGCAGATATATCGGGCAGTTTTTGGAGATGACAGGGAATGACATAGCAGACAGCCGTTATTTTCTTGTGCCAGTCGGCATTTCCTTTTTTATGCTTCAGAATATTGCTTATATTATCGACATTTACAGAGAAGAGATAAGTCCGCAAAAAGATATTGTAAAATTTACTGCTCAGATTGTGATGTATCCGAAGATTATCGCAGGACCTCTTGTGTCTGCAGCCGAGTTTGAAAAACAGCTCGAAAATCGCAAATTGTCTCTGGGGAAGATTTCGGATGGCATACTTCTTTTTCTGAGGGGATTATCTGAGAAAGTGATCTTTGGGAATGGGATGGAGATGGTATTCGAGACGATTCAGGCGCTGCCGGCGGGACAGATGTCGGTAGTAAGTGCATGGCTTGGCTGCGTGGCATTTGCATTGCGGATTTACTTCACGTTTGGAGGGTATTGTGATATGGCGGCGGGGCTTTCGAGGATGCTTGGGTTTGAATTGCCGGTGAATGTGAACTATCCGTACCTGTCAACGGGAATCATGGATTTTTGGAGCAGATGGATGGCTACTTTGTGGAAATGGTTCTGTTCCTACGTCTATCTCCCGCTGTGCGGCGGGAATCCGGACGGTACGATGGGTTTCTTAGGCTTGCTGATTACATGGCTTTTGATTGGTCTGTGGCACGGGATAAGCGGAACATTTGTAATATGGGGAATTTATTTTGCGGTGCTGCTATATGTGGAAGGATTTGCGCTGGGTGAGGAACTTAAAAGAGTGCCGAAAGGTCTTCGTTGGTTTTTTACGATGTTGTTCGTGATGATAAGCTGGGTGTTCTTTTTCAGTTCATCTGCAGGCGGGGCATTTTCCTATCTGCGATATATGTTTATAGGCGGGGGCGGCGGTTTTATCAATGCGGGAGCAATTGATGTCATGACGGATTACAGCATGCTATGGATACTGGCAGTATTTTTTTCTATGCCGCTGGCACAGCATATCTATGAGAGAATGCTTCGCGGCGGAAGGCGGTGGCAGGTCGTACTGAATTGTATCGTATACGTAGTGTTATTTCTATTATGTCTTGCTGGAATTGTTTCAGAATCCGGGAGTGGATTCTTATATTTTTAATTACTATGTCAATGAGTCCGGACTGGTCATCTGCCTGTGTGCCGCCGGCAGATGCGAAGTTATGATATTCAGATCATATATAGGAGTTTTAGCATGGAACAGTCACAGAAAAGAAAGAAGAAAAAGGTGTATACAAAGCAGATCACAGCCCTTGTGTTCTTAGGGGTGCTTATTATACTGTGCCTTTTTAATCTGATTTTGGGAAATAAAAAGGCGGTGAAGCCAAGAATTACTCCGAAGTCATTGTTAGATGGCAGTTATATGGAGGACTACGGGAATTACTTTACGGAACGTTTTTGGGGAAGAGGAGCATTTAAGGGGCTGAATTTTTCCGTACAGACGATGTTTGGAAAAAGGGAATCTGAAGGTATCTACAAAGGGAATAAAAAGTATCTTCTGGAAGAGATCGCCGCACCTGATGAGAGGGCCATGGAAGAAAATATCCGAAAGATTCAGGAGCTTGCAGGAACTTATTATCAGATTCCTGTGTATGTAATGCTTGCACCGAACGCGGCGTATATTCAACCAGAGAAGCTTCCTGCGTATGCTGTCGGCAGAGATCAGAAAAAGCAGTTCGACGATATCAAGGAGAAGCTTGGAGCAGGGATAAACTGGATAGAAGTGAGCAAGGCTCTTTTAAAACACAGCGATGAGGAGCTCTATTACCGGACGGATAACAACTGGACGTCTCTCGGGGCGTTTTATGGTTATGAGGCGCTTGCGGCAGCGATGGGGCTTGATACGTCCAGAGCGCCGGAACTAACTCCTTACGTGGTCAATAATGATTTTATCGGTTCGCTGGCCAAAAAAAGCGGATATGGAAAGGGGTATGAAGATTCGGTCACAATCTATGCCCCGAAAAATATAAAAGACAGCGTTAAAATACTTATGACCGATATGGATACAGGTAAAAAGTATGCGACTCTTTATGACAGTGCGAAGCTGGAAAAGGAAGATAAATATTCCTTGTTTTTAGGCGGAAATGCGGGAATGCTTGATATTAAGACGACGGCTGATACTACGGACCGTTTGTTGATTTTCAAAGATTCCTATGCCAATTGTCTGATTCCGTTTCTGGCGCCGTATTACAGGGAGATCGTTGCGGTGGATGCGTCCATTTATGAGGGGAATATACAGGAGATTATGCAGAAGGCAAAATTTACAAGTATATTATTCTTGTACAACGGCAATTCTTTTGTGACAGACACGTATCTTTCAAAAGTGCTGAGTCTGCCGGCTGCTTCGGGAACGCAGGAAGAGGAAGCGGGAGGAGCGCCGGGTACGCAGGATAACAATACAGATGAAGTGTCTGAGACACAGGATAATAGTACGGACGGAGAGGATATGGAAGTACAGGACACTGAGAATACGGATTTACAGGACGGGGAGACTAACGATGAGACTGAATAAATATCTGAGCGAGGCTGGAATCTGCTCCCGGCGCGAGGCTGACCGTCTCATCATCAGCGGCCGCGTAACCGTGGACGGACGGTGTGCGAAGGCAGGGATGCAGGTGACAGAGGAAAACGATGTGAGAATCGGGAAAAAACAGATAAAAAGCCGCAATGAGAAGGTGGTTCTGGCGGTAAACAAACCTGCAGGGATTGTCTGTACGGAGGATAGGAAAGAGAAGCATAATATTATTGATTTCCTTAATTATCCAGTCAGGATTACCTATGCGGGAAGACTTGATAAGGATTCGGAGGGGCTTCTTATTATGACCAATGACGGGGATTTGATCAACGCTCTGATGCGCGCCCGCTATTGTCATGAGAAAGAATATAAGGTGACGGTAGATAAGCCGGTTACGGATGAATTTATTCTTGGGCTTAAGAAGGGCGTGCGCATTACAGACAGAGAAAAGAGACTGAATGTAATAACACTTCCCTGTAAGGCAGAGAAAATAGGAAAATACACGTTTTCTATCGTTCTTACGCAGGGAATAAACAGACAGATACGCCGTATGTGTGAGACTTTAGGGTATAAAGTAACAAAGCTTCTCCGGGTACGGATCGCCAATATAGAGCTCGGAAATTTAAAAAACGGAGAGGTAAGGAAATTAACGAATCAGGAGTTGAAGGAATTGTATGAACGGACAAAAGGCAGACAGGATGAAGGAGCTTGTTGAGCTTCTTAATAGAGCGGGAAAAGCTTACTATCAGGATGCAGAAGAGATGATAAGCAACCTTGAGTATGATGAGCTTTATGACGAGTTAAAGAGCTTAGAGGAGGAGCTTGGAACTACGCTGGCAGGAAGTCCTACGGTCAATGTAGGGTATGAAGTGTTAAGCGAACTTCCGAAAGAGCGGCATGAGAGCCCCATGCTTTCACTGGATAAGACAAAGGACATAGAGGAACTTAGGCGGTTTATAGGGGATCAGAGGGTTATGATCTCATGGAAGTTGGACGGGCTTACCATTGTACTGACTTATCGGGACGGTGAACTATTTAAGGCTGTTACGAGAGGAAACGGCGAGGTAGGGGAAGTTATCACCAATAATGCCAGAGTGTTTAAAAATGTTCCGCTTAAGATTGCCTATAAAGGAGAATTGATTCTGCGCGGAGAAGCAGTCATCAGTTATAGAGATTTTGAAAAAATCAATGAAGAAATCGAGGATGCAGATGTCAGATATAAGAATCCGAGAAACCTGTGCAGCGGTTCGGTACGGCAGCTTAACAATGAGATTACGGCAAAGAGAAATGTGCGCTTTTTTGCATTTTCTCTTGTGCAGGCAGAAGATGTGGACTTTCATAATTCAAGGGAATGTCAGATGGAATGGCTTAGTAAGCAGGGGTTTGAAGTGGTGGAGCACCATATGGCAACTGTGGATACGGTGGAAAAAGAGGTACAGGACTTTTCTGAAAGAATCGTAGACAATGCGTTTCCTTCCGATGGACTGGTGCTTATCTATGATGATATTGCATATGGACTGTCTCTTGGCCGCACATCCAAGTTCCCGAGGGATTCTTTCGCGTTTAAATGGGCGGATGAAGTCAGGGAGACCAAGTTTCTTAAGATTGAGTGGAGTCCTTCAAGAACGGGGCTTATCAATCCGGTGGCTATCTTTGAACCGGTGGAACTTGAGGGGACGACTGTCAGCCGCGCCAGTGTCCATAATATCAGTATTATGGAAGAATTAGAGCTTGGTGCAGGCGACAGAATCGAGGTTTATAAAGCGAATATGATCATCCCGCAGATTGCACGGAATCTGACAAAGAGCGGAGTCGACGATATTCCAAAAAGCTGTCCGGTATGCGGAGAGAAGACGGAAGTACGCAAGGTGAGCAATGCAAAGGCATTATACTGTACGAATCCGGAATGTCAGGCAAAGCATGTGAAGGCATTTTGTCTGTTTGTGAGCCGTGACGCGCTTAATATTGAAGGCTTATCCGAGGCAACGCTGGAAAAGTTTATTGCGAAAGGCTTTATACGGGAGTTTTCTGATATATTTCATCTTGACAGTCACAGTGAGGAAATTCAGCATATGGAAGGCTTTGGGGAGAAATCCTATAAAAATCTTATTGCCAGTATCGAAAAAGCCAGACAGACGACACTGCCGAGAGTGGTGTACAGCTTAGGCATCACAGGGATTGGGCTTGCCAATGCAAAGGTGATCTGTAAGGAATTTAAAAACGATGTGGATGCGATGATCCATGCCGATGAAGAGACACTGGATGCCATAGACGGAATCGGCGGAGTGCTTGCAGGAGCGTTCGTTTCTTACTTCAAAGATGAGAAGCATATAAAAATATTATTAAATTTGCTGAAAGAGCTGGAAATTCCAGAAGAAATAGCGGATAATACTGAGCGTATACTGGAGGGAAAGAAATTCGTGATAACCGGGAGTGTTACACATTTTGCGAACCGGGGAGAAGTCAAAGAGCTGATCGAGAGTCTGGGAGGCAAAGTCACAGGCTCTGTGACAGCAAAGACAGATTATCTTATTAACAATGATGTGCATTCCACATCATCTAAAAATAAGAAAGCGAATGAACTGAACATTCCGATTATTTCGGAGGAGGATTTTATAAAGATAACGCAGGGAAGGATATGATATCTATGGCTGACAAGGATAAGACATTTGACAATGTGACAGAAAAGATGGATGATACAAAAGTGACTGTAGAGGATACCGGCAAGAAGGAAGATGATGAATACGAGAAGGTGTGTTTTATCTGCCGCAGACCTGAGAGCGTGGCGGGAAAGATGATAAATCTGCCTAATAATATCTGTGTCTGCGGAGACTGTATGCAGAAGAGTTTTGACATTATGAATAACGGACAGATTGATTACAGCCAGCTAATGAACATACCGGGAATGCAATTTATCAATCTTTCGGATGTAGAACAGACTGTTCCGAAACAGCAGAAGATTAAAAAGAAAAAAGAAAAAGAAGAGAGAAAGCCGTTAGTCGATATCAATCACCTTCCGGCGCCTCATAAGATTAAAGCGAGACTGGATGAGTATGTAGTGGGACAGGAACATGCAAAAAAGGCTATGTCAGTGGCGGTTTATAATCATTATAAAAGAGTAGCCACCGATACTATGGATGAGATCGAGATTGAGAAATCCAATATGCTGATGATCGGACCTACTGGCTCCGGCAAGACGTATCTTGTAAAAACTCTTGCAAGACTTCTTGATGTTCCGCTTGCCATCACAGATGCTACTTCTCTTACAGAAGCCGGATACATAGGGGATGATATTGAAAGCGTAGTATCAAAGCTTCTTGCGGCGGCGGATAATGACGTGGAGAAGGCGGAGCAGGGGATTATTTTTATTGATGAGATTGATAAGCTTGCCAAAAAGAGAAATTCCAATCAGAGAGATGTCAGCGGTGAATCTGTACAGCAGGGAATGTTAAAGCTTTTGGAAGGCAGTCAGGTGGAGGTTCCCGTAGGCGCCAACAGTAAGAACGCCATGGTGCCTCTTGCGACGGTGAATACAAGAAATATTTTATTTATCTGTGGCGGTGCGTTTCCAGATTTGGACGGTATCATCAAGGAAAGGTTAAAGAAGCAGTCATCTATTGGATTTGGGGCAGAACTGAAGGATAAATATGATCATGATAAGAAGATTCTTGAGAAGGTGACATTGGAAGATCTTAGAAAATTCGGTATGATTCCCGAATTTTTAGGCCGTTTGCCAATCGTGTTTACGCTTCAAGGGCTGAGTGAGGATATGCTGGTGCAGATTCTTAAGGAACCAAAGAATGCCATCTTGAAGCAGTACCAAAAGCTTCTGGCACTTGACGAAGTGAAGCTTAGTTTTGATGACGGCGCCCTTCATGCCATTGCCGCAAAAGCGATAAAGAAGGATACCGGCGCAAGGGCGCTTCGGGCGATCATCGAAGAATTCATGCTGGATATTATGTATGAGATTCCTAAGGATGACAGTATCGGAGAGGTGACGATCACGAGAGAATATATTGAAGGAACCGGAGGACCGGTGATTGCGCTCAGAGGGCAGAAGGTTATGCGGATTGGTTCATAAAAGGAAAATCATCTCATATACTTGGAGAAAGTATATGAGGTGATTTTATTTATGGCTACAGAGATGTGCAGAGAGAAAATACTGTCGCAGGATTATATGGATTTTATAAGTCCGGATTACTGGAGTGGGGAGGATATCGTAGTCAGGCAGGACCAGTCGTGTATTTTGCAGCTTGGATTTGGATACCGGGCGGTTTATGTGGAGAAAGGCATTGCCGGAGAGCTCTCTCTGGAAAGATATGGATATCAGGGTATACCAGGTTGTTATACCCTGATAGATACCAGTGCTCTTAACGAGTCGGGGATCAGCGCTGTACAGAATTACCCCACTCTCCATCTCAGGGGAAGAGATATTATGATTGGATTCATAGACACAGGAATTGACTATGAGAACATGATATTTCGGAATCCGACCGGGGGAACCCGGATTGCCGGAATCTGGGATCAGACGGTTCAAACCGGAAATCCGCCGGAGGGTTTTGCTTATGGAAGTGAATTTACAGAAGACATGATCAATGAAGCTCTTCGCTCCGAAAATCCGCTTGAGATTGTTCCAAGTACGGATGAGAACGGTCATGGAACATTTCTTGCAAGTGTGGCGGCCGGAGGAACAAGCACAGAAAACCAGTTTTCCGGAGCAGCGACTGAGGCAGTGATAGGGGTTGTCAAGCTTAAAGGGGCAAAGGAGTATTTGAAGGAATTTTATGGTATTTACAGTGATGCGCCATGCTATCAGGAGAATGACATTATGTTTGGATTAAAATATCTGCATGAGCTGGCGGTTAGAAGGCGGCTTCCGATTGTCATCTGTATAGCTCTTGGGACAAATATGGGACCGCACAATGGGACGTCGCTGTTGTCACAGATGATCGACGCTTATGCGAATCTTCTGAACCACTGCGTTGTCATCGGCGGAGGAAATGAGGCGAGCAACCGTCATCATTATTATGGAGAGGTAGAGCAGGGAGGAGGGTCTAAGGAGGCGGAGATACGGGTGGAAAAGGGTACGACAGGATTCGTTGCAGAGCTTTGGAGTCAGCTTCCGAATATCGTTACAATCTACCTTATCTCGCCTTCTGGTGAGAGGAGCCCTACTTTGTCTTTGAGACAGGGCAGCAAGTTCAATCTGGGATTTGTATTTGACGGTACGGAGGTAGAAGTGGAATATCGGCTTTTGTTGGAAAACAGCAATTCGCAGCTTATCTTTTTCCGGTTTCGGGGAGTGGCGGAAGGAATCTGGAAGATTGGCGTGGAGCCAGTCTATATCGTGAAGGGGGGATACCACATATGGCTTCCGGTAAAGGAATTTTTAGAGAGCGACGTGTATTTTCTGGAGGCGAATCCGGATACCACTCTGACGGAACCCGGGAGTACGAGAGATGCTATGACAGTTTCCTATTACAATAGTGTTGAGAATAGTATTGATATTAATTCGGGAAGAGGGTATACTAGATGTACCGTACTCAAACCGGATTTTGCAGTTCCTGGAGTGGATATTACAGGACTTGGAGCTGACGGGAGATTTACCGTGCTCAGCGGTTCCAGCGCGTCAGCCGGGATCGGCGCCGGCGCGTCGGCCCTAATCATGGAGTGGCTCGGAAAACAACCGGCTGTTAGAGGGATAACGTGTAATCAGGTGCGCAACATTATCTTGTTTGGGACGAACCAGCGGAAGGATATGGACTATCCTAACAAGGAGTGGGGATACGGGACGATTGATATCTACCAGTCGTTAAACCGGCTGAGAGAATTATAAAAAATTACGAAAGGAGGAGTTTTGTAATGGCAGATTTCTTTGGAGACCTCGGCAAAAAGATTACGGAGGTGGCAGATGATATCGGGCGCATGGCAGGAGACACGATCGAGACACAGAAGATCAAAAGCCAGATCCGGTCCCTGAAACGTGCAAATGACAAAGACTACATGGATATTGGCCGTATGGTGTACGAGGAGTTTCAGGACGGTGAACTTTCTGGAACAGATTATATTACAATCTGTGAAGCGATTGAAAAACGAGAGGAAGAGATTGAAAGAAAAGAGACAGAACTGGAAAGGTTCAAAGAGGCTAAACTATGATATTGACGATATATATGAGTATATTTCTTGTTCTGGTATGTGTTGACATGGGTATAAAGCAGTACATAGAAGATATCTTCGAAGACAGCGAAGAACGGGAAACTGTGATTCCAGGAATTGTATTCCGTAAGGTGTACAATAAAGGTTTTGCCTTTAATGTGCTGGAGAGAGCCCCGGGGATGATTCAAAAGTGTTCCCTGTGCGCGGCGGTATGGATATTTGTGTATGACTGCTGGCTGTTTACAAGGAAAAAGCGGACAGCGGCAAAGCTTGGTATGGCGCTTGTCAGCGCCGGAGCGGTCAGTAACGTCTATGACCGTCTGATACGGGGAAAGGTAATTGATTATATCGGAATGAAAGCTGAAAAAAAGAAGTTTTCAAAGCTGACGGCTAATCTTGCGGATCTGTATCTTATGTTGGGCGCGGTGATCTATAATTTGTCGCGGATAGCACATGCAAGGAAAAGAAAATAGCGGTAATCCGGGCAGGAGAAAAATCTTCTGCCCGTTCGTATGTTCTGCAATGGAAATTACCGGCGGCAGGATATATAGCACATTAGGTATGGTGTATCAGCTAATATTCTATATACAATCAGAGCGTGTTTTTCTATAATGATATACAAGGATAATCTGTTAAAATTTAGAATGAAAAGGAGACGAGAAAGATGATAGCACAAAGCCCTCCTATGGGATGGAACTCATGGAATACATTTGGAGAAAAGATCAATGAACATTTGATTTTCGAAATAGCGGATATTATGGCCGAAAAGGGGTATAAGGATTCAGGCTATGAATATCTGATCATTGATGACTGCTGGGCATTAAAGGAGCGGGATAGAGACGGAAATCTGGTTCCTGATCCGGAAAAATTCCCCCGCGGCATGAAAGCTGTTGCAGATTATGTTCACGGAAAAGGACTGAAATTCGGCATGTATTCCTGTGCCGGAGTGATGACTTGTGCCGGATACCCTTCAAGCTACGACCATGAATTTCAGGACGCAAAGCAATTCGCAGAATGGGGAGTCGATTACTTGAAATATGATTACTGCCATTTCCCTAACAATGCAGACTGTGTAAACAGGTATCACATTATGAGCATGGCTCTGAAAGCAAGCGGCAGGGAGATTCTGTTCGCTGCCTGCAACTGGGGGCAGGAGGAAAGCTGGAATTGGATGCGTTCGATCGGCGCGCACACTTACCGCTCTACCGGTGATATTTTTGACAATTTCCGTTCCTTTATTGGGATCTTCCAGTCGCAGATTGAACATTTCTGCCAGTCCGGACCATATTGCTTTAACGATATTGATATGCTTACAGTGGGTATGTATAATCAGGGAAATGTCGCCATCGGAAAGCCCTGCACGGACGCAGAATATCGAATGCAGTTTTCCATGTGGTGTCTTGCCGGAACGCCGCTTATTATGGGAATGGATATCCGCAATATCAATCCGGAGATGGAAAAGCTTTTAAAAAATGAAGCTTTGATCTCCATTAATCAGGACCGTGAATGCCGTCCGCCTTATCTGGTAGGGAAAAGGAGCGTGGCTGTGCTGCAGGAGGATAAGGAAACGGCGGTAGAGCCTTTGCGGATGGTAAAAGATAAGCTGTATACATTTATCAAGCATCTGTCAGATAATGAATTTGCAGTAGCATATTACAATCTTTTTGAGGAAGAGCGAGAAGTTAATTTTATCTTTGCAGATGCGGGAATCCCGTATGGCTCCGGTTATGGATTTTCCATGCAGGATGTATTTACCGGAGAGGATATAGGCATAAAGAGAGATTATCATATCGTCAGTGTGCCCGGACACGACTGCAGGGTATATAAATGCAGGCTGGTGTATTGTGAATGATTTAAGAAAGGAGTATTGCAGAAAATGCGGTGCGCTCCTGAGACCGGACGAGATCGCTATGACTAAAAAGCTTATCAACCGGGGGACGACCATATATTACTGCACAGATTGTCTGGCAGAGGCCTTCGATGTAAAGTGCGAAGATATTGAAGAAAAAATTATATATTATAAGCGTATGGGCTGCACGCTGTTTCAGTGACGGAATCTGCTTTCATCAAATTCTTACTATACTTGATGAAAGCAGATTATTCTATATGGAAAGCACATTACATCATTTCTAAAATGCGGCCTTCATGCTAAAATCCATTTCAGAAAAACAAAAGAAGGAAATAAGTATGAAGTTCAAAAAGGTTTTATCGGCTGTCTTAGTTGCAGCGACATGTGTTTCTCTCTGTGCATGCGGAGGCGGAAAAAAGGACGGAGGCAGTGACGGCGGAGACGGTGCTATCCAAGTGGCGATTTGGGATAATATCCAGTTGGACGGGCTGAAAGAAATCGCGGCAGGATTTACGGAGGAGACAGGTGTTGATGTAGAGTTTCAGGTGGTTCCCTGGAATGAGTACTGGACGCTTCTTGAAGCAGGCGCAACAGGCGGTGAGATGCCAGACGTATTTTGGATGCACTCTACATATTCCCAGAGATACATGTCCAACGACATCCTTCTTGATCTGACGGACAAGATTGAGAGCAGTGAGAAGGTAAATCTGGACAATTACTACAAAGATATCGCAGAGTTGTACCAGTATGACGGAAAAACCTACGCAATTCCGAAAGACTATGATACCATTGCTCTTTGGTATAACAAAAAAATGTTTGACGATGCAGGTATTGCTTATCCGGATGAGACATGGACATGGCAGACATTTGCAGATGCAGCCAAAAAGCTTACAAAGGAGGACGGAAGTCAGTACGGTACGGCGATTCCGGCAACTTTTAATCAGGACGGATATTATAACCTGATCTATGATATGGGCGGATATATTGTAAGCGACGATAAGAAAAAATCCGGCTGGGATGATCCGAAGACCATCGAAGCAATGCAGTGGCTCTACGACAATGTAGTAACAACCTCTATGCCAAAGCAGGAAACCATGGGCGAGACAAATCTGGACGTATTGTTCAGTTCAGGAAAGATTGCTATGACGCTGCAAGGTTCATGGATGACAGCTTCTATGAGGGATAACGAATTTGTAAGTGAAAACTGTGATGTAGCAGTTCTTCCTATGGCAGAAGACGGAACAAGAAAATCTATTTACAATGGTCTTGGATGGGCGGCATCAGCAGAAGGCAGCAACACAGAAAACGCATGGAAGCTTATTGAATATTTCGGAACAGAAGAAGCACAGAAAAAACAGGCGGAACTCGGTGTAACCATGTCAGCCTTTATGGGTACTTCTGATACATGGGTACAGTGTGCACCAAACTTCAATCTTCAGGCTTATCTTGATATGGCAGAGGATATGCAGATTCGTCCTTATACGAAAAACACAAAACTTTGGGAGGATTATTCTCAGGAAGAGATGAAAAAAGTATATACCGGAGAGGCTACAGTCGAGGAAGTATGCAAAGATATTGCAAAATTTATGAATGAGAGTATCGAAGAGGGAAATCAGTAAAAGCTGATAAAGGAAAAGGAGTGAGAGACTTGGCTAATCCAAAGAAAGGTACAAGTCAGGAACGCAACGAGTTTATCTGGGGATGGATTTTTATCCTCCCCACGATGATCGGCTTGATCGTCCTGAATATTTATCCGATATTTAAAACAATTTATGAGAGTTTCTTTAAAACAGGAGACTTCGGCAGAGGCAACCAGTTCATCGGAGCCGCGAACTATGTAAAGATGTTCGGCGACCCTGAGATCTGGCAGGCGCTTATCAACACCTTCAAGTACGCGATCGTAGAGGTTCCGTTCTCTATTATTATCTCGCTTGTGCTTGCGGTGCTGTTAAACCGTAAGATGAAGGGGCGCGCGGTATACCGTACGATCTTCTTCCTGCCTATGGTAGCTGCCCCGGCCGCTATCGCCATGGTATGGAGATGGCTGTTTAACGCGGAGTTCGGCCTTTTGAACCACATCTTCGGGACAAAGACCAACTGGGTATCCAATCCGAGCATCGCGATCTTCTCGATTGCCATCATCGGTATCTGGTCCATCATCGGTTACAACATGGTGCTTTTTATCTCCGGGCTTCAGGAGATCCCGGGGGATTACTATGAAGCGGCAAGCATTGACGGAGCTACTGGGATCAAGCAGTTCTGGCACATCACATGCCCGCTTCTGTCGCCGACGATCTTCTTCGTAATGATCACGAGGGTCATCGGCGGGCTGCAGGTGTTCGACCTGATCTACATGGTAATTGATAAGAACAACCCTGCGCTTTACAAGACACAGTCACTCGTTTACCTGTTCTACCAGAACTCATTCGTAGAGAATAACAAGGGTTATGGTTCAACAATCGTCGTACTTCTTCTTGCCATCATCATGGTCATCACAGTGATCCAGATGTGGGGGCAGAAGAAGTGGGTACACTATAGTTAAGGAGGGAATGATATGGAAGCAAAACAGAAAGCAACGACCGCGCTGATACATATCATCCTGATTCTGATATCTATCACGATGTTAGTTCCGTTTTTATGGATGATTTTGACAGCCTTCAAGACATTGTCAGAGTCGACGTCAGTAAACCCGTTTGTTATCTTCCCGTCTGAGTGGATAACAGAGAACTTTACAAAGGTAATCAACAACATGGACTTCCCGATGCTGTACTCAAATACGATCCTGCTAATCGTAGGACGTGTAGTGGCGGCGGTACTTACGGCGACGCTTGCGGGGTATGCGTTTGCCCGGTTAAACTTCAGGGGGAAGAACTTCATGTTCTCGCTGGTATTGTTCCAGATGATGGTGCCGGGTCAGATCTTCATCATCCCGCAGTACTTAATGGTAAGCGCGATGGGAGCGCTGAACACGATCTTCGCGCTGGTATTCCCGGGTCTGGTAACGGCGTTCGGCACGTTCCTTTTAAGGCAGGCGTACATGGGGCTTCCGAAGGACTTAGAGGAAGCGGCGAGGCTGGACGGATGTAACATTCCGCAGACATTCCTGTATATCATGGCGCCGCTTACAAGGTCGTCCATGGTAGCGCTTGGAATCTTCACCGCAGTATTCGCATATAAAGACCTGATGTGGCCATTGATCTGTAACAAAGACGTAATGCCGCTGTCTGCAGCGCTGGCGAAGATGCAGGGACAGTACGCAAGCAACTATCCGCAGTTGATGGCAGCTTCGCTGCTGGCATGTATCCCGATGATCATTCTGTATCTGATTTTCCAGAAACAGTTCATCGAAGGTATTGCAACTTCCGGCGGTAAGTTATAATGGTAATAAAGCTTATTATAGTGCATATTAAAAAGAGCGCCCCGTTTTGATTCGCGGGGCGCTCTTAAACTTTATCTGATTTTTCTTTCATCTGGATTCTGTAATTTTTGGGACTCAATCCGTAAGCATTTTTAAACATCTTTGAAAATGTCAGCGGATTCTCATATCCAATACTTTCTGATATCTCCTGTATAGAGAAATTCGTGGATCGAAGAAGTCTTAAGCTTTGGTCAAGTCGGTAAGTAAGCAGATATTCCTGAGGCGATACGCCAAGCTTTTGTTTGAAAATATGTGTCAGATAAGAGCGGGTGATGCCGATATAGTCCGCGATATCACTGACACGGATATGATCGTAATTATAGTGTATATACTCGGCGGCATAATTTACATAAACATCCGGCGAATAGTCATGTTCTACAGGTTTATGATTATTGATCAAGTTCTGGTTTTGAGAATTTACTAAAAGTGCAAGCAGTTCGTATAGAAGTGAATTCCGAAGCAGTTCATTGGCAATGGTAAGTTCGTGGTATTTCAGTATTTTTTCTGTATAGGCACGGAATTCTTCGGGATTGATATAACAGTCACGGACAGGATGGTCAATGGTAATTCCGGCTTTTTCCAGATAATATGCTGCTTTCGTGCCAGTGAAAGATACCCACGTATAATGCCACGGCTTCTCGGCATCGCAGTAATAATGAATATCTATATCGGGTGGCACTACAAATATTTGTCCTTGGTGAGGATAATAATACTTATCCTCAATTCTCAGAGTACCTTTGCCATCAAGCACAAAATGCAGATGGTAGTCATCCCGCTTACAGGGACCGTATGCTTGTGAGGGCGCACAGCGCTCTATCCCGCAGACAGTAAGAGGGAGTTCTGTGTTTTCCGGAACTAAGCACAAGAGACGGAATGTGGCGCCGACACGATAAATTTCCTCCTTGTTTTTTACTCTTTCCTCATATGCCATAGACAACCTGTCCTTTCACTATTTTTATTCTTTTTTGTGTTGCAGCGCTGCCTCGATAAATCCTTTAAATAACGGATGCGGTCTGTTGGGGCGAGATTTCAATTCTGGGTGCGCCTGCGTTGCAATAAACCAAGGATGACCCGGTATCTCGATCATCTCCACGATTTTTCCATCTGGTGACAGGCCGGAAAGTTTCATGCCGTGTTCTGTTAATGCATCGCGGTAATCATTGTTCACTTCGTAGCGGTGGCGGTGACGTTCTTCAATCTGCTCTTTTTTGTACATCTCGTATGCTTTTGAAGCTGTATTAAGCGTACAAGGATAAGAACCAAGCCTTAATGTGCCGCCGATATCTTCTATGCCAATCTGCTCCGGCATAATATGAATGATCGGATGATTCGTATTCGGATCAAACTCTGCGCTGTGTGCATCACGGTATCCGATAACATTGCGTGCAAACTCTACGATGGAAAGCTGCATGCCAAGGCATAGACCAAGGAATGGAATGTTCCTGGTTCGGGCATAGCGGATCGCTTCGAGTTTTCCGTCAATGCCCCGTGTGCCAAAGCCTCCGGGTACAAGAATGCCGCTGACATCGGAAAACATCTCGTCTGAATTTTCAGGGGTGACAGTTTCGGAGTCTATCCACTTGATATTTACAGTTGCATGGTTAAAGATACCGCCATGTTTCAATGCTTCTACGACACTGATGTAAGCGTCGTGGAGTTGAATATATTTGCCGACAAGGGCGACAGTTACTTCTGTAGTTGGATTTTTCAGGTAATCCACCATCTCCCGCCAGTCTTTTAAGTCGGGTTCTGGACAATCAAGCTTCAGACATTCACACACGGCGCCCGCCAGATTCTCATCCTCCATGGCGAGAGGGGCCTCGTACAGATATTCCACATCAAGGTTCTGAAGGACATGCTTAGAGGGAACATTACAGAACAGGGCAATCTTATCCTTGATCCCATCATCCAGTGGGTATTCGGAACGGCATACGAGAATGTCCGGCTGGATACCCATTCCCTGCAGATCCTTTACACTTGCCTGAGTAGGCTTAGTCTTCATCTCCTGAGAGACTCTCAGATAAGGGATGAGGGTTACATGAATCAAAATTACGTTGTCATGTCCTTTTTCATGCTGGAACTGCCGAATTGCTTCAAGGAAAGGCTGGCTCTCTATGTCGCCGACGGTTCCGCCGACTTCGATAATGGCAATTTCCGTATCCTTAGCGGCGGGGTTTCGGTGAAAACGGCTCTTGATCTCATTCGTGATGTGAGGGATTACCTGAACGGTTCCGCCGCCGAAATCTCCGCGCCGTTCTTTTTGAAGAACTGACCAGTAGATCTTTCCGGTTGTAACATTGGAGTTTTTTGTTAGGCTCTCATCAATGAATCTTTCATAATGTCCGAGATCCAGATCGGTCTCCGCACCGTCATCTGTAACAAATACTTCCCCGTGCTGCACCGGATTCATAGTTCCCGGATCAATGTTGATATAGGGATCGAACTTCTGCATGGTTACTTTATAACCGCGTGCCTTTAACAGACGGCCGAGAGATGCCGCAGTAATTCCTTTTCCAAGACCTGATACTACTCCGCCGGTGACGAATACGTATTTAACTGCCATAATTTCCTCCTTTATGAAAGCTGTGTGGTTAAAAAATACTTTCCAATTATACACCTTTGCCCATGAAAAATATAGTATTTTTTTCGTACATTGCCTCAAAAGTCGCCTGTATGGACAGTTTTTTGAATTGCTTGATATCAACAGCGCTGACCATAACGGAGGTGTGCGCCTGACAGCCCTTAAGCTTCGGAAGCTGGTCTAAGGCGAGTTGGGCAGTGGTGTCCGTGGCGGCGCTTACTGACAGAGCAATCAATACTTCGTCTGTATGGAGACGGGGATTTTTGCTGCCAAGATACTGAATCTTTAGCTTCTGAATGGGTTCTATTGCCTCAGGGGAGATAACATGACGCTGGTGAGCGATTCCTGCCAGCTCCTTTAGGGCATTGAGAAGCAGGGCGGCCGAAGCGCCCAAAAGATTCGAGGTCTTTCCAGTGACGATCGTCCCATCATGAAGCTCCAGCGCTGCGGCAGGTCCTCCGGTTTCTTCCGCTCTTTTTAGCGCAGCATCTACAACAGCCCGGTCGTGGACTGTGATGTCCGCCTGATTCATGAGCATCTCTACTTTATAAACTTCTTCGTCCGGACAGGAGCCAATCAGCCGTCTCCGCAGGGAATCGTAGTATCTGCGGATGATTTCCTGACAGGAGGCTTCCCTGCATACGTTGTCGTCGCAGATACAATTGCCTGCCATATTCACTCCCATGTCGGTGGGAGATTTGTATGGGCTTTCTCCGTAAATGCGTTTAAACATAGCATTTAACACCGGATAAATCTCTACATCTCGATTGTAGTTAACCGTTGTCTCTCCGTAGGCATCCAAGTGGAAGGGATCGATCATATTCACATCGTTTAAATCGGCGGTGGCGGCTTCATAGGCCAGATTCACCGGATGCTTTAAAGGAATATTCCAGACAGGGAAGGTTTCATATTTAGCATATCCGGCGCAGATCCCGCGTCTGTGTTCATGGTAGAGCTGCGACAGGCAGACTGCCATCTTGCCGCTTCCGGGTCCCGGTGCGGTGACTACGATCAGTGGGCGGGAAGTCTCGATGTAATCGTTCTTTCCGTACCCTTCCTCGCTCACAATGTGAGGAACATTGGAGGGGTAGCCAGAAATCGGGTAATGACGGTATACTTTGATGCCGTATTTCTCTAAGCGGTTCTGAAATAAACATGCGCTTTCCTGACCGCTGAATTTGGTGATCACGACGCTGCTCACATATAGACCATGTCCCATAAAGACGGACATAAGCCGCAGGACATCCGCATCGTAGGTGATTCCCAGATCCCCCCGTATTTTATTTTTTTCAATGTCTTCGGCACTGATGACGATGACAATCTCCGCCTGCTCAGAAAGCTGCATCAGCATATGCATCTTACTGTCCGGTTGAAATCCCGGGAGTACGCGGGAGGCATGGTAATCGTCAAAAAGCTTTCCGCCAAACTCCAGATAGAGCTTATTGTCAAATTTTCCGATGCGCTCTTTAATGTGGGATGACTGCATTTTCAGATATTTCTCATTATCAAATCCTGTTTTCATTTATCGTTCCTCGTAATGTTTAGAAAAATGTTATAAACCTGCATGGATGAATCCACTATCAAGTATACTACATAGAATAGTAAGTTTACAATCTTTTCATAATGTTTTTATTGACAATAAAAGAGTGATAACCTTGTAAAACAGGGAATCACTCTTTTGTATGATACTGATTTGATACTATAATTTTATTTTTTCCAATTTTTCTATGATTTCCTTCTGGTGCGATTTGAAGAGATGAGAATAAGTATTCATGGTCATTTTCACATCTTCATGGCCTAAACGCTCTGCGATCATTAAAGGATTGGCGCCTAGATCTATCAGCATACTGGCATGAGAGTGTCTGAGGTCATGCACCCTGATCGGCTTCAGATCTATCGTGCTGCAGGTACGGGTGATGGCTTCACCGAGCCATACACGGGATCGGATAAAGAGCCTATGTTCCCAATCCGGCTTGTACAACCTGCTGATGTATGTTTTAATCTCGGCCAGAAGAAAATCCGGTACATCTATCGTGCGGTTGCTCTTCTGAGTCTTTGGCGGTTGATTAATATAGTCACCGTCAACATAGGCTAATGTCTTGTTAATGCTGATGGTCCTTTGTGTAAAATCTATGTCATTGAGGGTAAGAGCCAGTAGCTCACCTTTACGCATTCCGGTGTAAAACAATATCTCGAAAGCGGTATAGAGTTCTATATTGTCTCGGATATGATTAGAAAATATCTGATATTCTTCCGGTGTCCAGAAGTCTATATTGCCACGCTCTGGCTTGCATATCTGCGATTTGACGGGGCTTTGCGACAAGCCGAGATAATCCACGGCGTATTTAAAGACCATCTTCAAATAAGCGTTTATCTGGCGCGTGTGGGATGCGGAAAAATGATTCCCCAACAATGCATTTTGCCACTCTACGATATCGGCGGGGGTTATCTCTGATACGACCTTGTTCTTGAAATAGGGCAGTATGTGTAGTTCTATGGCGTTCTTCTGGCTCTCCAGGGTGGAGGTCCTTACGCGGTTCTCCTTGAACTTCAGATATTTGCCATAGAGTGCCGCGAAGGTTATGTCGGGGTTCTTGGCGAACTGCTCCAGAAATATACGTTCCCACTCCTTGGCCTCGCGCTGCAGCTTGAAACCCCGCTTGAGTTTTTGTTTCTTCTGACCGTTCCAGTCGGTATAATAGAATTTGCAATACCATGTTCCTGTATTTTCATCTTTGTATGTCGGCATAGTTATCTTCCTTTCCTTCCTTGCCGGGCAGCGTGTGAATGGATCGGAAAATAATTGACATTAAATTGAAGATTGCGTATAATATGCTTAACAAGGGAGCCGTTAGTCAGATGAAGCCTGACCGCCGGCAGAGTAATAACTTACAGAAATAAGCGCCTTACTTTACCAGAGCAGGGGCGCTTATTTTTTTTGTTCCAGAATAGAGTCAAAATAAGGGTGATAACGGAATAAAGCATAATTACAAACCAAATAAATCAGCATGGGTGCCAGTTCGGTCTAATTTTAATTCGTTGCCAATTTGCTTATAAATAAGCAGCCAGTCCGGGGCAATGTGACATTCCCTATATCCAGAATAATTCCCAGTCAAATTGTGATCTTTATTCTTTTCTGGGAGCGGGGCAGGAATACGCAACGTGTCAATAGCCTGTTGGAGTAGTGGCATTTTATACCCACGCTTCATACATAACTTAAAATCTTTCTTGAACTTTGTGGAGTATCTGACATCAAGCATTGGTTATTCCTCCATCAATTCAGCAAACAAAGCTTCTGTGCTGCCGGTAAATAAAGTGCCGCCGCCGTTTTCCAGTTCTTCTATAGAGGCTATGGTTTCTGCATTGGGAATCTCGTCTGGTATAGCCGCTCCCTGTAAATACGAAATTACATAATACATTTTGCTTTCAGGTATCTGGTCGATCAGGTTCTTAGCTAATTCGCGGTTGCTCATAATGTATACCTTCCTTTCAAGGTTATTGTATGTGGTTTGGTGCAATATATCCTATTGCTGTTTTTTTTGAATGAATGCAATTACTAAATGTTAGTACCTCGCTGGTTCAAATTTGCTCCCGAACAAATCATTACCTCGGCCAATATATCTGCGGCATCGTTCTGGTGCAGGAGACAACCATTTGGCTGTTTCCGTTTTCGGGAGCTGCTCCATAATTCCGTGGCGCAGTTCTGTACCATGCCCTGCCGGTTCGGAAACGTGGATTCCGAAAGGTAGCGGAACTCTACCTTGCCCTGCTCTATCGTTTTGGTAGTTTTGCCGGATGTGGCAAAAGCCGAAGCCAAAAGTGGCTTGGTTAGTCTTGGGGTGGTTCGTCTGCTTTGGTGTATCAAATTCCTTTCTTTTTTCTAAGCTTATATAATTCTGTTTCTGTATCATTAACAATGGCTTTTTTGAGATGTTCGTATTCTTTTCCAGTCAAAGGAATATCAATATTTTCACTGGGAATATAAATACATCTATCATACCCCTCTTCATTATCGTAAAATGTATCAACATATTCATATCCCAATGATAGCAAGAAGTTGAGATATGCAACTTCATCGTTTAATGGTTTTAAAAATTCCTCTTTTGTTAAACCTAATAATTCAGCTTCTGAAGTACATAATGCAGAAGCGATTTTTCGTAATTGCTCCTCATTTGGTTCACGATTATTGTTTTCATAGTTAGAATATGTTGAATATGGTATTCCAGCAAGTCTTGCTACTTCTTTTTGCGTAATTCCTTTTGATTTTCTATATTTTTTTATCCTACTTCCTATCTGTATCACTTCATTTATTCCCATATTTTCACCTCTGAAAAGTATTATATCATAAAATATTCAGAAATGAAAATATTTTCTTGACATATTCATTATAGAATAGTATTATAGTGGTGTCAAGAAAAAGTATTCAAAAATGAATATAAAGAAAGGAGAACAAAGTGAAAATCAAACTGGACACAAAGAAAATCTACCTTGCAATGGCAGAAAAGGGCATCACTGCCGCAGAGATTGCCAAACAAGGCGGTGTAAGCCAGCAGGCGGTATCTAATGCTTTGAATGGAAATCGTGTGGGCAGAATGAAAGTTGTTCCGGCGATCTGTAAAGCGTTGGATTTCTCAGCAAAAGACATTGTAATCATTGAGGGCTAAGAAAGGAGAATGCATGGATTTAGTAAGAATAGTTAGAAATGACGTATTTACTGACAGTAAAAACATTGCGGATGGAACGAATGTCACACACAGAAAAATTAAAGCTGTAATTCGTACTCATGTTAATGACTTAGCCGAATTTGGGGAACTTTCTGCCCCATATCAGGCCGAAAGTACAGGAGGAAGACCAGAAGAATATTATAGGCTAAATGAGCAGCAGGCAACATTTTTGATTACATTGCTCAAAAATACGCCAACAGTCACAGCGTTTAAGAAAGAACTTGTCCGCCAATTCTTTTCTATGAGGGCATTTCTTGCCCAGAAGCAGACGGAGGTATACAAAAACACCAGGGCATACCAGAAAGCCGTAAGGAAGCAGGAAACAGATGCAATCAAGGCACTGGTGGACTACGCCGAGGGGCAGGGGAGCCGGAACGCAGCAAGGTATTATTCCAGCCTGTCAAAGCTGGCAGATAAAACCGCAGGTATTGAAAACAGGGATATTGCAACCATAGAGCAGCTAGGGACGCTTGCATTGATTGAGAACATCATAGCGAAGTGCATAGCGGAAGGGATAGAACTCCAGGAGCCGTACAAGGACATTTATCAGGAGTGCAAATACAAGTTGGAAAGGTTTCATACAGTTGCGCTTATTGGTTAAAGAAAGGAGAAAACAGACAATGGCAAAGAAAGTATTCAGAGATTATGCAGAGGTAAATGGGAAGTTATTAGAGGGGTTCACGGTAGCGGAGGTTCTCACAGGAATCAATGCAGAGGACAGCGGCATGATGTTGGAGCTAGAAAGAACTATTGACAACGTGACTATCAGTATTACTCTGGTTTATAATCCTGATTGTGAAGGCGGCGAAACTCCATTTATGATTTCTGAGGAATACATAAAGAATATCCAGTAAACAAAAACGTTAACAACATGCCGGGCAGCGTGTGAATGGTTAGAAGTTTGTGCGGCATCGCACAGGAAAGGAGTAGATTATGTCAATAGAAGATTTTAAGGCGATGATGGACGAACTGATAGCCGAAGAAGAGGAACGCTTGGGGATAGATACCGAAGAGTTCAAAGAGCGTCACAAAGAAACTATAAAGCGCCATGAAGAGATCATGGAGATGATTGAACGCATAAGGAAGGAGGACGAACAGCGAAAAATGGCAAAGCAGTTTGTAAATGTTAAGGATGTCATGGAAGTGTGTGGAACGTCCAGTTCGAAAAGCTACGCTATAATTCGGCAATTAAACTCTGAATTATCAGAGCGTGGGTATGTTACAATTCCCGGGAAAATTCCCAAAGCATTCTTCGAGGAAAAACTTTATGGAATACATATCACCGAGTAAGGAAGAGCTTCTTTACAGTATCAGGCCAGATATGCGGTTGACTAGGAATTTGTTCAAGCGGACATATGGGTATGGCATAACAAATCCTTCATTTCCGGGCAAAGTAATGGATGCATTAGAGTCCGTCGGGTGCAGTAGGGCGCGGCAGTATTACGAAACATGGGTATCGGAATATGAAGCGGCGCATGATGCGGAATTGAAGAGCACAGCGATATGGCTGAAAAAAGAATATGAGAAAGAATGGGAGAAACAGCAGAGAGGAGGTGAGCAGGAACGAGCAATACAAAATTTAACCAGGAGCGAATTGACAGAGCTGTGTCGGAGGTTATTGCAGGAAGGAGTCATAACGGAACCGGAGCAGTTTGCGATGGCGGTAAGGCAAGGCCGTTAAAAGAGTTTAAGCCGATAAGGGCAGTAACTGCAGCAGAATTAAATGAGATGGATATTCCGCCTATTGAGTGGCTGATTGAGAAGATCCTTCCAGTTGGATTATCCATGATAGGAGCGCCGAGTAAATATTTTAAAAGTTATATGGCTCTGGCGATATGTATAGCGATATGCAATGGGTGTAAATTCCTTAATTTTGATTGCACAAAGCATGCCTGTTTATATCTTGACCTTGAGAGTACAAAGCGAAGACCTAAAAACCGATTAAAGCAAATTCTCAAAGGGAATCCTTATCCAGATAATCTGTATGTGATAACAGGGACAGATGATATTGGGAGAATAGGCGAAGGCTTCGAAACTCAGATTGAGTATCAGCTTAAGGAGCATCCGGAGATAAAACTGATAATCGTGGATGTATTCCAGATGATACGGCAACCGTCAAAACGGAATCAAAGCGGATATGACAGAGACTATGATGACTTTAAGGTTCTCAAGCGGATAGCGGATATTCATAACATAGGATTGATGCTTATACACCATACCAGAAAAATGAGAGATCCGTCAGACGTGTTTAATGAGCTTTCCGGCTCTGTGGGTGTTATGGGCGCGCTTGACTGTGCATGGGTGATTACGAAAGACAACCGATATGCAGATGAAGGCACATTACATATAACAGGGCGTGATATGGAGACTGCGAAGCTTAAAATCCGTTTTAATAAAAAATCCTTTCAGTGGGAATATATTGGAACGGAAGAGGAGATTGAAAGTCAACGTTTGATGGAGGAATACGAGCAAAGCCCGATTGTTGGTACAATCAGAAAGCTGGTGAAACAAGGCGGCGGGCATTGGGAAGGTTCTGCCAGTGATATCGTAGATGCCAGTAAATATTTAGGCTGTCAGATATATGATGATGTGCGTAAGGTTGGCAGCCTGATAAATAAGTATGAGGGATTGCTGGTATTTGCGGATGGGATAGCGTGTGTCATGAAGAGGACAGGAAAAAAAGGGCGTGTATACCATTTTGATGATACCAACATATCTAATGTCACTAACGACACCAATATCATTAACGACACCAATATCACTAACGTCAGCAATGCCAATTGATTATTATGGAGGATGTTTGGTGACATAGTGACATGAGTGACATGATGTATATATCACGCACAAGAAAGGAGATTAAGCCATGGAAGAGAGATTGCAGATAGTGCAGAGCATGGAAAAACTTGCAGGTCGTATCAAGACAATGGAGGAAGAATTTGACTCTATAAAAAGCATAGATATAAAGTTTTTTTGCAGTATTCAGGTTCGTTATGTAATCCCGATTGATTACAAGTATCCCTATGGCGAGGCGAGAGCTGTTTGCAAAGAATCAAAAGCGCAGTTTACAGTACCGGATGAATTAAAAGAAAAAACATTTGATTCTATCAGGCAGTTATATGAGGAAAGCCTGAAGAGGTATTATCAGTTACTTAGTGAATATGCGGAAAAGCTTGGAAATGTTTTATAGGTACATACAGAAAAGTCATTTGACAAGGAAAGGAGGCATAAATGAAAATTTGGATTCAGAGCCGTAGAATGATTACCGAACAGCTGAGATGTATCTGGATAACATCAGATGGCGCGGTAGAAAGTAATAGCCGGCGCGCACCAGTTTTAGGGACATATAGGATGAAACAAGGGCGCGCCAGGTATTGGAAGAAATTTTTTAATTTCAGCGTAATGGGAAATGTAACTATATCATGCCACAGGAGTAAAACACTCAAAGTAAGAAGCGGCAATTTATTATGGGGTAGGATATAGCTGGAGTTTAAGTATGGAAAATTCAGAGAGCGAAGAAAGGAAAAATTATGAACAATCTTGAAAAACTGTACTACAACATGGACAAGTTAAGCGACGAATGCAGAGATTTGGAGGACACCAAAGAAGCGCGGGACGCTATGGAAAAGGCAATCGGTGCGGAGGTATACGAAAAGGCAGAAGATGAAATATGTTGCTGTATGTCCGCAAATGAGAAACAGGGCTTTATACATGGTTTTCAATATGCATTATCATTACTGATGGATGGAAAGGCGGTACGAAATGAATAGACAGGTTATGGAAGCAATTTTTAATATATGGGTGGAAGATGGAGACTATAAGCAGCAAAGTGTTTTAGAAAATGGAGCATATAGAAAAGTTCTTGAAAAGCTGCAGCCCATTCTTAACCGGGAAGATTACAACCGCATAAGTGATGATGTCGGAAATTTAGCTTACGAATCTGAAATAGCAGGATTTAATAGAGGATTCCGATATGGCGTCATGTTTATGAGAGGTTTACTGAAAGGTGGTAAAGGATTATGTGGAGAATAGAATTGAAC
>ERZ778514.492-NODE-492-length-36321-cov-7.571582_pt1 | contig 36321 bp, 18 predicted proteins | sample MGYA00510344_ERZ778514 | MGnify/ENA primary metagenome ERZ778514 (study PRJEB29527, sample SAMN07138968) | mouse gut metagenome | material: feces | host: mouse | place: China:Nanjing | collected 2016-01-25 ...
TAATACGAATATGCTGCTTTTACTCAAAACATATCATTCTACCCGGTAATTAATACTCCGTTACCAAGTATTTAATACTTCCTTACTTTCCAAGACATGACCTTTTACAATCTAAAAGGCGGCATATCGGAACGTAAGACACGGCATATTACAGCATGGAAATGGGGATATTACAAAAAGATAAGACACACATTTTCAATGATTTGCAAATATGATACGACATAAAAAGAACCATTATCCGTACTTGCCTGAACAAAAAGGCTAAAAGCCCGTAACCATATTTACCTGTCATCCACCCTTGCTGCCTGCAAAGATAAGAAATATTCTTGAAAAAAGCAAGTCCGCCTTTTCCGCGCCCTCCCCCGTCACATACATTTAGTATGCTGAGAATAGTTACAAACAACCGCACGGCACGTTATAGAGATATGAAAAAGATACATATTTATATCATGTCTGCGCTTCTTGCCATAAGTTCGTTCATACCTGAACTTGCAATGGCACAACAGCGCTATCAGGTAGGCGTTTGCGACTGGATGGTATTAAAACGCCAGAAGTTGGGAGAATTCAAGCTTGCCCACGAGTTAGGATGCGACGGAGTAGAAATGGACATGGGTGGACTGGGACGCCGTGACTCATTCGACAACAAGTTCCGCGACCCTGCCATGGTAAAGGTATTCCGCCACGCGGCAGACAGCTTTAAAATAAAGGTGGGCGCAATAGCCATGTCAGGATTTTACGGACAGAGCTTTGCCAAGAAAGCAACATACAGGTGGCTTATTGAAGATTGTCTGAACACAATGGAGGCAATGGGCGTAAAAGTGGCATTCCTGCCTTTAGGCGGATGCGGCAAAAACTGGACTGACTCGCTGCCATTGCGCAAGGAGATTGTGGCACGCCTGCACGAGGCGGGCGAAATGGCACTGGCACGGGGCAAGGTTATCGGCATAGACACGCCACTTGACGCAAAAGGCAACATAAAACTGCTGAAAGAAATAAACTCCGAGGGCATAAAGATATTCTATAAATTCCAGACTGCCGTGGAGAACAAGCTTGACATTGTCAAGGACATAAAGAAATTAGGACGCAAGAACATCTGTGCGATACACGCCAGCAACACCGACGGTGTATGGTTGCGCAACGACAGTGCAATAGACATGCCGGGAATAAAGAAAGCACTCGACAAGCTGGGCTGGAGCGGGTGGCTCTTCGTCGAGCGCAGCCGTGATGTCAGTCAGGTGCGCAACGTAAAAAAGAATTATGGCGAAAATGTAAAATACTTAAAAGAAATATTCCAATGAAAAGATTTTTATTAGCAGCAGCCGTGATGCTGGCTTTCGGCACGGCAACGGCAAATGCCGTGGAACTTGACAAGCAGGGACGCGACCCTCAATATGTAAACACAATCATCGGCAGGGCACAGAAGGTAACAGATGCGTTAGGAATAACAGGAACGGACAAGGGCACTCAGGTTCTGAACATCGTTGCCAACCGCTATTTCAAGCTCAACGACATCTACAGCGAGCGCGACAGCATAAAAAAAGTAGCAGGCACGCTGACGGGAGATGCAAAGAAACAGAAGCAACAGGAGGCTGAAAGCACCAAGGACATGAAGCTATACCGCTCGCATTTCGGCTTCATTGCCGACCTGTCGCTCTATCTTACGGACAGCGAGGTGGAAAAGGTGAAGGATGTCATGACATACAATGTGGTGAACGTAACATACAAGGCACAATGTGACATGATACCTACACTGAAAGAAGAAGAAAAAGTGCAGATACTGGCATGGCTCAAGGAGGCGCGCGAGTATGCCATAGATGCTGAAAGTTCCAAGAAAAAGCACGAAGCGTTCGGCAAATACAAGGGCCGTATAAACAATTATCTGAGCAAACGCGGCTATAATCTCACAAAAGAGCGCGAGGCATGGGCAAAGCGCGTAAAGGCACGCGGAGAGACATTATAATGCCTCCTCTTAGAGGAGTAAGGAGAAAAGAAGAATATTCAGGTTTTTAGTAGAACTGACAAGAAGAATTGTCCCTGTTTCTGTTTGTTTGATTTGTTTTAAAACTTACAGGAACAGGGACAATTCTTTTTTCTGCATTTATAACATTATCCCATGAGCGTCATGTGATAGCCCATACGGTTAAGCTGCATTGCCGCACCCATAAGATAAAGCTGATGCAGACATGACACATAGGCGCGAAAAGCCTCTGGCGTGCCTGCCTCCATGCCGCTATGACGCAACATGTTATAAACGCGCGACGCACACTCGCCTACGAGTTTCTCCATTGCATCATAATCATCGCCGCTAAGCATAAGAACATTCTCACGCACATACTCGTCCAGATTGTCATATCCGCGTTTGTCACGTATGTAAACATACAAATCGGATACATTTGAGTATATCTCCCATTCCGTGTCCCAAAACTTAGCCACGGCAATACCGATATACATCATCCACCCTAAGGAAACAGTAGGATATCCGTTGAACTCACGGACACCGTCGGGCAGATATGCCTTGGCTATCGGCTCCCATTGAGCCTCCACATCAGGGCATTCGGGCAGACGCCCGTCCAATTTTCCTATGCCGTGCAAATATCCGTGCAAGTCCTTTCTTATAACATCTTCAAAATCCATATTCATAATTATAAACGGAGTTTATTATGCAAAGGTACGCCAATAAAAACATTTACACAAAAGAATTGTAACAGAACTATATGTTTATAACGTTAGTTCAGTATAAGTAAGAGGATATGTCCAAACCTTATGCTGCTTTAATAGTTATATTTTGTAATTTTAAGTTCTTAGTTCTCAATTACATTTATTTTTCATTTAACAAATTTGTTATTCTTGATTCAATAAAATACATACGATATTTTTCAATGTCGATAAAAAGGTTTACCTTTGCATACGAAAACAATCAATAAGTATCATCTGCGAACAGTAATGGTGAAGTATCTGTCAATACTCATTGTGATTATGACGTTGTCACTATCGACAATGCCATGTTTCCTATATGACAGATGCCTGTTCTCGGGAATGGAAGAAAATTGTACGCACGATGATGACGGCTCATGTGCAGATGATGATTTCTGCTCGCCATTTATGCAGTGTAATACTTGTACAGGATTCGTATACCCGCAGACAACATCGCTGGAGAAGATATTTGTACATGTAAATACAGAAACAGTCTTTTATTATAAGGAAGAGGCACTGAAGTCTTTTCCTGCAAATGTCTTTCAGCCGCCAAGAGCCTGACGGTGGCAGGTTATACCGTCGTTTATGGTATAAACTTGGCTACACCTTATTATTTATAGAGTTTCGCTTTGCTCAATCAATGAAGTTAAAAGAAGTAGGAAGAGTTGTCGCTCCTTTTGGGTCGTTAAGGAGTTAGAAGACAAATGTTCTTTGTCCCCATTTCACTCTTTCTTGTCTATCTTTACAATATTTGATGAACACTTGCACAACTTAAAGTATTAATTAAAAGACTAAAGAAACAAAAAAATGAGAAAGATAATATTTTCCCTCATGGCGGCAGCCATGTGGGCACATAGCGCATATTCACAAAACACACTGAAAGCAACTGTTAAGGAGGAAGGCAGCGGGGAACCCCTTATTGGTGTAACTGCCAAGGTGAAAGGAATGGATATCACATCCGTTTCGGATGCCAATGGCAACATCACCGTGAGCAATATACCTGATGGCAAGTATACCATAATGTTCAGCTATATAGGCTACGAGGATAAGATATCAACATTTTCCTTTCCGCTTGCCTCGAACGGTGTGGTGACAATAGAAATGGAAGAGGAGGAAACAAATATTGGCGAAGTGGTGGTGCAAACCACCCGCGGCACGCGAACTATAATGAACATCCCGACACGTGTGGAGTTTATATCGGGAGAGGAACTCGACGAGAAGGCAAGCATGAAGCCCGGCGACATACGCATGCTGCTTAGCGAGAGTACCGGCATTGCCACCCAGCAGACTTCGGCAATATCGGGTAACGCCACAATACGCATACAGGGACTTGACGGTCGTTATACACAGATACTGAAAGACGGATTTCCCACGTTCTCGGGTGCCGCCAGCGGTTTGGGACTGCTTCAGACTCCGCCGCTCGACCTTAAGCAGGTGGAGATTATCAAGGGCTCATCATCAACGCTCTACGGCGGCGGAGCCATAGCCGGTCTTGTAAACCTGATATCGAAGACTCCAGAAGAGAAGCGTGAGCTAAGTTTCCTTCTCAACGGCACTTCGGGCAAAGGACTTGATGCCAGCGCATTCTACAGCCAGCGGTTTGGCAATGTTGGTACTACGGCATTGTTCTCCTACAACCGTAACTGGGGCTATGACCCTTCTGACACGGGTTTCACCGCCATTCCAGAGTTCGACCGTTTCACGTTCAATCCGCGTCTTTTCCTGTATCTCTCCGACAAGACCGAGATGAACATAACGCTGAACACCATGTTTGAAAAACGCCTCGGCGGCGACATCGAGTATGTCAAGGGACATGGCGACGAGACACATGCCTACTTCGAGAAGAACGAGACACAGCGTCACTCGCTGCAGGCATCGCTGACGCACACATTCAACGAGCACACGCGAATGGCTGCAAAGGCAAGCACAACATACTACGACAGGGCAATTAAGGTGCCGGGCTACAGTTTCGACGGCGACCAGTGGGCATCGTTTGCCGAACTCTCCATGACCCACACAAGGGAGAGCACCGAATGGGTGGCAGGTCTTAACCTGTGGACCGACGACTTCAACGAGAGCAATGCCGGAGTGGTGGGCAAGAGAGACTACACCCAGACTGCGGCAGGAGCGTTTGTGCAGAACACATGGACTGCCGCAAAATGGCTTGACGTGGAGACAGGTCTGCGTGCCGACCGCGTGTTCGACTACGGATGGGCTGTGCTGCCACGCCTTTCGGCTCTGTTCAAAATTGCCCCGGGTTTGTCGTCACGTCTCGGCGGCGGCATGGGATACAAGGCACCGACAATATTCACGGAGGACACCGAGCGAATACAGTATAAGGACATCATGCCGATAAGCAAGTCGCTCAACAAGCTGGAGCGCAGCTACGGCGCAAACTGGGACATCAACTACTCGACATCGCTTTTCAACGACTGCATATCGCTGTCGGTCAACCAGCTGTTCTTCTACACCCGTATCAACTCTCCGCTGCTCATGACCGCCGGCGAAGACGGATTCTACCGCATGGCGAACATCAACGGACATATCGACACAAAGGGCATTGAGACCAACCTGAAGCTCGGCTATGACGACTTGCACCTTTATCTGGGCTACACCTACACCGATGTGCGCACCAGCGACGGGCATGAAAAATACGAAAACTTCCTTACGCCCAAGCACCGCCTTAACGCCATACTCATGTATGAGGTGGAGGACAGCTGGCGCGTTGGTCTGGAGTCGTATTACTACAGCAAGCAGAAGCTGAGCGACGGCAAGGAGGGCAAACCCTACACCATGTTCGGACTTATGGTTGAAAAGATATGGGAACATTTCTCGGTGTTTGCCAATTTCGAGAACTTCACCGACAGGCGTCAGACGCGTTTCGACACCATCAACAACGGTACGGTCACCAATCCGGAGTTTCGCGACATCTATGCTCCGCTTGAAGGATTTGTGTTCAATGCCGGCATAAAAATCCGCCTATAATGCTGTAAGTTAACGTCAGTTCGATATAATTCAAATAATGCAAGTTGCCTGTCGTTGATGAATTCCATATCAATGACAGGCTTCTTCTCAAAAAACAATATGCTGCAATTGCGGGCAGGACATTCGCAATGAAGTTGTTGAAAGAGCGATGTCTTGGGTGTTCTATCTGTGCGATATTCTTCAGTTAATCATTGACTGTTTCAAGGGTCCCAGTCGTCTACATTTCCCGGAGTGAACATAAAATTGAGGATTTCGCCTTTATCATTGATAATCAAATATAATTTAAGACAAAAACATCCCATCAAGCATTTCCCTCTCTCGGCGAGACCTCTAAATGTTTTATGAACCAATATGCGTTGATTGCGACACACACGCAAGGGAGTGGAATCCACAAAACTGATTCCAGTGCAAGTCCCTAAAAGTACCTGCTTGATGAAGATTGCCAGCGGGAGTAACACTTACTTCTCCAATTCAACAAACCGGTTATAAGACACACGTTGGGTAAACAAATGGGGCAGATGCTTGCAGACATATTCCTGATAATAGTGTTTGAAACATCGAAAAACGCCGGAATGAAACAGGATGAGAATAACCATAATTTCCGCATCACTCATGCGGTTAGGCTTGTTGCGATGCTTATGGGATGTATCCTTTATCATATACTTTTTCTTGTTGGATAGCAAATTCCTTGCAAAAATCGTCTGCCATACAATAAATCTCTGTAACTTTAGCCTCTAAGAACATAGTGTAATCGGTTAAATGTTATAATTGGACTCTATAAATTTAATACTCTTGTCAAGATCACATTAATATATATAATAAAGAGCCAACAAAAATATTCTCGACATATTTACACAATAACATAAGAATATTATTAAATAAAAATCGTACCTTTACCGCAATAAACCTAATACGCCGATGAAACTGCTTAAACTTTTCATGTCCTTGTCGCTTTCATGCCTGCTGCTATGCTCATGCGAGAAACCTTATTCTGAAGAAGACAACGTGCCCGATATCAATACGGGTGAAAACAACAAGCCGTCAGGCGGTGATAATACACCCGGCGGCAATCCCGGCACAGGGAAGTACAGCACAGGAGATGTCGTTACGGTACAGGAATTTATAGATAATGAAATAAACTGTCAGGTGTTTGTTGTGGGATATATCGTGGGCGACTGCACTAAAAGCATATCAAACGCAGAGTTCGCCCCTCCCTTCACTCAGCCACAGGCACTGCTCATTGCCGACGACATGAACGAAGACAACACGGACAAAGTGGCGTCAATACAATTGAAATCCGGTTCGAAGTGGAGACAGAGCTTAAACCTCGAGGACAATCCCCAACTACACCGCCGCAAGATAATGGTCTTCGGATTTAAGGAGCGGTATCTCGGCGTACCGGGCATAAAGAGCATAGACGCATTTGAATTCATATAATTATCCGTCAACTAAAAATCACCTGCTTATGAGCCGGTTAGTAAAAATAAATAAAGACTACGCATCATGGATTGAGGAACTCAGCCAAAGATACAGGCGCAGCCAGATAAAGGCGGCAACTCATGTAAACAATGAGATGCTGCAATTTTACTGTTCGTCAGGAAAGGATATTGTAACCCTGAAGGCAGAGAGCCGTGGGGGGGGAGAAAAATTCATCACAAATTTAAGTTCTGAGCTGAAAGCCAAACTCCCTGAAGTCAAGGGACTGTCAGAAACAAGTATCGGCTATGATCATGAGGTAAGGACTATTTGAAATATTGAATATTCCAATATGATAATTCTCCACAAAGAGATAATGTCATATAGCAATAACGCCAATAGGCAAAACGTTAAATAATAAAGAAACATGGACGAAAACAAAGTAATAATATATACCGCCAGCGACGGGCAGACAAAGATAGATGTGAAGCTCGAAGATGAGACGCTGTGGCTTACTCAGGCTCAGATGTGCGAACTCTATCAGACCTCCAGAACCAATGTTGTAGAACATATAAAGCACATTTATGAAGAGGGAGAATTAGCGATGGAAGCAACCTGTCGGAAATTCCGACAGGTTCGAGAAGAAGGCGGCAGAAAAGTAGAGAGAGAAATGACTTTCTACAATCTGGACATGATAATAGCTCTCGGTTATCGTGTCCGCTCTATCATTGCAACCCGTTTCCGCCAATGGGCCACTCAGCGTTTAAAAGAATATATGGTAAAGGGCTTTACGCTTGATGACGAACGATTGAAGAAACTGGGCGGAGGAGGCTATTGGAAAGAACTGCTGGACAGAATCAGGGATATTCGTGCCACAGAAAAGGTGATGTATCGTCAGGTGCTTGAGATATATGCCACAAGTATTGACTATGACCCAAGGGCTTCCGTATCACAGGAATTTTTCAAAAAAGTGCAGAACAAGATACATTATGCGATTCACGGACACACGGCAGCGGAACTTATCGTTGAGCGGGCTGATGCCGAGAAGGACTTTATGGGGCTGTTGACTTTCAAGGGTAATCATCCCACACTTTTGGAAGCAAAGACCGCAAAGAACTATCTGAATGACAAAGAGCTTCGTGCTATGGGACAATTGGTTTCGGGATATTTGGATTTTGCAGAACGACAGGCAGAACGTGAACAACCGATGACTATGAATGACTGGGCTGCATATTTGGATAGGATATTAACCATGTCGGGAGAGAATCTTCTGCAAGGATCAGGACGTGTTTCTCATGAGGATGCAATGGAACACGCCACCAATGAGTACCGTAAATACAAACAACGCACAATCAGTGATGTAGAACGCGATTATCTGATGTCGATTAAAAGCATTGAGGACTTAGGTAAGAAAAGTGGCAAAGATTCAGACAAGAAATGAAATACATGCCACATAAAGTTTTGCTGGAGGTTGCTGTGCATAAAGCATAGCTTTATTTAACCGGAACTTCATTTTCTGCTCTTTTATACTTTAATTTTGACTGTTCAATCGTTTTTCGTAAAAAAATCGTTATATTTGTACACAACTTAAAGAATCTAAGACTATACAAACAATACACGTTTGTTTATAAGGAAATGCTGCAACGCTTTTCTGCCACCATACAGTTGGATATAATATATTATGTTTAACCACAGAAAACAGCGTACATTAAATATCCTTATCCGTCTATTACAAAAAAACGAAATAAACAGGAATATAATATAAAAAATTAATATAGCATGAAAAAAACAACTCTCGGCATGGCACTTGCCATAATGTCTGCAATGCCTTCCATGGCACAGCAAAACGGACTGACAGACACAGGCAAGAGCAAGTATGCCGTACTGACATCCACCCCTATCAACGCCGTGAAATGGACCGACGGTTTCTGGGGCGAGCGCTTCGGAGTGTTCAGCGGCACGTCCGTACAGAGCATGTGGGAAACATGGCAGTCGGACAAATCGCATGGTTTTCACAACTTCCTCGTTGCCGCAGGCGAAAAGCGCGGACGCCGTCACGGTCCCCCATTCCACGACGGCGACATGTACAAATGGCTTGAGGCAGTTGCCTCGGTGTATGCCATAAACAAGGACCCGGAACTGGAAAAGATAATGAACCGGTTCATTGGCTGCATCGTAAAGTCGCAACGCGAGGACGGATATATACATACACCGGTAATCGTAGCGGAACTGAACAAACGCCTTGCCGAGCTGGAGAAGAACACAGGTAAGGAAGCCACTCAGGAGGAGATAGACAACACCGTGGTGGGAACAAAGGTGGGTACCGCCAAGGACGGGGCGTTCGGCAACAGCCTCAACTTCGAGACATACAACCTTGGACACCTCATAACAGCAGGACTGGTGCACAAGCGTGCAACAGGACAGACTACATTATACAACTGCGCCGTTAAGGCAGCCGACTTCCTCTGCTCTTTCTATGAAAACAACGCCGAGGCACTGGCACGCAACGCCGTGTGCCCGTCGCACTACATGGCAATTGCCGAGATGTACCGCGAGACAGGCAACCCGCGCTATCTCAAGACGGCACAGGGCATGATAGACATACGCGGAATGGTGGAGAACGGCACGGACGACAACCAGGACCGCGTGCCGTTCCGCGAGCAGTATAACGCCATTGGACACTCAGTAAGGGCAAACTACCTGTATGCCGGCGTTGCCGACCTGTATCTTGAGAGCGGCGAGGAGCAGCTGATGAAGAACCTTACATCTATATGGAACGACATCGTTACGCGCAAGATGTACATAACGGGAGCCTGCGGCGCACTATACGACGGAACATCACCCGACGGCACCGACTATAAGCCGGACAACGTGCAGAAGGTGCACCAGAGCTACGGACGCCCGTACCAGCTGCCCCACTCGACGGCACACAACGAGACATGTGCCAACATCGGCAACATGCTGTTCAACTGGCGTATGTTCTCGGCAACAGGCGAGGCTAAATATGTTGACATCGTTGAAAACTGCTTCTATAACAGCATACTGCCGGGAATAAGCCTTGACGGCAAGAGATATTTCTACACCAACCCCATGCGCATGTCGGACGAACTGCCGTACAAGCTGCGCTGGCCGAAGGAGCGTACGGAATATATCAGCTGCTTCTGCTGTCCGCCAAACACACTGCGCACGCTATGTCAGGCACAAGACTATGCGTACTCGGTGGGCAACAAGGAACTATATATAAATATGTATGGCGCAAACACGCTCAGCACAAAGATTGACGGTGTGGGAGACATCGAGATAAAGCAGGAGACTGACTATCCATGGGACGGCAAGATTAAGCTGACAATAACAAGGCTTAAAGGCAAGAAAGAGCTGACATTCAAGATGAGAGTGCCCGAATGGGCAAAGAAAGCTGTTGCAACCACAGGTGACGGAAAAATAAAAGTTGAAACAGACGACAGAGGCTCATACATGACAATGACCAATGAGTGGAAGAAAGGAGACGTGATAAACATAGACATACCTATGGAGGCACGGCTCATCGAGGCAAACCCGCTCGTTGAGGAAAGCCGCGGACAGGTTGCCATACAGCGTGGTCCGATTATATACTGCCTTGAAAGCAACGACCTCAACGGCATTGACATAGACAACATTGCAATTCCACTCGACGCGAAATTCACAACGGTAGAGACAACCATAGACGGCAGCCGCATGATGGCTCTTGAGACGGAGGCTATAAACCGCGCAGAAAAGCCGTGGACAGGAACGCTGTACAGAGAAGTGGGAACAGAAAAGAATAAAGTAAAAATACGCCTTATACCTTATTACGCATGGGGCAACAGAGGCAAAAGCGAAATGACAGTATGGATACCCGCAGGACTTTAACAACCATGATGCTTGCTGCATTTGCAGGCACAGTGATAAACGCTACCGACCTGACAGTAAAGCCGGGAGAGTATGCTATAGAGAAGGCTTTGCAGCAGGCACGCGAAGAAAGGCGGTTCAACAATGCCAAAGATATATGTATCAGACTGACAGAAGGCACATACCGACTTAACCAGCCTGTAATAATAAGACCGGAAGACAACGGCACACGCATTGTTGCGGAAGGTAATGTAACAATAAGCGGAGGAGTAAAGATTGAAGGCTGGCGCAAAGAGGGCAAGCTGTATGTTGCCGACGTACCTGAATTCAACGGGCGTCCGCTCGAGTTCAGACAGATGTGGATAAACGGCAAAAAAGCCGTTAGGGCAAGGGATGTGGACAACTTTGAAAAGATGTTCCGCATACGCAGTCTCGACAAGAAAAAGGAAGTGATATATGTGCCTGCCGCAGCTGTAAGGAAAATAGTAAATACAAGGAATGCAGAAATGGTACTGCACGAAATGTGGTGCGTGGCAAACCTTAGGATAAAGGACATAAAAATAACGGGAGACAGTGCTGCCGTAACATTCCATAACCCCGAGAGCCATATCCACTTCATGCACCCGTGGCCGTCGCCAATGGTGACAAAGGACGGGCACAACTCTGCTTTCTACCTGACAAACGCGAAGGAACTGCTTGACACTCCAGGTGAATGGTATCTCGACACAAAGGCAAACAAAGTTTATTACATGCCACGCAAAGGCGAGAACATGAAAACAGCAGATGTGGAAGTGCCCGCAATAGAAACACTGGTAAAAGTCGAAGGTACGCCCGACAACCCCGTGAAGGACGTTACATTCGAAGGAATAAAATTCAGCCACTCAACATGGATGCGTCCGTCAATAAGCGGACACGCCCCGCTACAGGCAGGCATGTATATGATTGAGGCATACAAACTGCGCCCTAAAATGGAACGTCCCAACGGCGACCACAAGCTTGACAATCAGGGCTGGGTGGGCAGACCGGCAGCGGCAGTAAGCATAGATTGCGCTGAGAATGTAAATTTCAGTAAATGTACATTCGAGCACATTGCATCTACCGCCCTTGACTATCATACATATATAAAAGGTGGAAGCGTGGACCGATGTATATTAAAAGATGTCGGAGGCAACGGCATACTGGCAGGAAGTTTCGGACCGGAGGCACATGAGGCACATCTGCCATACGACCCTGCGGACAGGCGGATAATATGCAACGGGCTAAGCATAACAAACAACCTCATAACCGACGTAACCAACGAGGACTGGGGATGTGTGGGCATAGGAGCCGGATTTGTCAGGAACATCAATATCTGCCACAACGAGATATGCGAGGTTTCGTACACGGGCATTAGCATGGGATGGGGCTGGAACAGACAGGTATGCTCAATGGCAAACAACCATGTATGTCACAACCTGATACATCACTATGCAAGGCACATGTACGACACGGCGGGCATATACACCCTCGGCTCACAGCCCCATTCGTTCATTGAGGAGAATGTGGTGCGCGACATCTATACTCCAGGATATGCCCATGACCCCAATCACTGGTTCTATCTGTATACGGACGAGGGTTCTTCACACATAACGGTAAGGAACAACTGGACACCGACGGAAAAATACCTGAGGAACGCCAACGGACCAGGAAACATCTGGGAAAACAACGGACCGGCTGTTGCCGACAGCATTAAGGCGAAGGCGGGAATTAATTAAGAATTAAGAGTTAAGAATTAAGAGTTAAGAATTAAGAATTAGGAATTAAGAGTTAAGAATTAGAAGCTTATTAGAGATTAGAAATTAAAGGAATACACCACATGATACTATTTTTCTTAATTCTTAACTCTTAATTCTTAATTAAACAAGATTCTTAATTAAACAAGATTCTTAATTAAAAAATAAGATTATGGAAAACAAAAAGAACAGTCTGAAAAGCACACTTGCAGTATCACTGACCAACTATCTTGATGCCGGTGCCATCGTGGCAGGCGCAAGCGGACTGACATTATGGAAAGATTATTTAGGACTCACCGAGGGACATCTCGGCTGGCTCAACGCCATTAGCGCCAACTGTCTCGGTGCAGCTATAGGTGCGATAATAGGCGGATTCATGGCCGACAAATACGGACGCAAGGCAATATATACCTACAACATGCTGGTATATATGCTCGGCGTGCTGATAGTAATGATATCCATGAACTTCCCCACCCTTCTTCTCGGATTCCTCATAACAGGCATTTCGGTAGGAGTGGGCGTACCGGCATCATGGACATACATATCTGAGAGTTCTGAGACAAACAACCGCGGACGCAACATCTGCATATCGCAGATGGCATGGGGCATCGGTCCGCTCATCATCCTTATAATAGGAACATTGCTCGCACCTGGCACAGGTTTGAACGGTGACAACGGCGGCGTTCTGTTCTCTTTTGTAGAAATAATTGCCAATTTAGTTACCGGCGGTGAGGCACAGGGTGCGGCACTGCGCGTGTTCAGTTCAAGAATAGTCTTCGCGTCATTATTCGTCGTGGCACTGATAGCATGGCTGCTGCAGCGCCGTCTTGACGAGAGTGCCGAGTGGAAGGCTGCAAAGGAGGCTGAGAAGAAGAGCGGCGTGAAGCAGAAGAGCGTGTTCTCGTCGTTCGGCGAGCTGTTCTCCAACAAGGTTTGCGTGCGCTCAATGCTGTTCCTGTCGGGCATGTACCTCACATGGAACCTCGTATGCTCGGTAATGGGTTTCTTCCAGCCGCATATATACGAGACGGCAGGCGGTCTGTCTAACGAGATGGCAAACATGTTTGCCGCTGGCCAGTGGGTTGTAATCATCGCCATGACTTTCGTGTGCTCGCTCATCGTCGACCGCGTAAACCAGCGCATGCTGTTTGCCTTCGGCGTGAGCATGGGTGTCATTGCATGGCTCATAATAGTGACAATAGGCATAACAAGCATGACCGGACTTATCGTGTTCACGCTGCTGTGGGCAATTCAGGCAGGAATATCGGTACAGACGTTCTATGCCCTCTGGGCTTCCGAGCTGTTCCCCGCAAAATACAGAGCCGCCGCTCAGGGCATCATGTTCTTCATCGTAAGAGGACTGTCTGCCGCATGGGGACTGTATTTCGTACATATCTACGGCGAGAATGGCGAGGGATTCACCCTTGCGGGATATATCATGATGGCATTCTTCGTGATATCGCTTATCATCGGAACAATATGGGCACCCAAGACACAGGGCAAAACTCTGGAGGAAATAACACGCGAGAGATATGGAGACGACATCTAAGGCAACATGGATATGGTATCCGGGCGACTTTGAGGTGTGGCTCGGAAACCGTTTCAACAACAGGCGCACGGAACGCGGGGCGATGTTTCCGCCGTTCTGGAAGCAGGACAGCCACTGGGTTACGGTTGAGTTCTCTACAACCGTAACACTGGAAAGGTCTGAGACAATAACGATAAAGGCTGAAGGAGACTTCAACTTTATGCTTGACGGCAAGCTGCAGTTCGGCATGCCGTCAAGTTTCGTCATTCCAGCAGGTGAGCACAGGCTGAACTTCAAGGTGCACAATCAGGCAACGCCGCCGGCACTGTACATATCAGGAGAGACAATAAACACGGGAAGCACATGGCTCGCAACGTATGAGGACAAGATATGGATAGACGAGAACGGCGTAGCTCACGGCTCGGGCATATACGTGCCGGCAGCGACATGGAACTTCGACAGTCCCGACACGCCGCCGTCATCATACAGCCTAAGGCGTGAGGAGACAACGCCAGTCAATAAAGAAGAGACAGAAAACGGCATATTGTATGATTTCGGACGCGAGACATTCGGCTATCTCCGGTTCAAGAATGTACATGGCAGCGGCACCTTATATATATATTATGGTGAGAGCCGCGAGGAGACCATGGACAAGGACCACTGCGAGACACTCGACAGGATTGCCGTTACGGAAGACAAGGCTGAAAAGGTTGCCGCCACAGAAAACAAGACCGAAGAGATTACTGTAAAAGACTCGAAGGCATTCCGCTTCGTATATATAGAAACGGACGGCGACGTAAGTTTCGACAGCCTGACTATGGACTACGAATACTCGCCGCAAGACAAATCGAAAAGCGGCAGCTTCCGCTGCAGTGACGAGCTTCTTAACAGGATATGGGAGATTGGCGCGTACACCATGGACCTTACGACACGCGAGTTCTTCGTTGACGGCATAAAGCGCGACAGATGGACATGGTCGGGCGACGCGATACAGTCGTACCTCATGAACTACTATCTGCGATTCGACAACGCATGCGTGCGCCGCACCATACGCCAGCTCAGGGGCAAGGACCCGGTGACGGCACACATCAACACCATCATGGACTATACGTTCTACTGGTTCAAGTCCGTACACGACTACTATACATACACCGGAGACATCTGTTTCGTGCGTGAGATTTACCCGCGCATGCAGACAATGATGCAATACGTGCTGGGGCGCACAAACGCCGACGGCATGGCTGAGGGGCAGCCCGACGACTGGATTTTCGTAGACTGGGTTGACTTTCCCATGCACAAGCGCGGCACCCTGTGCTTTGAGCAGATACTGCTGTGCAAGTCGCTTGAGACCATGAAGCTCTGCGCGACAATACTGCGCGACAATCCTCTTGCCGCACCGCCGCAGGGAAGTATAACGGCTGAAGAGTATGACGACGACGTTACAAAGTACAGCCGACTGGAGGAATCGCTGCGCGGAAAACTGAAGTCCACATTCTGGGACGACGGACGCAAGGCGTTTATGCACGCCATCGAGGACGGAACGCTGAACAGACAGATAACAAAGTTCCCCAATATGTTCGCCATTATATACGGCAACCTTTCGGATGAGGAGAAGCAGACCGTGATGAAGTACGTAATGCTCAATCCCGAAATAGAGCGCATAACGACCCCATACATGCGTTTCTATGAGCTGGAGGCACTGTGCCTCATGGGCATGCAGACCGAGGTGCTGGACGAGATACGCGACTACTGGGGAGGCATGATAAAGGAAGGCGCGACAAGTTTCTGGGAGAAATACAATCCCGAGGACAAAGGCGCGCAGCACCTTACAATGTACGGCCGCCCGTACGGCAAGAGTCTGTGCCACGCATGGGGAGCAAGCCCGATATACCTGCTCGGAAAATACTATTTAGGAGTGAAGCCGACAAAAGCCGGATATGAGGAATATGAAATAAAACCGGTACTCGGCGATCTTGAATGGATGGAAGGGGATGTGCCGACACCCTACGGAAACATTCATTTGAAAATGGACAAGAAGGGAATATGTGTAAACAGCAAAGGCGGAAAAGGTGTTCTCATAATAGGAGAACACAGATATGAAATTCCTTGCGGCAAAGAAATAAACATCTGTTTTTAATACCGTACCTTTATAAGTCTTATAAAAAGCATAAATCTTCATTACATAAATAAAGTCAAAGCAATGAACATTATTAAAAGTTTTATATTCGCAACCTGTCTTAGCGTATCATCACTTTCATACGCCAAGGCTAAAATAGAAATAAAGACGCAGACACCGCAAACCGAATATGCGGCATCGCTGCTCAGCGGTACCGAGTGGAAATACAAAGTAAGGATAGACATTGCCAAACAGAAAGGGCTGGAAGCCGAGGGCTTCACCATAACACGCAAGGGCAAGAGCATAACAATAACAGGCAACGACGCGTCGGGAGTGATATACGGCGTGAACAAACTGCTTGAGATATACCGCACGGAAGGAACGCTCGACGGCATTACCGCCATAACGGAGGCCCCGGAAATGAAGCTGCGCGGCGCATGCGTGGGACTGCAGAAGACAGTCTATCTGCCCGGCCACAGAGTTTACGAATACCCGTATACCCCCGAGAACTTCCCGTGGTTCTACGACAAGCAGCTGTGGACGAGGTATCTCGACATGCTCGCCGCAAGCAACATGAACACCGTATATCTGTGGAACGGCCATCCTTTCGCGTCGCTCGTCAAGTTGAAGGACTATCCTTTCGCGGCAGAAGTTGACGATGCCACGATGGACAAGAACCAGGAAATGTTCACCTTCCTCACACAGGAAGCATCGCGTCGCGGCATACAGGTGATACAGATGTTCTACAATATCATACTTTCAAAGCCGTTTGCCGACCACTACGGACTGAAGACGCAGGACCGCAACCGCCCCATCACCCCGCTCATCAGCGACTACACGCGCAAGAGCATCGCGGCATTCATACAGAAATATCCCAACGTGGGATTCCTTGTATGCTTAGGAGAGGCAATGTCGGGCATCGACACCGACATTGAATGGATGACAAAGACCATCATCCCTGGCATAAAGGACGGTCTGGAGGCTTCGGGCCGCACGGACATACCGCCGATAATACTGCGCTCGCACGACACCGACGGTCCCAAGGTGCTGGAGGCATCACTGCCGCTATACCCAAACATATATACAATGTCGAAGTATACAGGCGAGAGCCTGACGACATACGAGCCGCGCGGCCCGTGGGCCGAGACACACAGGCAGCTCAGCAGCGCCGCGCCGATACACATCAGCAACGTGCACATACTCGCGAACCTCGAGCCGTGGCGCTGGAGCTCGCCGGCATTCACGAGCAAGGTGGTGCAGGCGATGCACAAGGTGCACGGAGCAAACGGACTGCACCTCTATCCGCAGGCCAACTACTGGGACTGGCCATACACGGCAGACAAAATTGGAACTAACGGACGACAGTTGCAGATAGACCGCGACTGGATGTGGTACGACGCATGGGGACGCTACGCATGGCAGGCCGACCGCGGCGAGGACAAGAAGTACTGGGCAAAGAAACTTGCCGCGTATTACGGGATCACCACGGCGGAGGCAATGAGCATCATCAAGGCGTACGACGAGAGCGGCGAGATTGCCCCGAAGCTGATACGCCGCTTCGGCATAACGGAAGGCAACCGCCAGTGCCTGCTGCTCGGCATGAAGATGAGCGAGCTTGTAAATCCGTACAAGTACACCATATATCCGGGATTCTACGAGAGCTGCGGTCCCGAGGGCGAGAAACTGATAGAATATGTTGAGAAGGAATGGAAGAAGGAGAAGCACGCAGGCGAGCTGCCGCTCAACATCGTTGACGAGTGCGCCGTACACGGCGACAAGGCCGTGCAGGCAATAGAGCTGGCCGCGCCGCACATCACTAAGAACCGCGACGAATACGAGCGTCTTGCCAACGACATGCGCTGCTACAAGGCATTCGCCGATGCCTTCCGCTTTAAGGTTCTTGCCGCACAGCAGGTTCTCAACTACAAGTGGAGCAAGGACATAAACTATCTGCACGCCGCCGTGCCGCTGCTCGAGGAGAGCAACTCATACTGGAAAGAGCTTGTAAGGCTCACCAAGGATACATATTATTATGCCAACAGCATGCAGACGTCACAGCGCCGCATACCGGTTGGCGGCGACGACGGCAAGTTCAAGACATGGGAGGAGATGCAGACGGTGTACGACGAGGAGCTTGACAACCTGAAGACCAATATCCATTCACTGGAAAATCCAGGAACGGGAAGTGCCGGAGTGAAGAATCCCGTGGCACGCAACGCCTCGATAAGGCTCATAAGCCCGTACAAGACGGTAAGGATTGAGAAAGGCGCGCAGCTGTTTGAGAACCGTCCTGAACTTGTAGACTCCGTAGCCGCCGAGCTGGCGGACATGAACGCGCTCGTACTGAACCGTGACACTACGCGCATAAAGGGCGCGACGGTGGAGTTTGAGTGCGACAGGCCCGTGCAGATGCTCGTGGGCTTCTTCATCGACGACCAGAACAAGTTTGCCTCGCCGCCAAAGCTCGAGACCGACGCCACGGGCAACGAGTACGGACAGGCCGAGCCGGTGATAAGCAACGCCATAAGCATGAGCGGCATGCCAATAGCAAACATCCATTCATATCATTTCAATGCTGGACACCACGTGATTAACCTGCCGAAGGGCATCATCATGGTTGCGGGATTCACTGAGACCGACCTCAAGGTGCGCGACGCCGGACTCAACGGCGGCAGCGGCGAGGTGGACTGGCTATTCATGAAATAAACAAGACTTCATGATTAAAGGAAAAAGTCATGATAAAATAAAACTGCATGATAAGGGAAACAGCATGATAAAGAACATTTTAACTACGCTTCTGCTCCTTGCCGGCCTCGGCGCGGCGGCACAGACCGTGAGCCGCGAACGGATGCAGCAGATATACGACGAGGTGAAGACACCGTATAAATACGGCATGGTGGTGGCACCCGCGGACAATTACCACAAGATAGACTGCCCCACCGTGTTCCGCGAGAACGGTAAATGGTATATGACATACGTCGTATACAACGGAAAGGACGGCCTTGACGGCCGGGGATACGAGACATGGCTGGCCGAGAGCGACGACCTGCTGTCGTGGAACACGCTCGGCCGCATACTCTCCTATCATGACAACTACTGGGACAGCAACCAGCGCGGCGGATTCCCCGCGCTGATTGACTGGACATGGGGCGGCCAGTACTACATGAAGACGTACAAAGGCAAGCACTGGATGACATACATCGGAGGCAACGGCACGGGCTATGAGGCCGTGCGCGAGCCGCTGCACATCGGACTGGCATGGACGGGCGGCGACATATCCAAGGCGCACGAATGGTGCTCGGCCGACACGCCCGCCCTAAGCATAAACGACAAGGACGCGCAGTGGTGGGAGAAGCTCACACAGTACAAGAGCACAATATACGAGGATGCCGGAAAGGCCCTCGGCAGCCGCTTCATAATGTTCTACAATGCGGGCGGCATAAACCCCGCCAACGGCATGAAGGCCGAGCGCATAGGCATCGCGCTGTCAGACAACATGAAGAAATGGAAGCGATATAAAGGCAATCCCGTGTTCTTCAACGAGGTGAAGGGAATAATCACGGGCGACGCGCAGATAGTAAGAATGGGCGACGTGTTCGTTATGTTCTACTTCTCAGCCTTCGACCCGAGCCGCAAGTACAACGCGTTCAACACCTTCGCCGTGAGCCGTGACCTGATAAACTGGCAGCGGTGGGACGGTCAGGACCTCATTTTCCCGACAAAGAAGTATGACGAGATGTTCGCCCACAAGAGCTGCGTGGTGAAGCACGACGGCGTGGTATATCATTTCTACTGCGCGGTGAACAACGACAACCAGCGCGGCATCGCCGTAGCCACAAGCGCACCGATGGGACGCTCTGCCGTCAGTTTCCCCGCGCCCGAGGCAAAGAAACGCCGCACGCTGACACGCCTTGACAAGGAATGGACCACAAGACTGCTGACGGCATCCGACTCACTTGCGCCAATAGGCCGCGACACCGTTGTGAGCCTACCGCACAACTGGGACGACTACTACGGCTGCCGCCAGCTGCTGCACGGCAACCTGCACGGCTCTGCCATGTACACCAAGACGTTCGTACAGAAGAAGCAGGCGGGCAGGAGATACTTCCTGCAGCTTGAGGGCGTGGGAACCTACGCCACCGTGACGCTCAACGGAAAGGAGCATAAGCGCGAGCTCGTGGGACGCACCGTATACACAGAGGACATCACCGACGACCTGAAAGACGGCACCAACACGCTGCAGATAAAGGCCGACCATCCCGCAATGATAACCTCCGCGCCGTGGGTGTGCGGCGGATGCTCGTCGGAATGGGGATTCAGCGAAGGCTCGCAGCCCTTCGGAATATTCCGCCCCGTGACGGTTGTCGAGACCGACGAGGTGCGCATCGAGCCGTTTGGCGTTCATATCTGGAATAACGACAGGGCCGACAGCCTGTTCATCGATACCGAGATAAGAAACTATTCGTCCGAGGCCGCAGAGATAGAGCTTGTCAGCAAGTTCGCGCAGGCAAGCGGCAAGCAGGTGTTCAGGCTCACCGAGAAGCTCACCCTGCAGCCAGGCGAGACAAGGACGGTGCGCCAGGCATCGCCCGTTGCCAACCCCACGCTGTGGAGCACGGAGAGCCCGTATCTGTACAGCCTCGCGAGCATGATAAAGCGCGGCGGAAAGACCACCGACGAGATAACCAACGCATTCGGCATACGCACCGTTTCGTGGCCGGTGAAGCGTCAGGACGGCGACAACCGCCTGCTCATCAACGGCAAGCCGCAGTTCATCAACGGCGTGTGCGAGTATGAGCACCAGTTCGGGCAGAGCCACGCCTTCAGCAGCGAGCAGATACAGTCGCGCATAAAGCAGATACGTAATGCCGGATTCAACGCTTTCCGCGAGGCGCACCAGCCGCACAACCTCGAATATCAGGCGCTGCTCGACAGGGAGGGCATAATGTTCTGGAGCCAGTTCTCCGCACATATATGGTACGACACGCCCGAGTTTAAAGACAACTTCAAGCGGATGCTGCGCCGGTGGATAAAAGAGCGCCGCAACTCGCCCAGCATCATCATGTGGGGACTGCAGAACGAGAGCACCATACCCGCCGGATTCGCCGCCGAATGCTGCGACATAATACGCGAGATGGACCCCACGGCAAGGAATATGCGCGTGATAACGACATGCAACGGAGGCGGAGGAACCGACTGGAACGTAATACAGAACTGGAGCGGTACGTACGGAGGAACGGCAAAGGAGTACGACAAGGAACTGTGCCTGCCCAACCAGCTGCTAAACGGCGAGTACGGGGCATGGCGCACGCTGGGCCTGCACTCCGAGGCCGCCGACCTCTCAAAGGAAAAGGCATACAGCGAGGAGAAGTTCACCGAGCTTCTTGAAACAAAGATGCGCCTGGCAGAGAAAGTAAGGGACAGCGTGTGCGGACACTTCCAGTGGGTGTTCTCAAGCCACGACAACCCCGGACGCATACAGCCCGACGAGGCACTGAGGACCATAGACAAGGCGGGACCGTTCAACTACAAGGGAATAGTAACGCCGTGGGAGCAGCCCGCGGACGGTTACTACATGTACAGGGCATACAACGTGCCGGCAGAGAAGGACCCGATGGTGTACATCGTGAGCCACACATGGCCCGACAGGTTTAAGGACGGCCCGAGGCGCGCCGACATCAACGTCTACAGCAACTGCGACAGCGTGCTTCTCTACAACGACGCCACCGACGGCATGCCCCTGGGACGCAAGAAGGCGGGTCCGCACTTCGTATGGGAGAAGCGCATGATACGCTATAACGTACTGCGCGCCGTGGCCTACTACGGCGGAAAGCCCGTCGCCGAGGACGTGATAATACTCGACGGACTTGAGAGGGCACCGCATTTCGACGCGCTATACAACGGATCCGCCATCGTTCCCACAGCGGCGCAGCGCAGCCGCGACCTGCTGAAGGGCACTGAAGGATACAGCTATGTGTACCGCGTGAACTGCGGCGGCGACTGCTACACCGACAGCTACGGACAGAAGTGGCATGCCGACAACGCCGCCGTGAGCCACTCGTGGGGCGAGCGCTTCGGCCTCAATCCCTACCAGACGAGCCAGGGCACCGTGTCAACGCCGATATACGGCACGCGCGACTGGGAGCTGTTCCAGTCGTTCCGTTTCGGCCGCCACAACCTGCGCTACGACTTCACCGTCAGCGACGGCGAATACATTATCGAACTGTACTTCACCGAACCGTGGCACGGCATGGGCGGAGGCCTGAAGACCGACTGCGAGGGACTGAGGATATTCGACGTGGCTGTGAACGGCAAGACCGTGCTCGACGACATAGACATCTGGGCCGAGAGCGGAAAGCAGGGAGCACTGCGCAAGACAGTCCGCGCCAATGCCGAGAACGGCCGCCTGTCAATCTCGTTCCCCGAGGTAAAGGCAGGACAGGCAGTGATAAGCGCGATAGCGATAGCACGTGAGGGCACGCAGAGTTCCGGAGACATGAAAGAGCAGGAACACGCAGGAGCACAGAAACCCGCCTGCGGCATGGACAAGTGCCATCTCTCGTCGTTCCTGTGGAAGGCCCTCGATGCCGACGTAATGGAGAAAATGCCGAAAGACATGCTGCCGAAGGGACAGAAGCAGCGCGAGGCAACATCGTACGCACCCGCCAAGACGGGCAAGAACGCCACGGAATGGAACATAACGCCCGGACTGGGACAGGAGTACGCCCTGCGATTCCACTACAAGAACGAGACGCAGGAGCCCGTCACCGCCGAGATGAAGATAATAGACAACAAGGGCATAACGCTCGTGCAGCGCGAGATAACGTTCCCGCCGACACCTAAGAAGTTCAAGATACTGAACACGTCAACGGGAACGCAGATTAACGCCGGCCACTACAGGGTGATAATCACCGCCGGAGGGGCACAGAAACTTGAGTTTAAAGACCTTGACGTACAATAAAGGACGATGAAAAGAATATATCTATCAGCATTCATGGGCATCCTCGGCCTCGCCGCAAGCGCGGGCAATGCAGGCGAGGGGGAGAGCCTATACGAAGGGGAAATTCGCCACGACTGGGAGAATCAGCACGTGCTGCAAATAAACCGCGAGCCGGCGAGGGCTTCGTTCACGCCGTTCCGCCGCGAGCCGGGCGACATGTCCATGTCGCTCGACGGCGCATGGAAGTTCAACTGGACAAAAACGCCCGACGAGCAGCCGGAGGATTTCTACCGCACAGACTTCGACGACAGCGCGTGGAAGACGTTCCCCGTGCCGGGCGACTGGGAGATGAACGGCTACGGCACACCGATATATTGCAGCTCGGGATACACCTTCAGGATAGACCCGCCGTTCGTGATGAGGGAGCCGAAGCAGGGCTACACCACGTTCGACGAGCGCAACCCCACGGGATGCTACCGCAGGACATTCACCATACCGTCAGACTGGAACGGCAAAGAAGTGTACATACATTTCGGCTCCGTGTCGAGTGCATTTTATATCTGGATAAACGGCATACGCGTGGGATATTCACAAGACAGCATGTCACCAGCCGAGTTCCGTATAACCCAATACCTAAAACCGGGCACGAACCATATAGCCCTGCAGGTTTTCAAATATTCGGACGGCAGCTACCTTGAGGATCAGGACACATGGCGCATCGCGGGCATTCACCGCAGCGTGACGCTATACGCCACGCCCAAGATAAGGATACGCGACTTCGGCGTGCGCACAATACTTGATGACGACTATCAGGACGCAACGCTTATCATTGACCCGCAATTGTCTGTCATCGGCGGACAGCGCGGCGAGGGCTACTTCGTGGAGGCACGGCTGACGGATGCCGACGGCAACAAAGTGACAGACAGCACGCTGCGCCACGATGCTGCGGAGATACTTAACCTCGACCACAAGGCAAAGATTATGAACGCCCGCAACCCGCAGCGCGGACACGCCATGTGGGGATGGCTGCGGGCAAGGATAAAGAACCCGAGGAAATGGACGGCCGAGACACCGTATCTGTACACCCTGCGCCTGTCGCTGACCGACGGCAAGGGCGAGCTGATAGAGCAGGTGGAGACAAAAATAGGCTTCCGCCGCCTTGAGATTAAGGACGGACGCTTTCTCGTTAACGGACGGCAGGTGCGCTTCCGCGGCGTCAACCGCCAGGAGATGGACGAGAACACGGGCCGCGTGATAAGCACGGAGCAGATGGTGAGGGACATCACGCTGCTGAAGCAGTGCAACGTCAACGCCGTGCGCACGGGCCACTATCCCAACGACCCGCGCTGGTATGAGCTTTGCGACAAATACGGCATATACGTAATGGACGAGGCAAACCTCGAGGAACACGGTCTGCGGGGAACGCTCGCAGGCGACCCGTCGTGGGCGGCGGCGTTCATGGACCGCATACAGCGCGTGGTGATACGCGACCGCAACCACCCGTGCGTGGTGTTCTGGTCGCTCGGCAACGAGTCGGGCTACGGCGTGAACTTCGCCGCGGCCAGCGCGTGGGCGAGAGAGTACGACCCCACACGCTTCATACACTATGAGGGAGCGCAGGGCACGGGCGGCGACGACCCGTCGGCCGTAGACGTGATAAGCCGCTTCTATCCGCGCACGATGGAGGAATATCACAATCCGGGCGTGAAGGACGACAACATGGAGCGCCCTGAGAACGCGCGCTGGGAGCGTCTGCTCGCCATAGCCGAGAATGCGCCGGGGACGCGCCCCGTGCTGACAAGTGAGTATGCGCACGCCATGGGAAACGCCATGGGAAACTTCCGCAAATACTGGGACGAGATATACAGCAACCCGCGCATGCTGGGCGGATTCATCTGGACATGGGCCGACGAGGCAATTGCCGTCAGTCGTCCCGACGGCAAGAGGATGACAGCCTACGGAGGCGACTTCGGCGACAAGCCAAACCTGAAGGCGTTCTGCCTAAACGGCGTTATCATGTCCGACCGCAGCCTTACGCCGAAATACTATGAAGTAAAAGCGGTATACTCGCCTATAAAGATTGAACTGGAAGGCATGACCGCGCCAGACGGCGGCGGTAAAGCCGCAACCGGAAACGGCAAGACCGCGCTCAGCGGCGGCAGGCTCATAGTAACGAGCCGCGACGGTCACGTGTCGCCCGACAACTACCGCTATACGTACAGCCTCACCGTCGACGGCAAGACAACAAAGAACGGAGAGATAAAGGACTTTATGCTGCCTGCGTTCAAGTATCCGCAGGATGCCGACGTGCGCCTCAACATAAGCGCGGTGCTAAGAACAGACACGCCGTGGGCGGATGCCGGACACGAGATAGCCTCGGCACAGTTTGCAATAAACGACCGTCTCGCCACGGCATTCAAGGCTAACCCGATGAAGGGCGGCAAGAATGCGGACATTGAAAAGGCAAAGGCATGGTTCGGCATGGTGCGCCCGCACTTCTATCATGCCCCGACGGACAACGACAAGGGCTTCGGCAACTGGCTCGCGAAGGAATGGAAGGCCAACAGGCTCGACTCTATGAGCGTCACCGTCGAAAAGCCGCTCGAGGCAAGGCGCAACGGCGACGGCTCAGTCACCGTGACTGCCACCTACAAATATAGCTGCACAGAGGGAAGCATCACCGCGGGCTATCTCTACACGATGGCGGCCGACGGATCGGTTGATTTCCAGGCTGAATACATCCCGCAGGGAACGCTGCCCACGCTGCCGTGCATGGGCAACACGTTCGTGCTGCCCAAGGAGATGACGGCGCTGAGCTGGTACGGGCGCGGTCCGCACGACTCTTATCCCGACAGAAACGCCTCCACGCCGATAGGATTGTGGAACAGCACGGTGGACAGACAGTACACGCACTACCCGCGCCCGCAGTATAACGGCAACCACGGCGACGTGGCGATGCTAAGAATAACGGATGCCAAAGGCCGCGGATGGGCCATAACCGCCGAGGACGGGCCGTTCTCGTTCACCGCCCTGCCCTACTCCACAAGGCAGCTGGCCGCTACCGCACACGACTGCGACCTTACTCCTGAAGAGAACGTCTTTCTCGATATAGACGCCGCCGTGCTCGGCATCGGCAACAGCAGCTGCGGACCGGGCGTATTGAAAAAATACACCATTCCCGCAAAGCCGCACAAGCTGCATCTGAGGTTCACGCCGGTGAGATAACGAAAAGAAAAAATACGCCTGCATTTCACGCCGGTGATATAAAACATATTCAGGCACGGCCGGAATGAGGAAACAGGATGTGACCTCATTTCCGGCCGTTTCAAACTGACACATTACGGGGACAAAAGCCTGCATTATGACAAAACAAAAAGTGCGGCGAAAATCTCCATTCTACGCAAAAAACATCCGGTGTGCGGCGAAAAAAGCGTGTCCTGCGACGGAAAAGTATGGTTCTACGCCGGAAAAAATCATGCGAAAGTCACTTTCTTACGCCCCGAACGTCCTTTTTTGCCAAACAGGCAGCATGCACACGTATCTATGCGGGGAAAAGATTTTTCGTACGTCCAAAAAAAATTTCGCACGCTCCAAAAAATATTTTGGAACGCTCCGGAAAAAAATCTCATATGCGAAAAATTTTTTCTCGTATAAGAAAATATTTTTTCGCATATAGGAAAATATTTTTCGGAACGTGCGAAAAAGTATTTTGGACACAGGATTTTGCCTGGAAATGACGGCCGCGCAAAATTATGGAGTACGGTTTCAACATACAGATAATACCCTAATTTACAGCATGTTACGCTTATTACTCAAAAAATGGCGTATTTCCGCCGACAGACGGTGCGGATATAAATATCGCCGTATTGCGGGCGTTACGCAAATCACAGTGGAAGGGAAAACGCCGGAAGACCTTGCAAAGTGTCAGATGTCGGTAGAAGCAAGGACGTAAAGCGTAACGGTACGGCTGGCGCGGCGGGACAGACATTGCGACGCACGGCGGAAACATTGTAAACACGTCAAACTACTAAAAGACAAAAGTATATGAAAACATTGAAATCAACCTTATTTGCCCTTTGCCTGCTGACTGTCACGGGCGCGGGGGCACGGAATGCAGATGTATCTGCACCAAACACTGGAGCACCTGCGCCGGACACGGACGTAAAGGACGAAGCTCCGGTGCGCTCGCAACCGCTCACAGACTGGCAGTTCGCACCCGAGGGCGTGCGGCAGGCAATGCCCGTACGCCTGCCGCACACGTGGAACGCCGCGGACACGCAGAACGGGCGGACGTACAGGCGCGGAAAGGGAACGTACACACGCACCATAGCCGTGCCCGGGTCGTGGAAAGGACAGAAAAGGGTGTTCGTGAGGTTTGAGGCGGCGGGGCAGGCAGCAACCGTATACGTCAACGGCAAGATTGCCGGAAGCCATCTCGGGGCGTTCACGGCGTTCTGCGTGGAGCTGACAGACGACCTCGACTATGGAAAGGACAACATCCTGAAGGTGGAGGCAGACAACCGCTGGCGCGCCGACCTTGCGCCGATATCCGGGGGATTCGCCGTGATGGGCGGACTGTACCGGCCGGCAGAGCTGATAGTAACCGACCTGCTGTGCATAAGCCCGCTGTTCCACGGCTCAAGGGGCGTGTTCGTGGACACGAGAAACAGCGGCGAGGTGACCGTACGCACTCATCTGCACCTCGGGAAATACTCCGACGGCAAGATGACGACCACCGTGCCGCACGCCGAAGCCACCGTTGAGACAAGCATATACGATGCAGGCGGGCGGCTTGTGGCAAGCAGCAGACAGACGACCGACTGCCGCAGCGGCAGCGACGAGGTGGCTAAGGCGGTGCTGCACGTTGACAGCCCGCACCTGTGGCAGGGAAAGGACGACCCGTACATGTACCGCGCCCGCGTGAGGGTGTCGTCGCCGCTCGGCAGCGACGAGCAGACGGTGGCGTTCGGCTTCCGCGAGGTGAGCCTCGATGCCGAACGCGGATTCATGCTCAACGGCAGACCATACCCCGTGCACGGCGTGAGCCGCCATCAAGACATGCGCGAAAAAGGCTGGGCACTGACACACGACGACAACCTGTGCGACATGCGGATGATGGACGACATGGGCGTGACGGCAATACGCATGGCGCACTATCCGCAGAGCGAGGACATACACGCGATAGCCGACTCGTTGGGAATGCTCGTGTGGGACGAGGTGCCGCTCGTGAACGACCTGCGCAACACCGCCGACTTTGAATGCAACGCGCTGAGGATGATGACCGAGATGATGATGCAGCTGTACAACCACCCCTCGGTGTGCTGGTGGGGACTGTTCAACGAGGTTGACTATCCCGAGACACCGTTCCCCAACACGCTCTTCAACCGCCTTAACGACATGGCGCACGCCGAGGGCGGTAACAGGCTCACCTCTTCGGCAAGCAACAAGGGCAGGAAATACTACAACGGAATAGCCGACATGCCGGCATGGAACAACTATCCGGGATGGTACTGGATGCTCAGATGGCCGAAGGAGGAGAACAATAAGGGACGCGTGGACGGATTTGCCGAATGGATGCGCTACCGCCACGGCGAACTGGGCGGAAGGCGGTTTGCCATAAGCGAGTATGGCGCGGGCGGTAATCCCGAGCATCACATGGAAGGACCGCTGCCTCAGCAGTTTGAGAAGACGCTCAACGGTCCGTTCCACCCCGAGGAATGGCAGAGCTACGTGCACGAGGAGACGTGGCGCACCATCAAGAACAACCAGAACCTGCTGTGCGGCTCGTTCGTATGGGCGATGTTCGACTTCATCGTGCCGGGATGGAGCGAGGGCGGCATGGTTAACCTGAACACGAAGGGTTTGATAACTCATGACAGAAAGACACGCAAGGATGCCTTCTATTTTTACAAGGCAAACTGGAACAACGAACCTATGACATATATATGTTCTCGCAGAATGAAGGAACGCCACTTGCAACAGACCGACTTCAAAGTATATTCCAACTGCGAAACGGTAACTCTGTATATCAATGGAAAGAAAATTGCGACAGCCATGCCCGATGATATACGTATATGTACGTTCCGCAACTGCCACCTGAAAGAAGGTGAGAACATTATCACCGCCATCGGCGTGAAAGGCAAAAGGAAGACAAAAGATACCTATACCACAGTTTTCAGACCTTAGGCACCAAACTTTTTGCTGCATATTTTCATATCACATACATTCAACAGGAAACATTGCCTACATATACAGCCCCAAGAAGTCTTTGGCAAACATCTTGGGGCTACATGTTTTTATCTCCTTAAAATTCTATTGAGCGGGCTCTTGACCTTCAACGGCTCCCCACTCCTATTAAGCGGAGAATACAAAGAACAGGAGGGGCGCAAACAAAAAAAGTGCCGGTGCATAACAGATTGGACCATTATGCACCGGTACGGTAGTTATAAGGACATTAACGCCTTTATTTTACTTTCTTTATATACTTATGTCCGTTCAGGACATATATGCCTGCAGGCAGGCTGTCATATTCGGAAGCCGGACATACGTATGCACCCATCACGGTATATACATGGTCTGTCTTCTTGAGTTCCGTACTGTTCTCCACCTTCTCTATACTATTGGTGTTTTGAGAAATGTAAGTCTCCTTGGCAACACCGGCAACCGTATTTATATCGACCCTCAAACGGACATCGGCAGAAGAAGCGGCGAGTTCAAGAGTAACCTTTCCTCCGTCAACCTGATAATTATGGGCGGTCTCGTTAAAGTAGCTGAACTGTTCATACTTCACGGGAATTGAAACAGTCTTGCTTTCTCCTGCCTTAAGTTCAACACGCTCAAACCCTACAAGGCGCTTGTTAAGGGCAGCGTTATTTCCCTGACCGTTGAAGTTTGCATACAGCTGGACAACCTCCGCACCGTCGCGTGTACCGGTATTCTTTATCGTAGCCGTAACAGTAAGCATACCGTCGTTTGATATCGACGGGCTGCTCACATTCATGTCTGAATATTCAAACGTTGTATATGACAAGCCATATCCGAACGGGAACATCGGCTTCTCTGCCTGACGTCCGTGAACAGCCTTTCCATAATACATATAGGTATACCCCCACTTGTCGATGTCATACTCCATCATGCCGTTGCGCCCGTCGCGGTCAAACTTGGAGTCTGTGCCCCTGGGCAGTTCATCAAGACTGTTATACCATGTCGATGTAAGTTTGCCCGAAGGATTTACGTCACCATATATAACATCACATATAGCCTGTCCCTGTGCCTGTCCTCCATACCATGCCTCAACTATTGCCGGCAGGTTTTCCTTTGCCCATGTTATGTCCATTGACGAACCGGTCTCAAGCACAAGCACAGTGTTTTTGTTTGCAGCATACAGAGCCTTCAGTACATCTTCCTGATTGCCCGGCAGTGTCAGTATCCAGCGGTCATGGCTCTCCGTACCTGTGGCATGATCTTCAGGTTTGTCAAAGTTCGTTCCCCCAAGGAATATCACAACATCGGCACGCTTTGCCACCTCAACGGCACGGTCTATCATGTTCTGCGGTGCCACGGAATTTACATTGGTGGAAGTCTCGCACATATAGAGCGGTCCCTGTGTCTCTATTGCCGGTATCTGCTCTACATCCGGATTCCAGAAGTTGAAGTACTGATAGTTTCCAACATATTTCTGAGTGCCGCCAAACTTCACATACAAGTCGTGCTTGCCTCTCAGGACTGCCGGGTCTACATCAGCTGTCACCGTTGCCCATTTAGTCCATCCTTTTGTGTCCTTGTTGTTCACAGTCAGGAACGGCTCACCGTCCTTAGAGTCAAGGATAAAGCTCACTGTTCCCAGACCTGTGTCCTTTGCGCCACACGACATTTCAAATTTCGTGCATCCGCTCTCACCAAAGTCAACATTACGATAAAGGAATATATCCCCCGGAGCCGTGTTCTCCAAATTGCCTCCTCCCTTGTCGTTGCTTCCTGCACCGCGCTGTGATACCACAGCTTCGTCAAACGGCACGGCTGCAATCTTGGAAATGCGCGTCTCGTTGCTCAGTTCAAAGTTAAGCTTCTTTGAAAAAGCCTCGTACGGAGTGACGGTATATGTAGGAGTTCCTGAATAGTCTCCAAGCATTATACTGTTGGCATAGGGGCCGATAAGAGCCACCTTCTTGTCAACAGATATCGGCAGCAGACCGCCTTCATTCTTCAACAACGTCATCGACTCCTGGGCAGCTTTGAGTGCCATAGCGCGGTTTGCCTCACTCTCAAGCGTGTTGTTTATATTGTTCCACGGACACATGTCCTTTTCAAACTCACCAAGCGCAAAGCGTGTCTCAAGCAACGGTATGAGGGCTTTGTCTATGTCTTCTTCCGTAAGATTGACATAGCCCATGTTGTCCTTCTGCTGGAATAAAGGGTCGGTAGCATTCATACCCGCACGCTGATAAACAGAACTCTGCGACTTGAACTCGCAGTTTGTGTTGCATCCAGCCTTTATTGCCAATGCTGTGGAACGCGCCTCCATAAGCTGCTCTTCCTCTGTAGATGCCTTATAAGGGTCGTGTATTGAGGCGGTTGCCCCGTTGGTATCTATTGTTCCGGATGAATACGGACCGAAATACAGATGTTTCGTTGCACGGTGTATACATGCTATGGCTGCACAGTCGGATGTGACATATCCGTCAAATCCCCACTCATTGCGCAAAATATCGGTAAGCAGCATCTTATTTGCCGAACACGGAAGTCCTCCATGTGCCTTGACGTATCCCAAGCCATTAGCATCTTTCTCATTAACGTCTATTGAAAAAGCATTATATGCAGACATAAGGCTCTTTACCCCTGCCTCACGCACACATGCTTCAAAAGCCGGAAGATAATACTCGCGCATATTGCGTTCCGTAACAAAGGATGTGGTTGACTGACGTCCGGCCTCGTAGTTGTTTGCGGCAAAATGTTTTGCACATGCCACCAACTTAAGATAAGGGTTGACCGTTGTCTGCTCTCCCTGAAAACCTTTTATGAACTGCACCGCAAGCTGTCCTGCAAGAAACGGGTCCTCACCGTAGTTTTCCTCCTCACGTCCCCAACGCGGGTCGCGTGCCATATTTATCGTAGGACTCCAATAGTTCAGTCCCTTGTTCTTATTTAAATAATACCACCGTGCCTCATCCGATATTACGTTGGCACAGTCATAAATCAGCTGGCGGTCCCATGTAGCCGACATGCCCTTCGATTCTGGGAAACTCGTTGCCGCACCTGAGCGTGCCACACCGTGTATTGCTTCATTCCAATACTGATAGCTGGGCAATATCGTGACACCGTCACGCTTAACATCCAATGTTACATAGTTGCCCAGCTGATCCACTTTCTCACGCAGTGTAAGCTCTTTGCATAGCAACACCGCCCTTTCATGGAAGCTCTTGGATGTGTCAAGCCAAGGATATTTCACTATATCCTGTGCAACACCATCGGTACACAAAAGGGCACCGACAATAAAAGTAAGAATTTTCTTCATTTGTTTTTAGGTTGACTTTAAAGATTATGATAATTACTGGTATCTCGCATTTTTCTTAGAAGGTATAATTATACGGCTTAACATGACATATAAAAACATACAAAATACCTGCAAAACAACCGATATGAACATTAGTACCGATGTTTTACCAAAAAGTAATGCAATTTGTCTAATACAAATAAAGTGTGTTATGGATAAATATCACATATATTTTGCGGTAACGTACCTAAATTTCTCATGCTTCTTTTATCTTCCACTCCTCTATGCCGCGTGTCGCAGAAGAGAAGTTTACACCTATCTTATATATATGACGATTGCCTGACATGAACGGATCGGCATAGCCTCTTTCATCTATCTGACGCAATGCGTCGTCTGCAGTGCCGTCGAGCTTCAGCTCCATCACATAGACATAGTCCGCCGTCTGTATGACGATATCAATACGGCCGCGGCTCGTACGCCGCTCCACCTCTGCATAGAAGCCCAGAAGCTTGAACACAAGGTACATCGAGTTCTGGAAATACTTCTCCAGCTTGCCCGTTATCTCATAGTCGGTATCCGCGAACAAAGACTGCAGACGCTCCATGAAGCTCTCGGGATTGCCGCGGCGAACGTCGCTGATGAAGCTCGCTGCAAAGAAGTCTGTGCCGTTCTCCTCCACGGGGGTATACAAAGGAAGCAGGTATCTTATGAAACCGTTCTCCACCTCCATGTTCGGAAAGCCGAGACGGTAAATCCTGAACTCCTTGTCGTACCCCTTTATCGTCAGGTATCCGCTTTGGTATATCACCGGAATGGGATTGCGCGACATCGAGTCGATGCTGTTCAGGACATCCGCAGACACCTGCTCCTCTTGGAGGTTGTTCAGATCGTAGTCGGCTTCCTTCAGAAGATGGACAAGAAACGAAGGAGTGCCCGTCTCGAACCAGTAGTCGCCGAACTTCATGCTGTCAAGGGTGTTCAGAAGGCTGAAAGGGTTGTATATGCCGGGAGTGCCCGTCTCGAAGTGATAGCCGTCATACATCTGGCGGAGGCGCTCGCATACAGTGTCATAGTCCGTGCCCTCCTTGGCGGCAAGACCGTGCAGCGGCTCCTCGAAATATTCATGTATTTCTGCCTCCGTTATGCCGCAGATGTCGATATAACGCTCGTCCATGGAAATGTCCTTCAGGTTGTTGAGGTCGCTGAAAACGCTCACCTTGCCAAACTTTGTCACGCCCGTGAGCAGGGCAAAGCGGATATAGCGGTCCTGTGTCTTCAACACTGAATAGAATGCCTTCAGTATGTTGCGGTACTCGTCCTGAAGACCTTCGTTGCCGATTGCCTGAAGCATCGGCTTGTCGTACTCGTCAACGAGGATTACGACGCGCCGGCCAGTACGCTCCCATGCACGGCGGATGATGCCTTTGAAGCGAAGCTCGGGAGTAACCTCCGTGGGTGATGTCCCATAGGATGTTTCCCAATTGGAAAGGACATCGTTGAGAACATTTAGCAACGCATCCGTACTGTCATACTTCGCGGTGTTGAGGTCAAGGTGAAGTATGGGATATTCCTCCCAGTCCTTCTCCAGGTTCTCTATGGCAAGCCCCCTGAACAGTTCCTTCTTGCCGCTGAAATACGACTCCAGCGTGGATATGAGAAGGCTCTTGCCGAAGCGGCGGGGACGGCTGAGGAAATAATAGCTGCCGTTGTTAACCAGCTTATACAAAAGCGCGGTCTTGTCTACATATACATAGCCGTCGTTTCTAAGCTTCTCAAAATTCTGTATGCCTATGGGGAATTTCATATATCCTATGGTTTATTGTCTGTTTCACTTTATCTTCCACTCCTCTATGCCGCGTGTCGCAGAAGAGAAGTTTACACCTATCTTATATATATGACGATTGCCTGACATGAACGGATCGGCATAGCCTCTTTCATCTATCTGACGCAATGCGTCGTCTGCAGTGCCGTCGAGCTTCAGCTCCATCACATAGACATAGTCCGCCGTCTGTATGACGATATCAATACGGCCGCGGCTCGTACGCCGCTCCACCTCTGCATAGAAGCCCAGAAGCTTGAACACAAGGTACATCGAGTTCTGGAAATACTTCTCCAGCTTGCCCGTTATCTCATAGTCGGTATCCGCGAACAAAGACTGCAGACGCTCCATGAAGCCCTCGGGATTGCCGCTTTCTACGTCATCAACAAAACTCGCAACAAAGAATTCCGTTTTATTATTCTCTATCGGAGTATACATAGGTGTGAGATATTTTATAAAACCGTCCTCCACCTCCTTGTTCGGAAAGCCGAGCTTATATATCTTAAAGCGCTCGTCATAACCCTTTATAGTCAGATATCCGCTCTGGTATATCACGGGAATGGGATTGCGCGACATCGAGTCGATGCTGTTCAGGACGTCCGCAGACACCTGCTCCTTCTGGAGGTTGTTCAGGTCGTAGTCTGCTTCCTTCAGAAGATGGACGAGGAACGAAGGAGTGCCCGTCTCGAACCAGTAGTCGCCGAACTCCAGCTTGTTAAGGGTATTCAACAGGCTGAAAGGGTTATAGATGCCAACACAGCCATTGCGGAAATGGTAGCCGTCATACATCAGGCGCAACTTCTCGCACACTCCCTCATATCCGATACCCTCACTCTCTGCAAGACTGTGCAGGGACTCTTCAAAATACTTGTGGATTTCCGCCTCCGTTATGCCGCAGATGTCTATATAGCGGCTGTCCATTGAGATGTCATCAAGGTTGTTGAGGTCGCTGAAAACGCTCACCTTGCCAAACTTTGTCACGCCCGTGAGCAGGGCGAAGCGGATATAGCGGTCCTGTGTCTTCAACACTGAATAGAATGCCTTCAGTATATTGCGGTACTCCTCCTGAAGACCTTCGTTGCCGATTGCCTGAAGCATCGGCTTGTCATACTCGTCTACGAGTATCACAACGCGCCGGCCCGTACGCTCCCATGCACGGCGGATGATGCCCTTGAAGCGAAGCTCGGGAGTAACCTCCGTGGGTGATGTCCCATAAGTTGCTTCCCAATTGGAGAGGACATCGTTGAGAACATTCAGCAACGCATCCGCACTGTCATACTTCGCGGTGTTGAGGTCAAGGTGAAGTATGGGATATTCCTCCCAGTCCTTCTCCAGGTTCTCTATGGCAAGTCCCCTGAACAGTTCCTTCTTGCCGCTGAAATACGCCTCCAGCGTAGAGACAAGAAGGCTCTTGCCGAAGCGGCGGGGACGGCTAAGGAAATAATAGCGTCCGGTATCCGCCAGCTTATATATAAGTGCGGTCTTGTCTACATATACATAATTGTCATTGCGCAGACTCTCAAAATTCTGTATGCCTATGGGGAATTTCATTCTATTACATATTTAATGTGTCCTATCCTGCAAATTTAGGCAAAATATATCATAAGTTGCTGCTATTTAAGAGAAATTGTAATCATTTCAGTAATGAACGATTACACCATAGCTCACGAAATTATAAATCATGTTAAAAT